>ERZ761602.4272-NODE-4272-length-18716-cov-7.798778_pt1 | contig 18716 bp, 18 predicted proteins | sample MGYA00512165_ERZ761602 | MGnify/ENA primary metagenome ERZ761602 (study PRJEB28899, sample SAMN02445085) | bioreactor sludge metagenome | biome: EBPR sludge; isolation source: Thorneside wastewater treatment plant | place: Australia: Brisbane, Thorneside... | reverse complement strand
AGAACTCGATCAGCATCTCGCGGATCTTCCAGTTCTTTGCGTCGAGCCGGACGGCTGTTTGAAGCTCGCCCTCGGCCTTGAACTTGAACTGTGCGCTCTCAGAGAGCACCTTGCCATAGTGTGCGTGATAGAGAGCATTTTGCGGGCTGTAATGAACTGCTCGGGCAAGGTGCGTCGCGGCTCCGGCGAGGTCGCCTTCGCTGATGCAGGCGAGAGCGGCCTCAAAGTTCTGCAGGCCGGATTCCTCGCCATGCGTCATCTCTTCGTTTGCGTTTCCGCCGCGTTCGGCAACGCGTTTCTTCAACGAGCGTTCGGATTCGAGCTTTTGGTCGTAGTTGCGCCGCAGTCGTTCGTCGCGGAGCGTTTCGTGAGCGAACGAAAGTTCGGTAAAGGCCGCCTGCATTTTGTTGAATAGTTCCGGATCCTCGCGGCGGTAACGGTCCGGGTGAAAGCTCCGGGCAAGAGCGAGATAATTCTCGCGGACTACGCGGGTCGGTGCCTTCTGGTCGATGGCGAGCAGGTCGTAAAGGCTCTCGTAGTTTTCGAACCGGGAAAGGTATTCTTCTGCTGAAAGTTCAACGGTCGGTTCCACGCTTGCATCGGGCGAGTCGGCTTCGTCAACCGTGCCGTCGCCGTTCTGGGCGGCAGCCCGGGCAATGCGGATGTCCTCGGCCTTCTTAACGAGATGGAGCTTTGCCGACGAGAGATTCTTGAGAGCAAGATCGGAAAACGCCGGGTTCCAATTCGCGCGTTCGACAAAGCCGCCTAGCCAAATGGCGTAAAGCCCAGTGAAAAGCAGAGACTCGGGCATTCGCGTCGCGGCCCGTAGTGCCTCGGCGGTCATAGTTCTCTCGCCGAAGGCGACCAGTAGTATCGTTTCATTCTCCCGAAACGATTCGCCGGCGTTCATATCACTTTTTATCGGAGTGAAGGATTCGTCAAAACTTCGAAATCGGTTCACGACCCAGCCGCTGTCAAAGCAGCGGGCGTAGTTCATTAGAAGGTCGCCGATCTCAACGTCGAGTTTCATATCGTCGCGGACGCGGGCGAGCGGTGTGAAGACGAAATCACCTTTGATCCACGAGAGGCTATCGAGCACGATCTGCCGGACGATCGCCTTTGCAGCATCCGTCAATTGCTGTTCGCCGAGCCGGCCCGCGGCCTTTAGGGCGGCCGCAAATTCATAGTCCTTCGCAAAATTCTGAAACCGGGCAAGCTCCTGTTGTTCGATCAGCCTTTCTTTCAATAAGTGCGAAAAAAGGCGGTGCTCGCGGGCGTTTGAGACCGCATAGATCAGCCGCCCTTCGTCAAAATAGATTACCGCCTTTTTCTCGTTCATTGACAGCCTAAGGCTGCCGTCGAGCTTATTTTGGCGAATTTCGACTATCAGCTCCGCGAGCGGATGCTTTTCGATCGTGCTTTTTATTTCTAGGCTGTGTTCCAGGGACATCGGGTTATGCAGATTTGGGAGCGGGGAAGCCGGAGGAACTCCGAGGCAGAAGAAGTATAGCAGAAATAAGCGGCACCTGTGAAAAATTTCTGCGCAACGCCCGGTGAAATGGCTTGACCGTGAACGGCGAACCTGCGAACATCCGAAGGTTGAGAAAACGCCGGAATGCCTCAAGAGATGAACAAAGAAATAGCCATCCGCGAATGCACGTCGCTAGAAGAGCTTGCCGACTGCGTCGCCCTCCAACGCGAGGTTTTTCAGCTTCCCGAAATTGAGATCTCTCCTGTACGCCATTTTGTCGTGACAAAAAACGCTGGTGGGTTCATTCTCGGAGCCTATGATGGCGAGATGCTGGTCGGTTTTGTGCTTAGCGTACCGGCATTCCTCCGCAGCGAAAAGGCTTTCTATTCGCATATGACCGCCGTTAAGGCTTCCCACCAAAGCTACGGCATCGGCGGCCGGCTCAAATGGGCGCAGCGGACGCGATCGCTCGAACTCGGCGTAAGGTACGTAAAATGGACCTTCGAGCCCTGGAAGGCCCGCAACGCCTATTTCAACCTCGAAAAGCTCGGTGCGATCGTGACCGAATATCAGCCGAATTTTTACGGCGTCGATTACGCGACCGCCGCGACCGGCGGGAAACAGATCGGGCTTGCTAGCGACCGGCTCTTTGCCGAATGGCACCTTGAGAGCGAGAAGGTCTCTGCTCTCGTCCGCGGCGAGAGTTTCACGGAAAGCCGCGAACCGCTCCGCCGGATCGCCGCTCCGGCCGATTGGGCGTCGCTTGTCGCCGCCGACCCCGAAACCGCTCTCAAGGAACAGGAACGCCTCAAAGCCGAATTCACCGAAGCCTTCACCGCCGGCCTCGTCGGCGCCGGGTTCAAACGCGACGCCGAACGACCCGAGTATCTTCTATATCCAGCCGCATGACGCACAAAGAATATTGACCGCCGGTATAACCGCGGTTATACTCGGCAATATGAAAACAGCCATTTCAGTCCCGCAAGAGATCTTCGAGCTAAGTGAAAAACTCGCGAAGAAACTAAAGATCTCGCGAAGTGCGGTCTTTGCGTTGGGTGTGAAGCGGCTCAGCGAAGATGAGGCGATCGACGAGGACGAGATCGTCGCACGCATCAATGCGGTGTGCGCGACCACCGATACCTCGCTCGATCCGGCAGTTAAACGACTCCAAGCCAGAACTCTTCAGAGGGACGAGTGGTGATCGCGAGAGGTGAGATCTGGTGGGCAGACCTGCCTGAGCCGAAAGGCTCAATGCCGGGCTATCGGCACCCGATCGTCATTCTTCAGGCAGACCCGTTCAATCGCAGCGATCTCGCAACAGTTGTCGGGGTCATCGTCACAACCAATCTCGCTTTGGCTTCAATGCCCGGAAACGTCGAGTTGACGTCCCAGCAGAGCGGATTGCCAAAACGCTCGGTCGTGAACGTCACCCAGATCGTCACCGCGAACAAGTCCGATCTTCTCGAATTTGTTTCCCGACTGTCTGATCGCAAGTTGGAACAGATAGAACTCGGAGTTCGTTTTGTTTTGGGCCTATGAGCAAGACACCAACTAGCTTTTCCGAAAGCGTTGAAGAGATCACCAACTTGCGTGCCGAGATCGAGCGGCACAACGAGCTTTACTATCAGAAAGCGGAGCCGGAGATCTCGGACTTTGAGTTTGATCAACTCCTTGAAAGGCTGAAAGCTCTGGAAGCGGCGCACCCGGAGCTGATAACTCCAGACAGCCCGACCCAGCGCGTCGGCGGCAAGGCGGACAGTTTGCGACCGTTCACGCACACCGTTCCGCTTATGTCGCTCGACAACAGCTACAGCCTCGACGAGCTAAAAGCTTTCACCGAACGCTGCGAGCGCCTAGCCGATGGGCGAAAGCTTGAGTATGTTGCCGAGTTGAAGATAGACGGGCTCTCGGTCGCACTTCATTATGAGGACGCCGTGCTTGCTGTCGCCGCGACCCGCGGAGACGGGCAACAGGGTGATGACGTGACGCAGAACGCGAGGACCATCCGCACCATTCCGCTCCGATTAAAGAAAGACACGCCGCCGCACGCCGAGATCCGCGGCGAAGTGTTCCTCTCGCGGTCGCAGTTCGCAAGGATCAACGCCGAGCTCGAAATGCAGGGCGAGAAGACCTTCGCCAATCCGCGCAACTGCGCCAGCGGCACGCTCCGCATGCTCGATTCGCAGGTCGTCGCTTCGCGTCGGCTTGATATGTTCCCGTATGACGTTTTTGCCGGCAGCCAAAAGATGTTTGCGACGCACTGGGAGAACTTCGAGTGGCTCGAACGCAACGGCTTTAACGTCAATCCGAACCGGGCTTTGTGTGCCGGATATGAAGAACTTGTCGCTTTCATCAACGACATGGAGACGCATCGCGACACGCTCGACTACGAGATAGACGGCGTCGTCATAAAGGTCAATTCGACCGCATTGCAGCAGGAATTCGGCGCGACCACGAAGGCACCGCGGTGGGCCATTGCATATAAATATCCGGCTCGCCAGGCGACGACAAAGTTGCTCTCGATCAGCGTTCAGGTCGGCCGAACCGGAGCTCTGACGCCGGTCGCAAATCTTGAGCCGACGCTCCTTGCGGGGACGACGGTCGCCCGGGCATCGCTCCACAATGAGGACGAGATAAGGCGGCTCGGGCTGAAGATCGGCGACTACGTCCTGATCGAAAAAAGCGGCGAGATCATCCCGCAGGTGCTGGCAAATATCCCGGCAAAACGAGACGGAACCGAGACCGATTTCGAGTTCCCGACCGAGTGCCCCGTTTGCGGCTGGGACGCCGTCCGGCCGGAGGGCGAGGCCGTTCGTCGCTGCACAAATCCCGATTGCCCCGCAAAGTTGAAGGCACGCATTCAGTACTTCGCCTCGCGAAAGGCGATGGACATCGAAGGCCTCGGCGAGGTGCTGGTCGAGACGCTTGTTGACAATGAGATGATCCGCGACGTCGCGGACCTCTACAGCCTAAAGGTCGAGGACATTGCCTCGCTCGAACGGATGGCCGAAAAGTCCGGCACGAACCTGATTGATCAGATTGAGGCGTCAAAAACGCGCGGGCTCCAGCGGCTGCTCTACGGCATCGACATCCGCCACGTCGGCGAACGCTACGCAAAGATACTTGCCAACAATTTCCGAAGCATCGACCGCATCGCCGAGGCGAGCGTTGAAGAGCTTGACGATATTCCGGAGATCGGCCTCGCTGTCGCCGAAAGCGTCCATTCGTGGTTCCGCGACCCGCGAAACATTGAACTTGTAACAAGACTCAAAGCCGCCGGCGTGCAGGTCGAAATGGATGCTTCGTCGACCGCCGCACTCGACGAGCGCTTTGTCGGCAAGACCTTTGTCCTTACCGGAAAGCTCGAAAACTACACCCGCGACGAAGCCGCCAAACTTATCGAAGACCGCGGCGGCCGCGTCTCATCATCCGTAAGCAAAAAGACCGACTACGTCGTCGCCGGCTCCGACGCCGGCTCAAAACTCACAAAGGCCGAAACCCTCGGTGTCACGGTGCTTAACGAAGCCCAGTTCTCAGAGATGACTGGAGCGCAGCAATGAACCAAGGCATCTCAATGCTCGATACGCTCCGGGATTTCGTCACGAGAATCGGCGGACTCGGCATCGAATACATGATCTCCGGGTCATATGCGATGAGCGTTTACGGCGAGATCAGGACGACGCGCGATATCGACGTTGTCATTGAACTTCGCCGAGAAGATGTCCTGCGATTCGCAGAAGCCTTTCGAGATGGATACTACGTCAGCGACGATTCTATACGAAGCGCGATATCGCGGCGGTCAATGTTCAACATGGTCAGTCATGAATACGGCGGCAAAATTGACTGTATCATAGGAAAGGATTCAGTCTTTGCCCGCGAGAGTTTTGGCCGCCGGAGACGTGCTAACATTGCGGACGTTGAGGTATGGGTGACAACCAAAGAAGACCTGATTCTCGCCAAGCTCAACTGGGCCCGCGATACGCATTCCGGCATGCAGATTCGCGATATTGCCAATCTTACCGACAGCGATTATGATGCCGAGTACGTTGAAGGGTGGATAGAGAATCTCGGGCTCGAGGGAATATGGTCTGAGGTCACTGCATGGAAGACACAACGCGAGAAAACCGAAGGCTAGTCTACGAGATCGTGATGTCGAAGACCGTCGAAGAGCGTTTTATAATGTGCGCGCAAATGTACGAGGACGCAAAGGCGATCGCTCGTGCCGCACTGCCGCCCGGGCTTTCCCGTGAAGAGCAGGAACGCGAGATCTTCAAACGCATCCACGGCGATTACCCCGAAGTCATCGTGAACAAGATCTACTGAACAGCGCCGAGATCTTTGGTTCAGATACAACTGAGGTAGAAAACACTTCAGCAGTTCTTGACCGGGAACCCGAACTTAGATTCCCAACTCAGGCGTTTCATCGAAACCAAATTCCATTCGGGTGGCGGCGATCATCAGCTTTAGCGAGTCGACCAGATTTGCGGCAATGTAATCGACGAATGGCTTCACCTGATCGGCATCCGCAAGCCGAAGAACTCGATAGTACTCCGCTCGATCTTCCGTTCGAATGATCACGGGCGGAAATCCGTGCTGCATCAATATAAAGTTCATCAAGATACGGGCGACGCGGCCGTTGCCGTCGTCGAAGGGGTGTATGCGAATGAACTTGTAGTGAAACAAAGCGGCGAGCACGATCGGGCTGAGTTCGGCACGCTCTTTCTCAGCGCGAAACCATTCAACAAGCTCATGCATCTTCGCCGGCGTTTCTTCCGGCGTTGCAAAATAGAACGTCTCGCCGGTCACCGTGATCACATGGTTCGGCTGCGTCTTGTATTTTCCTACCTCGATACGTCGCCGGGTCATTTCGCCGTCGGGCGTTATCGCTTCCTTCCACCCGGATTCTTTCAAGACCAACGTGTGCAGTTCGCGGATAAACTTTTCTGAAAGTTCCGTCTCGCCCTTAACAAGGTCCAACACCCAGTTGATCGCTTCGTTGTGGCCGGTTATCTCAAAGTGGTCTCGAAGCGGCTTTCCTTGTGCCGTTATCCCAAAAAGAATCAGGGCCTTCGTCTCGCCATAGGTCAGCGAGTTGCCTTCGATGTTATTTGAGTGGAAGTTCCAGTCGAGCCGAAACTTCTGCATTATACGGCCCTCGGCCTCGGCGTCGAGCGGCCGCAGGCTGTCGAGTTCGGTTTTGAGTTGTGCGGCGAGGTCAAGGACTTCCATAGTTCGGCTTTTGGGATTATTATTGTTTCAGGCCACTTAATCAAGTAAATCGGGAGTTTGGGGTAGCCCCATTTTTTTGCAGAATGAGCGACTTTTTCACATCTTCGATCTCGGAAACTGATCCTTTGATCAGCGATGCCATTGATGCAGAGGTTCGGCGGCAGGTCGATGGGCTTGAGCTTATTGCTTCTGAGAACTTTGTCTCGGAGGCGGTGCTCCAGACGATGGGCACTGTTTTTACGAACAAGTATGCGGAGGGCTATCCGGGCAAACGGTATTACGGCGGCTGCCAGTTTGCGGATGTGGCCGAGCAGGCGGCGATCGACCGTGCGAAGGAGCTTTTCGGGGCGGAGCATGCCAATGTTCAACCGCATTCGGGAGCTCAGGCGAACATGGCCGTCTTTCTCGCGGCCATCAAGCATGGCGACACCATTTTGGGGATGAACCTCTCGCACGGCGGCCACCTGACCCATGGCCATCCGCTCAATTTTTCCGGAATCAATTTCAAGGTCGCCGACTACGGCGTCAATAAAGATACGGAGCAGATCGATTACGACGAACTTCAGCGGAAGGCCGAGGAATCGCGGCCTGCGTTGCTTATTTGCGGTGCGTCGGCGTACCCGCGGATTATCGACTTCGAACGCATCGGCGAGATCGCCCGCTCGGTCGGAGCAAAGGTGATGGCGGACATCGCCCACATTGCCGGCCTTGTCGCCGCTGGACTTCATCCCTCGCCGGTGCCGCACTGCGAGTTCGTTACGACCACCACACATAAGACGCTTCGCGGCCCTCGCGGCGGGCTTGCCCTATGCAAAGAGGAGTTCGCAAAGGACCTTGACCGAGCGGTCTTTCCGGGCGTTCAGGGCGGCCCGCTTGTCCATATCATCGCGGCAAAGGCTGTGGCTTTCGGCGAGGCTCTTCGCCCCGAGTTCAAAGACTATCAGCAGCAGATCCTCAAGAATGCAAAGGCTCTCGGTAAAACGCTTGCGGCCGAAGGGCTCCGCATCGTCTCGGGCGGAACGGACAATCACCTGCTGCTCGTCGATGTCTATATGGATGGCAAAGGGATCACCGGCAAGGAAGCCGAGAAAGCGCTCGATGAGGTTCACATCACGGTGAACAAGAACACCATTCCGTTCGATACGCAGAAGCCCTTCGTCGCTTCAGGCATCCGCCTTGGCACTCCTGCACTTACGACTCGCGGGATGAAGGAAGACGACATGCGAGCCATCGGCCGGATGATCGCAAGCGTGGTGCACGAGCCCGAGTCTGAAGATGTAAAGGCACGCGTCCGGCGCGAGGTGCTCGAGCTTACCGAACGTTTCCCGATGTATCAAGGGCGGCTTAAGCCGCAAGCGGGCGGGGCAAATATTGCCGCGTAAGGTGAGAAAAATTCCGAAAAGCGAAACGGCTTCCTTTATATCGGGAAGCCGTTTTCCATTTCTATCTGTTCGAGCAGGTCGCGTGCCTCTTCGCTTTCAAACTCAAAGGCCTTTTGCTCGAGCACCTGCATCGCGATGTCGGCATAAAGCGGATCATCAAGCAGCGGCAGCATCGATTGGGCCGGGAAGAGCACTAGCGTTTCGTAGGCGATCGCCCGTATCTGCGGAAGGTCGGTCTGGCGGATTATCTCCGCGATCTCGCCGGACGAAAAGCGTTCCAAAAGGTGCTCGGCCAGCTTCTCAAACCGGTCGTAGTCGTGCTGTTTCAGCGCCCGCTGGGCGAGCTGAATAAAGACCTCTGCCGAGCCGCACTGCGCCTCAAGTATCTTTACGCAAGTTTCCGCAAGCTGTGCCGCCTCATCGGCTCCGATCGCATCCTTGGCCTTCATCTGGGCATCGAGCGCGGTAAGCAACTGGCTCAATTCCCAATCGGCGTGAGCGTCGTAGTGAAACTTTTGCAGCGTTGAGCTTGGGAGGAGAGGCCCGTTCGGCTCGAGCAAACGCTCAAGCATCTTTTTTGTCATCGGCCGGAGGCCGTCCCATACTTGGACGACGCGGGCATCGAGGTGTTTGAACATCATTGTCAACAAACTCAAGTTTACGTGATATGCGCGCTATGTCAAGGGAAAACTTTTTTGAGTGCCGATGAGCCTGGGTTAGCGGCCCTTTTCGGCCATTCGCTCAGCGGCGGCCGTTAGCCTGTCCTCTGCCTCGGCGTCGTTGGTGCCGTCGGCGAACACCTCGACCAGGGCATACGGCGAGCCTGTCAGCCGCCGAAGTTCCCACGCCTCTTCTCCCTCACGCGAGCGGCGGGTGAACCAGAGTGCATCGACCGCGGCTGCGGCCCGTTCGACATCGCCCGGAAGCAGCGAGAGCAATTCAACATCCGGCTCGGCGGTAAAAAGAAGACGCCGCGGCTCCCAACCGTGTCGTCGGTATTGTTCGATGATAGTTGCCAGTTCATCGCCGCGGGTCATTTGGCGTTTGCGGCTGGCCGCGGCACGACCGGAGTTACGTTCATGTTCACGTTCGTGTTCATTCCGGGAAACGCGGGTATCAACGTATTGCCGACCGCGTTCGCGGCTTCCTTCTCTCGCTGGTCGCGGCCCTTGCCTGGCGACTTAAACGTTCCGGAGAACATCTCGCCGACCGCCAGCTTCCAGGAGCCGTCCTCGTTGACAAACCCGAGGTCTTCCCACTTCTTATCGCGCTCGTTCCAGACCTCGATCGCAGCATATTGCTCCTTGATCCGCTCGTCGCGTATCTCCGGGAGCGAATTGGCAAAGGTCGTCGCGGTAAAGCCGTTCTCAAAGACCTTTTCTATCGGCGTATTGTTCTTGGCGGAGACCATTTCGGCAAATTCGTGCGTCTTCTTGCTCATGTTCGACTTGATCGCCTCGGTGTTCTTCGACTTCACCGCCTCGTAGAGCTTCTTATAGGCATCGCTCGGCGTCGCTCCGCCGCCCTGAAGAGCGCTTTGCCCGCATGCGAGCATCGAGCCGACCATCGCCAGAAGTAGAAAAAGGCCGAAGGTCCTTTGCAGAAAAGAGAGTGACATATTGCTTTTCATTATCCCTAAAGTATAAGGACGGCGGATTTGAAAGCAAATCGGGCGCCCGACCCGCGGCTGGTTTCGCCGGGCCGCTTCGCGATATCATTCGGGAATGCTTGCATTGAGAGCCGAAAGCGGAAGTGCAGTGCTTCGTGATGTACCGCGGCCGGCGGCCGAGGGCGAGTCGCTCGTCCGCGTGTCGCTTTCCGGCATTTGCAATACCGATCTTGAGATAATCCGCGGCTACGCCGGCTTTAGCGGAACGCTCGGGCACGAGTTCATTGGCGTTGTCGAAGAATCGCCGGAGGCTCCAGAGCTTATCGGCCTCCGCGTCGCGGGCGAGATAAATGCCGGCTGCGGGCGGTGCGAGCGATGCCTTTCCGGCGACCCGCGGCATTGCCCGGAGCGAACCGTGCTCGGCATCATCGGCCGCGACGGTGCCCACGCCGAATTTCTCCGGCTGCCCTCGAGGAATCTGGTCACGGTACCGGACGCCGTCGCGGACGAGCTGGCTGTTTTTATCGAACCGCTCGCCGCCGCCATCGGAATTTCAGAGCAAATCGAGTTCACTCCCGAAACCCGCGTTGCCGTTATCGGAGACGGCAAGCTCGGCATCCTTTGTGCCCGGGCGATGCGGACGCTGACACCGCATACATCTCTCATCGGCAAACATTCATCAAAACTTGAGCTTGCAGAGCGAACCGGCATTTTGCCGATCATTGCCGGGGAAGCGGCCGGCCTCAAGGACGCTTTCGATGTGGTCATCGAGGCCAGCGGTTCTGAGTCCGGCTTTGCCGCGGCGGTCGATCTGGTCCGGCCGCGGGGAAAGATCGTCCTTAAATCTACCTTTGCGGGAAAACCAACCTGGGAAGCCTGGCGAATTGTAGTAGAGGAGATCACGATCGTCGGTTCGCGGTGCGGCCGGTTTCAGCCGGCGGTCGATGCACTTGCCGCAGGGCGGATCGAGGTCGCGGACCTGATCAGCGAAGAATTTCGTCTCGCCGAGGCCGTAAAGGCGGTTGCGGCAGCCGGGCAGAAGGGAACACTGAAGGTGCTCCTAAGGCCTTGACAAAAAATTCTTCGGTTTTTGGGAAGTTTTTGATACCCTTTAGGGACATTTTGAAAAGGCCGCTTGCGGCCGGAAAACGGAGGTTGTGAGTTATGGTTTTTAGAAGTGGCAAAAGGCGTAGTGCTTCGGGGTTTTTGTTTTTGATCGTTCTCTCGCTCATTGGAGCTTCCGCGTCCTTTGGCCAGGTGCCCGAACCCCCCGCGGCAGCGCGCCAGATCTCGCCCGCCTCGTTCTCCGATTCAATGGCGGCCGTCGCTAAGAAGGCGAGCCCCGCTGTCGTCAGCATTGACGCCAAGGCACGCCCGGCCGAACTCTCCGCCCGCGGTTCGCAGGAAGTCCCGGACGACATACTCGAATTTTTCCGTCGCCAGATGCCGCAGCGGCCTGCCACCGCGATCGGCAGCGGCTTCATCGTTGATCCGGCGGGCTACATCGTGACCAATGCCCACGTGGTTGAGGACGCTGTAAAGATCACCATCCGGCTCGATTCGGGCGAGGAGCATCCGGCCGAGCTCGTTGGGCTTGACGACGAGACCGACATCGCCGTGCTCAAGGTCAACGTCGGCAAGGAACTCCCGTATCTCCGCTTTGGCGATTCCGAAAGCGTCCGCGTCGGCGATTGGGTGCTTGCCATCGGTTCGCCCTTTGGACTCAACCGCACGGTGACCGCGGGCATCGTCTCGCAGACGCGTCGCGAGACGGCAGTTTCGACGCCCTTTCAGCGTTTCATCCAGACCGATGCCGCCATCAACCGCGGCAACTCCGGCGGGCCGCTCGTTGACTTGAACGGTGACGTTATCGGCGTCAATTCCCAGATCGCGACCTCGACCGGCGACTACAACGGGGTCGGTTTTGCCCTGCCCTCGGTCGAAGCACGGCAGGTTTACGAAGAGATCCGTGCCAATGGCAAGGTCAAGCGCGGCTACCTCGGCGTTTATCTCGACTCGGTCAAGACTGAATTTGCCAAGGTATATGGCCTTGGAGATACACGCGGGGCGATCATCACCGACGTCCGCGATGAGGACGGGCCGGCCGGAGCCGCGGGGCTCAAGACCGGCGACATCGTTATCGAATTTGACGGGCAGGAGATCAAAGGAGCGACGGACCTGATCGCGAAGGTCGCTGCAACCAAGCCGGACAGCAACGTCCAGGTAACATTTCTCCGCGAGGCTGGCGACAAGATGGAGCGCCGCTCGGTCGAGATGACGCTCGGCGAGCGGACCCTAGGAAATGCAAGGGTTCGCGGCCGTAACCGGCCCGCACCGGTCGAGCCGCCGGTTGATAAGACCAAGCCATTTGGACTGACGTTGACCGAGGTCTCGACCGCGATGGCCACCTCGCTCAAGCTCGAGGGCGGCCTCGTCGTCCGCGAGATAAACCCGGCGAGTTTCATCGCCGACGTAAAGCTCTCGAACGGGGTTGACGCCCTTGGCCGCGGCGATATCATCATCCGGATCAACCGGCAGCCGGTCAAGGATCAGGCGGGCTTTGCAAAGATCGCATCGGCCCTCAAACCCGGCGACCCGGTCGTGCTCCACGTCCTCTCGCCCGTCCCCGGCGGCCAAACCGCACTGCTGAAATACGTTCAGTTTACGGTTCAGTGAGCCTTCACCGAGCGTTCTTTGATGCACTGTCACTCGAGGTAACTTGCAGATTGCTAATATGGCACAAGCGTGGCTAAAAAAGACAGTAATCTGTTCTACGCTGGTGCTTTATTTGTGTGCCGATTCTTCATTCTCCTTCGGCCAGAACCTTACTGAACCCGACACCCAGGTAATCGCAGCTGAGGCCGCTGTCCGTATATGGAACGAGAGAACCGTTAGCCTTCTTGAACTTACCAGGTCTTCTATCTCGCGGCTTTCTGACTCGAGACGAGCCCTTTACCATGCTCATCTAGCGAAGATTCTTTGGAATCATGATGGTGTTGAAGCACGTAAGCAGCTTGCGCATGCGGAATCGTTTTTCGTAAATGTGGTTAATGCCCGACGCGAGTCAAAACCGACAGCCGATTTTGATAACGCACTTCGAGCCCTTCCGATCATTCTCGAGCTTGACCCGAGAATCGGCGAGAGGATCGTGCAGCAGTTCGACGTAAAGGATGACCCATCTTCGCTCGAACGACCGCAGGACCCCGAGCTCGCGACAATGTTTTCAATGCTCGGCCTAAGGATGGTCCGAGAGAATCCGAGGGTGGCGGTTGCGGCCGGTTATGACTCTTTACGATTTGGGTTTGCTTCCGAGATTCCGAACCTAGTGATTGAATTGAACCTGATGGACCCGACGCTTGCGGAAGCATTGGTGGCCGAGGCTTCCCGTGCCGCACGACTTCGATACACTTATGAAAGTTACCTGATGGCGTTCAATTTGAACCGCTACATGGCCGAGCAAGAACCGGGTCGAAGTTTCAGCACTCGCGCCCGTCGAATGGCCGCAGAATTGTTTGCAGATATGCTCGCAAGCGCTGTTCAGGTCGAGGCCCGACGGTCACAGACATGTGGGATCGGGTACTATGCTCCTACTATAGCTTCTTTAGTCAGAGAGTTCGCTCCCGAGAGAGCAACAGCTTATGAACAGAATCTCAGGATCTGTTTAGCCTATCTCTCGCCAAGCGAAGGAGGGATATCGAAGTTGAGGACGGATGGAGTGCCCGAAAGTGTGGATGATCTTATCCATGCGGCACGAAACACGAAAGAGACCAAAAGCAAGCTGTGGTTGTATCGCGAGGCACTTTACAAGCTCAATCAGGCAAAGCAGTTTGAGCGAATGCTATCGATACTTGATGGCCTTGATGGTGACGAATACAAAAAGCACGCGCCAAACGCTTGGGGCAATTGGCGGGTACGGGCCGGGCATGGTGCGGCGATGGCAGCGTTTGAGTCGGGCGACCTTTCGAGCGCGTCGAGGCATGTTGAACGAACGCCATCTCATCTCAGGCCCTTTGTTCGCGAAAGGCTCGCTTCGAATGATTCCATAAGAGAGAATCAGACCTTTTTGTTCGAGACGCTCAACGGAATGGAAAAGGACCTTGCTGGCATAGAAGTCCCATCTCACGATGCCGCAAAACTCTATCTTTCGCTCGCCGACCTATACCTTGAGGCAGTTCCCGCCGAGTCGGAAAAAGCATTCGCAAAAGCTGTAAAACAGATAAATAAATGGGACAGCGAGCAGCGCGAAAAGCCGACCGACGATGATTGGGCCCCGATGTCCGACTACGTTAAGCTAAATGCAAATTTGCTTGCCGTTGATGAATACAACATGTTTATCTCTCTCAAGAACATCAGCTCGCCGCACAGCCGCATTCGGATCGCACTTGGACTGCTTGAATCATCGATCAAAGAATACGAAAGTGCGAATAAGAGACTCCTCACCTTGAGATCAGCGAAAAAGAACCTCGAGAATTAGTTCCGACCAACCTAATTTTCTCTGTTTGAACTCGCAAGTGGCGGCTCGCTTGGAACTTTTTCTTCTTTGCCTGTAACCTAATTGATATGGCAAAGGCAAAGAAGGCAAAAGAGAAGAATGCGAGCAAGCCGGCGGTTGCGACCTATCACAACTACATCGGCGGCGAATGGGTAAAGAGCGCTTCGGGCGAGTGGTTTGAGAATGTGAACCCCGCGGACACGACCGACATCGTCGGCCGCTTCCCGAAGTCGAACGCCGAGGACGTGGATAAAGCGGTCGCGGCGGCAAAGGCAGCGGCCACCAAGTGGCGGCAAACTCCGGCTCCGAAGCGGGCCGAGCTGCTCTTTAATCTGGCGGAGATCATCCGCGACAACAAGCAGCGTTACACCGAAGAGATGACCCGCGAGATGGGCAAGGTGCTCAAGGAAGCGGGCGGCGACGTTCAGGAAGCCATCGACTGCACCTATTACACGGCAGGCGAAGGCCGGCGGCTGCATGGCTTTACGACGCCCGCCGAGATGAAGAACAAATTCGCGATGTGCGTCCGCCAGCCGGTCGGGCTTTGCGGGCTGATCACGCCGTTCAATTTCCCGATGGCGATCCCTTCGTGGAAGCTTATCCCGGCACTCGTCTGCGGCAACACGGTCGTTATCAAGAGCGGCGAGGACGTGCCGCTTTCGGCGCTTAATCTGGTCAAGGCGTGCGAACAGGCGGGCATCCCGAAAGGCGTCGTCAATCTCGTCAATGGCTTTGGCGAGGCCGGTGCGGCACTTGTCGACCACAAGGACGTCCGGCTTATCTCCTTCACCGGTTCGACCGATACCGGCCGCCGGATCGCCGAGGCATGTGCTCGCGACAACAAGATCGTTTCGCTCGAGATGGGCGGCAAGAACGCCATCATCGTGATGGACGACGCCGATATCGACAACGCCGTCGATGGCTCGCTCTGGGGAGCATTTGGCACCAGCGGCCAGCGGTGCACGGCATCATCGCGGATCGTTGTTCACAAAAAGGTTTACAAGAAGTTCGTCGCCAAACTCGTCGAGCGCGTAAAGGCACTCCGCGTCGGCAACGGGCTCGACCCCAAAACCGATGTCGGCCCCGTCATCCACGAGGACGCGATGCAGAAGATACAGGGCTATATCGAGATCGGCAAAAAGGTCGATAAGGCAACGCTCGCCGCCGGCGGCAGCCGCCTGACCAAAGGCAACTATGCCAAGGGCTGGTTCATCGAGCCGACCGTCTTTACGGACGTAAAACCCGGTATGCGGATCGAGCAGGAAGAGATCTTCGGCCCGGTCACATCGGTCATTCCGTTCTCAACGCTTGATGAGGCGATCGAGATAGTCAACGGAGTAAAATACGGCCTCTCGTCCGCCATCTATACGCAGGATGTGAACAAGGCCTTCTACGCGATGCAGGAACTCTACACCGGCATCTGCTATGTGAACTCCGCCACCATCGGAGCCGAGGTCCACCTGCCATTCGGCGGCACAAAAGCCACCGGCAACGGCCACCGCGAAGCCGGTACTCAGGTGCTCGACATCTTCAGCGAATGGAAATCACTCTACGTCGATTATAGCGGCAAACTCCAAAAAGCCCAGATCGACGCGGTTGAGATCTAGTGGGAAAAGCAGAAAACTGTCAGGTCGGAAAAGTTTGATCAAACAATCTTCGCCGTCTTTCGTTTTTAAGAACATGAAAAAGTTTAAGATTATGAAAAAGAGCCGATTTCCGTTCTCATTGAGTATCGTCGTATTTCTGGTTGCTGGCGTGCAGGCTCAGCGGGTCGGTTACGTTTGGGAATCGTCCCTATAATTGTTAAAAGTTGAAAGATGGTCTCCCGGCGGGCGATAGTATCGCTCGTTGGAAATCACAAAAGAGAACACCGATGTGGGACGGTGGGGAGACCATCAATGAGAGAGTTTAGGTTGTTTGAAGAGCTGGGACAAGGGAGTTACGGCGAGGCAGGGGAGATATATCGATTTTTTGATCCGAGGCCGGGTGCGATGGTTAATAGCCGAGGCGATGGCATTGGAGGTATAAGAGCTGTGCGGGGCGAAGCGCCGGCCGAAAGGGGAGGATGCATATCGGGCGGGGTCGAGTCCGGGGCGGGTATGGAACGAGGGATTACACGAAGAGGTCCGGCGACCGCGAGTAAGGCGACGGAAGGCTGACGGGGAGGAGCGAGGAAGTGTCGCTTTAGACGTATCGCGGCGGCGAGTGATGCGGGCGAGTATGAGGCTTCGATCCTGGCGGCAGTGAGGGCCGGAGTAAGCACGCGTTAGGTACACGCTTCCGTGCTTGACTCTCCGGGCACGAGCCGTTCGAGCGTATCGCGGTTGTGGTGCTCGGTCCGTCACAAGTTTGTCGATGAGCTGCGGGGTCGTGGCGTTAGGGATCGACGCTGAGGGGCGAAAGCAGATATTGGATTTCGATCTCGGGAACAGCGAAAACACGGAGGTTTGCCGAGGTTTGCTGCGTCGGCTCGTTAAGCGTGGATTCAAATGCAGGCACCGTCTTTTTGCGGTGCTCGACGGTAGCGATGCGTTGAGGAGTGCTCTTTTGGAGTTCTTTCCGGATGCGGTTGTCCAGCGATGTCTGGTCCACAAGGAGCGGAACATCAAGAGCAAGCTGTTGAAGAAACACTGGGGAGAGGTCACGTGTAAGCATCCCGTAGAATGGTACCAAGAATAAGTGGAGTTTTCGGCCGGTGGTAGGATTGAGAAGGAGGCTGAGAATGAAGCGATCGAAGTTTAGTGAGAGGCAGGTATTGGGGATATTGAAAGCGGTGGAGACGGGGCGGAGGGTGGCAGAAGTTTGCCGTGAGAACGGGATCTCTGAGTCGACATATTTCAACTGGAAGTCGAAGTATGGGGGGATGACGGCGGCGGAGATCAAGCGTTTGAGAGAGTTAGAGGAAGAGAACGCGAAGCTGAAGCGGATGTACGCGGACGTGTCGCTGGAGGTCAGGGCGTTGAAGGACCTGATCGAAAAAAAGGCTGGTGACGCCTGAGCGGCGAGAGGCAGTCGGGTATTTGAAAGAGGAGCATGAGTTAAGCGAGCGGCGGGCGTGCGAGGCGGTGAGATTGTCGAGACGGGCGTTTCGATATGTGCCGCAGGCGTTGCATCCTGGAGAATACAAAGAGGAACAAGAGCACTCGTATCCCAAAACGCCGCTTCAATCGCAATAGCGCTCGTCCAACAAAACGTCCAATGCCCTGTTCCCCGGAACGAACGGGAGATCGTCGAAGAAGTCTTCCGGGAGCGGGTCATTGCTCTGCGGCGGGGTGATGACCCCCTCGGCGATCAGATGTGCTTCCTCCGATTCTTAAAGGTCATCGTCTTCAAGCGGGAGGATCTTCGCAACCGGCACATTTCGTTCGGTTATCAGAACGCTTCCGCCGCCTTTCACACCCTTAACATATCTGCTCAAATGGGTTTTTAGTTCGCCGATGTTGGCCCGTTTAATGCTCATAAGGGAACGTTATCACAACCTGACAAACTTGACCAAGTTTTTTTACCGAGCCAGAATACGCGCTCAGGGCCTCACTCCGGCTGAAGTTCCAGGTAGCCGATAATACCCTTCTTGTCTTCGCCGATCTCGACTATGACGTTCATGCTTTCAAATTCGACAGCATATTTGTACAACACCGCCTCGCCGATATCGGTTCGTTCCAGAAGTTCGAACTTCGTGATCGGGCCGATCGTTTTTAGGTATGCGATCAACCGGTCGTTCGGATCGCTGAGCGCACGATAAAGCCGTGGCGAGAACCGTTTCTCGTCCGGTTTTCCTGCCAAGATGTCTTCAATAACCTTTCGGAAGCCCGCGGTTCGCTCGGGCTCCGGGTCTTTCATCGGCTTCGGCTTTACCGCCGGATCGACAGCCTCGGCTATCCCATTGCCAAGCCGAGCCGGGTTTGCGTTCTCCGAATTCGCCAGGGCGATGACCGTCAGCCCGCGGTCGGGGTAGCGGGCAATGAACGACTTAAAGCCCTGCCATGCACCGCCGTGTTCGATGACCTTGAAACCGTTCACGTTCCGAAGCGCCCAGCCAAAACCGTACCGCTGCTCGCGGCCGTCATTGAGCTTAACCGGCGTCCACATCTGCTCATAAGCGGCCTTGCTCAAGAGCTTTCGTCCCGCAAGAGCTTCCTCCCATCGGATCATGTCCAGTAACGAGAGATAAAGTGCTCCGTCCGCAGTTGTGTTTAGCGCCGGCGAGACCCATTCCTGATTTTTTACCTCGCCGTTCCGGAGTACATAACCCGCGGCACGGTTCGGTACGATATCGCGTTCGCTTATCACCCGTGCTGTCGTCATCCCGAGCGGTTTGAACACATGCTCGGTCAGAAAGTCGCCGTAAAACTTCCCCGTCACCTTTCGGATGATGATGCCGAGGGTAACGTAACCAAAATTGCTGTACTGCCATTTTTCACCCGGAGCGAAGGCGAGCGGAGTTTCCTTGATGATCTTGAGCAGGTCATCCTCGGTAAAGTCTTTTCGAAAGTCGAAGCCTCTCGAGTAGTCCGTAAAGCCGCCGGTGTGCGT
>ERZ761602.4270-NODE-4270-length-18723-cov-5.302282_pt1 | contig 18723 bp, 15 predicted proteins | sample MGYA00512165_ERZ761602 | MGnify/ENA primary metagenome ERZ761602 (study PRJEB28899, sample SAMN02445085) | bioreactor sludge metagenome | biome: EBPR sludge; isolation source: Thorneside wastewater treatment plant | place: Australia: Brisbane, Thorneside... | reverse complement strand
GGGGGAGGGTCTGGCGACAGACCCTCGGAGAAGCTGACGACGCTGCGGTCGTTCGACCCAAGGTGCGGCCGCGCTTGTGGTCCGATGCCTCGCGTCGGCACGCTCGTGCCTTCGAGAGGTGGGACATGCAGGGATCGAAGCCGAGGCGTTTGCGGTTCGTGGTCGGGAGCGTGCTCCTCGTGAGCGCGCCGATGATGACGGGGTGCTCGGAGGTCGAGCCGCCGATGGTGAACACGCGGCCGTTGCCGCCGAACCCGGTCGGGACCGAGGAGCCGCCGCCGCAGACGCCGACGATGGAGGGCGTGGGGGTGCCGCTGCCGACGCCGGACGACGATGCGCCACCGACGTTGAACACCGTGCCGATGCCGACGCCGAACACGGTCGCACAGCCGGAGCCGACGCCGATGGCCGTCGAGGAGATCGAGCCTCCGCCGCGCGAAGAGCCCCGACGTTTCGCGCCAAATCCCGGTCCGAGCGAACGCGCGGCGCCGACGGATTGATCGGTGGATCGTCGCCCGATCTCGTTCGCGTGACCAAAGCCGCGAACGGTGCCACCCTCCGCGCCGCTCCACGCCCGCGCTCGCGGGGTACGCCGTGAGAGCCCAGGAGCATTCGACACATGGCATCGCGCACCCTTCGCTTCTCGATCTCGTCCGCTCTCCTCGCGGCCCCTCTCGCGCTCGGCGTCGCCTGCGGCGGCGGAGAGACCGAGGAGCCCGAGACCAACGTCGCCACCACGGGCGACGAACAGCCGCACACGAACGTGCACCCGGAGCACGAGCACGAGAACGAGGATCCGACGGCGAACCCGACCCCCGAGACGGGCACCGAGCCGGAGCCGGCGACCAACCCAGCGCCGACGGAGTGAGCGCGAAACGATCGGGACGCGCGTGAGCGCGGAGCCGATCCATCCCGCGCCGACCGAGTGACCCGGTCGACCCCGCCGACCCAGCGGATCGTGCTGCGAGAGGAAACCCTCGCGGAGGTCGTCATCACCTGCGGCAACCGAAGAGCCTGCTCCGACCGAGCGGGCTCTTCGCTTGCGCGGGGCCCGATCGTGCGGCCAGCCTACTGCGCATGAAGATTCCGTCTCCGCTTCGATTCGTCGTCGGCAGCGCGCTGCTCGTCGCGCCCGCGTGTGGCCCCGATCAGCCGGCGGAGCCCGAGGAGATCCCGGTGCGCACGAACGTCGGGCGTGAGGAGCCGGAGGAGATTACCAACGTGGGCCGCGACGACTCGCAGGACGTCGACACGGAGGCCGAAGAAGAGGGCGAGGACCCGACGCCGAACGTGCCCGAGGTGCCGGAAGCGACGATGGAGGCGACGGGTCCGGTGGTGGATCCCGCGCCGAACCCGAGCTCGGACACCACGGGCGATCCGCAGATCAATCCGTCGAGCGGCGAGCGCATCGAGCTGCGTCCCGACGCGCCCTACCACCCGACGAAGGCGCAGTGAGGGGCGCGATGAGCGACCTGGCGAAGGAGCCCGCGGACGGGTCTGTGGGCGGCGCGAAGGAGCACGCCGCGAAGGACACGCTGGCCGACGCGCGGCGCATCGTGGCCGCGACGACGAAGAAGCTCGCGTCGATGCACAAGAACCAGGTGCACCGCGATCCGTGGCCGGACTTCGAGGCCTTCGACGTCGCGCGTTATCCGGTGACGCTTCGTCGCGCGGCGGCGTGGCAGTGGATCTCGCGCGCGCAGGCCGAGCACGGCTCGGTGCATCAGTTCAGCGCGGTCACGCACGCGCTCACGGAGGCGCGCGCGCCGATGGAGCTGCTCGGCGCGCTCGCGCGGCTCATCACGGACGAGGTGCGTCACGTCGAGGTGTGCGCGCGCATCGCGCTGACGATGTACCCCGAGGGCAACGACACGTTCTTCCAGTGGCGTACGCCGCGCGCGCCGTGGGCGGACGCGCCGCGCATCGATCCGAACGACCGCGAAGCGAGCGAGCTTCGGCTCCGTGGCTGGGCGACGCGCGCGATCCTCACCGCGTGTGCGCTCGGCGAGACGCTCAGCGAGCCGATGCTCGAAGCGCTGGTGGTGGTCTCGACCGATCCGCTGCCGCGCGCGTGCTCGGAGCAGATCCTGAAGGACGAACGTTTCCACGGGCGCTTCGGCTTCGAGGCGCTCGCGGTGCTGGTGCCGACGCTCGACGAGGCGGAGAAGGGCGCGCTCCAAGAGCAGCTCGGGCGCGCGCTCGCGGGCTTCGAGCGCACGACGTGCGGCAAGACGCGGGTCGAAGATCTCGTCGGGCACGAGGTGGAGATCGCGCCGAGCACGGATCCGGAAGGGCACCCGAACCTCGGCACGCTGAGCGAGCGCGAATTCGCGGCGATCTTCTACGCGACGCTCGAGCAGCGGATCTTCCCCGAGCTCGAGGCGGTGGGGCTCGATCCGATGCGGGCGTGGGCGGAGCGCGGGAGGTTCCCCGCGCCGGCGTCGAAGCAGCGGCCCGAAGCGAGCGCGGAGACGCGCGCGGCGGAATGATCGGCGGGGCATGAGCGAGCCCGCGCGGGTCGAATGTCCGCACGCATCGACCTGTGCGGGGTGTCCGGCGATCGACGCGCCGTACGAGGAGCAGCTCCGCGAGAAGGGCGCGCGCGTGGATCGGGCGCTGGCGCGCTTCGTGGCGCTCGAATCGATCGTGCGCGCCGAAGTGCGGGGGACGGATCGCGTCGAGCGGTACCGCACGCGCGTGAAGCTCGTGGTGGACGGCACGAAGGTCGGGCTCTTCGCGCGGAGCGGTGATCACGTGGTGGTCGACATTCCGGAGTGCCGCGTGATGTCGGCGAGCACGGCGCGCGCGGTGGCGCTGATTCGCGATCGGCTGCGCGAGTCGGAGACGCTGCGGCGCGCGCTCGTGGCGGTCGACGTGCGTGACGTGCGGATCGATCGAGGTGCTGGAGAGCGCGCGCTGCTCGTGACGCTCGTGCTCGACGAAGGTGTGCGCGTGGCGGCGGAGCTCGAAGCGCGACGCTTGTACGAGCTCGCGCGCGAGAACGACGTACCGATCGCGACGGTGGCGTCGAGCACGCGACCGTCGCGTTCGCCGCTCTTGCTCGGGCGCGGGCTGCGCGTGGTGACGGGACCGGAGGTGATCGACGAGCGCGTCGAGGCGCCGGGCGGAAGACACGTCGCGATCCCCGCGGTGCCGGGCGGCTTCGTGCAGGCGCACGCGGAGCAGGCGGCTCGCCTTCGCGCGCACGTGGTGGACGAGCTCGGGCGACAGGGGATCGCGATCGAAGGCGCGCGGGTGATCGACGCCTACGCGGGCTCGGGGGCGCTCGGGCTCGGGCTCGCGGCGGCGGGTGCGCGGGTGCTGTTGATCGAGAGCTACGAGCCCGCGATGCGGCTCGCGCGCGACGCGGCGGAGCGACAGGGGCTGCGCGTGAAGGCGGTGGCGTCGGATGCGGCGGAGGCGCTGCGCGAGCTCTCGCGGCGCGGCGATCGGCCGGACGTGGTCGTGCTGAACCCGCCGCGACGTGGGGTGGCGCCCGAGGTGCGGCAGGCGGTGGCGGAGCTCGCGCCGAAGCGGATCGTGTACGTCAGCTGCGAGCCGGACACGTTGGCGCGCGATCTCGATCACCTCGCGCGGCGCGGGTACGCGACCGACACGCTCGTGCCTTTCGACATGATCCCGCTGAGCCGCGAGGTGGAGTCGGTGGTGGTGCTCGCGCCGCGCGCGACGACGCCGCTGCCGGTGCTCGCTCGCACGCGGGAGCTCGCGCTCGTCGCGTTCGGTCCGCGCGAGCTCGACGTGGTCGCGCGGGCGCGCGAGGCCGCGGGCTTCGAGGGCGTGGTGCTCGCTCGATGGGGCCACGACGCGGGCGTGATCGCGCTCGCGCGCGACGAGGACGCGGCGCGGACGTGGGCACCGTCGATCGCGAGCGCGGAGGTGACCTGGCACGCGCTCGTGCGCGGCGTGGTGCGCGCGAAGGGCAGCGTGTCACGCGCGGTGGATGGCGTGGAGGCCCGCACTCGGTACAAACGCGTCGCGGTGATCGGCGGGCACTCGCTGCTGGAGGTGCGGAGCGAGCCCGCACACGACGCCGTGATCGCGCACCACCTCGACGGCCTCGGGCATCCGGTGCTCGGCGCGCCGGACGGACACGTTCCGTCGAACCGACACTTCGCGGAGCGCTACGCGCTCGACCGACCCTTCCTCGCGGTGGCGCGGATCACGATCACCACGCCCGAGGGCGCACGGTGGGAGATCGAAGTGCCACGATCGGGCGACCTCGCGACGGTGCTGGCGCGACTCCAAGCGGGCACGACCGACGCGGACTGACGCGCGCACGTCACCGTCACGGTCTCCGTCACGGTGTCGGACTCGGACTCGGTCACAGTCTCGGACTCCGTCACGGTCCCGGACTCGGACTCGGTCACAGTCTCGGACTCCGCCACGGGCTCCGTCACGGTCACCGTCACGGTCTCCGTCACGGACTCCGTCACGGACTCGGACTCGGACTCCGTCACGGTCTCGGACTCCGCCAGGGTCGCGGACTCCGCCACGGTCTCGGACTCCGAGCGTCCGTGTCTCGCGACCCACACCCGCGCGTCGCGCCGTCCACGCCGCGGAGAACTTTCGCTCGCGCCGGGCGTCCATCGCCCCACTGGCACCGCTCGTGCTGATTCGTCGAGCACGTCGGTGGGAAGCCGACGGAGGGATCGGGCGTACGACGTCGGGTCCGGACGCGAGGAGGGGCGATGAGCCGAGGGGACGCGTGGACGGCGAGCGTGGAGCGGGCGCGGGATCGACTCGCGACGCGTCGCGCTCGGATCGCGTTACGCCGTCGGCTCGGGCTCGTGCTGCTCGTCGCGGTCCTCGCGTCGATCGCGCGCATCGCGCTCTGGCCGCTGACGGATGACGACGCGCTCCTGATCGGGGTTCCGCGCGCGCTCCTGCTCGGTACTTGCGCGTTCGTGCTCGCGTCGATCGGTGTGTGGCTCGTGGCGCGTCGTCGACCGAGCGTGCTGCAGGCCGCGCGTGAGCTCGATGCGGCGCTCGGGCTGTCGGACGTCATCGGCAGCGGCGTGTCGCTTCCGGAGGACGGGCCGTTCGAGGCGCTCGCGCGGCGGCGTGCGGCCGAGGCGCTCGCGGGTCGCGACGTCGCGAAGCTGCTGCCGCATCCGCGGGTGATCCCGTCCGCCGGTCGCGTGGTGCTCGGCGCGCTCGCGCTGCTGAGCGCGGCGGTGGTCGGAGGCTACGAGCGCAGCGTCGTCACCGCGCTCACGTCGCCGCCGACGAGCGCGGAGCTCGCAGCGGCGGAGGAGCTCGCGGAGGCGGCGCGTGCGCTCGCGGAGGAGCGCGAAGAGACGCGGCGCGAAGAAGAAGACGCCGCGGCGGCGGAGCGAAGCCCGGAGGCGCGCGCGGAGTCGCTCGCGCGCGCGGCGCAGCGGGCGCTCGCGCGGGGCGATCGCGAGCGCGCGCTGGAGCGAATCGACGAGCTGCGTCGCACCGTGGGAGAGCGGAGCGCGGCCGCGGAGGGGCTCGATCGTTTGGCGGATCGACTCGCGCGCCACCTCGACACCGCGTCGCCTTCGACTCCGTCGTCGCCTTCCACGCCTTCGAGCCCGAGCGGAGCGCGCGCGGGATCGGCCCGCCCAGAGAGCGCGGAGGAGCAGATGCGCCTGCTCGCGCGGCGGCTCCGCGATCCGAGCGCGGCGGGTCAGAGCGCGGAGGAGCGCGAGCGGACGCTGGAGCGGCTCGCGCGATCGGCCGACGAGGCGCGACGAAGCGGTCAGGGTCGCGACTCGGAGCAGCTCGCGGAGGCGCTCTCGCGTGCGCAGGCCGCGCTCGCGGAGGGCCGCGCGGAGGACGCGGCGCGCGCGCTGGAAGAGGCTGCGGCGCGCGCGGATCGTTTGGCGGAGGCGCGGGAGCGAGCGAGCCGTGAAGGCGAAGCGCTCGCGCGTCTTCTGGAGCGCGCCGGCTTGCTGGAGCGCGCGGTGCAGCTCGCGCGATTGGGCGAGTCGGGTGAGCCCGGCGAAGGCATGGCCTTCGGCGAGGGCGAAGGCGAAGGCGCGGGCCAGCCGGGCGGCGAAGGCAACGCGCGGGGGCTCGCGGAAGGGCTCGCGGCGCGGCTCGCGGCGCTCGGGCTCGCGGAGGGCCCGCCGGGTGTGAGCCACGGACCCGGCGGACGCGGGAGCGATCGACGCACGGAGCGTTCGGGTCTGCCCACGCACGGCGACGTGCACGCGCGCTCGCAGGTGCGCGAGGGCGAACGCGCGGTGGGCGTGCTGCGGGGGCTCGGTCGCAACGCCGAAGCGGAGCGCGAGTACGCGGACGTCTACCCGAGCTACGGCGCGGTGGCGGAGGACGCGCTCTCCGACGAGCGCATCCCGGCCGCGCGACGCGAGGCGATTCGCCGGTACTTCGAGGCGATTCGGCCGGAGTGAGTGTGGAAGCGGACGCCGTCCGTAGGTGCGCGGTCCCGCGAGAAGCTCGGGACACACACGAGCGAAGAGTCGACGAATTTGCCGAGAGAGCGGCGATCGAGAGTTCGAGCTGGCTCGAGTCGAGTCGCACGATCTCCGGGAATGGCGAGTGAAGACGAACGAATCGATGCCGACGGACACCAGAGAGTTTGGGCGCGCGAACGGCGCGACGAGACAGGAGCCGACCGACATGACCCTTCCGAATGCCGAGCCCCGCCACGACGAGCCTTCGCGCGACGCCGCGAGCGACGTCTTCACGAACGACGAGGAGGGCAGCGGGCCCCGCAGCCGTCACGAGGAGGCGGAGCTCCGACTCGAGCACGCGCAGGCGGTCGGGGCGAAGCTCCTGAAGGGGCTGCAGTCCGTGATCCTCGGGCAAGACGCGGTGCTCGAGCACGTGCTGACCGCGCTGCTCGCGCACGGTCACGTGCTGCTCGAAGGCGCGCCGGGCCTCGGCAAGACGCAGCTCGTCCGCACGCTCTCTTCGCTCGTCGGGGGCAGCTTCTCGCGCATCCAGTTCACGCCGGATCTGATGCCGAGCGACGTGGTCGGGACGTCGCTCGTGGTGAACGTCGAGGGCGGCAAGGACCTGCGCTTCCGACCCGGACCGATCTTCGCGGGGCTCGTGCTGGCGGACGAGATCAATCGCGCGACGCCAAAGACTCAATCGGCGCTTCTGGAAGCAATGGCCGAAGGTCAAGTCACGGTCGAAGGTCGATCTCGCCCGCTTCCCCGGCCCTTCTTCGTGCTCGCGACCGAGAACCCGATCGAGATGGAGGGCGTGTTCCCGCTCCCGGAGGCGCAGCTCGATCGGTTCTTGATGAAGCTCGTGCTCCCGATGCCGGACCTCGACACCCTCGCGCTCATCGGCGCGCGCGCGGAGGAGCCGGCCGTTCCGAGCGCGGTGACCACGCCCGACGAGCTGCTCGCGGTGCAGGCGACCGCGCGGCGGATCGCGTCGGCGGAGCACGTGCGTCGGTACGCGGCGCGGCTCGTGCTCGCGACGCACGATCGGCCCGAGGTGCGCTTCGGCGCGGGGCCACGCGCGGTGCAGGCGCTGATGGCGTGCGCGCGCGTGAAGGCGATGCTCGCGGGGCGCCCGGCGGTGGCGATCGCGGACGTGCGCGCGGTGGCGGGTCCGATCCTCGCGCACCGCATCGCGCTGGGCTTCGAAGCGGAGGCCCGAGGGCGCACCGCGGCGAACGTGATCGCGGAGCTGGTGGCGGCGCTGCCGGAAGAGGAGCCCGGCCGATGAGCGCCGATCGGAAGGTGCGTCGGGATCGAGGGCTCGCGAAACGAGGGGAGGGGCGATGAGCTTCGACGAACGGGAAGACAGCGGCGTGCGCCCCCTCGAGCCTCGTCTCGACGAGCGCGCGCGTGACGATCGCTACGTGGGAGACGACTCGCTGCTCGCGCCGAGCTTCTTGCAGCGCCTCGATCGGTTGCAGCTCGTGTCGCGTCGGCTCGCGGAGGCGCGGCGTCGGGGGCGGCGGCGCACGCGGCGCGTGGGCAGCGGCGTGGAGGCGATCGATCAGCGCGCGTACGTGCCGGGCGACGACGCGCGCCGCATCGACTGGAAGGCCTACGCGCGCTTCGAGCGGCTCTTCGTGCGCGTGGTCGCGGAGGAGTCGCCGCTGCGGCTCGCGCTCGTGCTCGACACCAGCGCGTCGATGGGCTTCGGCGCGCCGAGCAAGCTCCAGCAGAGCGCGCGGCTCGCGGCGGGCTTCGCGGCGGTCGCGCTCGGCGGGGAGGATCGTGTGGCCGCGCTCGCGACCAGCGAGTCTGCGCGCCTCGTGGGTCGACCGGGCAGCGGACGGCGTGGGTTGCTCTCGCTCTGCGCATCGCTCGACGGATTGCGGGCCGAGCGTGGCACCAGCCTCGCGAGCGCGGCCTCGGTCGCCACGAGCGCGCTCGGCGGTCGTGGGCTCTGCGTGATCGTCAGCGACCTGCTGGATCCAGACGGCGCGCTCGCGGGGGCACGCGCGTGTCGGCTGCGCGGGCACGAGGTCGTGCTCGTCGAGGTGCTCACGCCCTTCGAGATCGATCCGCCCGATCTGAGCGGGCTGGAGCTCGAGGACGCGGAGACGGGCGCGATCGTGGAGCTGCCGCCGGAAGGCGCGCTCGCGGCCTATCGCGAGAGCCTCGCGACGCACCGCGCGGAGCTCGACGCCGAAGCGGCAGAGCTCGGCATCGGCGTGCTGCGCGTCTCCACCGAGGACGCGTTCGACGAGGTGCTGATCCGCGCGCTCGAGTCGGGTGTGCTCCGCCACGCCGCGTAGTCGCGCGCACGCACTCGCCACGTCCGCCGCGGCTCGTTTCCGCCGAAAGACGCGGCTCGTTTCCGCCGAACGACCTCGCTCGATTCCGCTCCCTCCCGCCGAACGAATCCACCGAACGAGCTCCCCCACGAGACCCGACCATGACCTTCGTCGCGCCGCTCTTCCTGCTCGTCCTCGCGCTCGCGCTGCCGGTGATCGTCGCGTTCCTCGTGCGGCGCCGGAAGCAGGTGCTCGTCGTGCCGTCGGTGCTGCGTTGGCAACGCGTCGCGGTGGCCGAGCATCGCAGTCGTCGCTTTCGGAACCTCTCGCGCCTGCTCGCGCTCCTCGCGTGCGTCGCGGCGGTGATCGCGCTCGGCATGGCGGCCGCGCGTCCGCGTTTGCTCGGGGACGGCGCGCTGACGGTGATCGTGATCGACGTGTCGCCCTCGATGGGCACACCCGACGAGGGGCCGCTCGCCGACGCGCTCGACCGGGTGCGCGAGCTCGCGTCCGCGATGGGCCCGCGCGACCGCGTGGCGATCTTCGCGGCGGGAGAAGCGCCGCGGCGTGTGCTCGCGCCGACCGACGATCCGTCGCGCGTGCGCGGTGCGCTGTCGGAGATCGCGCCGGAGTCGCGCGCCGAGCTCGCGTCCACGCTGGCGCTCGCGCGATCGCTCGCGGACGACGAGCGGAACGCGCGGGTGGTGCTCCTGCACGACGGCGGCGCACACGTCGAGGGCGCGGACGTGCTCGAAGAACGCTTCGGCGACGTGGAGCGGCCGAACGTAGGCCTCACGCTCTTCGCGGCGCGGCCCGCACGCGACGCCGCGAACGACGACGAACGTGAGGTCTTGGTCGCGGTCGCGGCCGCGGGAGAAGAGCCTCGGCGCGTGCGCGTGCGGCTCTTCGCACGGGAGGTCGAGCTCGGCGCGCGCGAGCTCGTGGTGCCGCCGGGTGAAGAAGCGGACGCACGTTTTCGGCTGCGTCTGCCGGTGCGCGAGCTCTCGGCGGAGGTCGAGCCCCTCGACGCACGAGGCGACGCATTGTCGACCGACGATCGCGCGACGTTGCGGCTCGCGGCGGCGTCCGCCCCGCCGGTGCGCTGGATGGCGCCGATCGTGAGCGCCCCCGCGCAGAACGGAACGACCCCGCCGACCCCGACCGGCGCGACCCCGACCGGCGCGACCCCGACCGGCGCAACCCCGACGCCGGCCGATTCGACCGCGGCCGACTCGGATCCCCACGCGACGCGCCGACACTTCGCCGAGCACGCGCTGCGCTCCGCCGGCGTCACGGATCTCGTGGCCCTCGAAGGCGAGCTCCCCGCCGACGCCGTCGTCGTCTCGCTCGGGGCGCCGAGCCGTCGCGTCGACGCGCCGCTGCTGATCCTCGGCGGTGTCGCTCCGGAAGGCTCCGACGCCGCCACGACACCCGTCGTTCCTGCGCATGCCTACGGGTACGGGCACCGCTACGGGGCGCCGACCGCAGCGCTCGCGCCGCGCGCGTATTGGCCCGAAGGCGTACGTTCGCTCGGCGCGCTCGAAGGCGAAGCCACCACGTTGCACCGCGTCGACGACACGCACCCGCTCACGCGCGGGGTCGATCTCGACGGGCTCACGATCCTCCGCGCGGTCGCGGTCGATCCGGGCGACGGCGTGCCGCTCGTCGAGCTCGACGGAACGCGCGACGAGAACGGTGCGCGCCGCGGCGGGGTCGTGGTCGCAGCAGGCGGCGAAGGCTCGGGTCGCTGGGTCTACCTCGGCCTCGATCCCGACGGCTCCGACGTCGTGCTGCGCGTCGCGTATCCGCTGCTCGTCGCGAGCTCGCTCGCGTGGCTCTCCGGCTCCGCGCGCACGGAGGTCGCGACCACGCCGACCCGCGCGGAGGTCGCGCTCGAGCGCGCGCCCGCGACGAACGCGCGCTTCGACGGCCCAGGCCTTCCGCTGCCTCCGCTGCCCTGGTTGCTCGCCGCGCTCGCGGCGTTGCTCCTCGCCGCCGAGGGTCTCGCCTACGCGCGCCGCGTCGTGTCTTGACCGCACTCTCCGCGCTCTCCCCGAGGAATCGATCATGCTCGCTCGCCGCGCCGCTCTCGTCCTCCGTGCCCTCGCGATCCTCGCGATCGTGTTCGCACCCGTGGTGCCCGACCGCGACGTGCCCTCCGAGCGCCGCACCCTCGCGCTCGTGGTCGACGAGTCCGCCAGCCTCGCGGGCGCGACCGGCGTGCGCGAGGCGTGGGTGGAAGAAGCCCGCGCGCTCGCGGGTGAGGCCGGCGTGGAGCTGCGAATCGTTCGGGTGCGCGCCGACGCGCGGCTCGCGATCGAAGCTTCTCCCGACGTCATGCCTTCCTCGATCGAAGACAAGGGACTACCGCCGCTCGAGCCGGAGACGGAGCTCGGCACCGACCTCGAAGCCGGCGTGCGGCTCGCGCTCGCCGCGCTCCCCGACGAAGGCGCACGCCGCATCGCGTTGCTCACCGACGGACGCGAGACGCGCGGCGACGTTCGCGCGGCGATCCAGGCCGCGCGCGACGCGGGCGTTCCGGTCGACGTGCTCGGCCTCGGCGAAGCGCGCGAAGAAGCGACGGAGACCGGCACCCGCCTCGGCGCGCTGGCGGCGACCGAGAACCGGCTCTCGTCCGGCGAGCCCGCCCACCTGCGCGTGCCCATCGAAGGACCACCGCACGGATCGGTCACCGTGCGTTGGCTTCGCGACGGTCGCCCGATCGGACCGCGTTACGCCTACACGCGCCTCGACGCGGAAGGAAGAGGCGAAGCGCAGCTCGTCGACCCCACGCCGCCGGGGGGCTTCCATCTCTACGAGGTCGCGATCGAGCGCGCGTACGGACAGCACTACCGAGGCAATGCCGGCTTCGACACCACGCCGCGTCGCGCCGCGCTGCTCGTCGGCGGCAAGCCTCGTGTGCTCGTGGTGACGCTGCTCGGCGATCAGCCGACGCTCCTCGTCGACGCGCTCCGTCAGATGGACGCGGACGTCGAGCACCTGCCGCTCGTCGATCGCGATCTCGACGCCGCGCGCCTCTCCGGTGTCGACCTCGTGATCCTCGCCGACCTCCCGCTCGCCCGCGACGGAGAGGTCGCGCTCGTCACCGGCCTCACGCACGCATCGCAGCAGGCGCTCATCACCTACGTCGGCGAGCAAGGCGGTGGCCTCGTCGTCACCGGCGGCGCGTTCGGCTTCGGACCCGACTACGCGAGCACCCCGCTCGCGCGCATCCTCCCCGTCGCGATCGAGGATCGCGGGCAAGTCGACGATCCGCCGGTCGCACTCGCGATCAGCCTCGATCGTTCGGGCTCGATGGGTGCGCAGGTCGGCGCGCACACCAAGATGGAGCTCGCGATCGAAGCCTCGCTCGCGGCTGCCGCAGCGTTGCGCGCCACCGATCGGATCGCGATCGCGAGCGTCGACGTGCGCTCGAACTGGCACCAGCCGCTCGCGACGGTCGACGTGCTCGCGAACAACCGAAGCGCAGTGCGCACGGTGACCGCGGGCGGCGGCGGCATCTACGTCTACACCGCGCTGGCCGATGCATACCGCGTGCTGCAGCCGGCGGGCGAGCCGGTGCGGCACGTGATCTTGTTCTCCGACACCGCGGACAGCGAGGAGCAATGGCAGGGCTGCGCGTTTCGTCCGTGCCGTCGCAACTTGCCCTACGCGGTCGACCTCGCGCGTGACGCGCGCGCGGCGGGCATCACCACGAGCGTGGTCGGCATCGGCAACGCGAACGACTCCGACACGCCGTTCCTGCAGGCGCTCGCAGCGGCCGGCGGCGGGCGCTTCTACCTGACGACGCAGGGCGCGGATCTGCGGCGCATCTTCGTCACCGAGACACGCGCGGCCGCGCTCTCGAACCTGCGCGAGGAGCCGACGCCGATCGCGCACGCGGACGCGCACCCGATGACCGACGGCATCGGCGCGGTGCCGACCGTCGCTGGCTACGTGCAGTCGCAGCGCCGACCCACTGCGGACACGCCGCTCGTCACGGCGGAAGGTCATCCGGTCCTCGCGGGCTGGCGCTACGGCCTCGGTCACGTCGTCGCGCTCACCACCGACGGAGGCGGTCGCTGGACGGATACGTGGAACGAGTGGTCGGGTGCGGGGCAGCTCATGCGGCAGGTCGCGCGCTACGCGCTTCGTCGCGCGGCGCCGACCGCGGCCGACGCGCGGCTCACGCTCGACGGTGCACGACTGCACGGTGAGCTCGAGGTGGCGGAGCATGGCGAGCCGCCCGCGGAGGTCGAGGCGTTCGTGTACGGACGCGACGGAGAAGCGCACGAGGTACAGGCGCGGCTCGTGCGCACGGGGCCCGAGCGTTGGTCGGTGCAGGCCGCAGCGTCTGCGAGCGACGCGCCGGGTGGAGAACCACCGTACGCGGTGTTGCGTGTGCGCGACGCGCAAGGTCGCTTGATGGCGGAGGCGATGACGGAGCAGAGCGGCGCGGGCGAGCTGCACACGATCGGTCCCGACGACGCGGTGCTCTCCGCCCTCGCGAGCCTCGGGCGCGGCGCGCGCGATCCTTCGCCCCAGCAGGTGATCGAAGCGCGCACCGAGCCCGCGCCCGCGAAGGAGCCGCTCTGGCCGTGGCTCTTCGCGCTCGCCGCGTTGCTCGTGACGATCGATCTCTTCGTGCGTCGCCTCGAGAGACCGAAGGCGCGTGCGCTCCCGGCGGGTTTGGTGCGTGCTCCGACGCAACCGTCGCGCGCGGACGAACGACGCGAAGCCGCGTGAGCCCTCGCGCTGGGGCAGACACACGAAGCCGCGTCGAGCTCGGGTGTTCCCTCGCGCGACGACGACCGACGCGACGCGCGAAGCGGCGTGAGCTTGCACCGCTTCGGCGACCAGCCACGTTCCGGCGCATGGAGGATCTCTTCGATCGCCAAGCGCAGACGAACGCGCCGCTCGCGGAGCGCATGCGACCCGAGCGTTTGTCGGATGTGATCGGCCAAGACGCGATCCTCGGGCCGGGCAAGCTGCTCGCGCGGCTGGTGCGTGCGGATCGGCTTCCGTCGATCGTGCTCTACGGCCCGCCGGGCACCGGCAAGACGACGCTCGCGCGCGTGCTCGCGAACGAGACGTCCGCGACCTTCGAGGCGTTCAGCGCGGTGCTCGGCGGCGTGCCGGAGCTGCGCAAGCTCCTCGCCGCCGCGAAGGAGCGACGACGTCGGGGTGGTCGCACGATCCTCTTCGTCGACGAGATCCACCGCTTCAACAAGGCCCAACAGGACGCGCTCTTGCCGCACGTCGAGGACGGCACAGTGACGCTCGTCGGCGCGACCACCGAGAACCCGAGCTTCGCCGTCAACGCCGCGTTGCTCAGCCGCGCGCGCGTGTTTCGTCTGGAGAGCCTGTCGCCAGAGTCGATCGAGCAGCTCCTGCGGCGCGCGCTCTCCGATCCGCGCGGTCTGCCCGAAGCACGCGCGGAGGACGACGCGATCGCGACCATCGCGCACGCGTCGGGAGGCGACGCGCGTCGCGCGCTGACGGTGCTCGAAGCGCTCGCAGCCGACGGTCGCCCCATCGACGTCGAGAGCGTCCGACAAGCCTTCGAGACGCGCACGCTCCTCTACGACAAAGACGGCGATCAACACTTCGACGTCGTGAGCGCCTTCATCAAGTCGATGCGCGGCTCCGATCCGGACGCGGCGCTCTACTGGATGTTCCGCATGCTCGAGGCGGGCGACGATCCGCGCTTCGTGCTTCGGCGCATGATCATCTTCGCGAGCGAGGACATCGGGAACGCCGATCCGCGCGCGCTGCAGGTCGCGGTCGCGGCCGACCAAGCCTTCGCGCGCCTCGGCATGCCGGAGGCGACCCACACGCTCGCGCAGTGCTGCACCTACCTCGCGGTCGCGCCGAAATCGAACGCGGTCTACGTCGCGTGGGAGAAGGCGCAGGCGGCGGTGCACGCGCACGGCGCGCTCACGGTGCCGATGCACCTGCGCAACGCGCCCACGAAGCTCATGAAGTCGGAGGGGCGCGGCAAGGGCTACCGCTACCCGCACGACGAGGGCGGCTTCGCGCCCGGTGTCACGTACCTGCCGGAGCCGCTCGAAGGCGAACGCTTCTACGCGCCGACCAAGAACGGGCTCGAAGCGCAGATCGGCGCCCGCCTCGCGCGGCTGCGTGGAGAGAGCGCGGACGAGCCGCCGAAGCCCGATCGCGACGAGTGAGAGCTCAGCTCTCGGACGGCGTCGACGAGAGCGCTTCCTTCGCGGCGCGCGCCTCGGCCTTCGCCTTCGCGAGGTCCTGCTCCATCTTGCGCAGGTTCCGCTTGAGCTCGCGGATCTCCTTCATCGTCGCGAGATTCAGCGACTTCGCGATCTCCTCGACGCGCTGATCGAAGTTCTCCTGCACGCGCCCGCGGAGCTGGATGGCCTGCATCATGGCCTTCATCACGCGCTCGTCCTGCATCAGCTTCGCTACGCGCGGGTCCTGCATGAGCTCGAGGCTCTTCTTCGTGATGAGATCCTTCAGCGCCACCGAATCCTCCGTGCTCCCCCGCCGATCGCTCGATATGCGCCGAGGCGATCCGCCACGCAAATCGACGTTCGCTTCGCATCGGTTCCGCGGCGAGCGCGGAGCCGATGAATTGAAGCGGAATCGTTCGAGGCGAAGCGGACGCAGTCCGCGAAGCTGAACGATTCCGCGAAACTATCGGGCCGCGCGCGAGCGCGGAGCCGATGAAATCTTCTCCGCCTCCGACGCGTAAGGGGTCCACGGAGGCTACGATGAGCTCACTCGTTCGCGACGTTCGACCCCTTCCGCCCACCGTTCGCCGCCTCGCGGCCGAAGCTCTTCCCGTGCCCCAACACGATCCCTCCGATTCGTGGGTCGATCCGCGCACTCCGTCGCTCGACGAGATGTCGCCTGCGGAGCGCGCGAAGCGGCCGCTCTCCGAGGTCGCGCCCTTCACCAGCAAGCTCACGAAGGTCCTCGACGACTGGGGCCTCGACGCGATCACCGGCTTCGTCTTCCCCGGCGTGGGCGACGTCGTCACCGGCACGATGTCGTTCGCGGTGCTCGCCACCGCGCTCCGCGAAGGCGTGCCGACGATCATCCTCCTGCGGATGCTCCTCAACCTCGGCATCGACGTGATCGTCGGCATCTTCCCGATCGTCGGCGACGTCTTCGACCTCTTCTGGCGCGCGAACCGCAAGAACCTCGATCTCGTCGAGCGCTACCGCGGCGGCAAGGAGAAGCCGAGCGGCGCGGACTACGCGATCGTCGCGGTCGGCTATCTGCTCGCGACGCTGCTGATCGTGCTCCCCGCGATCTGGATCACGAGCCTCGGCTTCGGCGTCGCGAAGCTCTTCGGCGGCGAGTGATCGACGAGCGTGACGCGTGCTCGGTCGCGCGTGGCTGCGAGCGTGGCGTGATCGATCGCGCGCGTGACTTCGCGTGAGCAGTCGCGTGCGTGACTGCAGAGTGGCGTGATCGGACGACGTCGTCCGACGATCAGCGCCGCTCGAGGAACTCCTTCACGAGCGGCCAGATCGTCGTGACCGCCTCGCGGCCGATCACGATGTCGACGTGCCCGGCGGGGAACACGCGGAAGAGCTTGTCGCGGCTGCGGCTGCGGTCGAACGCCGCGCGGCACGACTCGGGCGGCGCCAGATCGTCCTGATCGCCCGCCACCACCAGCAGCGGCTTCTGCAGCCCTTCGAACGCGATGCCGTAGTCGACGCTTCCGTCGCGGCTCCGCAGGGCTACGCGATCGCCACCCGCGAAGATGTCGAATGCGATGGTGAGGTTCGTGGTCTCGAAGGAGGTCGCGAGGTACTCCGCGAGGATGTCGGGCTCCATCGAGTCCGGCCGCCACGCGCGCACGGGCGTGGGGAAGAGCTTGCTGTTCCAGAGGCGCTGCCGCTTGCGCAGGTGGATGCCGACGTAGCGCAGCGGGAGCGAGACGTTCGCGTCGAAGATGCCCGTCGCGCGCGCGCTCTCGAGCACCAGCGCGAGCGCCTTCATCGGCCACGTGCCTTGGCCGAACCGATACGGCGAGCCGAGCGTCACGATCGCGCGCACGTGGTCCTTCAGCTTCGTCGCGCCTGCGCTGTAGCTGATGAGCCCACCCATCGAGTGCCCGACGAGCACGACTTGCTCGTGACCCGAGAGGCGCATCACCTCGCGCGCGCACGCCGGCACGTCCTCCTGCACGTACTCGTCGAGCGCCTCGGGGCGCTTGCCGTCGAAGCGCGCCGAGCGTCCGTGGCCCCGCAGGTCGACGTTGAACACGTCCCAGCCGTGGTGCGCGAGATACGACGAGAACGAGCGTTTGCTCGTGTGCCACGTGTAGCGGTTCTGCCCGAACCCGTGCACCAACATCAGCGCGCCGCGCGTGCGCGGCTTCTTCGTCGGGGCGTCCTCGGGCTCGTGGGGATCCACGAGATCGAGCTTTCGTTTGCGCACCATCCCGATCGGCTGACCGGGGGTCATCACGATCTGCTTGAGGAAGGTGTCGCGACGCGGACCGTCGATGTACTGCTCGACCGACTCGGTTCGGAGAATCACGCGACGCGGGAGATACCACGGACGGCGCCCGCGTTCCCCCCGATTCGCGTCGACGCCTCACGGCTTCCTGGACGGTGCCGGGCTCGTCTGCACGCGCGTTCGCGTGCGTCGAGACGCACGTCGTCCGCGCGGTTCCTTCGTGCTCCGCCGGTCAGCCGAGCACGCGGTCGAGCAACGCGCGATCGCCCTGCACCGCCGTGCGCTGCTGGTAGAACGACAGACCCCGCAGGCCACCGAGCTCTTCGCCGCCGCCCGCGCGACCCGGGCCGCCGTGCACGCACGACGGCAGCACCATACCGGGCGAGATGCCTTGGTCGGCGACCTTCTCACTGCCCACGAGCACACGACCCGACCACGGCGCGATACCGAGCAGGAGCGTCTCGAGCGCGTCGCGATCGTCGGTGTAGACGCTCGCGACGAGCCCACCTTCGCCACGCGCCACGAGCGCCGTCGCATCCTCCACCGACGCGTAGGGCATCACGGTGCTCACGGGCCCGAAGACCTCGCGCTCGTGCACGATCGCGACGTCGTGCGGCGCGTCGACCCGCAGCAGGGTGGGCGGCACGAAGTAGCCACGACCCTCGGGCACGCCGATCGGCGCCGACTCCGCGCGGTAGACGACCTTCGCGCCGGCCGCGACGAGCGCCTCGATGCCTTCCTTCACGTCGCGGTGCTGCTGCGCGCTCGCGACCGGGCCCATGCGCACGTCGTCGCGCGCGGGATGACCGAACGCGATCTGCGACAGGCCCTCCGAGAGCGCCTCGATCACCGCGTCGATCCGTTCGGCCGGCACGAAGATGCGGCGCGCGGCGGTGCACTTCTGGCCCGTCTTCTGGGTGATCTCGCGCACCGTGTCGCGCACGAAGACCTGCCAGGTGTCGGAGCCGGGCTCGACGTCCGGACCGAGCACGACCGCGTTCAAGCTGTCGGCCTCGACGTTCACGCGCACCGAGCGGTGCGTGACGGCGCGGAGCGCGCGCATCCACGCGCCGGTGTCGCCGCTGCCGGTGAAGGCGAGGCAGTCCTGCGGGCCGAGGTGCTCGAGCAGATCGCCGGCGCCGCCGCACACGAGGTGGAGCACGCCGGGCGGGAGCACCTTCGCTTCGGTGAGCGTCTCGACGAGGCGGTACGCGGTGAGCGCGGTCGACGTCGCGGGCTTGCTCACCACTGGCACGCCGGCGAGCAGCGCGACGGCGGCCTTCTCCGCGAGGCCCCACGCGGGGAAGTTGAACGCGTTGACGTGCACCGCGACGCCGCGCCGCGGGACACACACGTGATGGCCCCAGAAGCGCTTGCTGCGCGTGAGCTGCTCGCCTTCGCCTTCGACGGTGATCTTGCGATCACCGAGGGTCTCGCCGAGGCGCGCGTAGTAGGCGAGGGTGCCGATCGCTCCGTCGACGTCGAACTTCGCGTCGCCGCGCGTGGTGCCGGCGTTGAGCACCGAAGCGTCGATGAGCGGCTCGCGCGCGGCCTGCAGCGCGTCGGTCATCGCCTTGAGT
>ERZ761602.4269-NODE-4269-length-18723-cov-5.646025_pt1 | contig 18723 bp, 12 predicted proteins | sample MGYA00512165_ERZ761602 | MGnify/ENA primary metagenome ERZ761602 (study PRJEB28899, sample SAMN02445085) | bioreactor sludge metagenome | biome: EBPR sludge; isolation source: Thorneside wastewater treatment plant | place: Australia: Brisbane, Thorneside... | reverse complement strand
CCCTTCGCCCGCTGAGCGAAGCGAACCGGGTGAGGTGGGCTCCTCCCTAGACTCACAGCTTCCGGCCTCCTCAACCGGTTCCGGCTACGCCCTCACCGACTTCTCCTCCACTGGAGGAGAAGTATTCGGGATCCCTTCGCCCGCTGAGCGAAGCGAACCGGGCGAACAGGTCTTGTTTATCCACTCCCCATGAATGACGGAGAGAGGGGGTAGGGGGTGAGGGGCCCTCGGATACACTCTTCCCTGTTGGAACCCCTCGACCACCCGAGTCCCGTCCTCGATGAGAAGGAGTGCCCGTACTGCTTTGAGACGATCAAAGCGCGGGCGATCGTCTGCCGCTTCTGCGGGCGTAATCTCGAGTCGCAACCGAGCCTCGCAGCGGGCACTCGAAGCGTCGAGCACGAGGACCTTTTCGGCATGCTCCTTTCCCTGAGCGACAAGTCGCTCGTCACCATCGAAAGGGCCGATTCGAGCCGATTCCGCCTCCTCGAGACCGTGCGCCAATACCTCCGCGAGAAACTTCTCCACACCGAGGAGGCGGCAACGATCCGCGACCGACACCTCGTACTCTTCACCGAGTTCGCCGAGCGCCAAGCGGAAGGCGAATTCGGACCGACGATGTCCGCCGTCTATTCCAGGCTCGACGCCGAGCAGGACAACCTCAGGGCGGCGCTCAACTGGAGCTTGGAACGCCCAGGACACCTCGAGGAGGGCCTTCGCCTCTGCGTCGCCCTTTCGCGGTACTGGGTCGCGCGCGGCCTCCTCGCCGAAGGGCGCGACTGGTCGACGAGGCTTGCGGAGCGGTGCGAGGGGCAACCTCAAAGCGTACTTCTGGCGCAAACTCTCCTTATTGCGGGAGCTTCGGCTCTCAGTCAGAGTGGCAACCAGGCGGCGCGCGCGCTTCTCGATCGAGCCCTCGCGATGTCCCTCGAACTCGGCGACTCTCGGGTGTTGGCGGCCGCCTATCACCATTTCGGCAATTTCTCAGTGGCCGAGAATCGCTTTGAGGCCGCGGAGAACTACTATCGCCAAGCCGCCGCCATCCGGAGGGAGCTGGGTCTTCGACCGCATTTGATCGCCACGCTCAACAACCTCGGATCACTTCTCAGCATTCTCGGGCGCGAGGACGAGGCCCGAGCGACGCTCGAGGAGTGCATGAACCTCGCGATCGAAATCGACGACATTCGACTCGCCTCGTCGGCGATGGCCAATCTGGCCGGGATGGACGCCTCCCGAGGGGACTGGGACACGGTGATTCCTCGTTTGGAGACAGCCCTCGAGGCCTATCGAGGCGTCGGCGATAAGTGGGGCACGGCCGCCCTGCTGAGTTCCATCGGCGCCTTGTTCCGCGTGCTCGGGAGGCTGGATGAAGCGGAACCGATCCTCCAGGAGGCCCTCGAGCTCAATCGCGAGCTCCAGGTGACGGGCGCTCAGGCGTCGAACCTCAACAACCTCGCCGCTCTCACCCGCTTCCGTGGTGATCTCGCGCGGGCTTGGGCGCTCAACCAGGAAAGCCTTCGATTGCGCCTGGCCCGGGGCGACGATGGCGAGACCGTGCTCTCGATCGAGGAAGCGGCGTGCCTCTTTGCCCGCGAAGGAGAGCCGGAGCGAGCGGTCCGCATCCTTTCCGCGTGTGAGCACTTGCGCACCCAACTTGGGTTGCCGATCTCGCCACTCGAAGCGAAGGTGCTGGAAAGCGAGATTGCGCAGATTCGAACTCAGCTTTCGGCGGAGGCCTTCGAGGAGTCGTGGAGCGCAGGAAGTAAGTTGTCTTTCGGCGACGTCTGTCGCCTGGCGGCGGAGCCCCCGGGCCGTCCCGCCTGAGCCTCGACGGTCCTGGTAGCATCGGGGCCGTATGGATCCCGTCCGCGACATCGAAGTGCTCGTCCGTGCCAAGTATCCGATCCTCTACGTATGTTCCTGGGAGGAGCGGCGCGTCGAGGAGGCGGTCAAGCAGGTGTGCGACAAGCTCAAGCGCACGCTCCACACTTGGTCCGTCACCCAAGGCATGAAGCCGGCCGTGAACCGGACGAGTGGCCCGGCGAAGCCGGGCGGCTTACCTGGCGAGTTGGAAGCCCTCGCCCAAGTCCACGAAGCCCCGGAGTACACCGTGTTCCTGATGCGGGACTTCCACCCGTATCTCAAGGACTCGCGCGTCATCCGGCTCCTGCGAGACCTCGCCGGCCGGCTTCGCACGAAGGCGCAGACACTCATTCTCCTCAGCCCGGTGATGAACTTGCCGATCGAACTGGAGAAGGATGTCACCGTACTCGACTTCCCACTTCCCGGGCGAGACGATATCGCCAAGATGCTCGACGCGGTCATCGCGAGCGTGAAGGACAATCCCAGTGTCGACGTGAAGCTGTCGCCCGAAGATCACGAGCTGATGGTGAAGTCGGCTCAGGGGCTCACGCTCGACGAGACCGAGTCGGCGTTCGCGCGGAGCCTGGTCGAGCACAAGAAGCTCGATATCGACGTGATTCTCGAAGAGAAGAAGCAGATCGTCCGGAAATCGGGCCTGCTGGAGTACTACCCGGCCACGAACCGCCTCGAGGATGTCGGCGGTCATGACCTCTTGAAGGAATGGCTCCTCAAGCGGACGAAGAGCTTTACCGACAAAGCCAAGGAGTTCGGGATTCCCGCGCCGAAAGGCATCCTCCTGATCGGCGTCCAAGGTTGCGGGAAGTCGCTCGTCGCGAAGGCGGTGGCGGCGGCATGGAACCTCCCGATGCTCAAGCTCGACGTGGGCCGGATCTTCGGGAGCTTGGTCGGCCAGAGCGAAGAGAACATCCGGCGTGCGATCAAGGTGGCCGAGTCCGTCGCGCCGTGCGTCCTCTGGGCCGATGAGCTCGAAAAGGGCTTCGCAGGCGTCGGCGGGAGCGGGGTGAGCGACTCGGGGACCACGGCCCGCGTTTTCTCGACGTTCCTCACTTGGATGCAGGAGAAGACCAAGCCGGTGTTTCTCGTCGCAACCGCAAACGATGTCTCCGCATTGCCGCCCGAGCTCCTGCGCAAGGGACGGTTCGACGAGATCTTCTTCGTCGATCTGCCGGATTCGAGCGAGCGGAAGGACATCTTCAAGATCCACTTGAAGAAGCGCAAGCGCGACCCGGAGAAATTCAAGATGCCCGAACTCGCGAAGGTGACGTTTGGCTTCAGCGGCGCCGAGATCGAGCAGGTGGTGATCGCCGGGCTCAACACCGCGTTCGACGACGGGCGCGAGCTCAAGCAAAGCGACCTCGTGAAAGAGGCGCAGGCGAGCGTGCCGCTGAGTCGGATGATGGCGGAGGAGATCGACGAACTCCGGATGTGGGCGCAGCTTCGCGCCCGTCCGAGCGCGAAGCGCACGGACGACTAGGGCTTCGCTGCCCTGGCCCTAATGATGGCCCCGCCTCCGGTTTTGGGCTCGCCGCAATGCTCCCATGCAATGGCATGCCAATCTTGAGCAAAATTGCCGCAAATGCCGATGCGAATCATTATCCCAGGCGGATCGGGGCATGTCGGGCGGCACTTCGACGACACTTCGAAGGCGATGGGCACAAAGTCATCACTCTTTCTCGCCGGGAAGGACCCGGCGTCGTCGCTTGGGACGGCCGAACTTTGGGCCCCTGGGTCGATGCACTAGAAGGGGCAGACGCTGTGATCAATCTCGCTGGGCGCTCGGTGAATTGTCGCTACAATCCCGCCAATCTCAAAGAGATGATGGACAGCCGAGTCGAAAGTACGCGCGTGATCGGTGAAGCGATCTCGCGGATCCAGAACCCACCCCGAGTTTGGCTGCAATCCAGCACGGCGACGATTTACGCCCATCGTTTCGACGCGCCAAACGATGAAGTCACCGGCATCCTAGGAAGCAACGATCCCACTCACAAATGGGCTGCCAGTATCATCATCGCACAAGCTTGGGAAGCTGAACTTGACGCGGCGCCGACTCCTTCGACTCGAAAAGTGGCGATGCGCAGCGCGATGACCATGTCGATCGATTCGGGCAGCATCTTCGATGTGCTCTCCGGGCTCACTCGAAAGGGACTTGGGGGCACGATCGCAGGTGGAAAACAGTATGTTTCGTGGATCCATGAAACTGACTTCTGTCGTGCGGTCTCATTCTTGTTGGAGCAAGAATCGTTGGCCGGTCCGGTGAACCTAGCATCCCCTAACCCTTTACCGCAGCGAGACTTCGCCCGAATACTCGCTCAGGCATGGGGCGCAAGACTCGCCCTTCCCGCTACAGCTTGGATGATTGAGATAGCAACTCGAATCCTGCAAACCGAGAGCGAACTGGTCCTCAAGAGCCGCCGCGTTGTACCGACCCGTTTGCTGGATGCAGGATTCCAGTTTACGTATCCGACTTGGGAAGGTGCCGCGAACGATCTTGTGTCTCGGATGCGAAGGTCATGACCGCTTCGCGAAACGGCCTTGTCGATCCCTCTCGGCGGCACCAATTCGCGCTTGAAGCTGGACGGCAGGTTACGGTATTGGTTGGGAGACTCAAGAGTTGTGTTCCACTAGGCAGCAGTTCGCACGGACGACTAGGCCTTCGTCGCCTTGGCCCTGATGATGGCCCACGCCATTGCCGCGACGGGGAGGGCGAGCAGTCCCCAGAGCCAGGGCGGGGCTGCGGGGTCGGCCGGTGGCTGCGCCTCCGGCTCTTCGCGGGCTGAATTCTTGGCCGATGGCAGCATTGCCGACATTTCGACTTGATCCCCCATCGGCGGTCCGAGGGCACCTTTGAACTCATCGACCGTATTCAGCAGGCCCGTCTCGACATCGACAGTCACGACGACACCCCCGCCGCCGAAGTGCCACATCAGGCGCAGATCACGGGGCCACGATCGCACGGTCGGATGAGCATCTGGGCGGGTTCGACCTGGGGCCGCGTAGGCGAGCGATCCCCGTGGGCCCTCGGCACGCCAAGCCCGCAAGGCGGTTTCGCGGGTTCGTTCGTTGGGGAGTCGCTCGACGGCCGCGAACGCCGTCGCTCGCGCATCGCTCTCGGGGATTACTTCTTCGGGAGGACGGGTCACCTGCTTGCCGACGGCTCTGAGAAGCCAAATCACTTCACCCGTACGTGCGCTGAAGTCGATGCTTACCACATCACCCAATTGGGTCGATCGGCCGTAGTACCGCTTGCTTAGTCTGACCCTGACGATCCGGGACATCTCGCCACTCCCGGGAAGGTCGCGATTCGCATCGGTTACTTCCCATTGATCGGCTTCGCCTTGCGGGACGAGAGCGAAGGCTCGGCGCTTTGCCTGCTCGACCGTGAGGGTCGCGGATTCCGCCGACGACCGGGCTGCTTCGCCACGTACCCGATCATTGCTGTAACTCACAACGGCGCCGAGTGGCTGGCGAGACATGGACACCCGCGATCCATCCTCGAACCTCACCGACACAAATTTGTCGTCAGCTTTGTCTTCGAATGAAGTCACTGCCCCATGGGGCGCATCCACCGCCGTCAGGATGCCGCGAGCGAGACGTTCACACTCCGCACGGGTTTGGGGATCAACCTTATCGGGCTCTTCGAACGGCACCGGAGCGGCTTCCGGCACTGAAGTGAGCGGGACTGATCTATCTGCGATTCCGGCGCTCGTGAGCCTATGGACGCCATTGAGGCCGCCCGTTTCGGCATCCACGGTCACAAGAACGCCGCCGCCGCTGAAGCTCCACATCAAGCGCGCCGAGCGAGTGGTCGGAGTAATCGTGACATCGATGAGGCCGATTCTCGCCGAAGGTCGCTGAGATCGCCAGTATTGGAGGGCGGTCTCGCGCAAACGTCCATCCGCAATCTTCTCGACCGCAGCCAGCGCCATCGCCCGCGCCTGTTCCTCAGTGATCGTTCGCTCTGGCGGCGGGATCGTTGTTACTCCGCGGACGAGCCGGTAGTGGACGACCGCTCCCGTTCGGGCATTGAGTACCAGGTGGACATGATCGCCCCTCTTGGTGGTGCGTCCGCGATAGCGCTCGGAGACACGGACGACGACGCGTCCCGAAGCTCCGGCATTTCCAGGCCCGAAGTACTTCGCCTCGGTAACCTGCCAGGGGTCGGGCTCGTCCTGAGGCACCAGCGCGAGCGCCCGCCGCTTTGCTTCCTGGACAGTCACGGTCGGCGGTTGGTCTGCGGACCGCACGGCATCGGCACTGGCGGGATCGCTCGAATACGTCACCGTGTGACCAAGGTCGCGCGAGAGCATCAGCGACGCACCGGAACGCAATCGAAAGATGATGAGCGGGCCGCCGTTGTCGGTGACCGAACTCAGATCCTCATCGACAAGGCCGATGCTTCGGAGTGTCTCACGTGCAAGACGTTCATAATCCTGACGGGTTTGACCCCAGACGCCGCCCGAGGACGCGAGAACACCCAGGATGACGAACCAGACGGTCAAGCGTTGCTTCATTGGCCACTTCCCCTCAGCCAGACTTTCATTTCCAGTGTAGCCCCACCGAAGGCGCGTATATGGATCTCCCCAAAGCCTCATCCGTCTTGCCCACGACTGTCAACAAAAACCGAACTCCGAATGTACGCAGCAGCTTCGCGGCCGTCTTGTCGCCGGTTCGAGTCAGGCCGGCATCGCATGCCGAAAGTATGACGATTGTACAAAAGATTTGTCGCATCTGTGAACACGGGAGCCGGGGAATGGGTAAGTTGCGGCAATGGTCACCCAATCACTCTTCTTGAGGCTGCTCCTCTCCGCGAGCATCTTTCGGGATTGCACGGCTTCCGAAAGCGGACAAGGAGGCAGTTGAGATGATCGCGTCCGCGCTCGTTTGCGGCATCCTTTTGACGCTCCAAACTCCTAAGTCAATCGAGACAGGGTGGACCGAAGCCTTCTCAGAGTTCGCCCGCCGAGAGAACGTCGCCTTCGTCGTCGACGTCAATCGCCTCCTCGCCCCTCCCGAGACGCTGCCGCCGATTGGGGGGAGATGGTTACTCGACTTTTTGGCGTCGGGACAGCGGCGGCGCGTGACCGAAGTGCAGGGCGTGTATGTGCTCGCACGTTCTGGTGAGCGCGGCGAAATGGCGGCTCCAATCGGGAATACGACACTCCTCGATTGGTTGGAAAAACTCTCACCCGAGCAGATTTCGAAACTTGGCGGCGAAGGACTGTCCGCCAAGTCGCTCGACCCCGGCATGGTTGCTTCGCTACTACCTCATTTGCTTGGAACTTCCCCGCAGCGAGAGAAGGTGCTTAAGCGTCCTTGGGATGCCGAGATCCAGCTCTCCAGTTACGTCCTTTTCGACGTTCAAGATAAGGGCGGCACGCGCCAGACGTACACGGCAGAGATGGCTCCCGGTCCATGGCTTGACACGAAGCACGAGACGAAAAAGCCGCCGACTTGGTCGCGTACGATTCCGTTGACGCCCGCCCCGACGGATGGCGAGCTACGGTTCGACGAAGCGAAGCTGATGAAGCTCAAGGAGTTGATTGCCGAGGCTCAGAAGTGCTTCAAAGCCAAGTTCGCATTTGATCGACGGATGGAGGAGAGCCTCATCCTCATCCGGGGCCGTTTCAACTTTGATCGCCTCAAGGCCGCACTCGACCCGATCATGAACCCGGTCCTGCTCGCTCCTTTTGGCGAGGAGGATGTGGTCGAGGCCCGGATTCGCGGCCTTGCGAGTCGCCCGGAGTGGAAGTCCATCCTTGAGGGCGACTGGAAAGGGGAAGATCGGCAGACTCTCTTGCGGAACGGGCTCGACCGACGCGAGATGTCGTTCGCTGACCTGATGAAGTACCCGCGCGTGCGGGAGAGGCTGAACCAATTGGGGCTCGCGGATCGGGAGGGCAAGGCTCGGCTCCGACTGTCGCTGGTCATCGACGTGCGAATCGATGACGACGCCTCCGGGTTCATCATCGACTAGCGGGAGCACAGCTTGACGTTCGCGGGTCTGCGCGCCGGGGCAAGCGATCGGATGCCCACGGAGCCCGCCGCAGGCGGGCTCGGTGGCATCTGATCGAGGGCTTGGCCTCTGGGCCGGCGCGCCCCCCAATTCTGGTGGCCAGAAACCGCGCTCCTACCGGGAATCTGACGTGCCGCCGCCGGGTAGAATCTGAAAAGGCCATCTGCGAGCTACAACGGCGTTCTCCTAGGCCAGATCCCAAAAACCCTTTCCTTTCGAAGGAGAATCCGTTGGCGAAACAGGCAAAACTGGAGCTCGCGGCAAGCCCGGCCGATCTCGAGCGCTATTACCGTGAGATGCTGCTCATCCGGCACTTCGAGGAGAAGTGCAACCACGTATACCGGACGGGCAAAGCCGGTGGCTATCTCCATGTCTACATCGGCATGGAAGCAACCGCGGTCGGCTGGGTCGACGCGCTGAAGCTCGGCTGGGACTACGTCATCGCGGCGTACCGCATCCACGCTTTTCCGCTCTTGATGGGCACGGACCCGGTGGCCTGCATGGCGGAGATCATGGGCCGTAGCGGTGGCATGAGTCGCGGCAAAGGGGGTTCGATGCACCTCTACGACATCCCGAACGGCTTCTTCGGAGGCTGGGGCATCGTGGGCGGACACAACCCGCTCGGGGCTGGGCTCGCTTTCGCAGCCAAGTACCGGAAGGAAGACCGCGTGACCCTGTGCTTCCTGGGAGATGGTGCGGCCAACGCCGGAGTCTTCTTTGAAGCGCTCAACATGGCCGGACTTTGGGATCTCCCGGTGATCTTCATCATCGAGAACAACGAGTACGCGATGGGTACGGCGATCGAGCGCCACGCCGCCGACACCGAGCTTTGGAAGCGCGGTCTCCCCTTCGGCATCAAGAGCGAGCGGATGGATGGGATGGACGTTCTCAAGGTCCGCAAGAAGGCGAAAGAGATCGTCGACTGGGTTCGCAAAGAGCAGAAGCCGTACGTCGTCGAAGTCATGAACTACCGGTTCGCGGGACACGGCGCCGCGGACAACGACCAGACCCTGTATCGAGAGCTCAAGTCGGTGGACAAACAGAAGGAGACGCGCGATCCGATCCGCCTCCTCGAAGCGTACATGCGGGCCAACAAGGTCATGACCGACGAGAAGATGGAGGCCATCGACGCCGAAATCGCCGAGCAGGTCGACGAAATCTACGAGAAGGCCGATGCTTCCCCGCATCCCGAGCCTCATGAGGTTTACGACGACGTCTACACCGACATGTCCCCGGAGCGAGGTCACTGATGCCGACGACGATGACCTACCGAGAGGCGCTTCGCGCCGCCATCGTCCAAGAGATGGACCGAGATCCGGACGTGTTTCTGATGGGCGAGGATATCGGCAAGTACAAGGGCACGTTCCGCGTGACCGATGGCCTGTTCGAGAAGTACGCCGTCGATAAGAAGGACTGGCTCGTGCCGCCCTTCAACAAGAATCTACAAGACGGAATCGGACGACGCGTCGTGGACACGCCGATCACCGAGCCTGGTTTCACGGGGATCGCGATCGGTGCCGCGATGGTCGGCCTCCGGCCGATCATCGAGATGATGACGATGTCCTTTTCGATCTTGGCCCTCGACCAGATCATCAACCACGCGGCGAAGGTCCACTCGATGACCGGTGGCCAGGCGACGGTGCCGCTGGTCGTCCGTGGTCCGGGCGGCGCAGCCAACCAGCTCAGCGCGCAACACAGCCACTCTCTCGAAGGCTGGTATGCGCATTGCCCGGGTCTGAAGGTCGTCGCCCCCGTGACTCCGGAGGATGCGTTCGGCATGCTCAAGACGGCGGTTCGAGACAACAACCCGGTGATCTTCACCGAGAACCCGGGCCTGTACTCGATGAAGGGCGAGGTGAGCGACGATCCCGACTTTCTCGTTCCGTTCGGAAAGGCGCGGATCGCCCGCGAAGGCAAAGATCTATCGCTCATCGCCTACAGCCGCATGGTGAACGTTTCGCTCCTGGCGGCCGAACTCCTGGAGAAGGAAGGCATCGACGCCGAAGTTGTGGACGTACGCTCGCTTCTGCCGCTCGACACGGAGACGATCTTCCAGTCGGTTCGGAAGACGAACCGCGCGATCGTGGTGTATGAAGACTGGCGCAGCGGTGGCTTCGGAGCCGAGATTGCGGCCCGCATCGGCGAAGAGTGCTTCGATGATCTCGATGCACCCGTCGGTCGCGTCGGCGGCTTGAACGTGCCGATGCCGTATTCCCGCGTCCTTGAGCTTCAGTGCATCCCGAACGAGCAGGACGTGCTCGACTGCGTTCGCAAGATCGGCTGATCTCGACTTGAGGCTCAAAACAGTGGGCGGCTCGACCTTCCGGTCGAGCCGCCCATTTTGGATGGTGCGGCGATTAGAATCGAACGCCGACGAAGACGGCAAAGCCATTCAGCCGGCTCTCGCCGCTTCCGATGTACTTGCCTTCGACGAACATCGGGGTCGAGCCCTGATTGAAGTCGTAGCCGATGCCGAGCTGGTAGGCCAAGTCGGTGCCGCTACTCGTCTCCGTCGTGTTGACGCGGACCTTCGTGAACCCGACGCCGATACCGGCGATGTAGTACATGTTGTCCTTGCGACCGATGTAGTTCAGGAGTACCGGCGTGTTCCGGAAGTCTCCCTTCGTCAGATAGTCGATCGAGATGCTGTACGCGCTGGAATATCCGGGCGACTCACTGCTGAACTTGATGTTGCCGATTTTGTACTCGAGTCCAAACGAAAACCAGGTTCGGCCAGCGTCGCGAGCGTCCGAGTTCCCGGGCCAAAAAAGCCCGATCTTCGCACTGAGTCCGACCGGCTTGCTCTCTTGGGCGAGAGCCGTGCCTGCGGTCAAAGCGCCGACGGTCAGTAAGCTGGCAAGCAAAACGTTTCTCATCTTCCTTGAGCCTCCAATGTTGAGGTGCGTTGTCATGTTAGCATCTCGGGGGCACCTTCGTCCGGACGTCAGGACCGTGCCAAGGCAGCTAGTTTCACGGCGAAGTCCGGGAAACTGGTGGCGATCGCCTCTGCGCCGTCGATGTGAGTCTGGCCCTCGGCGATGAGTCCTGCGATGGCAAACGCCATTGCGAGGCGATGGTCGCCCTTCGCGTCGAGATGGGCGCTCAGGAGGGGAGTAGGCCCCTCGATCGCCATGCCGTCAGGAAAGGTTTCGACGCGGGCACCCATGGCCCGAAGCCCTTCAGCCATACACGCGATACGATCGGATTCTTTGACGCGAAGCTCCTCAGCGTCGCGAATCTCGCTGACGCCGTGAGCTTGAGTGGCAAGGACGGCCAAAACCGGGATCTCGTCGATCAGGCGAGGCACGAGCTCGCCTCTGATGTGAAACGGCCCGATGTGTGGAGGGGGCAGAACGAGCAGGTCGGCGATGGGCTCACCTTGCGTGGACCGTGGCTGGCGGTCGATCAGGATCCCGGCCTCGGCAAACACGTCCAGAATGCCAGTCCGCGTTGGATTGACGCCGACCTGGCGAAGCAGAATGTCGGAGCCAGGCACAAGCGCGGCGGCAACCAGAAAGAATGCGGCCGCCGAGATGTCTCCCGGCACCTGCCAAGACTGGGAGGCCACGGTCGAGCCGCCGGCGACGCCGACGGCAAGCGGCTGGTCGGGATCGCGGAGGAGCTCGAGGCCCGCTTGCGAGAGCATCCGCTCGGTGTGATCGCGTGAAAGGCTGGGTTCGATCACCCACGTTTCGCCTTCGGCGAGGAGGCCGGCGAGAAGCACCGCGGACTTGATCTGTGCGCTCGCAACCGGAGTGGTGTACCGGATTCCGGTCAGATTCGCCCCCTGGATCCTGAGCGGGGGCGTTTCGCCCTCGACCGTCGCTCCCATCTGGACAAGCGGGGTCGCGATGCGGCCCATCGGTCTCTTACTCAGTGAGGCGTCGCCGACGAGGGTCACGTCGAGGGAGCGGGAAGCAATGAGACCGGCGAGCAGGCGCATGGTGGTTCCACTGTTGCCGCAGTCGAGGACGTCGACCGGATTGACCCAAGCTGAGGGTTGGATCCGAACTTCGCGCTTGGAACGCCACTCAGCGTGGATGCCCATGGCTTCGAGGCAAGAAAGGGTCGAGAGGCAGTCTTCACCGCGGAGTGGATCAAGTACCGTCGACGCCCCTTGAGCGATCGCCGAGAGCATGAACGCACGGTGGGTGATCGACTTGTCCGAGGGGACGTGAAGCTCGCCCACGAGCGGCTTGGAGCGCTCGACCGTCAATCGCATCGCGCTTCATCCAGCCAGGCGTTGAGGCGCATACGCTCCCCGTTCGCGATCACGTCGCGGACCTCTTCGAGGGATTGGATTGCGCGGTCAATCTGGCCGCACACTTCGGAGGCGTTCATGGAAAGAATGGTGGTCCACAACTCGGGATTCCCGCCCGCCACCCGGGTCGCAGACCGCCAGCTCGGGCCTTCAAACGGTTGAGTTTGGGGGCTCGCGAGGCCGACAAGGATGTTTGCGAGGAGGTTCGGCAGATGGCTCGTGAGGGCCAGAATCGCATCATGCTCCTCGGCGGACATCGTGTAAGGATTTGCCCCGAGAGATTGAACAAAAGCGCGGACCTCGGCGATTCGTTCTGGCGCGACACCATCCGGCGTGAGCACCCAGGAGCAGCCGGCGAAGAGGTCTGGGTCCGCGGCGGCCGGACCCCGGCCCTCATTCCCGGCGATCGGATGGGAGCCCACAAACTGGAGCCGCCGTTCGGCGGGAACTCCCGATATTATCGCGCCCTTCACACTCGCAACATCGAAAACAGTGGCTCTCGTCGGGAGCTGGTCGAGAGCCGTCAGCACCTGATCCGGCGGTGTGGCGATGACGATCAGTTCGCACATGCCCAGGTCGACCAAGGTCGCGACGGGCTCGCAGCCCGGCCAACCGGCGAAGACGTCACGGTGCTCGGCGTTGGGGTCGACGCCGAGCACTTTGGTGACGAGCCTGCGCTCGATCGCGGCCCTTGCGATCGAGCCGCCGATCAGTCCGAGTCCGACGATCCCGAGGGTCAACGGTTCGGGACCTGGCCCTCGCGCATGAGGCTTCCCAGGTCGATAATGAAGCTGCCTCCGCTCGCTCCGCCACCTCCGGCGCTGACGCTCGGAAGTCGGCCATCCCACTTCTCGATCCACTCGCGGGCGATGACGAGGCCGGCACCCTGGACACGGAGTGCTTCGGCGTTGAGCTTAGCGGCCTGAGCGCGACCTTCCGCTCGCGCGACCTCGGTTTGCTTCTCAAGTTCGGCTTGAGCGAGGACGTAGCGCTGCTTTTCCGCTTCCTGCTGAGCGACCTGCTTTGCCTCGATCGCCTTGTTGAATTCAGGCGAAAAGTCGAAGTTTGTAATCGAAAGCCCGGACGGATCGACGAGGACGTCGTAGGCACGAAGGCGATTCGTGATCTCCCGCTCCATTTCGCTTTTGACATCGGCTCGCTTTCGGATGAGCTCTTCGGCCGTGTACCGCGCGGTGACGAGCTTTACCGACTCCTGGACCACGGGATCGATGATTCGGGCTCGATACTCGACGCCGACGTTGTTGTAGAGCTGCGAGACCTTGCTCGGGTCGATCCGATAGTTGAGGACGAGTTTCGTCGAGACGGTTTGCAGATCGCGCGATGCTGCAGTGGCGACGCTCTCTTCTTTCTGCGTGCGGGTCTCCATTAGGACGACGGTGTTCACGCCCGGCGTAATGAGGTGAATCCCCTCGTCAAGCTGTCCCTGGACGGCGGTGAATCGCAGAAGGACGCCGCGATAACCTGCCGGGATTTGCACCACCGATGAATAGAGGGGCCCACCGATGATCATCAGGATCCCGACGACACGCATGATCCAAGCGGTCGGGCCGAGATTCGTTTTGACGTCGGCTCGTTTGTTCAGTCCGACGATGACGAACGAAAGAACAAGAACGATCAGTCCAAGGATTGCAAGTCCCACTTAAACTTTTGCCTCCACGTTACTTCGACAATAAGTACGTGTGGCACGCGCGTGGCGATGCGCTTGGGCCTAGACCTTCTTTGTTTTCCAGCCGCCCTGTTTGAAGAGCCAGATGGCGGCAAGACCCTGGACGGCTTGGGTGACGCTCATGGAGACCCACGCGCCGGTCGCTCCCATTCCGAGCGGGAGCGTCAGAACGAATGCCAGGGGGACCCGAAGGCCCCACATCGTAAAGATCGTGATCCACATCGGGCGGACGGTATCGCCCGCGCCTTGCATCGCGCCGATGAGCGTCATCGCATAGCCAAAGAAGACCTCGGTCAGGCACAGGAGCTGGATCAGGAGGGCCGCCTCCGCTGCAATATCGGCCTTCCCGCCGACAAGGACGCCGGCGATCGTCGGCGCTGCGAAGTAGATCGGGATCGCGAGGATTCCGGTGACGATCGCCGAGTGATGGGCCGCCGTCCACCCCATTCTCTCGGCTCGATCCGGGCGCTGCATGCCGAGGCTTTGCCCGACGAGGGTAGCGGCGGCGACGGAGAGACCGAAAGCCGGCATAAACATGATCGATTCGATTGCGAAGCCGACGCTCATCGCGGCGATCGCGGTGGACGCTGCGGACGCGGACCCCGGCAACCCAGGAAATCCGGGGATGGCGGCAAGGGCTGCGTTCGACGCGAGTTGCCCGAGTTCGGGCACCGCCATCGGAATGGAAGCAAGCACGACGGTGAAGAGAGCGAGGGAACCGACTCTCAAGACGGACATCAGCGCGGCCGGCAACGCGATCTTGAGGATCCGCCGCGTCCAATCGAGCCGTGGGAGCCTGATCGGCCAGAGCGTACCGACGCGGGAGCGGGCCGAGAACGCGAGATAAACGATGGCCGAAACCCACGCGCTGATCGAGAGTGCAAGGCCCGCGCCGAGAAGCCCAAGACCGAGTCCCGGAAGCTTCAGGCCGGCGATATCATGGGACGGAAAGATGAGCACGTAGTTCAGAACGATGTGAAGCAGGATCTGGAACCCTGAGATCACCATCGGACTCTTCGTGTCGCCCACACCACGCAGCGAACCGGCAAGCACTTGGATGAGAAAGATCGCCGGCATGCCCGAGACATAGGCCCAGAGGAACTGCACCATGAGCGTCGCGGATCGATGGTCGTCCGCCGGCAACAACGCCCGCGCGAAAAGCGGCGCAATGAGCGCAGCGATCCCGGCGAGGAGAACGCCGCCGAAGGCGGCAACCCCCAGAGCCTCTCGGCTGGCTTGGCGTAGCTCCTGATTCTGCTGGGCGCCGTACGCGCGACTCACGAGGGCGGTCGCGCTGGTGCCGACTGCCATCGCGAGTGAGAAGAGGAGGAACATCACGTTCGTCGCCCCGCCGTGGGCGGTGAGCGCCGCAGACTCAAGGTGCCCGATGAAGCCTCGGTCGAGTAGCGTGTTCACGACCTGGAGCGAGTTCAGGAGGACAGCAGGCCATGCGAGAGCCCATACGATCCGTGGGGCACTCTCGTGAACGCTCGGCGAGGGTTCGAGGCGGGTGACGTCAGCAGACAAGCAAGTCTCGCGAAGGAATCGAGGCTACCCCCGATTGATCTACGAGACGCCCCTGACTTTCGTCAGGGTCGGGCCCCAAAAAAGAGAAACCCCAACCCCTTTCGGGGCTGGGGCTCCTATCGTCTGCTAAGCGAGCTTAGCGCGGCAGGGGAGCAAAGTCGTCGAACGGAGCGGGCCAGACGGGCTGGCTCGGGATGTTCGTCGAGCTGAGATCCGGGTCCAGGGTGTAGATCCGTGTACCGATGCCACCGCTGGCGGGGCTGGTCACGTTCTTGACCATCAGCTGCGTGTTGTTGTACAGGTAGCACATCACACGTCGCGGGTTGGTCACCTTGAACTCGCCGAAGGACGGTCCATCGATCGCGGCGCCGAACGGATTGTTGGCGTTGGTCTGCTGAGCGATGAACGCTCCGAGAGCCGCCTGGGTCCGCTCTGCGCGGAGCAGCTGGACTTCGGTGGTCGGGCCACCGTCGAAGCTGCGCGCGAAGGCGATGTAGTACTTGTCGTCGTTGATCAGCTGGCCGTTCGGGGTAGCGACGCCCTTGGAGGCGAGGTATCCGATTCGGCTGGCAACGGCGGCGGTGTCATCGATCTGCTCGCCGCTCGGAGCGAACGGGCTGAGGTCGATGGTCACGATGCGGCCGACGCCGGTGGTGTTGGCCGCTTCGGGGTTGGCCCCGAGCTTGCGGATCACCGCCATCTCCTGATTGTCCGGAGCGATGGCCGGCCAGAACAGGTTTCCGGTGATACCGGAAGTGAGGTTCGTGCCCGGGCTGCTCGCCGCGAAGACGTCGGTTCGCACGAAGATGTCTCGCTCCTGACCGTTAAGGTAGGAACCGGCATCTCGGTTGAACTCCATCGAGGAGTAGTACAGCTGGCCATCCGGACCGTACATCGGTCCGATCTGGTCGCCGGTGTCGAACGTCACGTTCTGCGGCAGGATAGCGCCGAAGACCGGAGCGCCGTTGGCGTCATAGGAGATCTCCATGACGACGACGTCCTTGTAGTACGTGAGGTCGCCGCTGGTGGTGTCGAAAGGCGCCACCGTGAAGGCGATCTGCGTACCCATGGAGTTGACGGTCGGCGAGACGACGTCATAGGCGTTGATCGTGCCGGTCGGCAGGACCACGCCGGCCTCAGCGACGGCTCGACCGAGGTACGAGTCATCGCGGTAGGGGACGGCCCAGATCTTGTCGCCGCGCGGCGAGTTGACGAGGGCGCCCGGCACGTAGAGGTACGAGCGAACGGCACCGTTACCGGTTCCGAAGGCATCGTTGTCCCAGTCGCTGAAGGCGACGACGGCCGGCGGCATGACTCGAGTCTCGAGCGTCAGGGTCGGGCCGCGAAGGCTGTCGGCGGTAGCCGAGACTTCGCCGTTACCGAGGCTGATGCCGGTGACGCGGTCGATGGCCGAGTTGAACTCCGCGGAACCGGAAGCGCTGAAGCGGATTCGGTTGTCCGAGAAGAACGTGGTCGTGCCGGTGTCATCGGTCACGCGAGCGCTGACACCAATCCGCTCTCCATAGGAGAGGAAGAGGGGGCCAGTGCGGCGGCCGGGGATCGCGTTCTCGAAGTATCGCTCGACGGAGCCGTTGGCTCGCGTCACGCTGACTTCGACGTTGGTCGCGTTTCCGGTGCTCGGGAAGTCGAGGATGCACGGGCCGGCCGTACCGTTGGTGACGGTGATCGGGCAGGCGGCGCTCATCAGTTCGGCTCCGCGAGTGGCAGGATTGTCGGCGTCCGGATTCGGGTACAGCGTCACGAGGATCTCGTAGTCGCCATCAGCCAGGCGTCGATCCCAATAGATCGCGCTGGAGACGGGACCGGTATCCGTCGGGCGGTTCCCGAAGATGTCGTCGAAGCCGGGGACCGGGTTGCCATTCTGGCGAAGCTGAGCCACGAAGCTGCGCGCGTAGGACGGCGCGGGATCGCGGGTCAGGGCATCCCAGTTGATGACGAATCCGGGGTTACCGAAAACGACGTTGATCGGAATCGTCGACGTGCCAGGAACGCCGTCCTTGAGGACGTCGCCGGCATTGACGGTCAGGCTGGAGCCCGTACCGCGGGTGACACCGGTCAGTTCATCGCCGTCGAGGTTGGCGTTACCGCCGCTGACGGACATGTTGACCTGGCCACCGCTCAGGTAGACGGTTCCACTGTCATCGACGGCCTTGGTGTTGACCATCACGGTCTCGCCCTCGTTCAGCGGCAGGGTGCCGTTGACCTTCTGAGCAGGGCCGTTGTTGCGAGTCACCCAAACTTCAAGCTTGGTCGCATTGAAGTCGCTGGTGCTCATGTCGATGATCTCGCGGATCTCGTCCGGACCGACGGTGAACGGGAATTCGGCCGAACCGACGGGCTCACCCGAGGCATTGTTGCTGGCATAGGCGTTGACGACGAGCGAGTAGCTGCCATCTTGGACCTTCGACCAGTCGATGTTCTCGGTGTAGGCGCCCGACTGCGACCGGGTCACGACCCGCTCGCTACCCGGAACGATGATGCCGCCGTCCACGAGCGAGATGCGGGCAGAGCTCGCATAGCCCGGGAGACCGCGACCGTCCGCGTTCCAGCGCAGGGCGACGAGGGCATTGCTGCGCTCATCGTCGAAGTTCAGGGTCGCCGAAGCCGACTTGCCACCGATGGTGACATCGAGTCGGGAGGCCGGCTGATCCTGGCCGATCACGTTCGGAGCCGTGTACGTGTTGTTCGCATTGTTGAACGAACCCACGTTCGGGGCGATCGTGACGCCGAAGCTGCTGTCCTGAGCGTTCGTCAGGATCGTCGCGCCCGAAGCATTCTTAGCTTCGAACGTGAAGACCTGGCTGGCGCCACCGGTGAGGGTGACATCGCTCGGGGAAACGCTCACGCTGGCGATCTCGGAGTTCGCCGCATCGATCGCGACGTCCGAGGTCTGATTCTTAGCGGGAGCCACTCGGGTGAAGGTCGCGCTAGCAACCTTGCTGCCCGTACCGTTGGTGCCCTGCACGCCTTCCACCGTGAAGGTGTAAGTCTTGCCGGCCGCAACGTTGTCCACCTTCAGGGGCGCGTCGCCGCGCTTGATGGTGTAGGTGAGGGGCGTATCGGTGCCCGTCTGGAGCGTGACCTTGATCGAGCCGACATAGCTCGGGAGGTTACGGCCAGAGTACGGGTCGAAAGACGCCGTAATGTTGAATGCACTCCTGCCGGACGTGCCGCCGCCGCTGCCGCTGCCGCCACAACCGGAAGTCAGGATGGCCGTGCCACCCAGCGCGAGTGCAAAGAGTGGATAGAACCACGTTCGCGCTTGCCGCGCACGCATGTCTCTCATATCTCCTCCACTGTCCTTAATGGATGCTCCTCCACTGTCCGTAA
>ERZ761602.4268-NODE-4268-length-18727-cov-5.024957_pt1 | contig 18727 bp, 12 predicted proteins | sample MGYA00512165_ERZ761602 | MGnify/ENA primary metagenome ERZ761602 (study PRJEB28899, sample SAMN02445085) | bioreactor sludge metagenome | biome: EBPR sludge; isolation source: Thorneside wastewater treatment plant | place: Australia: Brisbane, Thorneside... | reverse complement strand
GCGACTATGCCGGCCTGAGCTTCGATGCCGGGGCCACTTTTCTCGAGGCGGCCGGCGTCGCCCGGCCCGCGGACTTCGACGCCGTCAGCCTCCTGCCGATCCTGCGCGGCGGCGCACCCGATCCGAAGCCGCGCGAGCTCTACTTCGTCCGGCGGGAAGGCGGCCCGGCCTACGGCGGGAAGAGCTACGAGGCGATCATCCGGGGCGACTGGAAGCTGCTGCAGAACTCCCCCTACTCGCCGCTTGAACTCTATCATTTGAAGGACGACCCGCAGGAAACGACGGACGTCATCCGGAAATTCCCGGCCGTCGCCCGCGATCTCGAGGCCGCCCTCCGCGCCCACATCCAGCGCGGCGGCGCGACCCCCTGGCAGCCGCCGCCGGCCGTGCGCAACTAAGACCACCTCCCGATGAGAATCGTAGTTCTGTTTATCGCTTTTCTCTCCGTCTCCTCGCGGTCGCCCGCCGCCGACCGGCCGGCGCCGCCCAACATCGTCTACATCCTCGCCGACGACCTCGGCTGGACGGACCTCGGGTGCCAGGGGTCGACGTACTATCGCACGCCGGCGATCGACCGCCTGGCCGCGGAGGGAATGCGGCTGACGCGATACTATAATTCCCAGAACTGCGCGCCGACCCGCGCGGTCCTGATGAGCGGCCAGTACGCGCCGCGCACCGGGATCTACACCGTCAACACCCTCGAGCGCGGCGAGGCCCGCGACCGGCGCATGCACGTGCCGGCGATCGAGACGCGGCTCGCGCTCGACAAGTTCATCCTGCCCCAGGCCCTCAAGGCCGCCGGCTACACCACGGGCATGTTCGGCAAATGGCACCTCGGCACCCCGGGCGACCATCATCCCGCCAAGCGCGGCTTCGACGAGGCGCTCGTCAGCGACGGACGGCATTTCGACTTCGAGACCGTCCCGCCCGTGGAGTATCCGAAGGGCCAGTACCTGGCCGACTTTCTCACCGACCGCGCGCTGGATTTCATCGGCCGGAATCGGTCGCGTCCGTTCTTCCTCTACCTGCCCCACTTCGCGGTACACACCCCGATCCAGGCCAAGCCGGACTACGTCGCGGCCTGGGAGCAGCGGCCTCCTCAGGGCGGACACTGGCACCCCACCTACGCGGCCATGATCCAGAGCGTGGACGAAAGCGTCGCGCGCATCACCGCCCGGCTCGCCGAGCTCGGCCTCGCGGAAGACACCCTCGTGATCTTCTCCTCGGACAACGGCGGACTCGGCAGCTACGACCGCACCGAGCCTCCCTCGGAAAAGAAGGGCTTCACGAGCAACGCGCCCCTGCGCGGCGGGAAGGGCACGCTCTACGAGGGCGGCATCCGCGTGCCGTTCATCGCCCGCTGGCCGGGCGCGATCCCGGCGGGAACGACCAGCGACGTGCCGGTGGCGCACATCGATGTGTATCCGACCCTGCTCGCCGTCGCCGGCGGCAGGCCGCGCGCGGGCACGACGCTCGACGGCGTGAGCTTCCTGCCCGTGCTGCGCAAACCGCGCGCGACGCTGGCCCGGGAGGCGATCTACTGGCACTTCCCCGGCTACCTCGAATCGTACGTGCACGACCGCGGCTGGCGCACGGCGCCCGTCGGCGCGATCCATGCCGGCGACTGGAAGCTGCTCGAGTACTTCGAGACGGGGACGGTGGAACTCTACAATGTGCGCGTCGATCCCGGCGAGACGCGGAACCTTGCCGCGGAATCCGCCGCCCGCGTCCAGGAACTGCAGAGTAAACTCGTCGCCTGGCGGCAGTCCGTCGGCGCCGCGATGCCGCGGCACAAGACCCCCGCCGAACTCGCCGCCGATGCCACGGCTCCCTCCCCTCCGCCGAAGGCCGGCAAAAAGGGCGGGAAGCGCCAGGCCAAATAGACGGCGCGCCCGCGGCTGCAGGGCCGGAGCCCGGTCCTTCCCTCGAGCGACTCCGGACCGGCGCCGTTGTAACATGTAACAGGCTGACCCCTTGCCTCGTCGCCGCACTTCGCCCTCGCCAACGCCATTTTCGCGGCGCTGAATTTCCCCGCCGTCGGCCGGTTACCCGGCGCCCCACCCCTCGCATGAAGACGCTTCCCTTCCTTCGCTCGTTCGTCGTCGCCGCCGCGTTCCTCGCCGGGTCTGCCTTCGCCCACGGCGCGGAACGGAAGCCCAACGTGATCCTGATCATGGCCGACGATTTCGGCTACGAATGCGTCACGGCCAATGGCGGCCAGTCCTACCAGACTCCGAACCTCGACCGCCTCGCCGCCGGCGGCATGCGCTTCGAACGCTGTCATGTGCAGCCGCTCTGCACGCCCACGCGGGTGCAGCTGATGACCGGCATCTACAACGTCCGCAATTATGTCGAATTCGGCCTGCTCGATCCCAAGGCCACGACGTTCGCCCACCTGTTGAAACAAGCCGGCTACGCGACCGGCATCGCGGGCAAATGGCAGCTCGGCCAGGGTCCGAAGCTGCCGCAGCACTTCGGTTTCGACGAAGCCTACCTCTGGCAGCACACGCGCCGCCCGCCGCGCTACGCCAATCCCGGCCTCGAGCACAATGCGCGGGAGCTCGATTTCAACGGCGGCGAGTACGGGCCGAAGCTCGTCAACGACTTCGCGCTCGATTTCGTCGCCCGCCATCGCGCCGCGCCGTTCTTCCTCTATTACCCGATGATCCTCACCCACGACCCGTTCCAGCCGACGCCCGACAGCGCGAACTGGGATCCGAAGGTGAAGAGCGAGCAGGTGCAGCGCGACGTGAAGCATTTCGCCGACATGACGGCGTACATGGACAAGATGATCGGGCGGCTCGTCGCGAAACTGGACGAGCTCGGGCTGCGCGAGAACACGCTCATCCTGTTCCTCGGCGACAACGGCACGCAGGTGACGGTGACCACGCAGTTCAAGGGCGGCCCGTACCAGGGCGGCAAGGGCACCGGCACCGCGCGCGGCACGCACGTGCCGTTGATCGCGAGCTGGCCCGGGAAGGTGCCCGCCGGCCGGGTCGACGGCGACCTCGTGGCCAGCGTCGATTTCCTTCCCACGCTGTGCGAGGCCGCCGGCGTCCGGGTCCCTACCGCCCTCGCGATCGACGGCCACACGTTTCTTCCGCGCCTGCTCGGCCGCCCGCAGCCGCCGCGCGAGCCGCTCTACCTCTGGTACGCACGCAACGGCGGAGGCGTCGCCACGTACGAGTTCGCCCAGAGCACCACGCACAAGCTGCACCGCGACGGCCGGCTGTTCGACCTGACGAGCGATCCGTTCGAGGAGCGGCCGCTCTCCGCCGCCGTCGGCGCCGAGGTGAAGAAGCTCCAGGCGACCCTCGACCGCTACGCGACCGCGCGGCCGAAGCACCTTGCCGATCACGTCTCGGCCACCGCCGCCAAGGGCGGCAAGAAGAAGGCGGGCAAGGCCAAGGAATGATCCGGCGAACGCCGCACCCGCGTCGCGCCCCCCGGAGCCCGGGCGAGGCGAACGTGCGCCCGGGGGACAGTCTCGTCTCACGTCCCGCGAACCCCGCAATTTTCCCATGACGATCCTTCCGCTCTGCCGCCTGGCGCTGCTGTTCGCGGCCCTCGGCCTGGTCTCCCGCGGCCCCGCCGCCGAGCGCGCGCCGGCTGCGCCGCGCCCGAACATCCTCTTCGTATTCGCCGACGACTGGGGGCGCTACGCCAGCGCGTATGCGCAGGCCGACGGGCCCGGTTCGCCCAACGACGTCGTGCGCACGCCGCATTTCGACCAGCTCGCGCGCGACGGCGTGCTGTTCCGCCGGGCGTTCGTCTCCGCCCCGAGCTGCACGCCGTGCCGGAGCGCCATCCTCTCCGGCCAGCATTTCTGGCGAACCGGCCGCGCTTCGATCCTGCGCGGCGCGGTCTGGGATTATTCGCAGCCGTCCTACGCGCTGCTCCTCCGGGAAGCCGGTTACCATTTGGGCGAGACCTACAAGGTGTGGGGACCCGGCACGCCCAACGACGCGCCCTACGGCGCGGGCCAGCACGCGTACGAGAAGGCGGGCAACCGGTTCAACCAGTTCTCGCAGCATGTCACCGCGCTGGCCGGCCAGGGCCGCGCGCTCGAGGCGGCGAAACAGGAGATCTACGCCGAGGTGCGGGCGAACTTCGACGCGTTCCTCGCCGACCGGAAACCCGGCCAGCCGTTCTGCTACTGGTTCGGCCCGACCAACACGCACCGCAAGTGGACCAAGGGATCGGGCCGGAAGCTGTGGGGCATCGAGCCCGACGCCCTGCGCGGAAAACTGCCGCCGTTCCTTCCCGACGTGCCGGAAGTGCGCGAGGATTTCGCGGACTACCTCGGCGAAGTCCAGGCGGTCGACGCCGCCCTGGGCCTGCTGGTGGCGCGGCTCGCCGAGCTGGGCGAACTGGACCACACGTTCATCGCGGTCAGCGGCGACCACGGCCCGCCCGGATTCCCGCACGGCAAGTGCAACCTCTACGATTTCGGCGCCAGCGTCTCGCTCGCCATCCGGGGTCCGGGCGTCATGCCGGGGCGCGTGGTCGACGACCTCGTCACCCTGCCCGACCTCGCGCCGACGTTTCTCGAGCTCGGGGGGCTGAAACCGCCCGGCGTGATGACGGGCCGCAGCCTGCTGGCGCTGCTGCGCTCCCGCCAGTCCGGCCGCGTCGAGCCCGCGCGCGACGCCGTCTTCATCGGCCGCGAGCGCCACGTCGAGAATGCGCGCGCGGATTACACGCCGTATCCGCAGCGCGCCATCCGCACGCACGATTTCCTCTACATCGTGAATTTCCGTCCCGACCGCTGGCCGCTCGGCGATCCCTACCGGCTCGAGGGCCCGAACCCGCCGACGGCGGAGGAGCTGACGGAGGAGACGCGCGTGTCGCTGCCCGACGAGGATGCCGGCCCGAGCAAGGCCTGGCTGGTCGGGAAGCGCCACGACCCGCAGTGGCGGACGCATTTCGAATGGGCCTACGGCAAGCGCCCGCGGGAGGAGCTGTACGACCTGAAGGCCGATCCGCAGCAGACGAAGAACGTCGCCGCCGACCCGCGGTACGCCGCCGCGCGCGCCGCGCTCGATCGCCGCCTGATGGACGAACTCCAGCGCACCGGCGACCCGCGGCTCGTCGACGAAGGCCGCTTCTATGAGACGCCGCCCATGGCGGGTCCCGTCAGCGAGCCCCCCAGCACCAGGAAGGGGAAGGGAAAGGCCAAGAAATGATCCGGTCCGCGCTGCGCCTCCTGCTGTTCCTGCCGCTGGTTCCGACGACGCTGCCCCTCGGGGCGATGGCCGCGGAAACGCGTCCGCCCAATATCGTGTTCTTCCTGGCCGACGACCTGGGCCAGCGCGACCTCGGTGCCTATGGCAGCACGTTCCACGAGACGCCGCACCTCGACCGGCTGGCCCGCGAGGGCGCGCGGTTTACCGACGCCTACGCGGCCTGCCCCGTCTGCTCGCCCACGCGGGCCAGCATCATGTCCGGCCAGTGGCCGCAGCGCACCGGAATCACGGACTACATCGGCGCGCCCGCGACTCCCGAGGCCTGGCCGCGCAACACGAAGCTGCGTCCGGCGCCGTACACCGACCGGCTCGCCCTCGACACGCCCACGCTGGCGAAGGCGCTGAAGGCGGCGGGTTACGCCACGTTCTTCGCCGGCAAGTGGCACCTTGGCCCGGAGGGCTGGTGGCCGGAGAACCAAGGGTTCGATTTCAACCTCGGCGGGAACGATCGCGGCGGCCCGTATGGCGGGAAGCGTTACTTTTCGCCCTACGGCAACCCGCGCCTGAAGGACGGGCCCGACGGCGAGCACCTGCCCGACCGCCTCGCACGGGAGACGGCCGACTTCATCGCGGCGCACCGGGATCGTCCCTTCTTCGCGTATTACTCGTTCTACGACGTGCACACGCCGCTGATGGCGCGCGCCGACCTGCAGAGAAAATACGAGGAGAAGCGCGCGCGGCTCGGCTTGAAGGAACGATGGGGACGCGAAGGCGAGCGCGACGTGCGGCTCGTGCAGGAACACGCGATCTATGCCGCGATGGTCGAGGCGATGGACCTCGCCGTCGGCAAGGTCCTGGCGAAGCTGGATGAACTCGGCCTGCGCGAGAACACGATCGTGATTTTCACGAGCGACAACGGCGGCCTTTCCACCAGCGAGGGCTGGCCGACGTCCAACCTGCCCCTGCGCGGCGGCAAGGGCTGGATGTACGAGGGCGGCATCCGCGAGCCTCTGATGGTCCGCTGGCCCGGTGTCACGACCCCCGGCCGGACGATCGCCACGCCCGTGAGCAGTCCGGATTTCCTTCCCACCCTGCTCGAGGCGGCGGGTGCCCGGGCTGCCTTGGGCCAGCGGCTCGATGGTGTCAGCCTCGTGCCGATCCTCCGCGGACAGCCGACGCCCGAGCGCGCGCTCTTCTGGCATTACCCGCATTACGGCAACCAGGGCGGGGCGCCGGCCGCGGCCATCCGCCGCGGCGCGTGGAAGCTGATCCACTGGTTCGAGGACGACCGCGTGGAATTGTACAACCTCGAACGCGACCTCGCCGAGGCCACCGACCTCGCCGGCCGGGAACCCGCCCGCGTGTCCGCGCTGAAGGCGGAGCTCGCCGCCTGGCAGCGCGAGGTCGGCGCGAAGTTTCCCATCGCCAACGCGAGCTTCGACCCCTCCAAACCAAGCGGCCGCGCCTCGCCCCGGCCGACGGCGAAAGCAGGCCAGGGCACGAAGGCAAAGTGACGGCGAGGGGTTCTTAGCTCCCGCGTTTCATTATCGAGCTCCCATTCCATCGGCTGCGCTCAAGCCAACCGTTCAACTGCAGATCTCATCCCTCCCATGCGCTTCCTCCTTCTCCTCCTCGTTTCCTGCGCCCTGGTCGCGGCGGCGCAACCGCCGGGATCCGGCCGCCCGAACGTCGTCGTCTTCCTCGCCGACGACGCCGGCTGGGGCGACTACGGCCACAACGGCAACACGATGGTACGCACGCCCCACATCGACTCCATCGCCAAGGGTGGCGTGACCGTCGACCGGTTCTTCGTCCAGCCGGTCTGCGCCCCGACGCGCGCCGAGTTTCTCACCGGCCGCTACCACCCGCGGGGCGGCGTGCGCGGCGTGTCCACGGGACTGGAACGGCTGAACCCCGACGTGAAGACGATCGCCGACGCGTTCAAGGCCGCCGGCTACGCCACCGGCGCCTTCGGCAAGTGGCACAATGGCAGCCAGTGGCCGTATCATCCGATGGCCCGAGGCTTCGATGAATACTTCGGCCACACCTCCGGCCACTGGGGCGAGTACTTCGACGCGCCGCTCGAGGAGAACGGCCGCATGATCCGCGCGCAGGGCTACATTGTCGATGTCTGCACCGACCGCGCGCTCGACTTCATTCAGCGCAACCGCGCGAAGCCGTTCCTCTGCTATGTGCCGTTCACGACGCCGCACTCGCCCTGGACGGCGCCGGCGGCGGACTGGGCGCGGTTCAAGGACAAGCCGATCACGCTCAAGGCCACGAATCCCGAGCAGGAGGTCGACGACCACACGCGCTGCGCGCTCGCGATGGTCGAGAACCAGGACGCCAACGTCGGCCGCATCCTGCGCAAGCTCGAGGAGCTCGGGATCGCCGACAACACCATCGTCGTCTATTTCTCGGACAACGGCCCGAACTCGTTTCGTTACAATGGCGGCATGCGGTCCCGCAAGGGCAGCACCGACGAGGGCGGCGTGCGCTCGCCGCTCTTCATCCGCTGGCCGGGCAGGCTGCCGGCCGGGCACACCGTGACGCAGATCGCCGGTGCGATCGACCTGATGCCCACGCTCACCAGCCTCGCGGCCGTCCGCCCGGTCGGCGACAAGCCGCTCGACGGTCGCGATCTCTCGCCGCTGCTGCGCAAGCAGGACGTCACCTGGGCCGAGCGCACGATCTTCAATCACTGGAACAACAACACGAGTGCGCGCACGCAGCGCCACCGGCTCGACGCGCAGGGCCAGCTCTACGACATGGTCGCCGATCCCGGCCAGACGACGCCGATCAACGCCCGCGAGCCCGCGCTCGCCGCGCAGCTCACGCAGGCCGTGGCTGCCTGGCGACGCGACGTGCTCGGCGCCAGCGCGCCCGCTCCCGGCAAGGGCGAGAAAGGCGGCAAGGGCAAGGGCGGCAAGCAGGCCGGCGGCGCCACCGTCGACCCGCGCCCGATCCACGTCGGCTTCCGCGAGTTTCCGATCACGATGCTGCCGGCGCGGGATGGCGAGCCGCGCGGAGGCGTGCGCCGCAGCAGCAGCGCGCCCAACAGCTCGTACTTCGTCAATTGGACGAGCCGTGACGACACCCTGACCTGGAAGGTCGAAGTCGTCACCTCCGGCCGTTACGCGGTCACGATCGATTACACCTGCCCCGAACCCGACGCGGGGGCATTGATCGAGCTCAGCCACAACGGCCGCCGCGTCTCCGGACGCGTGACTCCCGGCTGGAACCCGCCGCTCTACACCAACCAGGACACGTTGCCGCGTCCCCCGGCCGAGTCGCAAATGAAGGAATTCCGCCCGCTGTCCCTCGGCGATATCGATCTGGCCAAAGGTCTCGGCGAACTCACCCTGCGCGCCCTGGAAATTCCCGGTCGCTCCGTGATGGACGTCCGGCGGGTCACCCTCACGCTGCTGCCCTGAGCCGCGGGCTTCCCACCCGCAGGCGGCTCCAGCCCCCGCGGCATTCCCGTCTCCCTCCGAAGGCTCCCCCACCCTGCTTCCGATTTCCGACTCCCATGCTCCGCCGATTCCTCCTGTTCGTGGCTACGTGCTCGCTGGTCCTGGCCGCGGATTCCGCGCCGCCGAACATCGTGTTCATCATCTCGGACGATCACGCGTGGACCGACTACGGCTTCATGAGGCATCCGCAGATCGAGACGCCCCACCTGGACAAGCTCGCGGCCCGGAGTGCGGTCTTTCCCCGCGGCTACGTGCCGACGGCCCTGTGCCGCCCGGCGCTCGCGACGTTCGCCACCGGGCTCTACGCCCACCAGCACAAGATCTCCGGCAACGATCCGACGCTGCTGCCCGAGATGAGCCGGGGCGCCGGCAAGGCCGCGCGGAAGGACGGCAAGGCGGCCAAGGGCGCGAAACAAGCCGGCGAGCCTGCGGAGTACCAGCGGCTGCGCGAGAAACTCATCGCGCACGTCGACCGGCAGCCGACGCTCGCGAAGCTGCTGGGGGGACAGGGCTACCTCAGCCACCAGTCCGGCAAGTGGTGGGAGGGTGGATACGCGCGCGGCGGCTTCACCCATGGCATGACGCGCGGCTTCCCGCAGCCCGGCGGCCGGCATGGCGACGACGGCCTGAAGATCGGACGGGAGGGCATGCAGCCGATCTTCGATTTCATCGATCATGCGGTCGCGGAAAAGAAGCCGTTCTTCGTGTGGTATGCGCCCTTCCTGCCGCACACGCCGCACACGCCCCCCGACCGGCTGTTCGCGAAGTACAAGGCCAAGGGCATCGCGTCCGATTTCGTCGCCAGGTACTACGCGATGGTCGAGTGGTTCGACGAGACTTGCGGGCAGTTGCTTGACCGGCTCGAGGCGAAAGGCCTGACGCGGGACACGCTCGTCGTCTACATCGCCGACAACGGCTGGATCCAGAGTCCGAACTCCCAGGGCTACGCCCCGCGCTCGAAGCAGACCGCCAACGAAGGCGGCATCCGCCAGCCCACGATGTTCAGCTGGCCGGGCGTCATCCGGCCGGGCAGCCGCGGCGAACAGCTGTGCTCCAGCATCGACATCGTGCCGACCGCGCTCGCTGCCGCCGGCGTGACGGCGCCGGCGAACCTGCCCGGACTCAACCTGCTTCCCGTCCTGAAGTCGGGCGCGCCCACGCCGCGCGACACAGTCTTCGGGGAGACGTTCGCGCATGATGTCGCCGACATCGACCGGCCGGAGGCCAGCCTGGTCTACCGCTGGATCATCGAGGGCAGATGGAAACTGCTTCTCACCTACGACGGCGTCGTGAGCGAACGCTACGCCAGCTCCAATCCCCGCGACGAGAAACGCCCGCAGCTCTTCGACCTGCTCGCCGATCCGCACGAGAACACCAACCTCGCCGCGCAACATCCCGACGTCGTCGCCCGGCTCGCCGGCCGGATCGAGCAATGGTGGCCCGCCACCGGCCGCCAGGTGCTGACCGCCTGGACCGACGCGCCCGGTCGCTGGCGTTGAAACCGGAGCGAATGCAGCGGCGAGAACTCAAGACGGGGGAAGAAAGGATGAACCGGATTCACAGGATCAGATCCTTCTGAGGGCTGGCACCTGTTCCCTCGCCCGCGATTCCCCCCCCTCCCACATCCTGTCCCAAATCTCCGGCCGTCTGAAACTCGAACTGTCCTCTGCGGGTGAGACAGGAAGAACCGGATTCACAGGATCAAATCCTCATCCTATCCCTCCGGTTCATCCTGTCGCAAACGCCTGAACGGCGCCCGTGCCTTTCTTCCTCGTCCGTCCCATGACCACCCTGCTCCGCCCTCTCCTTGCCTTCGCCGTCCTCATCACGTCTTCGTTCGCCGCCTCCGCCCCGCCGAACATCGTGGTGTTTCTGATCGACGACATGGGGGTGATGGACACGTCGCTGCCGTTCCTCACCGACGCCGCGGGGCGGCCGCAAAAGCACCCGCTGAACGAGTACTACCGCACGCCCAACATGGAACGGCTGGCGGCCCAAGGCATCCGGTTCAACCAGTTCAACGCGATGAGCGTCTGCTCGCCCACGCGCATCTCGATCCTGACCGGGCAGAACGCCGCGCGGCATCGCACGACGAACTGGATCAATCCCGACCGGGACAACGCCGGACCGAACGGCGCGCCCGACTGGAACTGGCATGGGCTGAAGCCGGGCGATCTCACGCTCCCGGCCCTCCTGCGCTCGGCGGGATTCCGCACCATCCATGTCGGCAAGGGCCACTTCGCCCCGCGTGCGGACCGGGGCGCCGATCCCTCCACGCTCGGTTTCGACGTCAACATTGCCGGCGGCTCGATCGGCGCGCCCGGCAGCTATTTCGCGAAGCAGAATTTCGGCCATGGCGGCAAGCGGCAGGCCAACGCGGTGCCGGGGCTCGCCAAATACCACGGCCGCGACCTGCACCTCTCGGAGGTGCTGACGCTCGAGGCGAAGGAGCAGGTGTCGGTCGCCGTCGCGCAGAAGAAGCCGTTCTTCCTCTATTTCGCCCACTACGCGGTCCACGCGCCCTTCGAGTCGGACCCGCGTTTCGCCGCCCATTATGCGAACTCCGGCAAACCGGCCCCGGCGCAGGCGTTCGCCACGCTGGTCGAGGGCATGGACCAGTCGCTCGGACAGTTGCTCGACCACCTCGAGACGCTGGGCGTCGCGGAGAACACGCTCGTGATCTTCCTCGGCGACAATGGCAGCGACGCCCCCCTGGGGCACGAGCACGCGGTCGCGTCCTCGGCTCCGCTGCGCGGCAAGAAGGGTTCGCATTACGAAGGCGGCGTGCGGGTGCCGTTCATCGCCGCGTGGGCCCGACCCGCCGCGGGCAACGAGCATCAGCGGCGGCTGCCGATCCCCGCGGGGGCGATCCAGCGGCAGCTCGCCTCGGTGCCCGATGTCTTCCCGACCGTGCTGGCGGCGGCGGGCGTCCAGATGCCGCGCGGCCACGTCGTCGACGGCCAGCCGCTCGCGACGTTGCTCGCCGGCCGGGAGGACCCGGGGCACCGGCCCTCGTTCCTGATGCACTATCCGCACGCGCCGCATCGCAGCGACTACTGGACGAGCTGGCGCGATGGCGAGTGGAAGGTGATCTACCACTATTTTCCCACCGCCGCCTCGGAGAACGGACACTACCAGCTTTACCACCTCGCGGCGGACCCGTTCGAGCAGACCAATCTCGCGGCCAGCCGGCCGGCCGAATTGAAGCGCCTGATGCAGGGCCTCGCCGCCGCCCTCGAGCGCCACGGCGCGGTGTATCCGGTCGATCCCGCCACCCGCGCGCCGCAGAAGCCCAGGCTGCCCTGAATGGCCCGGGGGGGAACGTCGTCGCCCCCGGCTCAATCCCGACCCTCCGCTCCTCTCATGCTCCGCCTCCTCCTTTTCCTCGCTCCCTGGTCGCTGGTGTGGGCGGCAACGCCGCGCCCCAACGTCCTGTTCATCATCTCGGACGACCTCACGGCGACGGCGCTTTCCTCTTACGGCAACCCGCTCGTGCGCACGCCCAACATCGACCGGCTCGCCGCGACGGGCACGCGCTTCACCCGCGCCTTCTGCAACGGCACCTACTGCGGGCCGTCGCGCGCCTCGTTCATGTCGGGCTACTATCCCCACGCGATCAACGTGCTCGGCTACACCAGCCCGCGCGAGAAGATCGGCGATCGCGCCACGTGGGCGCAGCACTTCAAGCACGCCGGCTACTACACCGCGCGCGTGAGCAAGATCTACCACATGGGCGTGCCGGGCGGCATCGAGGAGGGCGGTGACGGGCGCAACCATAACAACGGCGACGGCGCCGACGACCCGGCGTCGTGGACCGAGAAGTTCAACAGCCCCGGCCCGGAGTGGAAGGCGAAGGGAACGGGCGAGACGCTCGAGAACAACGCCGACGGCCGGAAGCCGGCCGTGGGCGGCAACACGTTTGTCGTCGTCGAAGCCGACGGCGACGACGAGGTGCACTCGGACGGCAAGACCGCGGCCAAGGCCGTCGAGCTGATCAAGCGGCACGCGGGCCAGCCGTTCTTTCTCGCCGTCGGCTTCGTGCGCCCGCACGTGCCGTTCGTCGCTCCGCGAAAATACTTCGAGCCGTTCCTGCCTTACGAGAAACTGCCGCTGCCGCCGAAGATTCCCGGCGACTGGGACGACATCCCGAAGCCCGGCATCAACTACAAGACGAGCGTGAACATGAAGATGGACGAACGCCGACAGAAGAAGGCCGTGGGCGGCTACTACGCCGCCGTGTCGTACATGGATGCGCAGGTCGGCAAGGTGCTCGATGCGCTCGAGCAGTCAGGGCAGGCGGACAACACGATCGTGATCTTCACCAGCGACCACGGCTTCCATCTCGGCGAGCACGATTTCTGGGCCAAGGTCAGCCTGCGCGACGAGTCGGCGATGGTGCCCCTGATCATCAAGGTGCCCGGCAAGCAGCCCGCGGTCTGCCATTCGCTGGTCGAACTCATCGATCTGTACCCGACGATCGCGCGGCTCGCCGGCCTCGAGGTGCCGGCGCGGCTGCAGGGCAAGGACCTTTCCCGCATCTTCGACGATCCCACGCACCGCGTGCGCGACGCCGCCTTCAGCGTCGCGCCGTCGAGCAAGGGTTTTCTCCTGCGCACCGACCAGTGGGCCTACATCCAGTACGGCGAGGACGCGGCGGGCGGCATCGAGCTCTTCGACGCAGTGCGGGATCCCAGGCAGTACACCAATCTCGCCGCGCAACCGGAGTTCGCGTCCGTCGTCGCCGAGTTCAAGACCCGCATGAACGCGAAACTCCGCGAGGTGCGCACCAACGACCTCGGCCTGAACTAGGCGCGGCCTCGCTCCGCGCCGCTCCCGCCGATGCCAGCGCCAGATTTCTTTCCGGCTGCCGATCCACCCTCGACGGACGCCGGGTCTGGCGACCCGCGGAAACCCGATGCGAAGCTGCGCCGGCATGACGGGACGCTGCGTGCCGCCACGATCCGCCTTTTGATCTTCGCGCTGGCGGCTGGCCTCTGCCCCACCGTCGCTTCGCTCTGCGCCGCCGTCCCCGCGCGACCGAACATCGTGTACCTTCTCGCGGACGACCTGGGCACCGGCGACCTCTCGGCGCTCAATCCGACCCGCGGGAAGATCAAGACGCCGCACCTCGACCGGCTCGCGCGCCAGGGCATGGTTTTCACCGACGCGCACAGCGGCTCGTCCGTCTGCACCCCGACGCGCTACGGCCTTCTCACGGGCCGCTACGCCTGGCGCACGACGCTGCAGAAAGGCGTGCTCGACGGCAGCGACGACCCGCCGCTGATCGCGGCCGGGCGGCTCACCGTGCCCGCGTTCCTGAAGCGCCACGGCTACGCGACGGCCGCGATCGGCAAGTGGCACCTCGGGTTCGGAGCGGAACTGCCCCCGGGGGCGAAGCCGGTGGACACGAAACGCGGCCGCACCTTCGAGGCCGGCCTGCCCGTCGGCTCCCGCATCCTCGACGGCCCGGTGACGCGGGGCTTCGATTATTTCTGGGGGTGCTCGAACGCCCGCACCATGTCGGGCCTGATCGAGAACCAGCGCGTGATCGAGGCGCTGCGGCCGGCGGACATGCTGCCGCGGCTCGGCGACCGCGCGGTGGCGTACATCGCCGAACGGGCCCGGACGCAGGCACCGTTCTTCCTCTACGTGCCGCTGACCTCGCCCCACACGCCGATCCTGCCCGCGCCGGAATGGCAGGGAAAGAGCGGCCTCGGGGCGTACGGCGATTTCGTCCTCCAGACCGACGCCGTCGTCGGCGCCATCCTCGACGCGCTGGAACGTCACGGCCTCGCCGGCAACACGCTCGTCATCTTCACCGCCGACAACGGCTGCTCGCCGGCCGCCGACACGCCGGGACTCGAGCGGCAGGGCCACTTCGCCAGCGCCGGCTTCCGCGGCTACAAGGCCGACATCTGGGAAGGCGGCCACCGCGTGCCGTTCATCGCGCGCTGGCCGGGACGGATCGCCGCGGGCTCCCGCAGCGACCAGCTCATCTGCCTCACCGACCTGCTCGCCACCTGCGCCGAACTCCTCGGCACGGCCCTGCCGCCCGACGCCGGCGAGGACAGCGTGAGTTTCCTGCCGGCGTTGCTCGGCCAGGACCGGACGCCGCTCCGCGAGGCGGTCGTGCACCACTCGATCAACGGCCGGTTCGCCCTCCGCCAGGGACCGTGGAAACTCGCGCTTTGTCCCGCGTCCGGGGGCTGGAGCAAGCCGGGCGACGCCGAGGCAAGCCGGGCCGGTGCGCCCGCGGTGCAGCTTTACCGCCTCGACGCGGATCCTGGCGAAACGAACAACCTGCACGCCTCGCACCCCGACGTCGTCCGCCGGCTGACCGCGCTGCTGGAGCGTTACGTCGCCGACGGCCGCAGCACGCCCGGCGCCCGCCAGCGCAACGACGCCGCCATCGACCTGCTGAAGCGCGGCGCACGCTGAGATTTTCGTGTCCGTCGACCGCCCTTTCCGGCCGCCTGCGGCTGATTTCAGCCGCAGGCGAAAGGGCGATTTGCCCGTTGTCGCTGGCGCCGCGGTGGTGCGAGATGGCGGACACCGCCCCTGCCATGAAACTCGTTTCCTGCTTCGCCCTGCTCCTGCTGACGATCCCCGGGCTGGCCGCCGCCAGCAACGCGCGGCCGAACATTCTTTGGATCACCTGCGAGGACACGAGTCCCCACCTTGGGGCTTACGGGGACGCCTTCGCGGTGACGCCGCGGCTCGACGCCTTCGCGCGGCAGGGCGTGAGGTACACGCAGGCGTTTGCGTACACGGGCGTGTGCGCGCCCAGCCGCTCGTGCCTCATCACGGGCGTGTATCCGCTGCGGCTCGGCAGCCATCACATGCGGTCGACGGCGAAGCTGCCGCCCGACTTCAAGCTCTTCCCGGCCTACCTGCGCGCCGCCGGCTACCACGCTTCGAACAACGTGAAGGAGGACTACAACTTCGTCACGCCGCCCGGGACGTGGGACGAGTCGAGCAACCGCGCGCACTGGCGCAAACGCGCGCCCGGGCAGCCGTTCTTTGCCGTCTTCAACTTCACCGTCACGCACCAGAGCCAGATCTTCTGCGACGACGCCCGCTACCGGCAGAACACGAAACGCCTCACGCCCGCCCAGCGGAGCGATCCGGACCAGGTCACCGTGCCGCCGTTTCATCCCGACACGCCGGAGTTCCGCCAGGAATGGGCGCGGCACTACGAGAACGTGACCGCGATGGACTACCAGGTCGGGGACGTGCTCGACGAACTGGAGCAGGACGGCCTCGCCGATGACACCATCGTGTTCTTCTTCTCCGATCACGGCACGGGCATGCCGGGCGTGAAGATGTGGGCCTGGGGGCCCAGCCTGCAGGTGCCGCTGCTCGTGCGTTTCCCGCCCAAGTGGGCCCACCTCGCGCCCGCGGCGCCGGGGGGCACGACCGACCGCATGGTGAGCTTCGTGGATTTCGCGCCCACGGTGCTGAGCCTCGCCGGCCTGGAATTGCCCGCGCACTTCCAGGGCACGGCATTCCTCGGCGCGAAGGCCGGGGCCGCGCGGACCTTCGTCTTCGGCGGCAAGGATCGTCAGGGGGAGGCGGTGGACGGACTGCGCTACGTGCGCGACGCCCGCTTCCAGTATATCCGCAATTTCCATCCCCACCTGCCGCACGGTCAGTACATGAGCTACAACTGGCAGCACGCGAGCATGCGCCGGTGGGAACAACTGCACCTCTCCGGCCGGCTCTCCGGCCCGTCCGCCCGCTTCTTCGCGCCGCGCAAGCCGATGGAGGAACTCTACGACGTCCGCAGCGATCCCTGGCAGGTGAAAAACCTCGCCGCCGATCCCGCGTACGCCGGCGAACTCGCCCGGCTGCGCGACCTCCTCGCTGCGGAAATGTCTGCCGCCGGCGACCTCGGCCTCCTGCCCGAACGCGAGCTCCATGCGCGCTCCGCCGCCCGCGCGCCTTACTTGATCGCGACCGACGCCCGGGCGAATCCCCTCGCGGACCTGCGCCGGGCCGCCGACCTCGCCAACCGCATGGACCCGCGCCAGGCGCCCGCGCTCGCGGAGCTGCTGCGCGCCCCCGACGCGGCGGTCCGCTGGTGGGGCGCGACCGGCCTGCTCGCGCTGCGCGCCGACGCCGCCCCCGCCAGGACGGCGCTGCTGGCCGCGCTGGACGACGACTCGCCGGACGTGCGTATTGCCGCCGCGGAGACGCTCGCGCATCTGGGCGCGCTCGATCGCACGCTCGCCGTCTTGGAGGCCGCGTTGAAGTCGGACGACATCTTCGCCCGCCTCTCCGCCCTCGGCGCGGCCCACCGGCTCGGTGCCGCCGCCCGGCCGCTGCTGCCGGTCATCCGCAACGCCAAGCTGGTGGTGCCAGGGCAAAAAGACGCGTCGGACTACGTGGGCCGGATGGTCGAGTACCTGCCGGGACGCATCGGTGGTTGAGCGTCGTTGTCTCCGGGGGCGCGACCGGTCCCCGGACGCACGACGACCGACCGGGGGCCGAACGCGTCGTCCGCGTCCGACACCCGACGCCGAGGCACGTCAGATCAGCCGCCGCAGGGCCTCATACCCCGCTCCGGTCACGAGCGTGTAGACGTTGGCCGCGTCGGACCACGTGGCCGCCACATAGCCGTCTCGACCCGTGACCTCGACCGGCTGCTCCGCGCCGCGCGCGGGGAAATCCGTGCGCCGGGCGGCGTAGAGGTGAAACCACGCTCCGTCCCGCTCGAAGCAGAATTCGAACACCTCGCGGCCGCCCACCTGCAAGGTCCGGCAGCGCCGCCGGCGGAGCTCCGCGAGATCGAGGGTGAGCGTCTGCGGGAGGGGCAGCGCGATTCCCGCCAGCCGTTCCTGCCAGCCCGCCCCACCGGGCGGCGCGCCCGCATGGGCGTGATGGGCATGCACCAGGTCGGCGATGGACTGCGCGGCCAGCTCCGCCCGGGTCGGTGCCGGGCGCAGTGCGCGCCACGTCGCGGCCGCGGCCAGGAACACCGTCACGGATGCCGCGACGGCGAGCCACGCGGGCCGGCGCCACACCGGAACGCGCGGGCGGCTCAATCGCGCGCCCGCGAGAATCGAGGCGCGCAGGCTGGCCGGGGGCGCGATCGCGGCGATTTTTCGCGTCACCTCCAGATCGAACGCGACCTGCCGTTCCCACCAGGCGCGCAGGACCGGATCCTGGGCGGCGAGCGCCAGGGCAGCCGTGAACTGCGGATCCACGGCGTCGCGGCCGTCGGGACGATAGGCCGCCAGGATGAATTTGGCCTCCTCGGTGTTCATGGGCGAAAACGTGCGCGGGGAAACTCGACCACCGTGCCGGCCGGCGGCGCCGCGGCGAGCCGGGCCCGAAGGTGCGCCTTGCCGCGCGACAGGCGGGACATGACGGTGCCGATCGGCACCGAGAGGATTTCCGCGATCTCCAGGTAGGACAGGTCCTGGAGGTAAAACAGCGTGAGCGGCTCGCGGAAGGCCGGCTCGATCTCCTGCAGCGCGGCGAGCACGACCGCGCTGTCGAGCTTGCCGATGGCGTCCGCTCCGACGTCGGGCGGATCCTGTTCGCCCGGCGCCAGGTCCTCGAGCGCGGTGACCCGCGCATCGCGCCGGCGGCCCCGCAGGAACTCACGGTAGAGGGTGGTGAAGAGCCACGACTTCGCCTTGGTCCCGTCGCGCAAGGCCTGTCCCTTGGTGGCCCAGATGTAGAAGGTCTGCTGCGTGAGGTCCGCCGCATCGGACGCGCTGCGCGTCAGGCTGAGCGCAAACCGGTACAGGCCCGCGTAGTACGCGTCCACCAGTTGCGGGAAACCCTCGTCGTGCATGGGGAACAGAGCCGCGAACAACGCCGTTATTCCCGGCCGCGGCGAAAATAGGATCTGGCGCCGCGTCGCCAACGCCATTTGTCGCACCGGCAGTTGAAAGCGGGCCGGAAACCGCTCTTGCTCCCCTCACCCCATGAGCTCCCACCTTCTCCGGTCCGGTTTCCGCTCCGGCGGCTCCCGGCGCGGGCTTCTCGCTCCGCTCCTGCTCGCGCTGATCGCCGCCACGGGCCTCGCGGCGGCCACGCCGGTGCCGCCCAACGTCATCC
>ERZ761602.4267-NODE-4267-length-18727-cov-39.757284_pt1 | contig 18727 bp, 16 predicted proteins | sample MGYA00512165_ERZ761602 | MGnify/ENA primary metagenome ERZ761602 (study PRJEB28899, sample SAMN02445085) | bioreactor sludge metagenome | biome: EBPR sludge; isolation source: Thorneside wastewater treatment plant | place: Australia: Brisbane, Thorneside... | reverse complement strand
GGAGGGGGGCGGGGAAGCGGGGAGGGCGGGAGAGTGGTGGAGTTCGGGGGAGATGTCCTCCACGTCCTCCGTAGTTTCCGGCTCGGGAAGCCGCAGGCGGAACTCGGTCCAAGTCGCCCCGTCGGAATCGACCCGGATCGAGCCTCGATGCGCTTCGACGATGCGGAAGCAGATGCTAAGCCCGAGCCCGGTGCCTTCGCCCACCTCCTTCGTGGTGAAGAAGGGGTCGAAAATATGGCGGCGGATCTCCTCGGGGATGCCGGGACCGTTGTCCCTCACCGCGACGAGCACCCCTCCCATGCCGTGGACGGCGACGATGGTGAGGCGGTTGTCGCGCCCGGTCGTGGCCTTAGCCATGGCTTGGACGGCGTTGTGGACGAGGTTGACGAAGACTTGGGCGAGCTGGTTTTTGACCCCCTTCACCATCAGGCTGCCGGGGATGCGGACCTCGACGGAGACCGCATGGTCGGCGAGGCCCTTGCCGAGCATGCGCAGGGCGACGTCGACGGCCTCGCGCAAGGGGAACGCCGCCAGCGTATCGCAGCGTTTGTGCGAAAACTCGCGCAGCTCGCGCACGATCTCCTTCATCCGGTCGATGCTATCCTGGATGTCCTCGACGGCTTCGCGGATGACCTCGTCCTCGGGGATGAGGCGGAGGCGACGGCGCAGCAGGAAAAGGGCTTGGTTCGAGTGGTTCAACGGATTGCCGATCTCGTGGATGACCCCGGCGCTGAGCTGCCCGAGCGAGGCCATCTTGCCCGACTGGATGAGCTGGCTCTCGGCCTCCTCCAGTTCGTCGAGGGTGCGCCGCAACTCGATGGCATTCTGGCGGAAGGCGAGCTTCTTCTGTCGCAGCCGCTCCCGTCCGCGGAACTCCTCCACCCGTATGCGATGGTGGGCGAGACTGCCTGCGACCACGACGGTCCCCGTAGCGACAAGGAAGATGAGGTTGCTGAACAGCACCGCCGCTTCCTCCGCGTTCAGGCCTTCGAGAATGGAGGGGAGGCAGGCGAGGAGATAGAGAATCAGGACGAGCCCCGAGACGGCGAAGGCCTCCTTGTAGGTCCAGTGGAAGAGGAAGCCGATGGCGACGATGCAGAGCGAGAGGCCTGCGTAGTAAGTCGTGGCGGGATCCCGCGTCACGAAAATGGTGATGGCGACGAACAGGGCCGGGATCAGCGGCAGGATGATGGTGAAAAGCTTGAAATGGCGCTTCCCGAAGCGCGAACGCACCACCAAGAGCAGGATCATGGTGAAGGAGGCGCAAGTCCAGCGCAGCGATGTGAAAAGGGCGATGTACTTGGGATAGGCGAAGTGGTCGAGGATGGCGAAGAAGGAGACCATTCCCGCCGTCATCACCGCGAGGAGCTTCAGATTTCGCAGGGTGAACCGGCGGTCCTCGGCCCGCATCAGCTTCCACGCGAAGTCGGACAGACCCGTCGGACGCGGTGAGGAAAAGGAGTTGGGTGTGGCTTTCGAGTTCGAAGGCATCAGTCAAATTACTAAAATTACCATAAAATTAGAATTTTTCTAGTATTTATTGTTCATAATGATTTTTATGAATTCAATTTTACTTACACCACGCCTCCTCCATGCGTGCCGAACGCCGTGGCATTGACGGGATTCCGCTTCCGCAATAGCTTCCCGAAGAGAACGCCCCCTATGTCGGCCACGGTCTACATCCTCCTTTTCCGCGGAGTCGGCGGCGCGACGCAGCTTCCGGTGAAGCCGCTCCGCGAGAAGCTGGCCGACGCGGGCTTCGACCGGGTGGCGACCTGCATCAACAGCGGCAACGCCATCGTCAGGAGCGAGCGGACGCGCAAGGAGGTCGTCGCCGAGGTCACGCGGATCTGCCGGGAGCAGTTCGATTTTGAAAAGGCGATCTTCGCCCCGACTCTGAAGGAGTGGCAGGTTCTCGTAGCCCATAATCCCTTCCCCGAGGGAACCGAGTCCGGCAAATCCCTGCATGCCGCGTGGTTGGAGAAGGTTCCCGATCAGGAGAGGGTCTCGCACCTTCAGGAGATCGCCGCCTCGGGCCGGGAGGAGCGCTTCGCCGTCGTCGGTTGTGTCGCCTACCTGCACACGCCGCACGGCTTCGGCCTGTCGAAGCTCGCTGGGAAATTCGACAAGGTCATCGGCGTCGCCAACACCGCGCGGAATTGGAACACGGTTCGGAAGCTAGCGGAACTCGCGGAGGCTGCGGCGAGGGGATAGGGGATCGCTTCGAGGAAGGCTACCGCGCCAGCAGGAAGGCGATCAAATCGGCCATGCTTTCGGGCGGGATGATCGCCTCGAGGCCGTCCGGCATTAGGGAGAGGCCGGAGCCGGTGATCGTCGCGATGTCGCGGCGCAGGAGGGTCTCGGCGACGCCGTCGGGACGCTTGAGGGTAAGGCTGGCGTCGCTCTCCTCGGCGATCATGCCGAAGATGGAGCGACCATTCCGCGTCTCGACGGTGTAGGCGAGGAAGTTGGACGAGACTTCGCGGTTCGGGTCGAGGGTGTTGATGAGAATCTGCTCAGGGCTCCAGGCGCGGATGTTGGCGAGGTTCGGCCCCAAATCCTGCGTGCCGACATCCCCGGCGCGATGGCAGGCGATGCAGGCGGCTTCGAAGACTTGCTTCCCTTTTACAGGATCGCCTTGTTGCTCCAGCGCGGGCTTGTATCTCTCGATGACCTCCTGCCGGGGACCGGGCGCGGAGGCGCTGAAGAATTTCGCGGCCAGCTCCTTCACCTTCGGATCGGGATGGAGTCCGAGCAGACGGCGCTGGGCGAAGGGGATCTGGCTCGCGGGGATGAGACCGCTTTCGACCGCCTCCATCAGGGGCAGGGCGCGGGCGCGAACCCCGGTCATGGCGGCGATGACTTCGCCTCGGACAGCGGGTGTCTGCGTGCTCCAGCGGGCGAGCAGCAGGGGCACGGTCTCGGGCGCGGTGAAGCCGCCGAGGGTCTGGATGGCGGCGAGCTGGATGTCCTGCGGCTGGGCAGGGTCGAGGAGGTCGGCGAGGACGGCCTGCGCCGAAGCGAAATCGTCGAAGGCGAGGAGGCGGATGGCGTCGCGTCGCGCCTCCACTGTTTGCACGGAATCGGCGGCGGTTTTGGCGGCTTGGGCGAGGAGTTGCTCCACGACCTGAGCGGCGTCTCCGGTGAATCCGGCGCGGCGCAGGCTTTTCCCGGTGCGTTTCAAGCCATCGCCGATGCCGGCGGCGACTTCACGCAGGGCGGGGTTGCCGGGATCCTTGCCGCTGGCGGCGGCGAGGGCACCCTGCATCTCGGGAGTCTGCCCACGTGCGCCGAGGAGGCGGGCCAGTTCGCGGAGGAGGTCGGTGGAGGCGGAGGCCTCGTCGGCGAGCAGGCGGGCGAGCAGTTGGTCACTCGTTTCGGCCACGGAGCTGAGCACGGCAACGCGAATCCACGGATCGGCGGCGTCGCGTTTCGCGATGGCGGCCAAGGCGTCGAGGGTGCGAGGATCGTCGGACTCGCCGAGGGTGAAGGCGGTCTGGAAGCGGACGCGGGCGTCGTCGTCCTGCGCGAGCGGCAGCAGGGCTTCGAGGAGGGCGGGGTCTTGCAGGCGGGACTCGGCGAGTTTGACGCTGTGCTCGCGCACTCCGGCGGCGGGGTCGCGCGTCCCGGCGAGCAGGTCGTCGGGGGTGAGCGCTCCGAGTCCTTCGAGGGTCCAGAGGGCGTGCAGCCGAGCTTGGGGAAAATCGCTTTTTTTCACCAGATTCCGCAGCGCGGGGACGACGCTGGCATCCTGACGTTCGAACAACAGGCGCTGGGCGGTCTCCCGCCACCACGCATCGGGATGCTCCAGAGTGGCGACGAGTTCCGCGCCGCCGGCTTCGCCGAGACGGGGTGCCTTGCCGGGTTTGAAATTCGGCGGGGTGAGCCGCCAGATGCGGCCCATGTCGCGTCCGGCTTCGAGATCGACGGCGGCGTGGATGTCCTCGGGGATGCTCCAAGGATGCTCGATGTTTTCGCGGTACATGTCGAGGACGTGCAGGGTGCCGTCGGGCGCGTTGCAGAAGTTCACGGGACGGAACCAGTTGTCGGTGGAGGCGACCAGCTCGGCCCCCTCGTCGACGCGCTCGGCCTTGAAGGTGACGCCGTCGGGGGTGAGCCGGAGGCGGTAGAAGAGGTTGCCGGCGCATTCGGCGACGAGGACTAGGTCGCGCCAGCCCTCGGGATAGGCGCTGCCCCGGTAGCGGGTGATGCCGCTGGCGGAGGTGACCACGCCTGCGCCGACGAGTTCGCTGCGCGGCATGTTGATGTCGCGTTCGCCCGCCCAGCGCTCCGCCCGGACGACCCGCCAAGGCTCCGGCGGCGAGATGGGGTGGACGGGCAGTTGGTCGCCCGACTCGGCCATGTCGTGGATGGGGCTGGGCGCGGCGAGCGAGCGGTTGCGGGCGAGGTAGTGGCCGGGCAGGACGATGTGCTGGGCGGGATTGCGGATGTTGCAGAGGAAGCGGTTGCCCCAGTCGTCGAAGGAGCCGCCGAAGCGGGCCCCGCCGGACACGAGCTCGAACTCGCGCGTCACGGGATCGATGCGGTAGTCCGCCCGCGCCATCGCGACGGGCGGCGCGTCCGCTTGGTCGCCGGGCCGGATGCTGCCCCCGTTGCTGCCGCCCGCTCCGTGGAGGCGGTTGTCGAGGCCCCAGACGAGGTTGTTCATCACCGCCTGCACGTTGAGCTTGCGGAAGCCGGTGAGGACTTTCTCGCGCACATCGGCCTTGCCGTCGCCGTCGGTGTCCTTGAAATACCAGATGTCGGGCGTCGCGGCGACGAAGACGCCGCCTTTCCAGCAGGCCACACCCGTGGGCCATGAGAGGTCTTCGGCAAAGAGGGTTGCCTTGTCGAAGACACCGTCTCCATCCGTGTCTTCGAGCAGGCGGATGCGTCCGATGGGCTGGTCGGTGGGGTTTTCCTGATTCGGTTTGTGGTTTGCCTTGTCGGTGTAGGGGTAGTCGCGCATCTCGCAGACGTAGGCGCGGCCATTCTCGTCGTAGGCCATGGCGACGGGGCTGGCCACGAGCGGCTCGGCGGCGAGGAGGTCCATGCGGAAGCCGTCGAGGACACGGAATTTCGCGGCGGCTTCCTCCGGCGGCGTGGGCGGGACGACCGGGAGCTTGCCGGTGACGGCGTCCCGCTCGGGGGTGGACATGGTTTTCTCCTGTGCCGGCAAGGCGGTGGCGAGGAGGAGGCAGGAGAGGGGGATGGCCTTCTTTATTTGCGGCCATTCGCGTTTCATTCGCGGTGATTCGCGTTCCTGATTTTTTGACGCGAATGGCCGCGAATGGCCGCAAATTTGCGCGAATCTCGAAAGGTGGAAGGCTCTTTTCATCTCTTTGATTTCACGCCAACAACGCCCTGGCATTGCCAAAACGCACGGCCCGCGAAGCCGCCTCGTCTAGAACGGACTCCCGTAGCTTGAGCTTCGCCGATTCGAAATAGAAGAAGGGCGCATGGGAGCCGAAGCAAACCCGCCCATTCGGAATCTGCGCGAGCAGGTTGGAGAGGCCTTCCATGCCCTCCAGCGTGGCGATCTCGTAGGCGATGCCTTTTGCGGCGAGCGACTGCACCGGCAGGCCGCGCAGGGTGCGGAAGGCGTTGAGCAACTGCACTCGCAGCTTGGGATGGGGCTTCATCAGGTCCGGCAAGGGCGCGGGATCGACGGGCGGGACGTTCACGAGGGGATGGAGGGTGCGCTCGTCCTCCATGATGAGGGCGATCTGCACGAGCAGGCCGTGTCGGGCGGCGAGTTCGAAGAGACGGGCGGCGGGCGGATCGGCGAGGGTGTAGCCGTGGTAGTTCGGGTGCAGGCGGATGGCGTGCATCCCGTGGACTTCGGTGCAGCGGCGCAGTTCCTCCTCCCAGCCGGGCAGCTTGGGATTCACCGCGCCGACGGGCCGCAGCAGGCCCTTGCCGTGGCGGACGCATTCCTCGACGAGGCGGTGGTTCACGGCGGGGATGTCCTTGTGGAGGAGGGCGTCGAAGCTGCCCGTCCAAGCCTCGGTCACGCTGCCTTCGCGGAGTTTCGCGACGAGGGCGGGCGTTTCGTCGAGGACGGTGCGGCGGAAGGGCCAGCGTCCGAGGGAGACGTTGGTGTCGATCAGGTCCGAGGGGGCGTCGGAGGCGGAGAGCGGGCGCAGCGCCGCTGCGGCGGCGAGGGTTGCGGCGGCTCGGGTGAATTGGCGGCGGGAGAGGGTAGCGGGGGAATCGGAATCGCTCATGCCTGAATGCCCTTGTCAGTGAGAATGGGAAGGAGAAGCTGCCGCAGATTCTCGCAGAGGATGAGCTGCTTGGCCTCTTCGGGAATGGCCGCGCCGAAGACCTTGGCGAGCTGCGAGGCGAAGCTGCGACCGGCGGCGTCGCTGCCGTAGATCACCCGCTCCGCGCCCAGTTCGCGCACGGCCATCTCGGTGAAGCCCGCGACGGGATCGCTGCCCGCGAGTTCGACCCGCACGTTGGGCAAATGGCGCACCGCTTGCAGGCCCAGCTCCCAATCGCCGCCGCTGTGGCCGCAGATGAGCGGCACGTCGGGATGGCGGGCGGCGAGTTCAGCGAAGTCGTCGGGAGTGGATTCGCCGGGCTTGTTGCCGCTCAGGTTGAACCAGGTGTGCTGGAAGACCACGGCCTTCAACTCGGCGGCCCGGCGGATGATGGGGTCGAGTTCTGGCGCGTTGCAGCGACCCGCGACCCATAGCTTGACGCCGACCATCGGCCCCTGCGCCACGCAGCGCTCCAGTTCGGCGAGGGAGGCCTCGACGTGCTTCGGGCTGAGATAGACGAAGCCGAAAAAGCGGTCCGGGTATTTCGCGAGGACGCGCAGGATCTCGTCGTTCTGCTGGCGGAACTGCTCCGGCGTAGGATCGAGCGCCCAGCGCATGCCCATGTAGACGCAGAGGCGCTCGATGCCCATGCGGTCGGCCACGGCGAGGAGGTGCCCGGCGCGTTCCTCGGGCGTGGCCTCCGGCAGGGAAGGCCCGGCAAGGTGGCAATGGAGGTCCCAGATGCGCATAAGGGGCGGCGGAGCCGCCGTAAAAGGTGAAAGGTGGAAAGGAGCGGGACTTTTCAAGTCCCGTTATTGTTGGCGGGGACTTGAAAAGTCCCCTTTCGGACGCTTCGATTCTTTGCTTCTCTACTTCGTTGCTTCTTCTATTCTGGCTCCTCGGTGCGGGGGACGGGTGTCTTGACGGAAGCGGAAGACCACGCCGTCGCCCAGCAGATCGGCGCTGGTCGCGGTGGGGCACCAGTGCCGTTCGATATGGGCGATGACGAGGTCGTTTCCTTCGAAATGGCTGACGAAGGGCTCCTCGGCGGGATTGTACATCGAATCGGTCATGTCGCGCATCAGCGTGACGTTCAGGCCTTGGCGCACGAGCTGCCGGATGCCGAAGGGCCGGTCGAGCACGCACATGTTGGTGTGGACGCCGAGAAGGATGACATTTTCGATCCCCCGCTGCCTCATCAGGTAGAAGGCCTCCGCCGAATCGGTGACGGCGTCCCCTTCGGCGATCTCCAGAGCCTCGATCTGCCGGCTGTAGAAGCGGACCTGCTCGCGGAGTTCGCCAGTGTCGTCGCAGGGCTGTTCGATCTTCACCGGCAAAGGAGGCTCGCGGCCTTCGTCGAGGTGGCACCAGCTCTCCAGAGGCACCGCCGTCTCCACCGGGGGCGCCTGCTTCGCCAGCTCGCGCTGGGGCGTGCCCTCGTAGCGGTCCATGCAGCCGCTGGGACAGTGGATGATGAGCGCTCCACGGGCGCGGGCGGCGCGGAGCACCTCGTTCATCCTCGGCGCCATCTCCGCCACGCGGCGGGCGGCGTTCCGGCAGTAGTGGTCGTCCCACATGTCGTAGACGATCAGCGCGGTCCGGGACGCAGCCCAAGTGCCGGACTGCACGAGGGACTGGTAGCGGCCCGAGCCGGGAGCCGTCTCGCTCTGGCGGCGGAATTCGAAGGTGAGATCTTCCCCACCGCGAGCGACGCCCGAGGCCATCGACAGCAGAGCTGCGGCGAAGGCCAAGGACCGAAGGCGAAGGAAAGGCGGCGGGTTCATTCTAACTCTGCATGGTTAAACCTTGATTTGGACCACGAATTACACGAATCACACGAATAGAGATCAAGAAAATTCGTGCCCATTGGTGCCCATTCGTGGTCCAAATCTCAATTTAACGAAGTAGGCCTACTTCCTCACCGTTTCTTCAAAAACGCGATCAAATCCGCCATCTCCTCCTTCGTGATGGCCGCTTCGAGGCCGGGAGGCATGAGGGAGAGGCCGCTGGAGGTGAGGGACTTCACTTCGGCGCGGGGGACGGTCATGGTCACGCCGCCGGGGACGCGGAGGGTGATGGCGGCGGCGTCCTCGCCGTGGACGAGGCCGGGGAGGATGCGGCCGTCGGTGGTTTCGAGGCTCTGCGAGACCCAGCGCTCCTCGACGGCTCGGTTGGGATCGAGGATGTCGGTGAGGAGAGCCTCGGCGGGTTTGATCTTCACGTCGTCGAGTGGAGGACCGACCTCGGCGCCGATGCCGCCGATTTTGTGGCAGGTGGCGCAAGCGGCTTTCTGGAAGACGAGGGCGCCTTTCTCCGGGTCGCCTTGATGCTTTGTCAGGGTCTCGCGGTAGGAGGAGATGAGGGCGGCGCGGTCGGCGTCGGCTTGGCCGAAGAGCTCCACGGCGAGGGCTTTGATTTCCTCGTTGGTGGAGCGTCCGTAGCTCCAGCGGGTCATGGCGGGCATGAGGCCGGGGCTGATCTCGCCGGCTTTCATCTTCTTCATCAGGGCGAGGCCGGTGTTAGGGTTTCCGGTGATGAGTTCGAGGGCCTCGGTCCGCGCGGCGGGGGTGAGGGTGTTCCAGCGCTCGAAGAAGAACTCGGCGACGTCCTCGCGCTTGTCGCGCGAAAGGATGCGGCAGGCGGCGGTCTGGATGGCGGGCGGCTCGGCGAGGGTGATGAGGGAGGCGACGACCTCCTTCTTCTCCGCCAAGGAACGCTGCGCGACGAGGGCGAGGGCGGCGACACGGGCCTCCTCGCTGGCCTCGCGGTTCAGCGCGATGACGGTGGCGTTTTCGAGGAGGGATTCGAGCCGGGCGGTGCCGTCGCCGAGTTCGGGGAGCTTCGCGGCGATGAGGGCGGCGAGGGTTCGTTGCTTCAGCGGGCTGCGGGCGAGGCCCTCGGAGAGGCCGGTGACGAGGGCGAAATGCCGCGCTCCGGGTTCGCCGTCGAGGCGGGAGAGGACTTGGGAGATCTCGCCGAGTTCGCCGCGGGCGGCGACGAGCCGGGCGAAGTCGGTCAGGACGGGGCCGGTCTCGGCGGCGGGCTTCGCGACAAAGGCCGCGTCGTCGAGGAGGGCGAGGAGCATCTCAAGGGAGAGTCCGGGGGCCGAGGAGAAGATGGCCTTGCGCAACCAAGCGTCCGAGGGAGCGGCGGCGACGTGCTTGGCGAGGGCGGGCGCGGAGAAGGCGAGTTCGGGATTCAGGGCGATGGCGAGGAAGCGGAAGCGGGGTGTGTCCTTCTCCAAGGCAGCGGTGATTGCGTCGCCGAGTTCCTTCGCCAGCCCGGTTTCATGGGCGGCGATGAGAGCGTTTTCGAGCAGGCCGGATTCGTTCGAGCCGACGAGGATGGGGCGGAGATGCTCCGACTTCAATGCTTCGAATCCCGCGAGGGTCCAGAGGGCGTGGGCGGCGGTCTTCGGATGTTCGGAGGCGACGAGCTTCTCCAAAAGAGGAATGGCGGCGGAGTCGCGCTTTTCGACGAGGAGCCGCTGCGCCTCGGTGCGGGTCCAGCCGTTGCCGCTCTCCAGCAGGGCCACGAGCTTCGCGGTGTCGCCGGAGGGGAGGGGAGCGGGAGGGGCGACCTTCGCGCCCTTGGGCACGACGCGCCAGATGCGGCCTTGGTCGAGGCCGGCCCGCATGTAGTGGCTCTTCACGAAGTCCTCGGGGAAGAAGCGGGCGTGGTCGATGAAGCGGCGATACATGTCGACGACATAGAGGGCGCCGTCGGGACCGGTGCGGACCTGCACGGGGCGGGTCCATTCGTCGCCGGAGACGAGGAAGTCGCGCCCTTTCCCGACGCGCTCGGCGGTGAAGCTGGAGCCGTTCGGGACGAGACGGTTGCGCGTCACGAGCTGCGCGGTGGGGTCGCAGACGAAGACCTCGCCGGCGAGGTCGGGCATGAGGTCGCCACGGTAGATGCCGAGACCGCAGGCGGCGGTGTGGGTGCCGGCGTGGGCGGAGGCGGTGGTGTGGCTGAGGGCGAGGGGATAGACCGGTGCGCCGGGCGCTTGGATGTCCTCCTGTCCCGTGGTGATCCCGGCGAGGGGATTTCGCTTCACCGCCTCGAGCGGCATCACCGAGAAGATGACGGGGTTGCGGTTGGTGTTGTAGAAATGCCTGTTGTAGTCGTCGAGGGAGCCGCCGAACTGCCCGGTGCCGGTGATGGGCTCGATCGCGCCGCTGCGGGGATCGTAGCGCAGGTTCAGCTTGTTGATTTCGAGGGTTTTGTCAGGCTGCTCGCCGGGGTAGATCTGCTTGCCGTCGAGTCCGTTGCTGAGCCAGACTCGGTTGTCGAGGCCGTAGCGGGGGCTGGAGACCTGGAGCTGGTTGTGGCCAGGTTCGTTCAGGGTGAAGAGGGTTTTCCTCACGTCGGCGATGTCGTCGTTGTCGGTGTCTTCGAGGAAGAGGATTGCGGTGCGGGTCGTTACGAGGAGGCCGCCCTGCATCGGCAGCAGCCCTTGGACGTGGTCGAGGTCCGTTGCCCAAGTCGTGGCCTTGTCCATCACGCCGTCGCCGTCGTTGTCGGTGAGGAGGCGGATGCGGGAAAGATACGGGCCATCGTCGCCGACCGGCAGGGGATAGTCGCCCATTTCCGCGACGAAGAGACGGCCTTTCTCGTCCCACGCGACATCGACGGGATCGCCGATGAGCGGTTCGCTCGCGACGAGCTGGATCTCGTAGTCGCCATCGACCTCCCAGAGCTTCGCGCTCTCCTGCGGGCTGAGGGGGAAGCGGCGCGGAGGAATGCTGTCGCCGGAGACGTCGTAGCCCATGTCGGTGGAGCGCTCCTCGACGGCCCATTTCTCGGTGAAGGCGCCGAGGGGATGCAGTTCGAAGCGCCGGATGAGGCAGGCGGCGAATTCGCTTTGCAGACCGATGAAGCCGGAGGTCGGGTGGCAGTCGGTGACCTCGTTGACGAGTTCGCCGTTGAGGAACAGGCGGATGGTGTCGCCTTGGCAGATGGCTTCGAGGCGGTTCCACTCGCCGACGGGGTTCTCGATCTCCTTAGCCCCCCGGTAGCCCTTCACGTCGGCCCAGTCGGGGTCGCGGTCGCGCCAGTTGATCCGGGTCATGGTCTTGCCCTCGGGAGGGAAGGTCTCCTTCGGCGCGCCCTTCGTCCAGACCGGCTCGCCGTCGCGGTCGCGCTGCACTTCGGCGGTGACCTTGGTGGGGGCGATGGTGCCGTCCTCGGCCTTGGCCGCGAGGACGAGGATGTCGCCGCTGCCGCCCTCGATGAGCTGGGCCTCGATGCTGCTCATCCAAGTGATGCCATAGGCTCCGTCGGGTCCGAAGGAGTGGAGGAGCAGGCCGCAGTCGCGGGCGCGGTCGGCGCGGGAGCCGTGGGTGCGCTCGCCCCACTGGTAGTCGAGGACGAGGTGGTAGTCGCGGTAGGCCTGCTTCGTGCGGATGTAGCCCATGCCCTCGCCGCCAACACGCAGGATTTTATCCTCGCCGATGGCCCAGATCTTCTTCGGATCGTCCGAGAGCGAGATCTTCGGGTTGAGATTGACGACGAAATCCTTCCACTCGGGATCGGCGAGAAGATCGACGACGCCCGTGGGCGCGATCACCTTGGGCGCTTCCTCGGCGCGGAGGTCGTTGAGGCTGAGGCAAAAAGCGAGGCAAAGGAGAATGCTGGGTCTGACCATGATCCCGGCAGTCTAGCAAGCCAGGCGAAGAAGGAAAGAGGACAACTGGCCGCTATCGCGGGAGATGAGGAATGGGTCACGGGTCACGAGACATGGGTCGACGAGGCACGGGTCCGCCACTCGTGACCCATGACTCTTGACCTATTCACCCGTCAGTTCACATCCGTGAACACCGCTTGCACGTCCTCGTCGTCTTCGAGCTTGTCTAGGAGCGTTTCGATCTCGTTCATCTGCTCCTCGGTGAAGTCCTTCGGGCTGGTGGGGATGCGCTCTAGTCCGGCTTTCTTGATCTCGATGCCAAGCCCCTCGATCCCGGCGGTGATCTTGCCGAAGTCGGTGAAGTCCGCGTAGGCGTAGGCCGTGCCCTCGTTCACTTCGAGTTCCTCCAGCCCGGCGTCGATGAGGGCCAGTTCGACCTCCTCGACGTCCATTCCCGGCGGCACGTCGAATTGCACGACGGCCTTGCGCTTGAAGAGGAACTCCAGCGAGCCGCTCGGCAGGATCTGGCCTCCGGCCTTGTTGAAGTAGGTCTTGATGTTCGCGACGGAGCGGTTCGAGTTGTCCGTGGCGCATTCGATGAAGATCATGACGCCGTGGGGGCCTTTGCCCTCGTAGTTGATCTCCTTGATGTCGGCGGCGTCCTTGCCCGAGGCGCGCTTGATCGCGTTCTCGACGTTGTCCTTGGGCATGTTCGCCGCTTTGGCCTGCTGGATGGCGAGGCGCAGCTTGGCGTTGTTCGCGGGGTCGGGGCCAGCCTCCTTCGCGGCCATCGTGATGGCTTTGGAGATCTTAGGAAAGGTCTTGGACATTTTGTCCCATCGCGCCTCCTTCGAGGCCCGCCGATATTCGAATGCTCTACCCATAACGCGGAGACTCTTGCAACGGATCGGGGCGATGCGCAAGGCGGATTGCGTGGGGTGGCCTGCGGAAGGGATTGCCTACGGAAGACGCGGAAGACACGGGAAATTCTCTTTCCCGGTGAAGCCCTTCCGTGTTTTCCGAGTGTTCCGTAGGCCCCCCAACCCTCTTCACTCGCCGACCTGACCCTCTTTCCTCAAGGCCTCCGCCGCGACCACGATGGGAAAGCCGTCTCGCACCGGGTAGGCCCGCGATCCGTCGGTGGTGACGAGGGCTCCCTCGAAAGGCTCGTCGGCAGTCCACTCCTTCAGTTCTTCGGGCGAGGCCACGCGCAAGGGCTGCCGGGTCTCGGGGCAGACCAGTATCGCGAGGGTTTCGTCGGATACGGAAAGTTTCATCGTTTTCAGTAGAGCGGCACGGTCGGATCGATCTCGCGCGACCAGGCGTTGATTCCGCCTTGGACGTGGCAAGCGTTCGTAAATCCGGCGCCGAGGAGAATTTGCAGAGCCTTCGCGCTGCGCCCGCCCGCCTTGCAGTGGACGATGGTCTCGGCGGCGGGATCGAGTTCCCCGAGCCGCGTGGGCAGTTCGCCGAGGGGGATCAGGACCGACCCGGGCAAGCGCGCGACCTCGAACTCGGCGGGTTCGCGCACGTCGAGGAGGGCGAAGGGAGTGGCGTCGTCGATACGGGATTTCAGTTGATGCACGTCGATTTCGGGGAGGGTGGGAGGATTCATGTCGCAGGAGAATGCAATGTCTTGGAGTTCCGTCAGGGTGGGGGAGTCGCCGCAGAGGACGCAGCGAGGGTCGCGGCGCAACTTGATCTCGCGGAAGCGAAAGGCCAGCGCGTCGAAATGGACGAGACGGCCCACGAGCGACTCGCCGATGCCGAGGAGCAGCTTCACCGCCTCGTTCGCCTGCATCGCCCCGACGATGCCAGGGAGGATGCCCAGCACGCCGCCCTCCGCGCAGCTCGGGACGAGGCCGGGCGCGGGCGGCTCGGGGAAGAGGCAGCGGTAGCAGGGGCCGCCGAGATGAGGGGCGAAGATCGAGACCTGCCCCTCGAAGCGGAAGATCGATCCGTGGACGTTCGGCTTCTTCGTCAGCACAGCGAGGTCGTTGGAGAGGTAGCGAGTCGGGAAATTGTCCGTGCCGTCCACGATGAGGTCGTAGGGTTCCGCGATGGCGGCGGCGTTCGCGGCGGTGAGGCGCGTCTCGTAGGTCGTGACGCGGACCTCGGGATTGATCTCGGCGAGGCGGTCGCGCGCCGACTCCGTCTTGGGGCGTCCGACATCCCCGGTGCCGTGGAGGAGCTGGCGCTGCAAGTTCGAGAAATCGACCCGGTCGAAATCGACGATCCCGATCTCGCCGACCCCGGCGGCGGCGAGGTGCATCGTCACGGGAGATCCCAGCCCGCCAGCTCCGACGCAGAGCACGCGCGACGCCTTCAGCCTCCGCTGCCCTTCCATCCCCACCTCCGGCAGGGTGAGGTGGCGGGCGTAGCGCGAGCGCTCGGCCTCGGAAAACGCGATGCCGTCTGTACGCGAGGCGGAGGCGAGGGAATCCATTCGACAAGTCAGGGCAAGCAGGGGAGGGTCGGGGAGAAAATTAGACGGATACTTAGCGGCGCATCGCTCTACTGGCAAACCAACAAACCTGCTTTCGCCCCGAGGGTTCCCTCCCGCCGGGGCCATCCGTCCCTCCCCATCCCTGCCAATGAAATCCATCGTCAAATTCCCAGCCTTCCTTGCCGCCGGCGCTTTGCTGGCCTCGGCGCACACTCTCCGTGCCGACGAGATCAAATACGCCGATCTTGAGCAGAAGATCACCATCGACAAGACGCCCATCGCCTCCGAGGGAGGCGTCGTCGTCAGCTACGCCCCCGCCCTTGCCAAGGTGATGCCGGCGGTGGTCAGGATCGCCTCTTCCAAGACGGTCGCGGCCCCCGAGCGCAACCAGCAGCAGGAGGAGCTTTTCCGCCGCATGTTTCCCGACATCCCCGAGGAGTTTTTCGAGCGCCGCGGGCAAGGCCCCGACAACAACCGCGAGCAAGGGGTCGGGTCGGGCGTGATCATCTCCGCCGACGGCTACATCCTGACGAACAACCACGTCGTCGGAGGAGCCGACGAGATCAAGGTGACCCTGCCCTCGGAGAAGAAGAAGGAATACGTGGCCACCGTCGTCGGGGCCGATCCGCAGACCGATGTCGCCCTCATCAAGATCGACGCGAAGGACCTGCCCCACGTCGCCATCGGCGACAGCTCGGCCCTGAAGGTCGGCGACATCGCCCTCGCCGTCGGCAACCCGCACGAACTCGACCAGACCGCGACCATCGGCATCATCAGCGCGGTGGGCCGCACCGGCAGGAATATCGTCGATTACGAGAATTTCATCCAGACCGACGCGGCTATCAACCGGGGCAACTCCGGCGGTGCCCTCGTCGATGCGAACGGGCGCCTCATCGGCATCCCCACCGCGATCCAGACCGGGTTCTCCGGCGGTAACATCGGGATCGGCTTCGCCATCCCCTCGAACATGGCCCTCAACATCGTGCAGCGCCTCCTCGACGGCGGCGGCGTGGTGAAGCGCGGCGCCATCGGCGTGCTGCTCCGCGACCTCGACCCGAATATGGCGAAGGCCCTCGGGCGCGACGACCGCCGCGGCGTGCTCATCGCCGAAGTCGGCGACAAAACCCCGGCCGCGGAAGCCGGGCTGAAAGCCGGGGACATCATCGTCGGCTACGCCGGCAAGCCGGCCGAGAGCGTGCAGCAGCTCCGCCTCGACATCAGCAACACCGCCCCTGGTTCTGAAGTGCCCTTCGAGATCGACCGAAAAGGCGAGAGGAAAGAGGTGGCCGTGAAGCTCGGCGACCTCGACGCCATCAAAGTCGGCGCGACCACCCCCTCCGGTCCCGGCAAGTCGGCCCCGCAGAACGAGGATCTGGTCGATGGCGTGGTCGTCGACGACCTCAACGAGGACCTTCGCTCCAGCATGCAGCTCGACGAGGCCATCACCGGGGTGCTCGTGAAAAGCGTGCAGGACGATTCCGCCGCCGCCGAGGCCGGGCTGTTCCCTGGCATGGTCATCACCCAGATCGACCAGACCGACGTCTCCAGCGTCGCGGAGGCGCGGAAGATCGTGGAGTCCTTCGACGGCGACGTGCTCCTCGTGCAGGTCTACGCGTCGGGTCGGCGCGACATCCTCGCGATCCCCTTGAAGGAGTGATTCAGTGGAGAGTGAATCGATGGGAGTTGAGAGAAAAGAAGCCGATCTTTCGGCCCAAGTCGTCTGCTTGGCCCTCTCGACTCTCAACCCTCAACTCTCAACCAAACCCGGCATCACCCGCCTCGACCAGGCCTCCGTCGCGACCCACGGCTGGCAGGTCCGCTTGCGATGGAAAGGCGTCCGTTTCGGGCGCTTTTTCTCCGATTCCGCCTGGGGAGGCCGCGAGGCCGCCCTGTTGTGCGCCGAGCGCTACCGCGACCGTCTTCTGGCCGGGCTGGAGCGTCGCGGTTCCGGCTCTTCGGCTTCGAGCCGCTCCCACACCGCCCCGGCGCCACGCAACCGCTCCGGCGTCGTCGGAGTCGCTCGCATCGTCCAGCGCAGCGGCGCGGGTGTGGAATATCATTTTTGGCAGGCCAGTTGGACTTCACCGGAAGGAAGGAGGGAGATGGTGCGTTTCTCCGTGCTGAAATACGGGGAGGAGGAGGCGTGGCAGCTCGCGTGCGAGGCGAGGCGGCGGGCGATGCTCGGGGAGTAGGGGACGAAGAGGGATGGGCCATGCGCGTCATTTGGCGTTGAAGTTGACGCGGCCTTGTCTATATTTAGCCCGATTTTGTCACTCTCAATATCTGTCACCATGCGCAAAACCATCCTCCTCGCCGCCGTTTGCGGCCTGTTTCTCCCTCTCCTGAAGGTCTCCGCCCAGGACAAGATCGATTTCGGGAAGCAGATCTATCCCTTTATCAAGTCGGGCTGCGTCCAGTGCCATCGCCCCGAGCACGAGAACCCCGAGCGCCCCGGTCGCAAGATCAAGCCGAAGGGGGGCTACGTCATGACCAATGCCGAATCCCTCCTCGCCGCCGCGACTGAGGACGGCGTGAAATTCATCGCTCCCGGCAAGCCCGACGACAGCCGCATCCTCCAAGTCGTGAAACTGCCTTTGGAGGACGACCACCACTACCCGCCGGAGGGCAAGGCCCCGCAGTGGACCGATGCCGAGAAGGAGCTTTTCGCCAAGTGGGTCGCCGAAGGCGCCAACTTCGGTGAGTGGAAGGAAGATCCCGATCCGTTGACCCTGCCCACATGGGACGGCAAGGAGAAGGAGCCCGGTACGACCGAGACCGCGCCCTGAGCGTGGAAGTCGAGAGGTTAAAATAGGGTGTTTATAGCCTGGAAATCAACGAGTTGAATCTCAGCGGGTCGAATTCCCCGCTGCTTGCAGCGAGTAGACTTTTTCGCGGATCGATCCTTCGATCTGCGCCGGGCCAATACCCCGCGGCTTGCCGCGGGGATGCCTTATTCAATTTAAAAACTCGTTTTTGGGGTGGGCTTGAGTTTCGGCTCAAGCCGCTCATGTCCGGCTCTCAATGATCGATTCCAGTTCGCGTCCCCGGGTCTAGCCGCAGTTCACGGGGAGATGTTGGAGCAGTTCGCCAGCGTCCTTTCGATCCCGATGGCCTGTGCCGCGCTGCCAGCTCCAAGAAGGGCGAGGGATTTTCTGACCAGGTCATCCAGTTCGCGGAAGCTGGAGACGAAGCCCTTGCCCATCCGTGTTTTCCCCGATGAATTGTCCTTCGCGGTTCACGACGCAGTTCCATTAGCGAGGCCGATTCGCCGAGAGCCGGGATGAACATAGTCGCTTTTCGGGATAAGGCATCGTTTGACAAGGAAAAAATCCTTGTCAAAGTAAGGAAATGAGCAAAGTCACGAGCAAGCTCCAAGTGACTATTCCCAAGGCGATCGCCAAAGCCCATGGGATCGGACCAGGCACGGAGATCGTCTTCGAATCTGTCGGCGAAGGCATTCGCGTGCATCGAGTGCAGGAGGAAGCGGTCGAATATGGCAGCCCCGAAATCGGAATCGACTTCCGCCTCCGCCTCTTCGACGAAGCGACGGAGAGACAGCGCACGCGGGAGGCGGCGCAGAAAGCTCGTCTCGGCACCGCTGCGGATCGCGGGTGGAAGCGCGAGGATCTCTACGACCGGGGCGATGGCGGGGCTGCTTGGCACGAACCTCCTCGTCTATCGAGTCGATCCGCGCGATCCCGTGAAGCAGGAGCGCGCCGCGCGTTTGATGCGTGAGGGGCTCGTGGCGGGAACGCTGCGCATCCCCCATCAGGCGATTCTCGAATTCGTCGCGGCGACGACGCGCCCCGTCGCCGGTGGCAGCCCCCTGCTGACGCCGGAGGAAGCGCGGCGGGAGGCGGAGGAGCTGGCGATCCAGTTTCCGGTGTTGTTTCCCGACTCGGCCTTGCTGCGTTTGGCTCTGCGCGGCTGGGCGACCTACCGCTTCAGTTGGTTCGACGCCCATCTATGGGCTTATGCGGAGCACTTCGGACTGAATCCGCTGTATTCGGAGGATTTCGAGAACGGTCGCCTCTACGGCAGCGTGCGGGTGGTGAATCCGTTCCGGTGAGGAGGAATCAGCCTTCCCCGTCGTTCCCGATCGCCTCCACGGGGCAAGCGTCGCGGGCCTCCTCGCAGGCGGCGATCTCCTCGGGGGTCGCGGGCTGGCGGATGACAAAGGAATGCGCTCCGGTGTCGTTCCGGGCGAAGAAGTCGGGGACGTGGTGGCTGCACAACTCGCAGTCGATGCATTCGCGATCGACGTAGTAGGTGCCGGGAGCGTTCAGGGAATAGCGGTGATGGAGTTCGGCCATGGGGAGGATACGGGATGGTTGTCTGAGGTGAGCTGGATTTCTGGACCACCACCCACCAGAATCCATGTCCATGAAC
>ERZ761602.4266-NODE-4266-length-18729-cov-6.902592_pt1 | contig 18729 bp, 17 predicted proteins | sample MGYA00512165_ERZ761602 | MGnify/ENA primary metagenome ERZ761602 (study PRJEB28899, sample SAMN02445085) | bioreactor sludge metagenome | biome: EBPR sludge; isolation source: Thorneside wastewater treatment plant | place: Australia: Brisbane, Thorneside... | reverse complement strand
TTCACGTCATCGTGGAGGAGGGCAACCACGCCCGCCACGATCCGCGCGGGGTGCGGAATCGCTGGACCGAGTTGCTCGGACAACGGGTGATCGGCCTGTCCGACCACACTAAGCTGGCGGAGGTGATCGTGTCCGCCATCGAGGTCAACGAAGGCCGCGACCGGGATAAGGTCGTGAAAAGCTGGTCGAAAAAGACCGCGCTGGTGGTGCAACGCGCCGTGGGCGGGCTGGGACCGGCCCGAGGCGGCAGCGCTGGAGTGGTGCGGCTTTGATGAGCCGCGCTCGATGGACCACGGTCGTTCCGCGAGCGGGGGGCGTTATACCATTTCCTGTTAGATTTTGTTTTTTCAGGGGTCAAAAACTGCTCCATTCGTCATACCCGCGAAAGCGGGTATCCAGTGGTTCGGTGGCTGACTGGATTCCCGCCTTCGCGGGAATGACGAAAATCTATTCAGAATTAGTATTAGCCCCCTGTTTCGTGGAATGCGGCAAGGCGTCGGCGTTAGAGGCCGGATCAGAAACAGCGGACCCACGTCCGCCGCTCGCCCGCGCGGGCGGTTGAAGGAAACCGAGGAGATGACGATGCGTTGGCAAAAGACGGCCCAAGCCGTGATCGGCGCCCAGTTCGGCGACGAAGGCAAGGGGCGAGTGACCGATCATTACGCGGCGGAAGCGGGCTGCGATGGCATCGTCATCCGCTTCAACGGCGGGGCGCAGGCCGGCCATACGGTGGTGACGCCGGACGGCTTGCGCCACGTTTTCAGCCACGTCGGCAGCGGCGCGTTCGCCGGGGCCGCCACCTTCCTGTCGCGGTTCTTCGTGTCCAATCCGATCCTGTTTCTCAAGGAAATGGCGATCTTGGCGGCCAAGGGCGTGGAACCAGCGATCTACGTCGATCCGCAAAGCCCGGTGACGACGCCTTACGACATGATGATCAACCAGATCGTCGAGCGGGAGCGGGGAGGGAATCGGCACGGCAGTTGTGGGGTCGGCTTCGGCGAGACCATCGAGCGCAACCTGACGCCGGCTTATGCGCTGACCGTCGCGGATTTGGCCGATCTATCCGCGCTGGCGGCGAAGCTGGATGCCATTCGCCGCGATTACGCGCCCGTCCGGCTCGCCCGTCTGGGATTCGCCGACGCCTTCGTCCGGAACGCCGATCTATTTCGGTCGGATGCCATTCTGGAACACTACGTCGCCGACGCCCAGCGTTTTGTCGAAACGGTCGCCGTCGCCGACGCGCGGACCGCAACGCGCGGGCGGCATCTACTGTTCGAGGGCGCTCAGGGTCTGTTACTCGATCAGGATCGCGGCTTTTTCCCGCACGTCACCCGCTCGAATACCGGCCTGCGCAACGTGCTGACGCTGGCAGAGGAATTGGATTTGGAGCGACTTGAAGTTACCTACGCGACGCGGGCTTATTCGACCCGGCACGGCGCGGGTCCACTGCCGCGCGAGTTACCGGAAAAACCCTTTCCTGGCGTGGTCGATGCCACCAACGTTCCGAACGCTTATCAGGGGACGCTGCGGTTCGGCTGGCTCGATTTGGACGTGCTTCGGGACGCTATCGCCGAGGATTTGGCCGATGCGGTTCGGTTGCCGGGGTTGTCGATCAAAACCCGACTTGCCATTACCTGTCTGGACCAGGTCGGCGATGAGAAGGTAACGTACTACAGCGGCGGGATGTGGCGTCGGGCGAGCATCGAAGCGTTCGTTGCGGCGGTTTCGCGTACTGTGGGCGCGAGCGATGTGTTGGTCGGGTTTGGGGTGGATCGGGAGTCGATAACATGGCGAGTGAAACGCCGCGTAAAACTATCCGAACTATTGTAATTATTTAGAGGCATTTAAATACCATGACAAGAAAATCTACTGTTATCCAACTGTTTGTGGCTTCTCCTTCCGACGTTCAAAGAGAACGTGACCTACTCGAAAGCATTGTCACAGAACTGAATCAAGCTTGGAGTAGAAGTTTAGGAGTTACCTTTGAGCTTGTCCGCTGGGAGACTTGTGTGCGCCCAGCACTTGGAAGTGATCCGCAATCGATCATTAATGAGCAAATCGGGGATGAGTACGATGTTTTCATCGGTATCCTGTGGGGATACTTTGGCACTCTAACACCCCGTGCAATGTCCGGCACTCTTGAGGAGTTTGAGAGAGCATATAAAAGATCCAAGAGCACAGGCGCTCCTGAAGTTATGTTCTATTTCAAGGATGCGCCCATAGCACCATCAAAGATGGATCCTGTACAGCTTCAGCAAGTTCAGTCTTTCCGTGCAGCGTTACCCGAAAAAGGCAGCATCTACTCGACGTTTGAGGATGAGTTTGGCTTCCAAACCTCTCTTCGAGCGCATCTTGCAGCACTAGCTCAAAAATTTTCGATAGTTATTACGCCTGCAAGAAACATTACTTTTACGGAGACTGCTTGTATTGAGTCAACAAGCCTTGATGTAGAAGACCTTGGGTTTCTCGACTATGTTGAGCTATATGAATCACGAATGGCCGACCTGACGACTATTCTCACAGTCATTAGCAACGCCACGGTGCGTGTTGGTCAACAGATAAACCAACGGACTCAGGAAATAGCTGACCTTCAAGGGCAACGACCCGATACGGCTACTACACGCCGCTTAGTGAAGCGCGCGGCAGATGATATGGATGCTTATGCCAATATTTTAGCAAAGCAACTACCACCGATGACATCATCTCGGGAGGCAGCACTTCAGGCATTAACACAAGCTTTAATACTCTACCAGGAGTTTAGAAATACAGATAAGTCAGACCTTCAAAATTTATATATAAACCTCACTAGCCTTCTAAGGGCCGCTTGTGATTCGTGGAAGAGTCTTGCAGGATTTAGAGACTCAGTCAGTCGTCTCCCGCGAATGACAGGTGATCTAAATAGAGCAAAGCGCGCTGTGCTAGGGCAGCTCGATTTTATGTTAGGCGAGATTGATAGCACCCGACACAACATCAACAACATACTGAAGTCCATCGACACAATTCTCAAAGGTTAGGTGTGGTCCTGGGCGCAAAACGTCAACTTATATCCAATCACGATTTAGCGTTATACAATCTATTGGCTCCGGTTTACCGGCATCCATCAATTCCATCCAGGTGTCCCACGCGGGAAGAATCGGGAACGCGGTGCGAATCCGCGACGTGCCCAACGCTGTGAGGGGGACCGCCCTGGCAACACGCCACTGACTTCGGTCGGGAAGGCGCCACGGCGGGTAGAACCCGAGTCAGAAGACCGGCCTGGAAGGTCATCATGCGGCGGCAAGGCCAGGTCGTCGGCGATCCTTCATCCAGGGGACACCATGAAGATCGAACTGTCCGGCTCGCAAGCCGACTCCGATTGCGCGACCACGATCCGCGCCGCCGTTTACCAAACCATCTTTTCCCGCCGCGACGTGCGCGGCCAGTTCGTGCCGGACCCGATCCCGGACGCCGTGTTGTCGCGCCTGCTCACCGCCGCCCATTTCGCGCCGTCGGTGGGTTTCATGCAGCCATGGAGCTTTCTGCTGGTGCGCGATCCAGCAGTGAAGCGCCGGGTACACGATGCCTTCCTGCGCGCCAACGCCGAAGCGGCCCTGTTGTTCAAAGAGGAGCGGCGAAACCTCTACCAACGCCTGAAACTTGAAGGCATTCTCGACGCGCCGCTCAATCTCTGCGTGACCTGCGACCGGGACCGAGCCGGTCCGGTGGTGCTGGGCCGCACCCATAGTAAGGCGATGGATTTATACAGCACCGTCTGCGCCGTACAAAATCTCTGGCTGGCCGCCCGCGCCGAAGGAATCGGCGTCGGCTGGGTCAGCATCTTTCACAAAGCGGCGCTGCGGGAAATTCTCGGGCTGCCGCCGCGGATCATCCCCGTCGCCTACCTGTGCCTGGGCTACGTCAGCCATTTCCGCGACCGGCCGGATTTGGAAGCGGCGGGTTGGCGCGAGCGCCTGCCTTTGGAGCAGTTGGTGTTCCTGGATCGATGGGGCGAAACTGGCGGCGACGCCACCGCCGGCTTGCGCGACCACGTGCGGCGGGACCAGCGGGACGCGGCGATGTTGCGAAGCTTACCGACCGTGGATGGATGATGGGCTTGGCGGCCAGTCCCTATTCCCCGCCGATCACGCCATATTCGGCGGGCATCTTCACGTAAAAGACCTTAACCTTCTCCTGTTCGATCAACGTCAAGAGTTGCGTCGCTTCCTCTTCGCCGACCATGAACACGACTTCCACCGGCAGGTTGCCCGCCAATTCGAAGAAGTGGTCCTCGTGCAGCACCCCATGCCGTCCGAACCCGGCGATGGCGCGAAACGCCGATCCGCCGTGGATACCCAGTTTCCTGGCGCGCTCCAACAGCCATTCATAGACCAGAATGCCGTGATGCCGGCGGTGTTCGTGGACGTAGAATTTCAGATAGACCCCGTTCATGACACCCCCATCGTCGTCAACCATCGCATGGCCGAAATCCCCAGCAGCGTCATGGTGACCGAACCGACGACATGCGCCAGAACGATGGCCAGGACCCACCAGTACTCCTCGCGCAGCAGCAAGGTGACCGTTTCGGCGGAAAAGGTGGAAAAGGTGGTGAGCCCGCCCAAAAAACCGGTGGTGATGGCCAGGCGCAGTTCCGGGGCAAGGAGCGCGTGCTCGATCAGAAACTGCATGGCCATTCCCATCAGGAACCCGCCCAGCAGATTCGCGGCCAGCGTTCCGAGCGGCAAGGTAGGGAATACAGGATTGAGCAGCAGACCCAATCCCCAGCGCAACCAGGCGCCCGACGCGGCGCCGATGCCGATGGCGAGAAAGCCGTGGAAACCCATGTAACCCCATGTCAATCAACGTCGTTGTCTGGTCCGGAATACGGCGGCGAGCGGGCAAGCGGAACGCTTACCGAAAGCGCTCGGGCAAAACCTCAAGGGTGACCAGCCGACCCAGCAACCGGGTCATCAACCGCGCGGTCGGTTCGGGCGAGCCGCTGGTAAAATAACGCTCGCCGCCGAGCGCGCGATCGTCGGCGAGCAGGCGCGCGGTTTCCAGTCGGCGGCGCAACTGCCGCGCCACCGCCGGGCTGGGATCGATGATAGCGACGTCCGAGCCGACCAACCGCTGAATCAGTGGAATCAGAAACGGGTAGTGAGTACACCCCAACACCAGGGTATCGGCGCCCGCGGCGAGCAACGGTGCCAGATAGCGATCCAGCAGGGCGCGAGGATGCGGGCCGCTCAATTCACCGTGCTCGACGCAATCCGCCAGACCGGGACAGGGCTGCACCATCACCCGCGCCCGGTGACCGTGCTGGTCGAGCAGCGCGGCAAATTTATCGCTGCGCACGGTGTTGCTGGTGGCGAGGATGCCGACCACCCCAGAGCGGGTCTCGGCCACGGCCGGTTTGAGCGCCGGTTCGACACCGATGATTGGAAGACTGAAATGCGCTCGCAGATGGGCAATGGCCGCCGCCGTCGCGGTGTTGCAGGCGACCACCACCGCCTTGACGCCCTGATCCAGCAGAAATTCGGTGATGGCGAACGCCCGCCGCGCGATGAACTCGGCCGATTGGTTGCCGTAAGGCGCATGGCCCGAATCGGCCACGTACAACAGCGCCTCGCGCGGCAGATCGGCGCGGATCCGCTGGAACACCGACAGCCCGCCCACCCCGGAATCGAACACGCCGATGGGATGATTGTTGTCGCCCATCCGATTCAGGGATCGGGCGACCGGCGGATAAGCCGACCGGCCATGAGGCCATCGGCACCACTCGAAGAGCTATCCTCGACTCTCGGTGCGTCGAGGAACTTGCGATCGAGGAACACCCTCTTATCGCTTACTGGGAAATACCCACGGCCTCGGCGGCGTCAAGCACCTTGGCGGTTGGTTTCTCGCCGCAGTAGGCAGCCAGATTGCTGCTGAACTTCTCCAGATCTTTCCAGTTCAACACGGTATCCCCGGAGACGCCGCTCAGATAGCCATCGATCCACATCATCACCACGCCAGCGTCCTCGGCGGAGCTTTGCGACAGATCCTGCAAAAATTGCCCACAAGTGATCGAACCGAAATCAATGTTCTGCATCTGGGCTTTTTTGGCGGCCACGGCAGGCGCCGCAACGAGCAGGCTGGCCGCAATACACACGGCGACGGTGGCAAACGAAGGTTTCATGACGATCTCCGACGGCTGGAATGGAAGCAATGGAAATTTCCGATCAAATCACTTTCAAGCTTAGCGAGTGAAGGTTCCAAAAGCTACGGAATCGTGCGTTGACCCCGTCCCACTTTCCCAATGCCCATTGCGGAGGCACGAATCCCACGATGAACCAGAAACGGCGATCTTTCATCATGTTACTCGGATGCTGGATGTTGATCCTCGATCCGATCCTGGTCGGCGCCCACGCCGCCGAAACCGCGCTGGACCAGTACGTCGCCAGGCCGGATTCCCATTATGCGGTCAGGCATTATCACACCCAGGAACGAGCCGCCTACGCCGTCTATTTTCTGGAAATGACCTCCCAACAGTGGCGTTCCGCCAGCGAGGTGGACCGTCCGGTGTGGACGCACGAGGTCGCGCTGGTCATCCCGCGCTTCGGGCTGGACAGCACCGACACCGCGATTCTGGTGATCGGCGGCGGTAGTAATGGCGGTGCGCTCATGACCGAGATCAACGACGCGGTCGGCGCGGCGGCCCTCACGACGGGCGCGGTGCTCGCCCTGGTCAACCAGGTGCCGAATCAACCGCTGTACTTCACCGACGATGGGGGACGCGGGCGCAAGGAGGACGAGATTCTGGCCTATAGCCTGGACAAGGCGCTGGACACCGGCGATCCGGAATGGCCGGTGCATCTGGCGATGACCAAGGCCGCCGTGCGCGCCATGGACACGGTGCAGAACTTCGCGGCCAGCAAGGGCGTGAGCATCAAGAATTTCCTGGTGCTGGGCGGCTCCAAGCGCGGCTGGACCACCTGGCTGACCGCCGCGGTGGACCCACGGGTCAAGGCCATCATTCCGGCCTCGATCGACATGCCCAACCTGGGTCGGCAGTTCATCCATCACTGGGAATCCTATGGCTTCTACGCGCCGGCGCTGAAAGACTACGTGGAATTCAACCTGCCCTGCCGGGTGCAGACGCCGGAAGGCAAGGCGCTGTTGGAGATCGTGGACCCCTACACCTACCGCGATCGCTACACGATGCCCAAGCTGATCCTCAACGCCACCGGCGACCAGTTTTTCACCACCGATTCCTCGCGCTTCTATTACGCCGATCTACCGGGTCCCAAATGGCTGCGCTACACGCCGAACACCGATCACAAGCAGAGCGAGGACGTGATCATCGAGGCGCTGTCGTGGATCGACGACATCCTGGACCACAAGACCAGCCCGAGCATCGACTGGACGGTCGCCGACAATGGCTTCCTCTGGATCTGGCCATCGGCCCAGCCCAAGGAGGTCAAGCTGTGGCAGGCGACCAATCCCGGCGCCCGCGATTTCCGGCTGGAATCGCTGGGGCCGGCCTGGACCGGCCACGACCTGATCTCCTGGGAACCCGTCATCCTGTCGTCGTTTTCCGGGGGATCCGGCTTTCAGCAGCTGGCGCCCATGCCCAACGGTTCCTACGTCGGCGTGGTGTCGCGCCCGGCCGCCGGCTGGACCGCGTTCCTGATCGAGGCCACCTTCGACACCGCCGGGGTGCTCGAACCGGATCAGGTCTACAGCACCGGCGTGCAAATCTTTCCGGATACGTTGCCGTATGCCGGGACGGCCTGCCGGTGAAGCGACGACTGGCGTCTCACCCTCGCAGTTCCCGCCGCAGGACTTTACCGGCGGCGGAAATCGGCAGCGCGGTCAAGAATTCGACGTGGCGGGGAATCTTGTAGCGGGCCAGATGCTCGCCAAGGTGCGTCAGCAGCGATTCGGCGGTGGCGGTCTGGCCCGGCTTGAGCACCACGAACGCCTTGCCGACCTCGCCCCATTTCTCGTCCGGCACGCCGACCACCGCGCACTGAAACACTGCCGGGTGCTTGTAGAGCACCGCTTCGATTTCCGTTGGATAGACATTCTCGCCGCCGGAAATGAACATGTCCTTGAGCCGATCCACGATGGTGAAATACCAGTCCTCGTCGTGGCGGGCCAGGTCGCCGGTGTGGAACCAGCCGTCCCGGTCGATCATCTCGGCCCAAGCGGCGGAGTTGTTGAAATAACCGGAGGCGATGCTCGGCCCTTTGAGCACCAGTTCGCCCACCTGGTTGGAACCGAGCGGCCGGTTGTCGCGATCCACGACCCGGGCGTCGATGAAGAAGTTGGGCCGGCCGATGCTGCCCGCCTTGCGAATGGCGTCTTCCGGCGCCAGCGCGAACAGCCCCGGCCCGAATTCGGTCATGCCGAAGCCTTGCTTGAAGCGCACGCCTTTTTCGCGGGTGTACTGCTCGACCAGCGGCACCGGCAGCGGTGCCCCGCCGCTGGTGCAAAAGCGCAGCGAGCTGAGGTCGGCATCGGCCCAGGCTGGGGTTTGCGTCAGCATCTGGTACATGGCCGGCACCGCCGCGAAAACGGTGACTTTTTCCCGCTCGATCAGCCGCAGCACAAGTTCCGGATCGAAGCGCTTCGTCAGGATGGTGGTCCCACCCATGATGACTTGCGAGGAGGCATAGGCGAACAGGCCGCCGGCGTGGAACATGGGGAACACGTTCAGGTAAACGTCGCCGCGCCCGAGGTCGTGAATGACCGTGTTGTGGCAGTTCCAGGCGATCTGGCGGTGGCTGATCTGGGCGCCCTTGGGCAGGCCGGTGGTGCCGCCGGTGAACAGGATGGTGGCGATGTCCTCGCTTTCCAGCGACTCGCAAACGCAAGGGGTCGTCGGCGCGGCGGCCAGCAGCGCATCGAATTCCAGGCTGCCGGGGATACCGTCGCCGTCCAGATGAACCCAGTGACGCAGCGACGTTTCCGCCTGGGCCAACTGGGTGACGGCGTCCTTGAAAGCGTCATCGTAGAACAGGACGGTGGGGGTGACGTTGGCGAGAATCTGTTGCAGTTCGCGCCAGTGCAGGCGCCAGTTCAGCGCGGTGTGAACGGCGCCCAGCTTGCCGCAGGCGAACAGCGAATCGAGGTGTTCGACCCGGTCCTGGGCCAGGATCGCCACCCGGTCGCCCTTGCCGATGCCGGCCGTGGCGCTCAGCCAGTTGGCCAGCCGGTTGGCCCGCTCGTTCATCTGGGCGTAGGTCAGCCGCAACTCCGGCGTCTTGCCGGTATCCACGATGGCCAACGCATCCGGGCTGTAAATCGCCCGCCGGCCGAGATAATCGCCGATGTACATCTTGCTCCCCTTGGATGAATGGTCACTGAGCGCCGCCCTCTCCTCCGCCGTGCCCGCCGGGGAGACGGGGAGAGGAAGGCCGGATTGGGTTGAAGTATAGGTCACGCGGCGTCGCTCCTTGCACCGCGCGTCCCAGCGGGCGACCGTCGCCAACCTATACTGTCAGGGCACGCTAAAACTCATGGTTCGCAAACGAAACCTCGCCGAGGAGACCCGCCCATGCCCGCCGCCCCTTCCATTCCACTGGACCGGCCCGAAATCCTGGCCTGTCTGTTTCATCCCCGCCCCGGTTATGGCCTGAGCCACCAGGCCAACGGTGACGACTTGCGCATCCCGGTCGGCGACGGCGCGACCGTCGGCGGGCGCTGCCATCGGGCCGATCCCAAGGCGGTCACCCTGCTGTATTTTCACGGCAACGGCGAAATCGTCGACGACTACGACGATCTTGGGCCGGTTTACGCACAACGCGGGATCAACTTTCTGGTGGTCGACTATCGCGGCTACGGCCAGTCCACCGGCCAGCCGACCGCCTCGGCGCTGCTGGCCGACAGTCACGCCGTGCTGGGCTGCGTCACCGGCTGGCTGAAGCGCCAGGGTCTTACCGGGCCGCTGGTCGTAATGGGCCGCTCGCTGGGCAGCGCCCCGGCCCTGGAGCTGGCTTCCCATCATCCCGAGGTTATCGCCGGGCTGATCCTGGAAAGCGGCTTCGCCCACACCGGGCCGTTGCTGCGCCGGCTCGGGGCCAATCTCGCCGCCTTGAATTTCGAGGAACATCAGGGTTTTCGTCAACTGGACAAGATTCGGATCGTCGTCAAGCCTACCCTGATCATCCACGCCGAACACGACCACATCATTCCGTTCGGTGACGGCCAGGCCCTGTACGACGCCAGTCCGGCGCCCGACAAGCGGTTGCTCAGGATTCCCGGCGCCGATCACAACACGATTTTCGCCGTGGGCTGGCAGGCGTATCTGGAGGCGGTCGAAACCTTCGCGGCTTCCCTCCGATCCGGCGCCGCCTGATATCCATTCTCAATCGGTCGTGTTGCAACGGCGGTCGAAGAGCAGACGCCCCATCCTCTAGCGGCCCTGCTTCAGCACCGCCGCTCCGCCCAGCTCGCCCAGGGTCGCTTTCTCCAAATCCGTCCACAGCGTGCCCGGCCCGGCGTACAAGATGTTGACTCGCACGTCCGGGTTCAGATTGTGGGCGAACTCCCACAGGGTCAACGCCGCCGGATCGCCGAACGCCGCCGCCTTCAGCTCGAAGCCCTTGGCCTTTTCCCCCTCCACCCAAGCCACGGTATTGGCCTGCGCCTGACCCAGTTTCCGGGTCTTGTCGGCGCGGACCAGCGCGGTCTGCTTGTCGATCTCGGCGGCCTGAAGCTGGGCTTCCGCCCGGAGTTGGGCCACCTGTTTTTCCTGGTCGGCCTGAATTTCCGCCTTGAGCTTCTCGGTTTCCTGAGCGACCTGCTGACGGCGTTGGTCGACCAGCCCCAGTTCGGTATTGAGTTCCGCCTGCTTGCGGGCGGTGTTCTGCTTTTCCTTGTTGGTCAAATCCTGCTCGACGGCGATGCTCGCCTGCTGGATCGGATCGAGAATCTGCATGGGCACGTTGACGTGGCGAATCAGGGCGTCGTGGACGACGATGCGTTTCTCCTCGATGATCCGGCCCAGCGCCTCGGTCAGGTCGTTCTGAAATTTTTCCCGGCCCTCGCCAACGATGAAATCCTTGGCCCGGTACGCCGACCCCTTCAGCCGCGACACCGACAGAATCTGCGGCATGATGATCTTGTCCACCACCGCCGGCAGATCGCCGTAGCTTTGATAAATCCAGGCGATGTGTTCCGGCAGGAGCTCGAACTCCACCGTCATGTCCAGGCTGATCTCGAAGCCGTCACGGGAGGGAAACTCGACGAACTGATTCAGGCTCAGCAGGTTGCTGGAATCCGGCGGTACGGCTGGCGCCGGGACCGTCGGCGCGGCGGGAACGGCGGACTTGGCCGGAGCCGCCCGGCGCAGGCTACTTTCCACCTTGCCCTGCTCCACCGCCGGTTCCTGCGCCCGTTGTTGCGCCAGATAATCCAGCCGCTTTTCCTTCTGCTCGGCCAGCGCCCGCTTCTGCAAACCCTCCATCGCGACATTACGCGAGGCCATCTGCGCCTTGGTCACCACCTCGCCGCCGGTCTTGCCGAGCAACGACACCTGATTGACGCCGATCTCCAGCAGGTCCACTTGCAGTTCCTTGGGGTTCACGTAATACAGACCGGGTTGCAGGATGTCCTGGCGCACGCCCTTTTCACCCGGACCGGCGAAGGCTTCGGGCGTGGTCTGCCGACCCGACAGGCTGGTCACCACGCCGACGTAGCCCACCGGAATGCTGACGGCGTCCACGATGTCGATCCGGTAGCCGTAGGGATTCAGGCGGTGCTTGCCGGGACCCAGCACCTGGCGCCAGATGCCTTTCTGGCCGGGTTCCGCCAGAAACTCGCCCGCCGGCAACTCGGCACCGACCATGGAGGTCACCACGCCCACCTTGCCGGCGGGAATGGTGACCAGCGGCATGATCTTGTGCTCGTACAGCCAGGGATTGAGAAAATGCCGGCCCTCGCCGAGCACGACTTCCTGAATGCCCTTCTGGCCCGGCTGGGCCAGAATCTGCCCCGGCGGCAACGCCGCGCCGGCCTTAGCGGTGACGATGGCCATGGCGCCCGGCTCGACGTAGAACCGGCACAGTCCCCATTGCCAGACGAACCATCCCCCGACCACCAGCGCGACCGCGCCGATCGCGACGCCCACCTTGTTCATGGCTTGGCCTCCTTGGACAGATAGGGTTGGAACAGCCCCCCGAAGCTGGTCGGGGCGTCGCTGCCGAGCAGCGAGACGATGCGTGGGCCGACTTTCTGATGGAAGGCGTGACGGGCCAGATTCATCCCGGTCTTGAAGGCGCGCACCTGCGAGGCGATCACCTCCGCCCGCGCCTGATTATCGAGCGCGATTACGTCGCGGTCGGCCCGCGCCTTGGCGAGAATCGCCTCGGCCTGGGCGGCGGCGGCCTCGTTCTCCAACCGGGCCACCTCCAACTCCCGGTTGGCGGCGGTGATCCGCACGGCCAAATCCTGCTCCGCCCGGATCACCGCCTGAATCCGGCTGGTTTCCGCCGCCACCTTTTCCTGGTTCTGTTTCGCCAGCATTTCCTGCCGGGTCAATTCCGCCAGCGAGCGGGCCTGTTCGATCTGTTGCTCGAACTTGCGGGCGTTCTGCACGCTCACCTCGCGGTCGCGGATGATGCTGGCGATGGCGTCTGGGGTGACGATGTTGCGAATCAGCACCGACTTGATCGCCACGCCCCAGCGCCGGGCCTTCTCGCGCAAATGCTGCTCCAGATTGTCCTGGAACTTCTGGCGGGTCTCGCCGACGATGAAATTGATCGCCGGATGCTTGCTACCCTCGGTCCGGCTGAAACCCCGCGCGGGCGGGAGGATGAGCTTCCTGAGCACATCCTCCATATCGCCGACCTGATGGGTGATCAGCGCCGCCCGGTCGCGTTCGATGCCGAACTCGATGGTGCCCTCGACATCGACGTTGAAGCCGTCCAGGGTCAGGAAGCTGATGGCGTCCTCGCCGCCCAGCACGAAACGCTGGCTTTGCAGGGTCACCTCCACCACGTTGTAGACGTAGGGATTGAGGTAATAGGTGCCGGGATCGAGCACCTGCGGCACCACGCCCTTGAGACCCTCTCCAACCAGATAGGTATTGCGAGCCTGCGGCGGCAGGGGATCGTTCAACACATCCTGGCCGACCAGCGAGGTCACCACCCCGACCGCGCCGGGGCGAATGGACAGGGCGTCGAACAGCGCAACCTGGCAGGCGTAGGGGTTGATGCGATATTTGCCCGGCCGCAACACGGCGGCGAGGATGCCTTTTTCGTCATTCGGACCGGCCTGGCTACAGTCGCCCCCGGCGATGATCCGGCCCGGCGGCGGCTCCTTACCGTACAAACGGGTCAGCACGCCGAGCTTGCCGGCGGGAATGTCGATGATTTTTGCGCGAGTCCAGCCCCACGTGTAGGGATCGCGGAAATAGCGTCCCTCCGGCAGCACCTCGAACTGGATGCCCTTCTGCCCCGGCTCCAGGGCGATGATCGCGCCGGGTGGCAAGTCATCGCCGGTCTTGCGGATCAGGACGGCGATTTCGCCGGAGCCGGGTTCGATACGGCAGAAAAACCAGACGAAGATCGCCAGGCCCAGCATTAGGCCGACGCCGAGAACCAAAGCGCCGATCCGCCCCAGGTTGCCGGGCATCGAGGGTCGGACCACTTGCGACCAGGGTCGCTTGGGATTGGGAGTGGAATTCGATTGGGTCGTACTCATGGCCGGCGCTACCGTGGTGCATGGATATCGAGCAAGGATTAAACCCCGTTTCGAGTCGTCAAGCCAATCCTTGCCCTCCGAACGTTCGTCACTATTCCAAAAAAGATGGATTTCCGATGAAAATCGCGGCTAAAGCAAGTGAATCCTAGCCTTCACCCCAGGAAAATCCACGGCGACCCGCTTTCGCGGGTGGAATAAGCCGATTCCCATTCCGATCTTCCCCGCCAGCGGCTACAGTTGTTCGTGTGGAAGTGTCTTGGCCGTTTGATCCACGCACGGGAGAAACAACATGTCATTCGGCAAGCGTACCAAGCAGTTGCTTACCCTTTCGTGCTTTTGGCTTCTGGGATTCGGCGGCATCGATAACGCCGTGGTCCGCGCCGTGGCCGAATCGATGATGCTGGGGCCGGAATGGACAGTTCTTGCCATCGATCCACCCCTGGAAGTTAAGAGAACCGGCCAGATAATTCGGATGCAACTTCCGGAAATCAACGACTGGGTGAAACCCGAGGGGCCGTTGCTCCTGCGCGACGGCTCACAACTGGATATCCAGGTCGAATTGCGCGATCAAAGCGGCGAGCGTTTTTTGCTCGCGCCCGTCAGCCTGGGCGCTCTCATCGGTTTCGGCTTGGCCAATCCGGAAGAAGGCGCCGGATTCCTCAAAAGTCGCCGGTTCACCGAGTTGCGCGTGCGCGGCAGCAAACCCATCATGGCCAGAAAGATCGATTGGTATTGCTGGACGGGAAAATAAACCTCCTCATCCCCAGGCAGGAGCGCTGTCATGGCAAAAATCACCCAGGCGGACATGCAACCCGCCGACATCATCGTCTCCACCGGGTCAGGCAAAGTTTCGACCGTCATTCGAACCGGTTCAGCGTCTCCCTACAGTCATGCCGCCCTCTACATCGGCGAGGGCGAGGTGATCGAGGCGATCGGCGAGGGTGTAGTCCGGCAAAAGCTTGAATTCGCCCTAAGCGACGACACGCTCGCCGTCGTCTATCGGCGCAAGAATCTGAGCGCCACCCAGGCGAGACTGGTCATCCGCTACGCCCCCAGTCAAGTCGGCAAAAGTTATGACTACGCCGGCGTGGTGGGCGCGTCAAAACACACGGTCGGCGGGATGGTGATGCACGCGATATCCATACCGCTGGGCGTCATCCAGGACATTGGCGAGGCCATCAACATGATTTCCCCGGAATCCTCGTTCTTCTGCTCGGAACTGGTTCTGCGGGCGTTCGAACACGCCGACGCGCCCATCACGTTCAAGCCGGCGACCACGAGCGCTCCCGGCGACATCCCCGGTTCCCACCAAGTGCAATACATCGGCCATCTTAAAAGCCAGTGAGACCAGCGATGGGGCGGCAAGGATAAACCATGCGCCGGCTGGAATCGGCGCTACTCGACCCCCAGCCCGCCGAACGGCAGATAGTCCACGACGTCGCCGGGCGCCACCCCGGCGCAATCTTCCGGCAGTTCCACCAGCCCGTCGGCCCAGGACAGCGAGGACAGCGCCCCGGAACTGTGAGTGTGGTAGATGCTCGCCAGCGGTCCCCGCTCGGGATCGAGCCGCAACCGCGCCCGTAGCCACTCACGCCGACCCGGCTTGCGCCGGAACGCGAAATCGGCCGTGACCCGCAGTCGCAACGGCTCGCCGGGCTCCGTCCCCATCAACTTCAGCAGCAGGGGCCGGGCGAACAGCAGGAAGGACACCATCACCGACACCGGATTGCCCGGCAGGCCGAGCACCACGCAATTCTGAATCCGTCCGAAGGTCACCGGCTTGCCCGGCTTGACCGCCAGCCGCCAGAATTCGATCCGCCCCAGTTCGGCGATTGCGTCCCTGACCAGGTCCGCCGTACCGACCGACACCCCGCCCGAGGTCAGCAACACGTCGTGAGTCGCCGCCGCCGCCCGCAGCGCCGGCAGCACTACCTCCCGGTCGTCGCGTAGAATCCCCAGATCGGTTACCGCGCAACCCAGCAGCCGCAACAAACCGATCAGCACGTAGCGGTTGGTTTCGTAAATCGCCCCCGGCGGTAATTCCACGCCGGGTTCGCGCAACTCGTCGCCGGTGGAGGCCACCGCCACCCGTGGCCGGCGCAAGACCTCCAGCGCGGCGATGCCCTGCCCCGCCGCCAGCGCCACATCCTGCGGGCGCAATCGCCAGCCGCGCGGCAGCAGCACGATCCCGGTCCGCACGTCCTCGCCCCGCCGGCGGATGTTTTCGCCCGGTGAGAGGCGGGCGGCGACCTTGGGTTCGATCTCGATCCAGCTCTCGTCCGGGGCGATCAGACACTGCTCCTGCATGACCACCGCGTCCGGCCCATCCGGGGTCAGGGCGCCGGTGGTGATCCGCGCCGCCGCGCCGCGCGGGACCGCGCCGCGATACGGATGCCCCGCCAGCGCCTGGCCGACCACCGGCAGCCGGGTCGACTGGTCTGGATACAGATCGGCGAGAGACAGGGCGAAGCCATCCATCGCCGAATTGTCGTGAGGCGGGACATCGAGCCGGGCCGGCAGGTCGCCGGCCAGCACCCGGTTAAAGGCCTCCATCAATGGGACCGAGTCGCTCTCGCGGACCGGCTGGACCGCCTTCAAAGCGGCGGTGACGGCCTCACCCAGCGTCAGTAGCCGGTCGCTGGAGCAGCAGTCGGATGGAAACATGAATCGATTCCTCACGGGCGCGGCGCCGGGCCGCTACCGACGCTGGTGATAAGTGGGTTTTATCGTATGTTTGTGCTTGCGCTTTTCGCTCGTTAAGCAAACATTAGTTTACAAGACCTGGATACGTCGCATGGCGTCTAATGTTGCATGGCGTTTAATCAGGAGGGTGAATCCTTTCGGTTGAATCCTGCCATCCCACTTCGCGAGGTAACCGTCATGATCACAGTCTCTCCCATGTTCGATATCGGCGCCCTGCAACGGTTGAAGATCCGCTGCGTCTCCGAAACCGGCTGGTTCGACACCGCCACCGTGTTCGGCGACATCCGCGACGCCGGCGGCGCCGAGACCGACCAATACGGGATTCCCTGGCCGCCGTTCGGCGCGTTGCACGCGGACAATGCTGCTGGTTTCTCCGCGCTGCTGGAAGCCGAGGCGATCGATGACGCCGTGCGCCGCCTGTTGTTCGACACCGGCTGGAATCCGAGCTGGATGGACCAGCGCTTCGCCGAGGAGGGCGTCGACGAAATGCTGCGGCAGGGCCAAATCGAAGCGCTGATTGTCAGCCACGAGCATTTCGATCACTTTTGGGGAATCGGCTCGACCCTCCGTCACTGCCCCGGCATCACGATTTACGTCCCCGAAGGCTTCCATCCAGCGGGGTTCGACCACATCCGGAAACAGGGGCATACCGGCAAGGTGGTCACCGTGCCCGTCGATCAACCGCTGGTGTTGTTCCTCGGCTTGGCGTTGGTCGGTTTTCCGATGCATACCCTGTTAAAAGTCGATGGCGAAAATGTCCTGTACGCCAATCTTCGGAATCAGGGTTTCACAATGGTGACCGGCTGCGGTCACGGCGGCGTGCTGAATCTGCTGGACTACGCCCGCCGGACCTTCATTGGCGGTGAGCGCATCCACGCAATTTATGGAGGATTGCACATTTCCCCCCTGGAAGACTGGGACGAGTCGCGGGAACAGGTCGTCAACGCCCTGGGTGGGTACGGCATCGCCAAGATAGCCTGCAATCATTGCACCGGTCGCGCCGCCGTCGAGAAGATGCTGGCCCTGGGACTGCCCGTCGTGCGCGGCACGGCCCGGCACGGCTCGCAAACCCATCTGTTCGTGGGTAACGGCGATGTGCTGGAACTGGAGTGAACCATGATTTTCAGACAACTTTTCGAACCTGACTCGTGTACCTACAGCTATCTGCTGGCCTGTCCGGACACCGGCGCGTGCGCCATCATCGATCCGGTGATCGATACCGTTGAGCGTGACATCCAGATCCTGCAAAGTCTGGGGCTGACGCTCACCCACACCATCGACACTCATATTCACGCCGATCATTTGACCGGCGCGCTCAAGCTCAAGCGCCTCACCGGCAGCCGAATCTGCGGCCCGGCCATGGACCGGTTGCCCTGCGCCGACATCGGCCTGCGAGAGGGAGAACCCCTGGGCATCGGTTCCATCGAGCTGTGGCCGCTGTTCACCCCGGGCCACACCGCCAGCCATCACTGCTACCGGGTGAACGATGGAACGCATGTCCTGCTGTTTTCCGGGGATACGCTGCTGATCGACGCCTGCGGTCGCACCGATTTTCAGGGCGGGGACGCCGCCGCCCTGTATCGAAGCATCCACGACAAATTATTCACCTTGCCCGATGAAACCCTGGTCTACCCCGGCCACGATTACGAAGGGCGCTTCGTCTCCTCGATCGCCCAGGAGAAGGCCCGCAATCCGCGGTTGAAGGACAACCAGTCCCTGGAAGCGTTCGTGGCCCTCATGAACGGCCTCGAACTGCCCTATCCTCGCAAGATGGACTTCGCCGTGCCCGGCAACCAGCAATGCGGCCAGTGTCCGCCCAACGTGCCGGAGGCGTTGCGGGGACCGTGCGAGCGGTGGGATCAGGGCTAGGACACCGGCATGACGAGTCTGTTATTTGGGCTGGTGGTCGGCTTCTCACTGGGACTGACGGGCGGTGGCGGCTCCATTTTCGCCGTACCGCTGCTGGTCTACGGCCTGGCGATGCCGGCGCACGAGGCGGTGGGCGTTTCGCTGGCGGCGGTGGGCGCCACGGCCCTGGGTGGGACCATCGTCCGTCTGCGGCGGCGCGAGGTGGAACTCAAGGCCGCGCTGCTGTTCGGGACGGCGGGCATCGTCGGAGCGCCGCTGGGCTCGGTCCTGGGCGCGAAATTGCCCGCCGGCCTTTTGCTGGGAGGATTTGCCCTGTTGATGCTGCTGGTCGCGGCGCGCCTGTGGCGGCAGGCGGTCCGCCGTCCCGCCGAGACCAAGGTCGTGCGCGCCGGCGACGATGTTCTCGATCCAGCCGCGGACTCCGGTCCGGCCTGTCGGGTTAACCCAACCGGCGGCTTGACCCTGACATCCCGCTGCGCCCTGGTGCTGGCA
>ERZ761602.4265-NODE-4265-length-18735-cov-7.371039_pt1 | contig 18735 bp, 13 predicted proteins | sample MGYA00512165_ERZ761602 | MGnify/ENA primary metagenome ERZ761602 (study PRJEB28899, sample SAMN02445085) | bioreactor sludge metagenome | biome: EBPR sludge; isolation source: Thorneside wastewater treatment plant | place: Australia: Brisbane, Thorneside... | reverse complement strand
AGGCCATCGTCAAGGGCGACGCCACCGTGCCGGCCATCAGCGCCGCCTCGATCCTGGCCAAGGTCGCGCGGGACGCCGAATTGCGCCAACTGCACGAGTGCTATCCCGACTACGGCTTTGCCCGGCACAAGGGCTATCCGACCGCCGCCCACCTGGACGCCTTGCGTCGGCTGGGGCCATGCCCCGAGCATCGCCGTTCCTACGCCCCCGTCATCGCCGTGCTGCAAACCACCTTCGAGACACGAGGATGACCATTCCTTTCGTTCATTTGCGCCTGCATACCGAGTATTCGCTGGTGGATGGACTGATCCGCATCAAGAGCCTGGTCAGACAGGTCGCCGCCGCCGGGATGCCGGCGGTCGCGGTGACCGACGTCAGCAACCTGTTCGCCCTGATCAAGTTTTACAAGGCCGCGCTGGGGGCCGGTATCAAGCCGATCGTCGGGGTGGAAACCTGGGTGCGGCGACAGGACGAACCCGCCCGGCTGGTGCTGCTGTGCCAGAACCTGGCCGGTTATCGCCATTTGACCCGGCTGGTCAGCCGCGGCTATCTGGAAGGCCAGCAGCGCGGCGCGCCGGTGCTCGACCACCGCTGGCTGCGCGGTAACACCGAAGGTCTGATCGCGCTGTCCGCCGGGCGCGAGGGCGAATTGGGCCAGGCGTTGCTGAACGACCGGCTTGACCAGGCCCGGGACTGGCTGGCCGACTGGCGGCAACTGTTTCCGGATCGGTTCTATCTGGAAGTGCAGCGCACCGGTCGGCCCCAGGAGGAGGACTATCTGGAAGCTGCCCTGGACCTGGCGGCGGCGACTGGAACGCCGGTGGTGGCGACCAACGAAGCGTGTTTCCTCCAGCGCGAGGATTTCGAGGCCCACGAGACGCGAGTCTGCATCCACGAGGGCGCGGCGCTGAACGACCCGCGCCGGCCGCGCCGCCACAGCGACCAGCAATATCTGCGCGCGCCGGCCGAAATGGCGGAACTGTTCGCCGATCTGCCGGAGGCCCTGGAGAACAGCGTCGAGATCGCCCGCCGCTGCAATCTGCGGCTGGACCTGGGAAAAAACGTGCTGCCGGATTTTCCGGTGCCGGGGGGGATGACCGCCGACGCCTACTTTACGGTCCAGGCCCGCGCCGGCCTGGAGCGGCGGTTACCGCGACTGCTCGATCCTGTCGCGCCCGATTTCGCCGACCGTCGCCGGCCCTACGACGAGCGGCTGGAAACCGAGTTGAAGGTCATCATCCAGATGGGGTTTCCCGGCTACTTCCTCATCGTGGCCGACTTCATCCAGTGGGCGCGTGACCATGGCGTGCCGGTCGGGCCGGGGCGCGGCTCCGGCGCCGGTTCGCTGGTGGCCTACGCGCTCGGCATCACCGACCTGGATCCCTTGGCCTACGAGCTGCTGTTCGAGCGCTTCCTCAATCCCGAACGGGTGTCCATGCCGGATTTCGACATTGATTTCTGCATGGAAGGCCGCGACAAGGTCATCGACTACGTCGCCCAGCGCTACGGTCGCGACCGGGTCTCGCAGATCGCCACTCACGGCAGCATGGCGGCCAAGGCGGTGGTGCGCGACGTGGGCCGGGTACTGGGTCATCCCTACGGCTTCGTGGATCGCATCGCCAAGCTGATTCCATTCGAAATCGGCATGACCCTCGACAAGGCCATCGAGCAGGAGGCGGAACTGCGCCGGCTGTACGAGCATGACGAAGAAATCAAGGCGCTGATCGATCTGGCCCGCAAGCTGGAGGGATTGGCGCGCAACGTCGGCAAGCACGCGGGGGGGGTGGTGATCGCGCCCACCAGCCTGACCGATTTTTCCCCGCTGTATTGCGAAGAGGGCGATTCCAGTCTGGTCACCCAGTTCGACAAGGACGACGTGGAAGCGGCCGGACTGGTGAAGTTCGATTTCTTGGGTCTGCGGACGCTGACCATTATCGACTGGGCGGTGCGGACCATCAACGACCAGCGCAAGGTCGTCGGCGAACCACCGCTGGATATCGCGACCATTCCGCTGGACGATGCGCCGACCTTCGACCTGCTCAAGCGCCATCGGACCACGGCGGTGTTCCAGTTGGAGTCCAGCGGCATGAAGGACCTGATCCGTCGCCTGCAACCGGATTGCTTCGAGGATATCGTGGCGCTGGTGGCGCTGTTCCGACCGGGGCCGCTGCAATCGGGCATGGTCGACGACTTCATCGACCGCAAGCATGGCCGCGCCCGGATCGAATATCCTCATCCAGCCCTGGCGTCGATTCTCAAACCGACTTATGGCGTCATTCTTTACCAGGAACAGGTGATGCAGATCGCCCAGGTGCTATCGGGCTATACCCTGGGGGGGGCGGATTTGCTGCGGCGGGCGATGGGGAAGAAGGATGCCGAAAAAATGGCCAAGGAACGGGATGGGTTTGTGAAAGGCGCGACGAATCGCGGGGTCGAGCCGGAGACGGCGTCTTATATATTTGACTTAATAGATAAATTCGCGGGTTATGGTTTCAACAAGTGCTTAAGTGGCAATACCGTGGTCATGGAAGCGAATACCGGGGAAATAACGACGATTGAAGCGCTTTTTAAAAACTCACGCCAATTTGCGATTCATGCACTGGATGACTCTGGTAAATTACAGGTCAGGCAGATATCCGCTGTGGTGTGGAATGGTCGAAAACCAGTATTTGAACTCACTACCGCACTAGGTAAACGAATTACCGCAACCGCCAACCATCCATTCCGGATGCTGGACGGTTGGATTCCTCTGGAAAACCTTCGTATCGGTGATCGTATTGCCGTTCCCCGGAAGCTCCAAACCGCCACGAAAAAAACCTGGCCCCGGCACGAGCTGATTACCCTCGCGGGCTTGCTATCGGAAGGTAATACTTGCCACCCGACTTGCCTGTATTTTTATGGCAATGAACCGTTGCTGGTGGAAGATTTCGCTGCCGCCGCGGCGAAATTCCCCAATTCGGTCGCACGGGTCTATCGCCGTTCCAATAACCGTCTGGAAGTGTGCGTCAGCACCGGTCAGGATCGGCGCTTCCGCGCGGGACAAATACCCTGGAATGCCCGCCCCGCGGTTTGCGGCTCCCTGGCGCTGGCGGTGGAGTGGGAGGCCCTCCCGCGTCGCAGCGGCGCGTTTGAGTGGGCGCGGGCATTGGATCTGATCGGTTGCAAGGCCACGGAAAAGCAAATCCCATCTCCCGTGTTTGAATTGTGTGATGCCGATTTGGAACTGTTTCTGGGGCGCTTGTGGGCCGGCGATGGCTTTATCGCCACCGGGAAACGGGCGGCTTTACCCCCCTTTTATGCGACCTCTTCACGGAAGTTGGCTGATGGGGTGCAAAACCTGTTATTGCGTCTTGGAATCGTTAGCCGGATCGAATTGAAGCAATTCAAGTATCGGGATAGCCCGCGTCCAGGCTTTGCCGTAAGGCTGCTTGGAGAATCGATGCTGGAAACCTTTGTCGAGCATATCGCGCCACATGTCGTCGGGCGTGAATCACAGCTTGAAACCTTGCGTCGGTATTTAGCCTCCGTGCAACCGGCCATGACCAGCAAGGATACGATTCCAGCCGAAGTCCGCGCGTGGGTTGCCGCTGAACGCGCCCAGCTTGGCCTGACCTGGAAAGAACTGGAACAACGCTCCGGGGTATCCATGAAGGAATTTCTCGGTCAAGGGTCAACGGTCAAACAGGGTTTCCGGCGAACCACCATCGGGCGTTTGGCGCGATTTCTGGGTGGGCAACGTCTGAGCAATCTGGCTGATTCCGATCTGTTCTGGGACCGCGTGGTCTCTATCGTGCCCAAGGGGGTTGCGGATACCTACGACTTGACGGTCCAAGAGGACCATAATTTTGTTGCCAGTGGGATCGTGGTACATAACTCCCACTCCGCCGCCTACGCGCTGTTGTCCTACCAGACCGCCTGGCTGAAGGCGCATTATCCGGCGGCGTTCATGGCGGCGGTGCTGTCCTCGGACATGGACAAGACCGACAAGGTGGTGGTGTTCGTCCAGGAATGCCGCCGCATGGGCCTCACGCTGACGGCGCCGGCCATCAATGGGTCCGAGTACCGGTTCACGGTCGGCGAAATCGGCGAAATTCGCTACGGCCTGGGGGCGATCAAAGGCGCGGGGGAGGGCGCCATCGAGGCGCTGGTCCAGGAGCGAGATCAGGGCGGGCCGTACCGCGACCTGTTCGACCTCTGCCAGCGGGTGGATTTGCGCAAGCTCAACCGCCGGGTGCTGGAGGCGCTGGTCCGTTCCGGTGCGTTCGACGCCCTCGGCCCCAACCGGGCGACGCTGATGGCGCAATTGCCGGAGGCATTGCAACTGGCCGAGCAACATTCCCGCAACGACGCCGCTGGCCAGAACGATCTGTTCGGGCTGGCCGTCGCCGAGAAAACAGCGGCTCGACCCCTGCATATCGCCAAGGTTCCAGAGTGGGACGAGGAGGAGCGACTGCGCGGCGAGAAGGAAACGCTGGGCGTCTATCTTACCGGTCATCCCATCCATCGAGTGGCGACGGAACTGAACGCGCTCCAGGTCACCCGGCTGCGTGACCTGACCGAGCATGGCGGCTTTCCCCGCCGGGGCAACGAGCGCCCAGTGTTGATTGCTGGCCTGGTGGCTGGCGTGCGCGTCCGCAACGCCAACCGGGGTGGGCGGATGGCTTTCGTGACCCTGGACGACGAGGGCGGACGCATCGAGGTCCGTCTCTTTCCGGAAGTGTACGAGCGGCACCGGCCCCTGATCGTCGAGGACGCTCTTTTACTGGCGCATGGGACGCTGGGCTGGGACGAGTTCAATCAGACCACGCGTCTGACCGTCGAGCGGGTGTTGGATCTGGATCGAGCGCGCGCCGAATATGCGCGGCGGCTGATCGTGCGGCTCGACGCCCGGCGGTGCCAGGAAGGCGTGTTGCGCCGACTGGCCAGCGTATTGGTCGAGCATCGCGCCGACGGCCATTGCGTGGTGTGGGTGGAATACATCGGCTCCGGCGCGCGGGTGGAACTGGCGTTCGGTCCGAACTGGCGGGTCAGGCCCAGCGAGGCGCTGTTGAAGCGGTTGCGCGAGTTGACGGGCGCGGAGGCGGTGCAATTACGCTACGACCCGCAAGCGGCGAATCGCGACAATTTGGTTTGAGCGTTTGAGTTCCAATGGAAAATGCCTCTCTGATTCTCGGCGCGCTGGGTCCCGTTTTCGCGCTGATTCTGCTGGGCCTTGGATTGCGGCGGCTTGGCTTTCCCGGCGATGGATTCTGGCCGGCGGCCGAGCGCTTCACTTATTTCCTGCTTTTTCCAGCGCTCCTGGTGCAGCGGCTGGCGGTGGCGCGATTGGGTGACTACGCGGTCGGGCCGGTGGCGGTGGTCATCGTGGCGATATTGCTGGGGATGACGGCGCTGATCTACGGGTTCCGACCCTGGCTGAGGGTGGACGGGCCGGCGTTCACCTCGGTCTATCAGGGGGTGATCCGCTTCAACACCTATATCGGGCTGGCGGTGGCGCTGGCGGTGTTTCACGCCGAGGGCGGGACGGTGGCGGCGCTGGTGATGGCGATCATGATTCCACTGATCAACGTCTTGTGCGTGCTGGTGTTGACGATTCACGCCGGTGGTTCGGCCACCGTGACGGGGGTGGCGCGCGGTTTGATCACCAACCCGCTGATTGTGGCTTGTCTGACCGGGATCGGGTTGAACCTGAGCGGCATCGGCTTGCCGTGGGGTTCGGCGGCGGTGCTGGAAATTCTGGCGCGGGCCGCGCTACCGTTGGGCTTGCTGGCGGTGGGGGCTGGGCTACGGTTGGAAGGTCTGCGGCGGCCGGGGTTGCTGGCGGCGGCCAGCGGCCTGAAACTGCTGGCCTTGCCGGCGCTGGCGGCGGGGCTGTGCTGGGTGGCGCAGCCGGGCCGGCTGGAAACGGCGGTGCTGGTGACGTTCGCGGCGCTGCCGGGAGCGTCCACTGCTTATGTCCTGGCGCGGCAACTGGGCGGCGACGCGCCGCTGATCGCGGCCATCGTCACGGTGGAAACGGCGGCGGCGTTGGTGACCCTCCCGGCGGTACTGATGTGGGTCGTATGAGGTCATGGATTTCCCTCGCCCGCTTGCGAACGAGGGATGGGGGGGCAGTCACGATTTCGTCGCCAGTTGTCGCAACAGGAGTTGTAGATGCAAGGGAAATTCCTGGTCGATCGGTTTTTGATGAGCGTCAAAGAGTTTCAGCAACGCATCGGCCTTCGCCTTGTCACCCATGGCCAAGCCGGCGGCCAGGCCGGCGGTGAGTAGATAGGTCGCTTCCTGCGGTGAGAGCTTGTCCTTGGGCATGGTTTCGATCAGGCGCTGGGTGAGCGCCGCCATCGTCGGCGCGTCGCGTTGCCCTACCGCGCGGTGCAGGGCGAACCAGTCGCGCGTGGTTTCGGACAGGGCGTTGTAGCCTGGCTGACTGGCCAGATAATCCCACAAGGGCGCTGTCCGGCTGGCGGGTAAATAGGGATTGATCAGTTCGGCCGTCTTCAACAGCAGGGCGCGCACTATGTCATCCACCGGTTGTTGCGGGGCACTGACCGCCAACTCCCGCATCAGCAGTTGCAAGTCGAATCCGGATTGGCCCAGTTGCGCTGGCGTCATCGGTTGCTGGGACAACAGGGTTTCGGCGATGCGCGCCGCGCGTTGCTGAAATTCCGACGCGTTGAAAAAAGGTGCCCTCGTGGCCGGCGTTTCACCCACCCGGCGATGACCATCCAGCATTTCCAGCACCGGGATCGGCGCCAGGTGCGGTTCGTTCAATACCGTGGCGGTTTCCTGCAAGTAGCGACTGCGGGGGGCGTTGAGGCTGAGATAGGGGAAGAAGTCGGAATTGGCCGGTGCGTTGAAAGCCGCGAACAGCGGTTGCAGCAAGGCCTTGTCGCCGAGGCGGCGCATCTGGATATCCTGGAGCGAGCGGATCCCCACCCGATTCAGTGCCTCTTGCAGTTTGGGTTCCGCCAGAATCCAGGGGTCAAGTGGGTCGAGAGGACCACCGTTGCTGGCGACGATCAAAATATCCAGACTGTCCGTATTGAACACCACGTAATCGCTAAAGTGCTGGTTTAGCGCCTTGAATACCGACAAAGCCAGCATCGGATTGGATTCGTACAACTGCAACCACTGCACCAGCAAGCCGCGTTCGTTCAGGTGATTCTTGATGTAGCGGTAGAACTCTTCGGAAAACAGGCTGGCGACGCCGCTGACCCAGGGATTGGACGGTTCGGAGATGATCAGGTCGTAGCGGGCGTTGTGACTGGAAAAATAGGTTTTGGCGTCTTCGATATGGATGCGGCTGCGCGGGTCGGTGAAGGCCCGTTCCGCGAATCGGCCGAAACCCCGCGCGCCCTCCACCATCGCCGGCTCGATCTCCACGGTATCCACCCGCTCGATCCGATCCGTACCCAGCAGATTATGGGTGGTCATGCCGGAGCCGAAACCGATATTGGCGACGGTCCTGACGTCGGGCCGCAGGGACAGTGGCAGTACGGCCGCCATCACCATGGTGATTTCGTCGAGCGAGCTGACCGCCGTTCGGGTTTGGACGCTGGCGTCCGGTTTGCCGTTGGTGGCGATGATCATCTGACCATCCGGGAGCAGATAACGAGCAATGCTGGCGGTCTTGCCGTCGCGGTAGTACTGCATCTCGGTATTGGGTGGCAAGTGGGTACGACCATGACGGTACACGCCGCCCGCCATGCGCAGAGGATCGAAACGCACCGCCACCAGGACTACCGCGAACGCCAGTGCCGCCACCCCCACGCTGGCCGGCAGTTCCCAGCGCCGGGATCGCGGTCGGACCAGCGCCAGCAGGGCGAGGCCCACGACCACATCCAGCAGCGCCCCCAGACTGACCAGCCCCTTGACGCCGATGGCGGGCATTACCACATGCACCGCCAGCAATACCCCCAGGATCGCGCCAACGGTGTTGGCGCTGTAAATCCGGCCAATGCTGCGCTCGCCCACGCCGCGTTGCAGCAGGGCGTAGGTGAACAGCGGCAGCGTCATTCCGGCCAGAAAGGTGGCCGGGATCATGATCGCCATCGCGATGGTTTGACTGGTGAGATTGAACAGCGTGTAACCGCCGTCGCTTTTGCTCAGGCTGCCGATCATGAAGCCCATGAAGTCGAAGCTGGCGTTGTACAGCGGCAGGGTGCCCACCGCGCACAGGCCCATGAGTATCTGCACGTAGCCGGCGTAGCGCAGCGGCGCGGCGATGCGATCCAGCCGGCGGCGAATCCACAGCCCACCCAGCGCCAACCCGAGAATGAAGGCGCTCAGCATCAGCTCGAATGCCTGGGTGGAACTGCCCAGTACCAGGCTGAGCATCCGAATCCAGCCGATTTCGTAGAAAAACGAGGCCAGGCTGGAGCTGAGCGCAAGGGTCAGCAGCGCCACCGTCAACCATGCAGAGGATTGACCGGACTCGCTCGCGCTTTCCACCGGCGCGGGGACGCGACGCTCCTTGGCGATGCCCCACATCACGATGGCCAGCAACACGTTCAGGATGCCCGCCGTCATGATCGTGCCCGGCAGGCCCACCGCCGGAATCAGGACGAACACGCTGACCAGAACGCCCGCCGCCGCGCCGAGGCTGTTGGTGAAGTACAACATGCCCAGCGTCGCACCGGGGGTGTCGGGGTACAGGCGAATGATGCCGGCGCTCATCAGCGGGAAAGTCGCGCCCAGCAGCACGGATTGCGGCAGGATCAACAGCGCGGCAAGGGTCCATTTCAGCGCGTTGATCGTGCCGGGATCGCTCAATGCTGGAATCCAGCTCAGGTACAGCGCGTCCAGCACGGTGGTGAACAGCGGGTGAAAGGTCAGCCCCAATAGACCGATGAACCCCTCGGCGATGGCGTAACCCAGCAACAGATTGCTCCAACGCCGGGAATAGCGGCTGGTCAGCCACGCCCCCGCCGCCATGCCGCCCATGAAGATCGCCAGCACCAGGGTTTGCGCGTAGGCGGCGTGGCCCAGCATCAGCTTGAGGTAATGCGACCAGATCGATTCATAAATCAACCCGCTGAAGCCGGAAAGGACGAATAAACTATATAATGCGATGCGTAGCGCGGGTGGAGCGGGGCGCGAAGCCATGTTGAGTCAATCCAGGTTGGTGATGGCGCGGTTGGGTCGGAAATCGGAAAGCAATAATTCGGCCAAGGCGCCTGACTCCATCCCTGGCAAATATGGATGGATCAAAAAACGATGAACTCAGGCAATCCGTTGAGCATTATCCTGCCAGCCCGCAATGAGGCGATCAATTTACGCCCTCTGCTGGGCAAGTTGACGGAGCGGTTTCCCGAAGCGGAAATCGTCGTGGTGAACGATGGTTCCACCGACGAGACCGTCGAAATTTGCCGGTCGTTCGGGGTGCGGGTGGTGACCCATCCGTACAGCCGGCGGTCAAGGCCGGCGCGCGCGCCGCTCGTGGCGAGACACTGGTGTTCCTGGATGCGGACGGCCAGCACGATCCGGCCGATATTCCCCGGTTGTTGGCGAAGCTGGAAGAGGGCCACGACATGGCGGTCGGGGCGCGGCACGATCATTCCCAGGCGTCATGGGGGCGGGGCGTGGCGAACCGGATCTACAACCGGCTGGCCAGTTGGATGACCAATTACCAGGTACTGGATCTGACTTCGGGGTTCCGGGCGGTGCGGGCCGGGCGGTTCCGGGAGTTTTTGTATTTACTGCCGAATGGTTTTTCCTATCCGACGACGATCACCATGGCGTTCTTCCGCAGTGGTTATCCCGTGGCTTACGTGCCGATCGTGGCGGGGCGGCGGGAAGGCAAGAGCCATATCCAGCCACTGCAAGATGGGGTGCGATTCCTGTTGATCATCTTCAAGATTGGAACCCTGTATTCGCCGCTCAAGCTGTTTTTTCCCGTCAGCCTGGGGTTCTTCCTGATAGGGCTGGTCTACTACGTCCATACCTACGTGGTCGAGCATCGGTTCACCAACATGGGAACCCTGTTGTTCAGCATTGCCGTGGTGGTGTTTTTGATGGGGCTGGTGTCGGAACAGATCACCAGTCTGTTCTATCAGCAATCGGGAAGCACGACCGAACGGCAGCCATGAAAAACCGCTCGGCCACGAAACGCGGTGAAATTGGATGAAAGTCCTGTTCGACATCAATCACCCTGCGCATGTGCATTTTTTCCGGCATCCCATCGCCCTGTTGCGGGCGCGGGGCCACGATATCGTTGTCACCAGCCGCGCCAAGGAAATGGCGATGCCGTTGCTCGACGAACTGGGCATCGCCCATCGCCCGCTGAGCGCCATGAAGGGCAAGGGTCTGCTTGGCCTAGGTCGGGAACTGTTGCAGCGGGACGCCGCGCTCTACCGGGTCGTTCGCCGGGAGAAGCCCGCAGTCCTGGCGTCCATCGGCGGAACTTTCATCGCCCATGTCGGCTGGCTCACCCGCACTCCGTCGCTGGTGTTCTACGATACCGAGAACGCCCGGCTGCAAAACGCCATCACCTATCCGCTGGCCAGTCAGGTGATCGTGCCGCGCTGCTATCAAAGCTGGACGCCACGCCGCCGGACCCTGCGCTATGCCGGCTATCACGAGCTGTCCTATCTGCACCCCGCCCGCTTCACGCCCGACCGGGTGGTCGCCGAGCAAAATGGCTTCGACGCGGCGCGCGACAACTTCTTTATCCGCTGCGTGTCCTGGCAGGCCAGTCACGATCTCGGCGAGCGGGGCTGGAGCGAGTCCCTGCTGAGCGATCTGGTCGAGTGGCTGGCGGCGCGTGGCAAGGTGCATATCTCGTCCGAAGCGCCGTTGCCCGCCGCGCTTGCCGCCCATGCCTACCGGGGCAAGGTCAGCGCGGTGCATCACTTGATGGCGCATTGCCGGCTGTTCATCGGCGAGAGCGCCACCATGGCCTCGGAGTGCGCGGTGTTGGGGGTGCCCGCGATCTACGCCGCCCATACCGGGCGCGGTTATACCGACGAGCAGGAACAACGCTACGGGCTGGTGACCAATCTCCGGCAATTTGATCTGGATCGCCTGCGCCAAGCCATCGAAGCCCTGCTGGCCCGGCCAGCGGCGGATTATCAGGCGCGGCGGCAAGGCTTGCTGGTGGATACCATCGATGTCGCGGCTTTCGTCGCCGAGCGGATCGAACAGGCGGCGAGAACCCGCTGATGTGTGGCCTGAGCGGGTTCTTCTCGGCGACGCCGCTGGATCCGCTCGCGGAAACGGCGCGTCTCGACCGGATGCGCGCCGCGCTCGCCCACCGAGGGCCGGACGGTAGCGGCGTCGAAATCTTCGACCGGGCGGCGCTGGTCCATAATCGGCTGGCCATCATCGACCTGGCGGGCGGACACCAGCCCTTGTATGGCGCGGCCGGGACCTGCATCGTCTTCAACGGCGAGATTTATAACTACCGCGAATTGCGGGCGCGGCTGCCGGATTACCCGTTTCGCACCCGTTCCGACACCGAAGTGATCGTCGCTCTGTACGAGCGCGAAGGGCTGGCCGGTTTCCGCCATTTGCGCGGGATGTACGCCTTTGCGCTGTGGGATGGCCGGCGTGGCGTCCTGGTCCGTGATCCGGCGGGCATCAAGCCGCTGTTTTACGCTGTCCAGGGTGATCGGCTGCTGTTCGCCTCCGAGGCCAAGGCTATCCTCGCGCATGGTGGCGGGCCAGTCCGCCTCGAACCGGCGGCGTTGCACCTGCTGCTCAATTTTCGCTATGTCGCCGGCGACGCCAGCCTGTTCACCGGCATCGCCCAGGCGCCGCCCGGCTCGGTGCTGGTCTGGACGCCGGAGCGGTTGGAGCATCTGACCCTGGCCGAGCCGGATGCGGCGCCGCCGGACGATATCGACGCGGCGTTGTCGGCGGCGGTGCAAAGCCATCTGGTGGCGGACGTGCCGCTGGGTTGCTACCTGTCGGGCGGCATCGACTCGGCGCTGGTCGCGCGCCATGCCTGTCGCCATGCCACCATCGAGGGGTTTACCCTGGAAGTGGGCGATGACCCGCGCGAGGCCGATCACGCCGCCGAGACCGCGCGCTGGCTGGGCATTCCCGATCATCGCCAGGCTTTCGCCATCGCCGATCCGGTGGCGTTGCACCGCTCGCTGGTCTGGCATCTGGAGACGCCGAAGGTGAACGCGCTGCAGGGCGCGATGCTGGCGGAATTCACCGCTCGCCGGGTCAAGGTGGCGCTGTCGGGGTTGGGCGGCGATGAGTTGTTCTACGGCTACAACGCCCATCGCATTCTATGGCTGGCGCAGCAGGCCCGGCGATTGTTGCCGGGCGCCAGCAATCGCTGGTTAGCGGTGTTGCTCCGTCCCCTGGCCGGGAGCGCGGTCTGGAGCGAGCCCCGGCGAGCAGTGGAAATGCTGGCGGCGCTGCCGAATTGGGCGCGGGTATACGGCATCCTGCGCAATATCTGGGACAGCCCGGCGCTGCGGCGACTGATCTACGGCGAGCGGATGCTCGACGCGGCCTTGCCTGATGCCTTCTCTTGGCTGGAACAGCGCTTTCCCGCCGAGCCGGACGCGGCGGCGGCGATGGCTCGCTTCGAGTTTGGCCACAAGCTGGTCAACGATTTGCTCTGGCAGGAAGATCGGGTCAGCATGCGAGTCGGGCTGGAAGTGCGGGTGCCGTTCCTGGACCAGGAACTGACGCGCTGCGTCCGGCGACTGTCGCGACGGGCGCTGATGCCCGGCGGACGGAAGAAGTCTCGGTTGAAGGCTCATGCCCGCGCCGAACTGCCGGAATTTATCCTGCGTCGACCTAAGAGCGGTTTTCAGCTCGACATCACGGCCGCCGCCCACGGAGTGCTCGAACCGGTGTTCGACGAATATCTAAGCGAGGAACGGTTGCATCACCACCGGCTGTTCAATCCTGAGTTTGTGCGAACCGTGCGGGCGCAACCAGCGCGCAAGGGGTTGCGTTGGCACTATTTCCTGCTTTATCTGATGGCGCAATGTCACCTGTTGCGGGAAATCTTCGATGCCGATTGACGCTGCCGCGATTCGCCGAGTCCTGGATCGGACCCTGACCTGGAGCCGGGAACAGGACTACCGGGAATACACCAAGCACGACGCGCTCAACAGTCCGTTACTATCCGCGCTGTTCGGCCATCATCGACTCACCCGGATTCTGGCGACTCAGGCCGTGATGCGCTTTCCATTCAACGTGCGGCCGCTGTTGGGCGTACCCAGGAGCGAGAATCCCAAGGGGCTGGCGTTGTGGGTGATGGCGCTGCTCGACGGCTATCAGACTTTCGGTGAGGAGCACTACCGAGCCGAGGCCGAGCGTCTGCTCGAACGTCTGCTGAGTTTGCGTTCTTCGGGTAAGTGGCACGGCGATTGCTGGGGCTATCAATATCCGTGGCAGGATCTTGGCTTTTTCGCCCCGAAGGCGACGCCGAACGCGGTGGTCACCGCCTTTGTCTGCGAGGCTTTTCTCCATGCCTGCCGGGTGACTGGCGACGAGCGTTATCTGGAGCCGGCGCGTTCGGCGGCGGGATTTTTTCTGAACGACTTGCGCGTGCTGTGGGATACGCCCGATGAATTGTGCCTGGGCTACATGCCGTTGCCGATGACCATGCGGGTCATGGATGTCAGCGTGCTGATCGCCGCCGTGCTGGCGGCGCTGGCGGCGCGTGAGGGTGATGGGTCGTTGCGGCGCACCGCCCTGCGCCTGGCCCGCTACGTGGCGCGGCGGCAGACCGCCGAGGGCGCCTGGTATTACACCGATCCGCCGGAGGACTCGCCGGTGAAGATCGACAACTATCATACGGGCTTCATTCTCGATGCCCTCGACCGGGTGATGACGACGCTGACCGTGGATGAATGGCGCGAGCAACACCGCCGGGGCGCGGCGTTCTATGCGCAACACCTGTTCAATGCCGATGGCTCACCGCGCTGGATGAGCGACCGCGATTATCCGCACGATATTCACGGCGCGGCGCAGGGTATTTTGACCTTCAGCCAGCCGGACCTTGGCCAGATTTATCCGGAGCTGGCTCCCCGCATCGTCGAGTGGGCGCTGACGCGGATGTACGACCCGGTAGGTCGGTTTTATTACCAGCAAACCCGGTTTTACACCAAGAAATTCACCTTTCTGCGCTGGTGCAACGCCTGGATGTGCCGCGCGCTGGCCTTTTACCTGCTGCACCGCCGCCATGAAAAAAATTGAACCGGTCGCTCCCGAGATCAAAACCGGCCTGACCCGGCATATCCAGGATTTTTGGAGCCGGCGGGTCAACGCCGAGTACATCATGGGCAGGGCGGTCACCACCCATGCCCGGGGTGATGACGCTTACTTCGACGATCTGGAAACCCAGCGTTATCGCTCGCATCGCCATCTGCCGCCGTGGATCGCCGCGATGACGCCGGGCAAGACCGTACTGGAAATCGGCAGCGGGGTTGGTCTGGACACCTTCACGATGGCCCGGCATGGTTTGCAAGTCACGGCGGTGGACTTGACCGAGGTGGCGGTGAAGACGGCACGCCAGCGCTTCGAGCGGCATCAAGTTCCAGCCGATTTTCTGGTGGCCGACGCCTGTCATTTACCGTTCCCGGATCATGCTTTCGATTATGTGTATTCGTTCGGGGTACTGCATCACGTCGCCGATACCGAGGCCAGCATCCGGGAAGTGTGCCGCCTGCTCAAGCCCGGTGGCCAGGCCCGGATCATGCTTTATCACCGGCGTTCCCTGAATGAAGGGGTGCATCGCCTGCTTGGCGTGCCCTTCGAGGACAAGGACGAGCTTTGCCCGGTGGTGCGACGCTTCACGGTGGCCGAGGCGCGGGAACTGTTCCGTCAATTCAGCCATGTCGAGGTGGGGATTGAGTACCTCTATGGTGAAGGGTATGGCCGGTTGTTTCGCCTGACGCCGCGCTGGCTTTATGACTGGCTATCGCGACGCTGGGGCTGGCATTTGATGATTGCGGCAACCAAGTGAGGATGGGCGGCGATGTCTTCGATTCGATTGTTGCGTAATGAAGCAGTCCGGGCGGTATTGTCGCCGTTGACCGGCGGGAGGGCGTCAGCGCATATCCGGCCCAGCATCGCGGCGATTTACATCACCCAGTTCTGCAATTCGCGCTGCACGATGTGCGATTTCTGGAAGAACGATCACGATCCCAGGGAATTGACCAGCGAACAGTGGGGTGTGGTGTTCTCGCGGCTCAAGGCGTTTGGCGTGGATTTCGTTGGAGTGAATGCGTCCGGCGAGATGTTCACTCGTCCGGACGTCTTTGAAATTCTCGGCCATTTGCGCGCCCTGAATATGGATTTCGGCGTCAATTCCAACGGTACGCTGTTTACGCCGCCCAAGGCGAAGCGGCTGGCGGCGTTAAAACCACGGGCGGTGACCATCGGTCTCGATGGCGTGGGTGACGCGGCTTATCTGGCGACGCGCGGCCTGAAGAATGGCTTTACCAAGATTTCGCGACATATCGACAATCTCCAGCGCGAGGGCATTCACAATATCGGCGTCGGCACGGTGTTGATGGAACAGAATCTTTACGAATGGGTGGAGTTGGCACGGTTCGCCTTGGAAAAGAAACTGGCCGGCGTTCGTTACACCGCGCATCATGACGCCTATTTCACCCCGGACGCCGCCGCGCATGAATCGCGCTATGCCGACCCGGATTTTCTGGCGGTGGTGGAGCGCGAGATCGAGAAACTGATCGAACTCAAGCGCAAGACGGGGATTGTCAAGAATTCGGAGGCGTATCTGCGGCAGGTGACCGCCTTCTACCGCAATCCGACTAGTTATTTCCCCGTGCCTTGCTTGCAGGGTTCCAATCGGATCGAGATTGATATTTATGGCAATGTGACGCTCTGTTCCTTCATGACCGAACCACTGGGTAACCTGGCTCATCAGGAAATGGAGGAGATTTGGAATTCGGAACCGCACCGCAAGGCGCGCGAGGATGCCTTCCAGGGCAATTGTCCGAAGTGCTTTCTGTCCTGTTATGCCGAGGAGAACCTACGGCTGTCGGCGCGGGGGTTTTTGCCGACGCTGGGGAATTCTTTGAGACGGGCGAATTTGCTCTTGGTTTCTAGGACTTAGAGACTGTACAAAAAATCGATCACAAGAAGGTCAAACTTTCTTTTTAGCTCTCCAAAGAAACCAACGTTCCAACAAAGGTGATAATGGCCCAATTGCTATCGGATTAATCAGATAGCGTTGGATTAGCTCAAACGGAGTTAGTTGGCTATTTCTAAAAGAAAATAGATGATAGCTAAAGTCCTGGAAGCCGGTCGATGAAGCGAATTGCATAAGAGTTTTTGGATTGACAGGTTTTTCGTCTGGACTAAATGAGTGTAGCCGAAAAATTGTATCTGCCATAAAGATTTGGTTTTGTAAGCACAATGCGCTTGGATCATAACCAACGACATAGCCATTTGGAATCAATACCCTGTTTATTTCCGAAAGCAATTTTTCTTCGCTTCCAGGTAAATGATGAAAAAATGCAGCGGCGACTACTAAGCTAAAGCAGTTGCTCTTAAACGGCAGACTTAAAGCATCAGCCTGTACTGCCAAGGCAGATGAATGAATAAGCATATTATGAGAAATATCAACGCAAGTGCATTCAGTATCAGGAATACAATTTAATAAACGACTAATCATTCCTGACCCGCCACCAATATCCAAGACTTTGCCATGCCCTTGCCAGTTTATCCACTTGGCAATCCTGGTTTGATCAAACTCTGATAAGGACTGATAATCCAAATTACCTTTGGTATCCCAAAATTTTTGCTCATTTCTATAATATTTATCCATATAGTCCTACCTTGATCTTAAGTTATGACCAATTAAAAGACCAATAGCTAATGGCCCCCAAGCAATGATCATGCCTAAACAACGCAAGCTCAGATAAGCTGAAAGTACTGAAGCCTCAGCGATGCCCATGGTTGAGAACAGCACTACTCCAGAAATCTCGGCAGTACCGATACCATTGAAACTGATCGGTAGGTAAGCGACCAGCGAACTGATGGCAACTAGAGGTATCACCCGCCAGAGGACGACATCAGTATAACCTATCGCTTGGAATGCATACCAGTAAGATGTACCTGCTAAACCGATCTTGACACAGGTTAACACGATGTTGGTCATTACCAGCCTTGGATAGCCCCATGTAACCTGCTGAACTTCTTGAGCTGTTCTTATCATAAAATCCATTAATTTTGGCTGTATCTGCCTCAAAAGCTGTGCGATGTAAATACGCTGCCAATAGATTAGTAAAAATATTGTCACCACTAAAACCAAGAAGTACAAATGGCCCGTGATTTTTAAATTCGGCAAGGTTAAGATTCCCCAAACAGCGAACCCTAGCATAAGTATAAAAGAAATCAGTTTATCAATTAGACTTCGCCCCACTGTCTTACTAATATCCAGTCCACGCTTTTTCATAATCACTGATAGCGTTGCTATATCTCCGACTTGGCCAGGGAAAACCAGCGCGACCGCCCACGAAATCCAGTAGATTGGAATAAAGTTAAAAAAAGTTAGCTTTTTCTCTAAATTGATCAGTAAGTAAGTATTATAGGCACCCAAAATTGTAAATAAGGTAATAAAGATAGCTGCTAAAAAAATATAATAAAAATCCATATTGGCAATTTCAAAAATTATTGTTTTAAAATCAAAATACCAAACCAATATGAAAAGAAGAATCAGTCCAAAAAAGAATCGGAGTTTTTTTAATGAAATAAAGTTTTTAATGGCACCTATTGAAAAGGGCACACACTATCGTCCTATTGCGCAAAGTTCACGCTTCTGCATACGATCCGGGCCGTGGACCTGGGGCATACCATCTCGCGCTCAAGGATAACTTCTTCATCGATCAATCAGTTTGTCGGCCAATTCAAGATAGGCTGGAAAATCGCTATCCAAACTAATCAACCGGACTTGCCGTTCCATGGCGGTTGCGATAATGAAGCGATCAGCAGTATCCCGATGGTGTTCGGGGAGGCTGGCGGCACGCACGGCGATCGGTCGGTCGACCGGGATACAAATCACGTCCGAACCCTGCAACGCCTGATCGAGCCAGTCCAGTAAGCTCAGCCTGAGCTGCAAACGACCTCGCCGAACCAGCCAGGCGACCTCCCAGCAGGTAACCGCGTTGACCGCCAATTGCTCGGCGGTTTCGATGCAATCGAGGATTCCAGGTGATAAGGGGTTGGTCTGGGGATCGACCCGGCGAACCCAGGCATGGGTGTCCAGCAGGATCACTTCAGGGCGTTCCAGTCTTCTTCGGGCACGGCAGGTATAACCAGGTCATCGTGCATGACCACCGAACCGGCCAGCTTCGGCGATGGTTTACGACGTGGCCTATCCTCTTCTGGTCGCCGCTTGGGGACTGCATTCATCGCGTTGTCCAGGAGCAACAAAACCCGAAGCTTGATGCCGTTGGGCACCTGATCCGGCAGTCGCAGCATGCGCTGGTCGGCGATGGCTTCAAACTCGATGGCTTGCATGGTCAGGCTCTTTGTCACAAAGACTTCAAACAGAGGGAAAGCTGAGCGTCGCTCAGTGTCCGCCGCTCGCCTCAAAAACCTCCTCCAGGCGGCTGACTACCAGCAGACGTTCAGCCCAAGCCTCCAGTTGTTCTGGCGAAGCATCCCGTAACCGGGTTTCCACCCAAGCCGGCAGTTCGCCAAAACGCTGCGTCATCTGTCGGCGCAAAACACGGATTCCACCCTGCTGCAAGCCCTGCTGCAAGCCCTGCTGCAAGCCCTGCTGCAAGCCCTGCT
>ERZ761602.4261-NODE-4261-length-18755-cov-7.142674_pt1 | contig 18755 bp, 11 predicted proteins | sample MGYA00512165_ERZ761602 | MGnify/ENA primary metagenome ERZ761602 (study PRJEB28899, sample SAMN02445085) | bioreactor sludge metagenome | biome: EBPR sludge; isolation source: Thorneside wastewater treatment plant | place: Australia: Brisbane, Thorneside... | reverse complement strand
CCACCGCTCCATCTACAACGTGTGGAAGCAGGTGCTCGACTACTTCGATGCGTTTTTGATCGGCCTCACCGCCACGCCGGACAAGCGCACCTTCGGTTTCTTCAACGAAAACGTCGTCGCCGAGTATTCCTACGAGCAGTCGGTCGCCGATGGCGTCAACGTCGGCTATGACGTGTACGTGATCGAGACCGAAATCACCCGGAAAGGCGGCGAGGTCAAGGCCAAGGCGTGGGTCGATCATCGCGACCGGTTGACCCGCAAGCGGCGCTGGAGCCAGATCGACGAGGACGCGGTTTACACCGGCCAGGAGTTGGACCGCTCGGTGGTCAATCCCAGCCAGATTCGTTGGGTGATTCAGGAGATGAAGCGCGCGGTGGAGCGGGAGATTTTTCCCAACCGCCAGGAAGTCCCCAAGACCCTCATTTTCGCCAAGACCGACAGCCATGCCGACGACATCATCCAGATCGTCCGCGAGGTTTACGGGCAGGGTAACGCTTTCTGCAAGAAGGTGACTTACAAGGCCGAGGAAGACCCGGACAGTATCCTGGCCGGCTTCCGCAACGACTACAACCCGCGCATCGCGGTGACGGTGGACATGATCGCCACCGGCACCGACGTGAAGCCGCTGGAAGTGTTGCTGTTCATGCGCGATGTCCGCAGCCGGAACTACTACGAGCAGATGAAGGGGCGCGGCGTGCGCAGTCTGGGATTCGACGACCTGCGGCGCGTGTCCAACAGCGCCGACAGCGCCAAGACCCGCTTTGTGTTGATCGACGCCGTGGGCGTGGAACGGTCGCTCAAGACCGACAGCCGCCCGCTGGAACGCCGACCAACTCTGGCGATGACGGATCTCTTGCGGGGCGTGGCGATCGGTCATCGGGACGACGATACGGTATTGAGCCTCGCCAACCGGCTGATTCGGCTCGCCAAGCAACTCGACGCCAAGGCGCTGGCGCGCATCGAGAACGCCTCCGGCGGCATCCCGTTGAACGCGCTGGGCAAGGCATTGATCGCCGCGCTGGACCCGGACCGGATCGTCGAGACCGCCATCGCTATCGCCAAAGATCGGGGCATCACCCGCACCGAAGAGACGCTCGCCGACGAGGAATTGGCCGCCGCCAAGGCCCAGCGCATGGCCGTCGCGTGCGCGCCTTTCGACCATCCCGAATTGCGCGACGCCATCGAATCGGCCCGAATGGAGCGGGAGCAGATCATTGACCATCTCAATCTCGATCAGGTCACGTTTGCGGGCTACTCGGCGCAAGCCGAAGAACAGGCTCAAAAACTCATTCAGACCTTCGCCGACTTTATCGCCGCCCACAAAGACGAAATCGCGGCGCTCGGCTTTTTCTACCAGCAGCCTTACCAGCGCCGGCAACTCACCTTCGACATGATCGAGGAGTTGCACGACGCGCTGTCCCGCCCGCCGCTGATGCTGACCACCGAGCGCCTGTGGTCGGCCTATGCGCGGGTGCGGCGGAACGAGGTCAAGGGGGCGGACCTCAAGCGCCAGCTTGCCGACCTGATCGCGCTGGTGCGCTTCGCCATCGGGTTGGACGGCGAACTCAAGCCGTTCGCGGATCAGGTGAACCTGCGTTTTCAGGAGTGGATTTTCCGCCACAACGCCCGCCGCACCACCGCCTTCACGCCGGAACAGACCGAATGGTTGCGATTGATCAAGGATCACATCGCCGCCAGTTGCGCGATGAGTCGGGATGACTTTGATTATGCGCCGTTTGCTGACCGAGGCGGGCTGCAAAAAGCGTGGGGCTTGTTCGGCGGGGAACTGGATGGGCTGATGCGAGAGATGAATGAGGAGTTGGTGGCGTAATGGAGAGGGAAGAAGGAGGAAGGAAAAAGGAAGATGGTCCTTGGGAAATACCGCCAACTTGGCAATGGGTGAGGATGGGCGATATTTCGGAAATCGTTGGAGGCGGAACCCCACAGACTTCCGACCCGGCAAATTTTGGAGGTTCCGTTCCCTGGATTACGCCTGCTGATATGTCTAACCATATTGGTAAGTTTATCGCTTATGGCGCCCGCACAATATCCGAACGTGGTCTTGAAAATTCAGGTGCCCGATGGCTTCCTAAAGGAACAGTATTATTTAGTTCTCGTGCGCCTATTGGCTATGTTGCTATTTCATCTGAACCTGTAACTACGAATCAGGGTTTCAAAAGTTTTATTCCTGAAAACGGAATCGATCCTGATTTTGTTTATTATTGGCTCGTTAAAGCTAAGCCACTTGCCGAAAAATTAGCAAGTGGTACAACTTTTTTAGAAATTTCTGGTGCAAAAGCCGCACTGATCCCATTTCCAATTGCGCCACGAAACGAACAAATCCGAATTGTCAAAAAACTCGAAGAACTCCTCTCCGATCTCGACGCTGGCGTTGCAGAACTCAAAGCCACCCAAAAGAAGCTAACGCAATATCGCCAATCACTGCTGAAAGCGGCGGTGGAAGGCACTCTCACCGCTGAGTGGCGGGCCGAACGCGCCAAGCGTGGAGAACCGCTGGAAACCGGCGCACAACTGCTGGAACGCATCCTCGCCGAACGTCGCCGCCGCTGGGAAGAAAAGCAACTCGCCAAGTTCAAGGAACAAGGCAAAACTCCACCCAAGGACTGGCGGGACAAATATCCCGAGCCGGTAAAGCCCAATACCGCTGATTTGCCGGAATTGCCGGAGGGATGGGTGTGGGCAACGGTTGAACAGTTGGGGTATGTCCAACTTGGCCGCCAGCGCTCTCCATCAAAACTTACCGGAAGGAATCCAGTGAAGTATATTCGGGCAGCGAATATCACCGATTCGGGTATCAATTTCAGTGATGTGCTGGAAATGGATTTTACAGAAACCGAGGTGGAGACGTTCATGCTGAAGCCGGGCGATATACTGCTGACCGAAGCATCTGGGAGCCCCCAACATGTGGGTCGCCCTGTCATCTGGCCTAGTGCGGAAGGTCTTTATTGTTTTCAGAATACTGTTATTCGTTTCAAACCACTTCTGATAGGAAGCGAATTTTACTTTAGGCTGTTTCAGGCTTGGCAGACGCTTGGCAAGTTCATCGAAATCGCAGGTGGAGTTGGAATCAACCACCTAAGTGCGGGAAAGTTCTCATCTATTGTTGCTCCCTTGCCACCTCTTGTAGAGCAACAGATGATCGTTGAAGCCCTATCAACAACGCTTAGTGAGCTTATTCAGCAAGAAAAAATCATAGAGAAGGGCCTCCAACAAGCTGGCGCCCAACGCCAAAACATCCTCAAAGCCGCCTTCTCCGGCCAACTCGTGCCGCAAGACCCCAACGACGAACCCGCCAGCGTGTTGCTGGAACGCATCCGCGCCGAACGGGGGGCGCGGGAGTCATCGGGCGGCAGACGGCGTGGCCGCAAGACCAGGGAGGGCGTGGCATGAACGAATTGACCCAGTACTCCGGCCTACTGGCGGAGATCAAGCGCTGCATCCGGACCGCACAGATGCGGGCAGTACTGGCGGTGAACGGGGAACTGATACGGTTGTATTGGCAAGTCGGCCAACTGTTGCACAAGCGGCAGGCGGCGGAAGGATGGGGCGCGGCGGTGATTCCCCGGCTGGCCCGCGACCTCGGCAACGAACTGCCGGAAGTGAAAGGCTTTTCCGAGCGCAATCTCAAGCTGATGTTGCAGTTCTTCCGGGCCTATCCGAGCCTGTTTGCCGCCACGCCGGAAATTGGGCAACCACCGGTTGCACAAATGGACTCCACCCTGACGGAACCCAGTGCCGCGATTGGGCAACGGCTGGTTGCCCGATTGCCCTGGGCGCACAACGTGCTGCTGATTCAGTCCGTGAAGGATGAAGCTATGCGCTTCTGGTACGCCGAGCAGGCGCTACGCAATGGCTGGAGCCGCAACATCCTGAAAATGCAGATCGACAGCCAACTCCATGCGCGGCAGGGCAAGGTGACGAGCAATTTTGCCGCGCGCCTGCCGGCTCCACAATCCGATCTGGTGCAGCAAACCCTCAAGGATCCCTATGTATTCGACTTTCTGACGCTGGAGGCCGGTTTCCATGAGCGCGAGCTGGAAATCGGGCTGGTGGCGCATCTGGAGAAGTTCCTGCTCGAACTGGGACAGGGTTTTGCCTTTGTCGGGCGGCAGTACCCTCTGGCGGTGGGAGAGAGCGATTTCTACCTCGACCTGCTGTTCTATCACCTCAAGCTGCGCTGCTATCTGGTGATCGAACTCAAGCGCGGCGACTTCAAGCCGGAGTACGCCGGCAAGCTCAACTTCTATTGCAACGTGGTGGACGACACGCTGCGCCACTCCAGCGACGCGCCCACCATCGGGCTGATACTCTGCCAGGGCAAGGACAACATCCTAGCCGAGTACGCATTGCGCGGCATCGACAAGCCCATCGGCATCGCCAGCTATGAGCTGACCCGCGCTCTGCCGGAGTCCCTGCAAAGCGCGCTTCCCAGCATCGAGAGCATCGAGGCGGAACTGAGCGGGCTCGCCTCTGGAAACGAATCGGACGGCTCCGCATGAATTCATCCACCCTCATCCAGAAAGTCTGGAACTTCTGCCACACCCTGCGCGATGACGACGAGCAGATTGTCGCCACGCTGACGCGACAATTCAATTGTTCGCATGTCCACGAGTCGCCGCCGCGCGGATTCACTCTCGGAATAGCTTGGGTATGAATGAGCGGCTGACGATGGACGATGTGGTCTTGCTGGCCGAGTCCGCCGACCTGGAATGCAAGGCCGCTCAAGGGATTGATGGCAAAGGCGAACTGCCCGCCGATTTCTGGAAAAGCTACAGCGCCATGGCCAACGCTCAGGGCGGAGTGATCCTGCTCGGTGTGCGGGAAAAGCCTCGCAGCGTATTTCACGCGGTCGGCCTGGAAAACGTCGAGCGGGTTCGCAAGGCATTATGGGACAACCTCCACAACCCCAAGCAAATCAGCATCAATCTGTTGGCCGAACAACATATCCAACCCGTGGAGATCGAGGGTAAGACCGTGCTGCGGGTGGAGATTCCTCGGGCCAGCCGGCAGCAGCGGCCGGTTCATTTGGGTAGCAACCCGTTCGGCGGCACGTTCCTGCGCCGCTACGAGGGCGACTATCAGGCCGATGGCGAAACGGTTCGCCGGATGCTGGCCGAGCGGGTCGAGGATTCGCGCGACGAACGGGTTCTGAAAGGCTTCGATTTCGCCGATCTGGACATAGACTCGGTCACGGCCTACCGCAACCGCTTTTCCGCCGTCAAACCGGGGCATGTGTGGCTGGATTTGGCGTTGCCGGAATTTCTGGAGCGCGTCGGCGCCTTTGGTCGCAATCGTGAGGAGGGATACAGCGGGCTACGGATAGCCGGTTTGCTCATGTTCGGCCGGGCGGAGGTGATTCGCGATGCCTTGCCCAATTACATGGTGGACTATCAGGAGCGCCCGGAACCCAAGACCGAGAAACGTTGGGTCGACCGCCTGATTCCGGACGGCGCCTGGTCCGGCAACGTCTATGACTTTTTCCGCCGGGTTTACCAGAAGCTGGTCGCTGATCTGAAAGTCCCGTTCCAATTGCGAGAGGGACAGCGGATCGAGGATACCCCCGTGCATGAAGCTCTGCGCGAAGCTCTTGTCAATACCCTGATTCACGCCGACTTTTCCGGGCGGGTTTCGATCCTGGTAGTCAAGCGGCCCGATATGTTCGGGTTCCGCAACCCCGGATTGATGCGGGTGCCGCCGGCCTTGGCGGTGCAAGGCGGCACCAGCGATTGCCGCAACCGACGCTTGCAGACCCTGTTTCAGTTGGTGGGATACGGCGACCATGCCGGTTCGGGCATTCCGAAAATTTACCGCAACTGGACAAGCCAGCATTGGCGGCGCCCGCTACTTTACGAGTTGCCCGAACGAGAGCAGACACTGATGGAACTGCGCATGACCAGCTTGGTCCCCGCAGAAACCCTGGCAGAACTGGAAGATCGCTTGGGCGCCCGGTTTACCGCTTTGCCGGAACTAGAGCGGATGGCGCTGGTGACGGCGCTTGCCGAGGGAATGGTCAGCCATGCCCGTTTGCGGGAAATATCGACCGATCACCCGGCGGATATCACGAAAATGCTGGCGCGTCTGGTGAAAGATGGCCTGCTAGAGCCGAACGGGGTGGGCCGGGGCATGGTGTATTTCCTGCCGTGGATGACACGGCCCAGCCCCGCCGGCTTCGCGGGCGATCAACCGGAAGCCTCTGGGCAGGATGATTCAGGCCCCAAGCAGGGGAGCTTAACCCCGGAGTTAGAAACCTTACCACCGGAGCTTGGAGCCTTACCACCGGAGCTTGGAGCCTTACCACCGGAGCTTGATCTCCCGCTGGTTGCTGAAGCTACCCAGTTAGCCGAGTCACAACTTAACATCCTGCGGGAGTTGGCCCAACCAGTCCGGGGCCGGGACCGGGTGAGTCCGGAGGTGATGCGACCCGTGGTATTGTCCTTATGTGACGGTTGTTATATCGGCCTGCGGCTGCTTGCGGAGCTGCTGAATCGGGATTCGGATGATTTGCGCAAACGCATACTGAACCCCTTGGTCAAGGAAGGCGCGCTGCGCCGTGCCTTTCGGCGTCCCAACGATCCGCGCCAAGCCTATACCAGCAGCCCGATCCAGGTTGCCACTCCCGCAGAACCACCAAAATGAACAGCAGCGCCCTGATCCAGAAAGTCTGGAATTTCTGCCACACCCTGCGCGACGACGGGGTGGGTTACGGCGACTACCTGGAACAGCTCACCTACTTGCTGTTTCTCAAGCTCGCCCACGAATACGCCCAGGAACCCTATCACCGCGACACCCGCATTCCGAAGGGCTACGACTGGCCCAGCCTCAAGAGCAAGACCGGCCAGCCGCTCGAATTGCACTACCTGGCGATCCTGAACAAGCTGGGGCGGGAGACCGGCATGTTGGGCGCCATCTTCTTCAAGGCCCAAAACAAGATTCAGGACCCGGCCAAGCTCTCGCGTCTGGTGCAGATGATCGACGCGGAAAACTGGATTGGCCTGGACGCCGACACCAAGGGCGATCTCTATGAAGGGTTGCTGCAAAAGAACGCCGAGGACACCAAAAGCGGCGCCGGGCAGTACTTCACGCCCCGGCCGCTGATTCAGGCGATGGTGGAATGCGTTCGGCCCGAGCCGCTAAAGACCATCGCCGATCCGGCCTGCGGCACCGGCGGCTTTTTCCTCGGCGCCTACCAGTGGCTCACCCGGCCCAGCAACAACCTCGACCGGCGGCAAAAAGAATTCCTCCGCCACCAAACCTTCCACGGCAACGAGATTGTCCCCAGCGCGCGTCGGCTGTGCCTGATGAACCTGTTTTTGCACAACATCGGCGACCTGGACGGGGAACCGACCGTGGAGCGGGCCGATGCGCTGATCGCCGACCCCGGCCGACGCTTCGACTACGTGCTGGCCAATCCGCCCTTCGGCAAGAAGAGCAGCATGACCATCACCAACGCGGAAGGCGAGGAAGACCGGGACGCGCTCACCTACGAGCGCCAGGACTTTTGGGAAACCACCTCGAACAAGCAGCTCAATTTCCTGCAACACATCGTCACCATTCTGAAGCACCACGGCAAAGCCGCCGTGGTGCTGCCGGACAACGTGCTGTTCGAAGGCGGCGCGGGCGAGAAGATCCGTCGCAAACTGCTGGAAACTTGCGACGTGCATACCCTGCTACGCCTGCCGACCGGGATCTTCTACGCCCAAGGCGTCAAGGCCAACGTGCTGTTTTTCGAAGCCAAACCGAAGGATGGCCGGGTGCATACCCGAGGCGTGTGGATCTACGACCTGCGCACCAACCAGCATTTCACCCTCAAGACCAAGCCGCTCAAAGTCGACGATCTGCGGGACTTCATCGCCTGCTACTATGCCGAGAATCGGCACGAGCGCCGGGAAACCGAGCGTTTCCGGTACTTCCCCTACCAGGACCTGATCGCTCGCGACAAGGCCAGTTTGGACGTTTTCTGGCTCAAGGACGACAGCCTCGACAACCTGGACGAGTTACCGCCGCCGGAGGTGTTGGCGCAGGAGATCATCGACCACCTGGAAGCGGCGCTGGCCGCATTCCGGGATGTGGCGGCAGGATTTTTCAGTCCACCTCGATAAACCGTGAAACGGGAAGCCCCTTTCCATGAACCTCGATCCCAGAACCCCCATGAAACCCCATCGCCAGCTTGCCCTGGCGGGCCTCGTCGCCTGCACGTTGGTCACCGCCTGCGGCAGGAACGAGCAGACCAGCGCAACCGCGCCCGCGCCCGCGTCCGCCCCCGCCGTGCCCGCCAGCGCGCCGCTCCCGCCGCGCGCCGCTCAAGCCTTCGTGCAACCCGCCTGGTTGCGCGAACGCCTGCCCGAAAACACCGTCGCCTATCTGCGTGTGCCGTCGGTGTGGGGCCTGTTATCCGCGCCGAACGGACGGCCGCTCGATCCCGCCCTCGCCAGCGAGCCGCACGCCCGCATCGTCGCCGCGCTCCGCGAAGCCGCGCGCAAGGACAAGATCATCGCCGACGCCGGCCTCGCGCCAACGCTGACCTTGCTGCTCGACGAACTCGACGGGCCGCTGGAAGTCGCCGTCGTCGATGGCAATGCCACGCTCAATCCGGCCAGCAGCACGGCGCTGCTCAGCGCCCACCTCAACATCGCCAGCGTGGCCGAGCTTAACGGCCGCTTGGCTTCGCTGGGGGAGGGCTTTCAGCCGCTCAAGGCGCCGCTCGATGCCGAGGGCAGAGGCGCCTTGGTCGAAGCCGGTTACGTGAAATTCGACGCGGCGAGCCGGCGCCTGCACGCGCTGATCGGCGTCACGGCCTCGCCCGCGCTGCTGGATCAGTTGATCGACCAACTGAAACAGACCCGCCCCCATCGGTTGCACGAGGTCGAGCGGCAGATCGACAGCTCCGGCCAGGGCTTGTTCGGCTGGGTGAACCTGAAGGGCATGGCGGGCATGGCGTCCGCCCAAATACCGGACGGACCGGGGGCCGCGTTACAGCGCGACTTGATCGGCAAAACCCAAAGCGTCGCGTTCGGCTGGGGCACCGTGGACGGGCGCGGTCGTTTGCAGGTCCGCCAGGAGGCACCCGGCGCGCGGTTGCTGAGCTATCTGGCCGCGAAGCAGTATCGCGCCGACGTGAAAGTGGCCGGCAAGCCTCGCTGGGCCGTCAGCCTGATGCTGCCGGACGCCGAGCGCCTGACCGCCTTCGAGAACAATCTGGCCGCCGATTTCGGCGAATCCGCCGCCAAGGAATATCGCGATTTCATCGCCATGCTCGGGCAGCAGTACGGCTTCGTGCCGGCAGATTGGTTGAAGCTGCTCGGGCCTGAGCTGATCGGTTTCGAGGACGCCAGCGGCCGGTTCAGCGCGCTGCGGGTCAACGACCGGGACGGGCTGTACCGCAAGCTGGACGAACTCGGCCAGCGCTTCGGCTGGCGGCGCGAGACCCTCAAAGTCGGTGGCACCGAGGTCCAGCACCTGACCATTCCCGGCCTGCCCGTGAACCAGGGCGAGCCACAGGCCGACGCGACCGGCAAAGCCAGCCCGGATCTGGCGCTCCTGGCGCTCTACACTCGCATCAACACGCACTTTTACTGGGTCGAGAGCGGCTCTTGGCTGATTTTCGGCGAAGTGCCGCAGGCGCTGGCGGATCGGGCGGCGTCGGCGTTGGACGCCGATCTGGGCGACTGGCTGAAGCGATCGCAACGCTACGCGCCCGAGAGTGCCTTGCTGGGGTTTTCCGCCGCCACCCGCAACGCCCAGCGCGAGGTCTATTACGCTTATCTGGGCGGGCTGCAACTGTTGGGCGACGCGCTCGGCGCCCGGATTTCGCTGGCCGATCTGCCCAGCGCCAGCGCGCTCAAACTGCCCGTCGATGGCGCCGTCGGGCTGGCGCTGGAGACCACTCCGGATCGGGTCGGCCTCACCGTCGGTTACGAGCAAACGCCGGTGGAAGTGCTGATGGCCGGGGATGGCAGCGCCCTGACCGGCTTGATGGTGGCCGGCATCGTGGCCGCCGTCGCCATTCCGGCTTACGACGATTACGCGGTGCGCGCTCAGGTCGCCGCCGTGCTGGCCGACAGCGAGCCGCTCAAACAGGCGGTGACGGCGTACTACGCCAAGCACAAAAAGTTGCCGAAATCCGACGAGGATTTGACGATGGAATACGAGGCCGATTCCGCCAAGTACCTGGAAGGATACGGCATCGACGGCGGCGCTATCGTGCTGTATTTCGGCGACGAGGCGACCGACGCCATCAAAGGGCTTTCCTTGCTGCTGACGCCCCACGTCGGCGCCGATGGCAAGCTGGTTTGGGTCTGCGGCAACGCCAGCCCGCCGGCGGGCGCCAAGGCGCTGGTCGAAGCCACCGAATACACCACCGATATCCCGCCGAAGTACTTGCCGGCGAAATGTCGCTGAGCTGGCCCGTCGCCGGGCTTGGCCGGCGGACTGCGGACCCTTGAATAATCCCCTCGCCCCCGACCCCTCTCCCGGAGGGCGAGGGGAGTTGATGCAGGAGGCTTTTACTCCAGTTTCAGCGGCCCCGGCTTGAGCACCACCGCGCTGAGCGGGGGCAGGTCCAGCACGATGGAAAAGGCGAAGCCGTGGCTGAACGCCTCCTCGGCGACGACCTGTTTGCCGGGCAGAGTCTCGCCGGTGCCGCCGTACTCGCTGGCGTCGCTGTGCAGCAGCTCCCGATAGCTCACCGGATACGGCACGCCGATCCGATACCTCTTGCGGGGCTGATCGGAGAAATTCAGCACGAACAGCACCGCCTCGCGCGGATCGCGGGCTTTGCGGACAAAACCGAGGACGTTGGTTTCGGCGCCGTTCGCGTCCAGCCACTCGAAACCGGCGCCGCGAAAATCCGCCTGATGGCAGGCCGGTTCCAGCCCGTACAGCTTGTTGAGATCGCTCACGAACCGCTGCATCCGCTGGTACTGGGGCTTGCGCAGCAGCGCCCAGTCCAGCTCGGTGTCGTGGTTCCACTCGCTGGGCTGGCCGAACTCGCCGCCCATGAACAGCAGCTTCTTGCCGGGATGGCCGTACATGTAGGTGTACAGCAGACGCAGGTTGGCGAACCGCTGCCGCTCGCTGCCGGGCATTTTGCCCAGCAGCGACTTTTTCAGGTGGACCACCTCATCGTGCGACAGCGACAGGATGAAGTTTTCGTTGAAGGCGTAAACGATGCTGAAGGTCAGCTTGTCGTGGTGATGGCGGCGGTGCACCGGCTCTTTCTGCATGTAGAACAGCACGTCGTGCATCCAGCCCATGTTCCACTTGTAGCCGAAGCCCAGCCCGCCCATGTCGGTGGGTCGCGACACGTTCGGCCAGGCGGTCGATTCCTCGGCGATCATCATCACGCCGGGGTGCTGGGCGTGGACCACGGCGTTGGTGTGCTTGAGGAACTCGATGGCTTCCAGGTTTTCGTTGCCGCCGTACTTGTTGGGGATCCAGTCCTTTTTGGAGTAATCCAGGTACAGCATCGAGGCCACCGCGTCCACCCGCAAGCCGTCGAAATGGAAGGTCTCCAGCCAGTACAGGGCGTTGGCGATCAGGAAGTTTTCGACCTCGTGCCGGCCGTAGTTGAAGATCAGCGTGCCCCAGTCGGGGTGCTCGCCCTGGCGCGGGTCGGCGTGCTCGTAGACGCAGGTGCCGTCGAACCAGGCCATGGCGTGGGCGTCCTTGGGGAAGTGGGCCGGCACCCAGTCGAGTATCACCCCGATGTTGTGCTGGTGGCAGCGGTCGATCAGGTCCATCAGATCTTCCGGCCGACCGAAGCGGGCGGTCGGGGCGTAGAAATTGGAAATCTGATAGCCCCACGACGGGCCGTAAGGGTGTTCGGCCAGCGGCAGGAACTCGATGTGGGTGAAGCCGGTTTCCAGCACGTAGGGAATCAGCAGGTCGGCCAGTTCCCGGTAGGACAGGAACTCGCCGTCGGCCTTGCGCCGCCAGGAGCCGGCGTGGACTTCGTAAATGGCGACCGGCCGTTCCAAGCCTTTGGCGCTCGCCCGCCGCGCCATCCACTCGCCGTCCCGCCAGACGTGTTTGCCGGCCCGGTCGTAGACCACGCTGGCGGTGCCGGGCGGAACTTCGGTGTGAAAGGCGAAAGGATCGGTTTTCAGGAACAGGTTGCCGTTGCGGGCCAGGATCTCGAACTTGTACAGATCGCCCTCGCCGAGGCCCGGGACGAACAGCTCCCAGATTCCCGAACCCGGCCGCAGCCGCATCGGGTGGCGGCGGCCGTCCCAGTGATTGAAGGTGCCGACCACGCTGACCCGCTGGGCGTTGGGCGCCCACACGGCGAAATTGACCCCGGCGATGTCGTTGACCGCGCAGGCGTGCGCCCCGAACTTCTCGAATATCCGGTAGTGGTTGCCCTCGGCGAACAGATAGCAATCCTGGTCGCCCAGAATCGAAAACGTGGCCGCGTAGGGGTCGATGAAGGTGTGGTTCCGGCCGTGCTCGGTCGCGTTCAGCCGGTAGCGCAAGCCGCCCGGATCGGCCGCGATCCAGGTCTCGAACAAGCCGCCCTCGTGGACCTGCTGCAGCGGGTAGAGCAGTTGCGGCCGGTCATCGCGCAGCAGGCAGGGCGAGCGAGCGCCGGGCAACAGGGCGCGGACCGCGCACAGGCCGGGCTCCATCAGCGGATGCGGCCCGAGCAGGGCGTGCGGGTCGGCGTGCCGGCCCTGGATCAAGGGGTCGCGTTCCGCCGGGCTCAGAGTGGGGACGACGGCGGACTCCCGCAACAGGAAACGCAAATCCGCCGTCAACGGCTGACCTTCCAGGCGGGCCGCGCAGGTGCGAACGTCGGTGCGCAGCGCGTCCACATGGTAGACCCGCCGCCAGAACTGGGCGTTGGCCAGCAGGACATTGCGGACTTCGGGCCGCTCCAGATCGAACGCCAACCGGTCTCCGGGGCCATCGCGGTCGTAAATCCGCGTGCCGTCGAACCAGCTCAGCTCTTGCCCCTCGCGCGGCAGCGTGGGCGGAATCCAGTCCAGAATCACACCGATTTCGCGCCGGTGGCAGGCGTCGATGAAGGCCATCAGCGCTTCGGGCCGACCGTGGCGCGGATTGGGCGCGAAGTAGCTGGCGACCGTCTCGTCCGGCTCCCAAAATGCCAGCTCGACGTGGGTGAACTTCCCTTCCAGCAGATAGGGTAGAACGGTGTCCGACAATTGGCCGTAGCCCGCGACCCGCTCCGGCCCACCACCGTCCTCGCCGAAGGTGACGCGGTGGACGGCGACCGGCAAGGTCCAGCCGGGCGTCGCCCTGGCGCGCGCCATCCAGAGGTCGTCGCTCCAGGGGTGGCAACGCTCGATGTCGCACACCAGCGCGGCGGTTTTGGGGTAAATCTCGGTCTCGAACGCCATGGGGTCGGGTTTGAGAAAGACCGCGCCTTCGGCGTTGCGGATTTCGTATTTGTACAGCTCGCCGGGGCCGATGTCGGGCACGAACAGCTCCCACACGCCCGACTCGTGGCGTTGCATCGGGTGGCGCCGCCCATCCCACTGGTTGAAGGGACCAACCACGCTGACCCGGCTGGCGTTGGGCGCCCAGAGCGCGAAATTGACCCCCGTGACGCCTTCTTTCGCCTGGGGGTGCGCGCCCAGCTTGGCGAACAGGGCATCCAGCGTCCCCCGCTGGAACGCCCGGCCATCGGCCGGAGCGAACGACGGTTCGCGAACGGCGTAGGGATCGGAGAAGGTCGCGGTCCGGCCGCCGGGTTCGACGACCATCAGCCGATAAGCCAGTTTCGCGACCCCCGGAACGCGGATGGCGAACAGGCCGTCCGGGTTGAGCCGCAGCAGTTCGCGCTTGGGGGTGCCGTCATCCGGCAACAGGTAAGCGCGCTCGGCCTGCGGCAGAAAGGCGCGGATCACCAGCGCGCGTTCCCCCTCGACGTAATGGGGCCCCAGGATCGCGTGGGGTGTGTCGTGACGCAATTCGACGATTTTCCGAATGTGCTCGTCCAGCATGGTCCGTGCCTTGTCTGTAGTGCTGCCGGCTTGATTAGCGCGAAAAATATGCGGGATTATTTTAAAACAGCCGGCTGCCGAAAGGCAGGGAAGAGTAAGGGAAACGGTGCTGTCATGCAAAAAAGATCGGGCGATGCTCGTCGAGCATCGCCCGTCGCCCCCATGGATCGACTTGGGGTTATTGGGATGGCGGGGCCGGCGGAGCCGGCTGGCCACCTTGACCGCGCATCATGCGGTGCATCGGTCGGTCGGTGAAGAAATCGTCCATCGTCTTCTTTTGGGTCGGGTCGAGGCTGGCGTACAGGTCGCCGGCGGCCTTGGCCATGGTTTTCATGCTGGCCAGATGTTGCTCCATGCCCTGAATCCGTTCCTCGAAGTGGGCCATGGCGGTGGTTTCCCGATCCCGCATGTCCTGCTTGAGCTTCATCATCTCGGCGTGATGGGCGTCCTGGGCGCCGAGAAAGGCTTTCCACCCGGCCTGTTGCTCGGGTTTCAGCTTGAGACGCGCTTCGAGCAGCTCCATCCGCTCGGCGTGGAACTGTTGCATCATCGCCATTCTTTGGCCTGGATCGCCGCCCATTCGGCCATGCCCCTTGCCTGGACCGCCGCCCATCATCGGACAATCCCCCATGCCGCCACCCCACATGGGGCCGTGTCCGCCCCAGGGGCCGGCAAAAGCGACGGTGCCCAATCCGAGGCCGGCGATGGCGACGGCGGTTAACAGCTTCTTGCGTGACGGTTTCATGCTTGACTCCTCGTTGCTCGGTTGCTTTCGATGGGGGTATTTGACGCCGCGCATGTAACCGGGATTTTTCCGGGACGGGAGTTTTGTAACGATTTGTTTCAGCCCCACAGCACCGCCAGACCGAACGGCACGGCGGCGAACGGCGGTGCGGCGACCGTATCCACGTCTTTGAACACCCCCGCCAGGCTCCACAGCCCATCGCGCAACTCGAAGGCTTCCAGCGTGCGGGCCGCCGGGTCCACCAGCCAGGCGTGCGGCACGCCAAAACGGGCATACAGGGGCAGTTTCAGGGCTCGATCCTTTTGGGCGGTGCTGGGTGACAGCACTTCGCACACCCAGTCGGGTACCACGTCGAAGCGGTGATCCTTGGGCAAGGTCGGCATCCGCTCCCGGCGCCAGCCGGCCAGATCGGGGACGGCCACCTCAGTGTCGCGGACGAAGTGAATCTCCGGTTCGATTAAAATCCACCAGCCGCCGGGACCGCCTCGGCCTTTGTGAAACGGCCCATCGATCTCGCCGTGCAGGCCGGAATGCGCCAGGGTATGTCGCCCTGCTGGCCGAGGCTGGGCATAAAGCCGACCGGCGATAATTTCGCCTACCACGTTGTCCGGCAACGCCATCAGATCATCGTACAACGTGAGTTTTTCGGCGGTATTCGGCATGTCTCTCTCCTCGCGACGATCATTGAACGAGGCCAGCGGTTTCGGTCCCCTCGGTCGGGAAAATTCCAGACCGGCTGAAACTCCCATTTGGCGGACAGTCTACAATCCCATCCTCCTTTATCGCGACACCGAAATGCCATGAGCGATCATGTTCTCATCGTGGACGACGATCCCGGATTGCGCGAATTGTTGGCCGATTATCTGACCCGCAACGGCTTCCGAGTGACCGGCGCGGCCGACGGTCGCGGATTCTGGGCCGCGCTGGAGCAAGGGCCAGTCGATCTCGTCATCCTCGATCTGATGCTGCCCGGCGACGATGGGCTGGTGCTGTGCCGCAACCTGCGCGCCCGCTCGCAAATCCCGATCATCATGCTGACCGCTCGCGGCGACGATACCGACCGCATCGTCGGCCTGGAGATGGGGGCGGACGATTATCTGCCCAAGCCGTTCAACCCGCGCGAGCTGCTGGCGCGGATCAAGAGCATCCTGCGCCGCGCCCGCAACGCGCCCGCCGAACCCGGCGAGGTCCGCCGCTTTCACTTCGCCGGCTGGACGCTGGACGTGGACGCCCGCCAACTGGTCGCCCCGGACGGGGTGCTGGTGCCGCTGGGCGCCAGCGAATTCCGGCTGTTGCGGGTGTTTCTCGACCATCCGCAGCGGATACTGAACCGCGACCAGTTGTTGGATTTCACCCAGGGCCGCGAGGCGACACCGTTCGACCGCAGTATCGATGTGCAGGTCAGCCGGCTGCGGCGGCGGCTGCGCGACGATCCGCGCGAGTCCGTCATCATCAAGACGGTCCGCAACGAGGGCTATCTGCTGGCGGCCCACGTCCACCGGGAATTTTGATGCGCCTGTTGCCGCAATCGCTGTTCGGCCGCTTGCTGCTGTTTTTGACCGGCGGCCTGGTGATCGCCCAACTGTTGAGCGCCGCCATCCTGCTGCAAGATCGCGACCAGGCGCTTTATCACGCCATCGGCGGCCACGTCGCCCAGCGCATCGCGGCCATCGTCGATCTGCTCGATAACCTGGACGATGGCGAACGCCGGCGACTGGTGACGGCGCTGGATTTGCCGCCCACTCGCATCAGTCTCGATCTGCCCTGGGAAGCCGCCATCGAGCCGGACGAACGCTATCACACCGCCCTGTTTCGCGGCCTGTTGAGACGCCAGTTGGGACCGGAGCGACCTTTTCAGTTGGAGATCAACGACGATTTGCCCCCGCCGCCCCCGCCGGCCGAACGGCCGCGCTGGCTCGATCCCGACCAACCGCCACGTCCGCGCGACCGGGCCGACCGGCCGCCGCGCTGGCGGATGCACGCCATGATGATGGGGTTGCGCAATTTCGTGGTGCAGGCGCGTTTGCGCGACGGTGCGACGGTGACGTTTCAGCAGGTGTTGCCGGAGGAAGTCATCGCTTGGCCGGGGCGGTTGCTGCTCATTTTGCTGGTGTTGCTGGTCTCGGTCGCGGTGCTGGCCGCCTTGGCGGGGCGGGCGCTGACCCGGCCACTCGCCGTGCTGGCCGACGCCGCCGGCGAACTGGGCCGCGACATCCGCCGCCCGCCGCTGGATGAAGTGGGGCCGCTGGAAGTCCGCCGCGCCGCCCATGCCTTCAACACCATGCAGGAGCGGCTGATCCGCTACATCGAAGATCGCGACCGCATTCTCGCCGCGCTCTCCCACGATTTGAAAACGCCGATCACCCGGTTGCGGTTGCGAACGGAGTTGCTGGACGATTCCCCGCTGCGCGAGAAATTTGTGGCCGATCTCGACGACATGCAGCGGATGGCGCAGGCGTCGCTGGATTTTTTGCGCGGCGGCGAGGACAGCGAGCCCATCGCGCCGGTGGATATCGACGCCTTGCTGGAGTCGTTGCAGGAAGACGCCGAGGATACCGGCCACGCAGTGAGCATCACCGGAACGGCTCGCCAGCCGCTGCGGTGCCGGCCGCTGGCCCTCAAGCGTTGTCTGACCAATCTGGTGGACAACGCGCTGAAATACGGCCAGCGCGCCGAGATCGCGGTCGCGGACGCGCCAACGCGGCTGACGCTGACCGTCCGCGACCGCGGCCCCGGAATTCCGGCGGCGGAACTGGAGCGGGTGTTCGAGCCGTTCTACCGGCTGGAAAGCTCGCGCAGCCGCGACACCGGCGGCACCGGTTTGGGCTTGAGCATCGCCCGCAATATCGCCCGCGCCCACGGGGGTGAACTGACGCTGCGCAATCATCCGCAAGGCGGGTTGGAGGCGATGTTGGAACTGCCGCGCTGAGGGCGTCGCCTATACTTTAGGCGTTCCTTACAAATCACCCCAACGGGAGGAATTGCATGGATACCACACCGTACAATTTGAGCACGCTGTTCGATCAACTATCAAAAGCTTAAATATGATCTGGCGAGGCGAAAGCCTATATATTCTTGGCGGAAAGAGGGGACCATCATGAAACGGTGGGCGGAGCGTACCCCAAAAGAATTGTTAGCCCAGGTACCACCACGCACTGCCAGGGTGGCAAAGGTTTCTAAGGAATTTGGGTTCTGGACACAACTTAACTCGGCACCTCTATAAATTTCATCGTATTTTGAGCAGGTCCACTCCCAGACATTGCCGTGCAAATCGTGCAAGCCCCAAGCATTGGCTGGAAACTGGCCAACCTCGATGGTCTTTTGCCGATATACGCCCTTTTTTTGTCCCACGCCATAGATGTAGTTGCCGTTGTAATTAGCTTGATCGGTGCTGATCGTGATCCCAAAGTAGAATGGGGTTGTTGTCCCAGCCCGTGCCGCGTACTCCCACTCCGCTTCGGTCGGCAGACGATAATTATGGCCGGTCTGTTCTGACAACCAATTCGCATAGGCCACCGCATCAAACCAGGAGACGTTGATCACCGGCCGCTGCCCCCGGCCCCAGCCGTGATCTTCGGGTTTTTTGCGCTTGGTCGCGCTGGCAAAGCGGTCGTATTCCTCGAAAGTCACTTCGTACTTGCCCATTGCAAACCACGCGACTTCAACCTCGTGTTGGCGTTCATTGTTATTTCGTTCCAGCTCGTCTGGCGGCGAACCCATCTGAAAACGTCCACTCGGGATCACCACCATCACCGGTCCTTGACTACTCTCCTTGAGGGTATCTCGAAACTCCACCGCTTTTTTGAAAGCCGCAGCGGTTTGTTTTTGCAAATCCTGTACTTGATTCACCGACCAGCCGTGGATATTTGGAACGAAGGGAGAGGGAAACTCCATCGACTTTAAGGCTTGAGCGGTTTTTTGTTGTAGAGCTTTTACCTTGTCCGCCTCCGCCTCCGCCTCGGCTTGGCGCTTGGCCTCCGCCTCGGCTTGGCGCTTGGCCTCCGCCTCGGCTTGGCGCTTGGCCTCCG
>ERZ761602.4259-NODE-4259-length-18762-cov-5.876677_pt1 | contig 18762 bp, 15 predicted proteins | sample MGYA00512165_ERZ761602 | MGnify/ENA primary metagenome ERZ761602 (study PRJEB28899, sample SAMN02445085) | bioreactor sludge metagenome | biome: EBPR sludge; isolation source: Thorneside wastewater treatment plant | place: Australia: Brisbane, Thorneside... | reverse complement strand
GATTTTAGCCTTTCCCCCCATATGTGGGGGCTGCCACGGCTATTACTAAAGAGCCAAAAAATAGGGCTTTGTTATATCTGTGGGGTTTTCTCCCAAGAACAGATTTTCTGTTCAGGGTCTATATCCAAACCATTAAGGCATTATATTTGATGGGTGACCTCCTCCGTCGCTGAGCGGCATATCCGTTGGGAGTAGCTTCAATAAAAATAGGAAACCTTCGATGGCAATAACTCACCGCTCTTTCCTGCACGACCAAGATAAGCAATTGATGATTGACCTTGCTAGTCGATTCCAGGCAGACCACCTGCATGTAGTGGACCTGCCATATCGGCTCAGTTCGTGGGGATTGGACGAGAAGGAAAACGTCCGCTTGTGGTTTGATGGGGAGAATCTGGTCGCTTGGGCGGTGTTGCAAAGTCCGTTTTGGGGGATCGATTATGTTTGCCATGCGGACTATCCAGCCTTGTTCAAGGAAATCCTTGCATGGGCGGATGGACGTGCTCGAGCCGTGATGGGTACGCCGTATGAGCGTTCGGCTTGGTTCGTCAACGTGTTCTCGGGGCAAGAGTCTCGCAAAAAGGATTTGGAAGAGATGGGATTCGCTTGTCAATCCGATGTGGGTGAGGATTCGTGGTCGAAGGTGTTCATGAAGCTTGCGCCTGAGCCCAAGATTTACGAGCCGTCTTCCGGGTTTACTGTCCGTCCGCTGGGTGGGGATGTGGAGAAGTATGTGGCGTTGCATCAGTCCGTGTTTGAGAGCAAGAACATGACAATTGAATGGCGCGGGCGCACGCTGCAAAGTCCGCTTTATAAGCCGGAGTTGGACCTCGTGGTCGAGTCACCGACGGGGGAGTTGGCGGCGTTTTGCATTTGTTGGTTCAACGAGAAACTGTCTGCGGGTCAGGTTGAGCCGTTGGGCGTGCATGCGGATTACCGTCAACTTGGGTTGGGGAAGGTAGCGTTGTCTCATGGCGTGAGTCGACTCCGCTCGCTGGGGGCGAAGGATATTTTTGTCGAGACCGATAATTATCGCAATGAGGCATTCAATCTCTATCAGTCCATTGGCTTTGAAGTGATTCAGGATGTGCTGGTCTATCGAAAAGATTATTAGAAGTGAATTTAGTAGGCTTACAGGCAAAAGGAGAATGTATCATGACAGAGACAACACAAATTAAAGACGGAGATCATTGCGAAGTGGTCAAGGGAACGCATGCGGGCAAATCGGGAACCGTCCGCGATATTAAGACGAGTAAGACGGGTCAAGTCACCATTACGGTGGTGCAGGCGGACGGAGAGCGATTTAAGACCCTTGCAAGGAATGTCGTTGTCAAGAAACTGTAGAGCAATGTCATTCTGTTTACGAAGTGGAAGCAGAGTTTGCAGACAGGGTTTATTGCTTGGTAAAATCAACGCATGACGCACGATGTTGAACTTTCACTCGATAAAAAGATCGCCTTCCCCGCCATTTGTGTGGTGTGTGAAAAACCAGACCCAGATGGCCACGTGGAGCTTTCTTTTCTTGAAGAAAAGTTTTCAGTAACAGAAGCGGCATCTACTATGCTGACGGGAAGCACATATCATGTGGAAGCCCCGTCTCATACATACGATGGTGTCCCTGTTTGTGTGGAATGTGGTCAACGCTTGAAGGCTCACCACACCAGGTTGAAGGGTATGAGTTACGTCTCATGGGCGTTGAGTGTGGTATTGGCGTTTGTTTTGCCGGTGTCGCTTGGCTGGAAAATTGCCGCGTTTGTCATTTTTCTGATTCTGCCGGGCATCGTTTCGGTGGTATATCCGCCTGCGTTGGATGTCACTATTTCAAAAGGGGTTGCGACTTTCTCCTTCACATCTCAAAAAGTAGCGGATGAGTTCAAGTCTGTAAATAGCTGATTGGGTTTCCTGGCTTAACGTGGCATTTACAGAAAACCCCGCTCCAGAACTCTGGAGCGGGGTTTTCGTTACTTGATAACTCGCTACATGTCACTTTACTTACGGTGTCGGTGTCTCGTTTGCCGCTTCGAGGGTGGAGACATTCTCCGCTTGTGCGGTCAATGAATCGGCGGCGGATTCGGTGGCGGCGGTGATGAAGTTCGGCTCGGTCGGGACGCGCTGTTTCCAGAAGTCGAAGGTTTCCACGCTGTATTCTTCGCGGGAGGCATCGAGCCACTTACGAAGCTCGACATCCTGGGCAAGTTTGTAGTCGCTTGCTGAAAGCGGCAGATCTTTTTTTCCCATTAATTGAATGATGTGATAACCGAACTGTGACTGGACTGGTTCAAGGGTGAAGTCGCCGGGGTTTTCAAGCGCGTAGGCTGCCTCTTCGAACTCGGGCACCATTGCGTTCTTTCCGAACCAACCCAGGTCGCCGCCTTGCGCGCCGGAGCCGGTGTCGGTGGAGAATTCGCGGGCGAGTTCGGCGAAGTCCGCGCCGTTCTTGAGTTGTTCGATCAGGTCTTTTGCAGTCACTTCATCGACGACGAGAATATGCCGGGCGCGGAGTTGTGTATCAACGTTGGGGACCTCGGCGGCAATGATCGCTTCGAGTTTTTCACGCAGGATCTGGTTCTCGAAGAAGGTGCGGATATAGGTTTCGTCAAGCCCGTACTCGCCAAGGTTCTCGTTCGTCCGCTTCATGAGGTCTTCGAAACCTTCCTGAGTGAAGGGAGTTGCTGTTGGGAGAGGCGTCGAAGTGGGACCGGCTGTCGGTGTGACGGTTGGAGGGATGGTTGCGGTCGCGGTTGCAGTCGCTTCGAGGGTCGCTGTCGGCTCGGCGGTTGCGCCTTCCACTGTCGGCTGGGGTGAGGCTGTGGGTGTGGATTCAGGCTCAGGCGTGAGCGGAGTGAGAGGCGTGGCGGTCGCATCCGGGGTGGGTGTGATGAATTCAAGGATGCTTTCCGGCTCGGTCGGCGCTTCGAATGCGGTGGGCGTCGCTGTGGGGGTGGGCGTCCCATCGGGGTAGAAGTTGAAGCCCGATTCGATGCGTTTGTTGAGCTCTTCTTCGCTGACGGTGATGCCGCGTTTTTCGGCTTCGAGCCGGATGATCTGTTCGTCGATCAATTCATCCAATACGGTCTGACCGAGTTCTTCCGGCGAATTGAGCTGCGACTCGATGCTCTGGAGTTGCGCGGTCATGTCCATGCCGAAGTACTGCTGGTACTGCTGATATTGGATGTAGTTGTCGATCAGTTGCTGGCGGCGCAAACGCACGCGCGCCTCGAGGTCCCTGGCGACGATCTCGGTCTCGCCGACCTTTGCCACGGTACGGTTGAGCTGGAAATAGTTGACGTCGAGCCAGCCGTAGAGAAGCAGCAGGACAACCGCGCCGAGGATGCCGAAGAAGACATAGAGGATAAGGCGGGTCTGTTGTTGTTCGCGCTCGAGGCGGGCGACATGTTTTTTGTGCATAACGGGCTTCCTGCCCGATTCGTTGGACATGGGTCATACTCCCTTTGGTTTACCGCTAAAGGCGCGATGAAAAAAAGTTCTTCTTTGCGAACTTCGCGGTTCGTTTTTTTCTGTTTGCAGGGGCTGGGTATGGATATAAATCCGGGGCATGGACTGTGTTGCCCATGCCCCGTGCGTTCGATTGACTTTAGTCGACGCCGCGATTGGCGAAGGGCAGGAGCGCAACATGGCGCGCCTGTTTCACCGCCGCCGCGACGAGGCGCTGGTGTTTGGCGCAGGCGCCGGTCTGGCGGCGCGGGCGCAGGTTGCCTTCTTCGGTCACGTACTTGCGGAGAAGGTCGACCTTTTTATAGTCGATGGTCAGGGTCTTATCGGCGCAGAACTGGCAGAACTTGGGCTTGGCAAAGAACTTGCGGTCTCCGCCTCGTTCGCTGCGTTCGGGGCGGTCTCCGCCGCCATCGCCGCCGGATGTGGGTCTTTCGTCACTCATTTTGACTCCAAATTTGGTTTAAAAACAAGGGTGCGTGGTACACGAACGGGAAGGGTGTACTCTTCGAAAACAGGTCCCTTGTGGTTATGGTTTCTTTAGAACGGGAATTCCTCTTCTGCCGCGCCGTTCGCGGGTTCGGCGGGAGAGGCCTCCGATTGGGTATTGGCTTCGCGCCGGTCTCCGAGCATCATCATTTCGTTGGCAACGATCTCCACGCTGGTGTGCTTGACGCCTTCTTTATCGTCCCAGCGGCGGGTTTGCAGGCGTCCTTCCACGTAGACCTGCTGTCCCTTGACGAGGTACTGCTTGCAGATCTCCGCCAGCGTGCCCCATGCCACCACGTTGAACCATTCGGTCTCGTTGTGGCGTTCGCCGTCTGCACTGTTCCATGCCCGGCTGACCGCCACGGTGAAGGTGGTGACGGGTTTGCCGCTGGGCGTGTAGCGCATCTCGGGGTCTTTGCCTAAATGTCCAATGATCTGTACCTTATTAAGTCCTCGGCTCATGGTGTGCTCCTAAATGTTGATGACCGGGCAAAAGATTATCCAACCGCAGAAAGCATATGCCGCATGATCGACTCTTGGTAACGCAGGTTGCGTTCGAGACCCGAAGCGGCGGTGGGGTTCATGGTCACGTTCAGCAGAACGTACTGACCTTCGCGGTGCTTGTTGATGGAGTACGCCATTCGGCGGCGGCCCCATACCTCAGCCTTGTCCACGCTTCCGCCGGACTCGGTGATCCATCCCTTGACCTTGTCGAGCACGCCGTTCATGGCGGTCTCATCCAGGTCGGGCTGGATAATGCACATCAATTCGTAATTACGCATGTGGGAAAACCTCCTTTCCATGGGTTAGTTCCTGTTCAGGTCGTAGACCCGCCGGGAACGGAAAGGCACGTATATGAAACGTACCAGACAACGCACGCGAGTTTACCACAGGAATCGGGTTTGGGGGATGAAAACCCGGCGGCACAGTAGAGCCTTGCGCTTGATGCCGTCCATCGAAAGTGCTCCTCGCTGGAACCCACCTGCATGCCGTACTTTTGAAAGGGGGGCTTTATCTTCCAACCAGGCGGCTCCCGCCTTACCGTCCTGCAAGGTCGTGAAAGAATCATAACAATCGCTTCGATGGTGGCAGAGCGTAAAACGAAACGAAGTATAATCAGCCTTGCTTGATGTATTTTTCTATTTTTCAGGAAACGGTGAAAAAATGGTAGTCAAACAACCAGGTACCGGACAAATCCCCCATGCGTCTTCCGGTGGATTTACCCCGCCCCAGATCAATACCCTGGAGGACACGGGGCTTTCTCCGCTTTGGCTCCAGGACCTGATCCTTAAAGTGCTTTACTTCCGCGGTTATCTCTCCGGCAGCAAGATCTCCGACGAGATCACCCTGCCGTTTGCCGGGGTCACCGACCAGTTATTGACCACCCTCAAACAGGAAAAACTGATCGAGATCAAATCGTCGCAGGGTGGCTTGGGTGAAGGCTCCTACACCTATGGCATCACCAGCGCGGGAATCGTCCGGGCTCGTGAGGCATTGGAGCGCAGTCAATACGCGGGACCTGCCCCGGTTCCATTCGAAGTCTACAACGAATCCATCCGCCGCCAAAAGAGCGGACGTGTTGCCGTCACCTCGCGAACCATGCGGCAGATCCTTTCGCAGTTGGTCATCTCCGAAGCCTCATTTCAGCGGCTCGGCCCCGCGCTCAATTCCGGCACATCCATTTTTATGTATGGTCCTCCCGGCAACGGCAAGACCAGTATTGCGCGCGCCTTCGGTAACCTTGTCCTCACTCAAAGCATGTACATCCCGTACGCGCTGTATTTGGACGGGCAGGTCATCAAGGTATACGACGCGGTCAGTCACAGCCTTGCGCCAGATAACGACGCCAACTCCAACCCGACCGGGACGTTGCGTGGTTCCAGCCGCCGCGACCCGCGTTGGTTGAAGATTCGCCGTCCCTTCATTGTCGTCGGCGGTGAGTTGACACTTGAGGGACTGGACCTTGTCTTTGACGACACCACAAAATTCTACGAAGCCCCGTTTCAAGTGAAAGCCAACGGTGGCATCCTGCTCATTGACGACTTCGGTCGCCAGCAAGTCCGCCCGCGTGATCTGCTCAACCGCTGGATCGTTCCGCTCGAAAATCGCGTGGACTTTCTCCGTCTGCATACCGGGCGTAAAGTGGAAGTGCCCTTTGATGTGCTGATCGTCTTCTCCACCAACCTGCCCCCCAAAGACCTCGTGGATGAAGCCTTCCTGCGCCGCCTGCGCCACAAGATCGAGATCGGCGACCCCTCCTTTGAAGAGTATCGCGAGATATTCAAACGCGTTGCGCAGGATAAACGTATCGAATACAACGATCAGGGGCTCGCGTATCTTTTGCAGGAATGGTATATCAAACGTAACCGCAAACTTCGCGCATCGCATCCACGCGACCTTTGCGATCAGATTCTCGACATCGCTTCGTACCTGGCAATGCCGCCCTCCATGAATCGCGAGATGATCGACCGTGCCGCTCTGGCATATTTCGTGGACATTTAGCCCCGCTTCGCAACCCCGCCCCAGCCTGATTCTCCATGTTTGACAGTTTTCCACGCCCCATCATACTCGCCCATCGCGGCGACTCGCTCCATGCGCCTGAGAACACCCTGCCAGCGATTTCGCAAGCCATTCAAAAAGGCGCTGACGGAATCGAACTCGACGTAAAGCTCACCGCAGATGGACATGTGGTTGTGATTCACGACTCCGATGTTGACCGCACCACCGACGGCAGTGGGCGCATCTCTTCCCTTTCACTTGAAGAGGTCCACAAATTGGATGCAGGTTCCTGGTTCGCACCGGAATTCAGCGGCACAAAGATCCCCCTGCTCGAAGAAACATTTGAAACCATTGGCAGGGATAAGTTGATCAATATTGAGTTGAAAAACTATTCCACGCCCTTCAATGGTCTGGCGTTGAAGGTCTGCGAATTGATCAAGCGCCATAACAATGGCAGTCAGATCATCCTTTCGTCCTTTTTTGCCTTCAATTTGAAAATTGCCGCCAGGGAATTGCCAGGAATCTCGCTTGGCTTACTTGCCATGAGAGGCGGGCTTGGCTCATGGCCACGCTCGTTCGGGTTCATGTTCGGCGATTACCAGGCGCTTCATCCGCATCTCTCAGATGTCAGCCGGGAGCAGATCCAACGCGTGCATCGCCTGAAAAGACGCGTTCATGCCTGGACGGTGAACGCCGCGGAAGATATCCGCCGTCTGCGCGACTGGGGTGTGGACGGCATCATCACAGACGACCCTGCTGGGGCATTGAAAGCCCTTGGCAGATAACCTGCTTCAGAAGTCCAAAGTCGGGAGAGTTTGGACTTCGATCGCTTCTTTATGTTATAAAAGTGGGACGATGCGTCTGATTCGAACCTTTTGCCTGTTCCTCATCCTCATTTCGATTTCGCCGCCCGTTCGCGCGCAATCTCCCACGCCGTCCGCCGCTGTGCGGGCTGTTTTGGATGCGATGACGCCAGAGGAACGGGTGGGGCAGTTGTTCCTCGTTTCGTTTACTGGTACAGATACCAGCGCGGAATCCCAGATTTATGAGTTGATCGTACAGAATCATGTAGGTTATGGTTTCTTTAGAACGGGAATTCCTCTTCCGCCGCGCCGTTCGCGGGTTCGGCAGGGGAGGCATCCGATTGGGTATTGGCTTCGCGCCGGTCTCCGAGCATCATCATTTCGTTGGCAACGATCTCCACGCTGGTGTGCTTGACGCCTTCTTTATCGTCCCAGCGGCGGGTTTGCAGGCGTCCTTCCACGTAGACCTGCTGTCCCTTGACGAGGTACTGCTTGCAGATCTCCGCCAGCGTGCCCCATGCCACCACGTTGAACCATTCGGTCTCGTTGTGGCGTTCGCCGTCTGCACTGTTCCATGCCCGGCTGACCGCCACGGTGAAGGTGGTGACGGGTTTGCCGCTGGGCGTGTAGCGCATCTCGGGGTCTTTGCCTAAATGTCCAATGATCTGTACCTTATTAAGTCCTCGGCTCATGGTGTGCTCCTAAATGTTGATGACCGGGCAAAAGATTATCCAACCGCAGAAAGCATATGCCGCATGATCGACTCTTGGTAACGCAGGTTGCGTTCGAGACCCGAAGCGGCGGTGGGGTTCATGGTCACGTTCAGCAGAACGTACTGACCTTCGCGGTGCTTGTTGATGGAGTACGCCATTCGGCGGCGGCCCCATACCTCAGCCTTGTCCACGCTTCCGCCGGACTCGGTGATCCATCCCTTGACCTTGTCGAGCACGCCGTTCATGGCGGTCTCATCCAGGTCGGGCTGGATAATGCACATCAATTCGTAATTACGCATGTGGGAAAACCTCCTTTCCATGGGTTAGTTCCTGTTCAGGTCGTAGACCCGCCGGGAACGGAAAGGCACGTATATGAAACGTACCAGACAACGCACGCGAGTTTACCACAGGAATCGGGTTTGGGGGATGAAAACCCGGCGGCACAGTAGAGCCTTGCGCTTGATGCCGTCCATCGAAAGTGCTCCTCGCTGGAACCCACCTGCATGCCGTACTTTTGAAAGGGGGGCTTTATCTTCCAACCAGGCGGCTCCCGCCTTACCGTCCTGCAAGGTCGTGAAAGAATCATAACAATCGCTTCGATGGTGGCAGAGCGTAAAACGAAACGAAGTATAATCAGCCTTGCTTGATGTATTTTTCTATTTTTCAGGAAACGGTGAAAAAATGGTAGTCAAACAACCAGGTACCGGACAAATCCCCCATGCGTCTTCCGGTGGATTTACCCCGCCCCAGATCAATACCCTGGAGGACACGGGGCTTTCTCCGCTTTGGCTCCAGGACCTGATCCTTAAAGTGCTTTACTTCCGCGGTTATCTCTCCGGCAGCAAGATCTCCGACGAGATCACCCTGCCGTTTGCCGGGGTCACCGACCAGTTATTGACCACCCTCAAACAGGAAAAACTGATCGAGATCAAATCGTCGCAGGGTGGCTTGGGTGAAGGCTCCTACACCTATGGCATCACCAGCGCGGGAATCGTCCGGGCTCGTGAGGCATTGGAGCGCAGTCAATACGCGGGACCTGCCCCGGTTCCATTCGAAGTCTACAACGAATCCATCCGCCGCCAAAAGAGCGGACGTGTTGCCGTCACCTCGCGAACCATGCGGCAGATCCTTTCGCAGTTGGTCATCTCCGAAGCCTCATTTCAGCGGCTCGGCCCCGCGCTCAATTCCGGCACATCCATTTTTATGTATGGTCCTCCCGGCAACGGCAAGACCAGTATTGCGCGCGCCTTCGGTAACCTTGTCCTCACTCAAAGCATGTACATCCCGTACGCGCTGTATTTGGACGGGCAGGTCATCAAGGTATACGACGCGGTCAGTCACAGCCTTGCGCCAGATAACGACGCCAACTCCAACCCGACCGGGACGTTGCGTGGTTCCAGCCGCCGCGACCCGCGTTGGTTGAAGATTCGCCGTCCCTTCATTGTCGTCGGCGGTGAGTTGACACTTGAGGGACTGGACCTTGTCTTTGACGACACCACAAAATTCTACGAAGCCCCGTTTCAAGTGAAAGCCAACGGTGGCATCCTGCTCATTGACGACTTCGGTCGCCAGCAAGTCCGCCCGCGTGATCTGCTCAACCGCTGGATCGTTCCGCTCGAAAATCGCGTGGACTTTCTCCGTCTGCATACCGGGCGTAAAGTGGAAGTGCCCTTTGATGTGCTGATCGTCTTCTCCACCAACCTGCCCCCCAAAGACCTCGTGGATGAAGCCTTCCTGCGCCGCCTGCGCCACAAGATCGAGATCGGCGACCCCTCCTTTGAAGAGTATCGCGAGATATTCAAACGCGTTGCGCAGGATAAACGTATCGAATACAACGATCAGGGGCTCGCGTATCTTTTGCAGGAATGGTATATCAAACGTAACCGCAAACTTCGCGCATCGCATCCACGCGACCTTTGCGATCAGATTCTCGACATCGCTTCGTACCTGGCAATGCCGCCCTCCATGAATCGCGAGATGATCGACCGTGCCGCTCTGGCATATTTCGTGGACATTTAGCCCCGCTTCGCAACCCCGCCCCAGCCTGATTCTCCATGTTTGACAGTTTTCCACGCCCCATCATACTCGCCCATCGCGGCGACTCGCTCCATGCGCCTGAGAACACCCTGCCAGCGATTTCGCAAGCCATTCAAAAAGGCGCTGACGGAATCGAACTCGACGTAAAGCTCACCGCAGATGGACATGTGGTTGTGATTCACGACTCCGATGTTGACCGCACCACCGACGGCAGTGGGCGCATCTCTTCCCTTTCACTTGAAGAGGTCCACAAATTGGATGCAGGTTCCTGGTTCGCACCGGAATTCAGCGGCACAAAGATCCCCCTGCTCGAAGAAACATTTGAAACCATTGGCAGGGATAAGTTGATCAATATTGAGTTGAAAAACTATTCCACGCCCTTCAATGGTCTGGCGTTGAAGGTCTGCGAATTGATCAAGCGCCATAACAATGGCAGTCAGATCATCCTTTCGTCCTTTTTTGCCTTCAATTTGAAAATTGCCGCCAGGGAATTGCCAGGAATCTCGCTTGGCTTACTTGCCATGAGAGGCGGGCTTGGCTCATGGCCACGCTCGTTCGGGTTCATGTTCGGCGATTACCAGGCGCTTCATCCGCATCTCTCAGATGTCAGCCGGGAGCAGATCCAACGCGTGCATCGCCTGAAAAGACGCGTTCATGCCTGGACGGTGAACGCCGCGGAAGATATCCGCCGTCTGCGCGACTGGGGTGTGGACGGCATCATCACAGACGACCCTGCTGGGGCATTGAAAGCCCTTGGCAGATAACCTGCTTCAGAAGTCCAAAGTCGGGAGAGTTTGGACTTCGATCGCTTCTTTATGTTATAAAAGTGGGACGATGCGTCTGATTCGAACCTTTTGCCTGTTCCTCATCCTCATTTCGATTTCGCCGCCCGTTCGCGCGCAATCTCCCACGCCGTCCGCCGCTGTGCGGGCTGTTTTGGATGCGATGACGCCAGAGGAACGGGTGGGGCAGTTGTTCCTCGTTTCGTTTACTGGTACAGATACCAGCGCGGAATCCCAGATTTATGAGTTGATCGTACAGAATCATGTAGGGGGGGTGGTACTGGTGCGGGAAAACGATAATTTTATAGAAGCCAATACCACTGCCGGGGTATATCAACTGATTCAATCCCTCCAACAAGTAGAGTGGGATGCTTCAGCCACTCCCGTTGCCGACCCCTTGACTGGGAACGAATTGAATTCTTCCTATGTGCCCTTGTTCATCGGCATCTCGCAAGAAGGCGACGGATATTCCACTGATCAGATCCTTGCCGGGCTGACTTCGCTTCCAAGCCAGATGGCGATCGGTGCAACCTGGGATCTGGAGCTTGCCGAAGAGGCAGGTGCGGTGCGCGGTGAGGAAATTTCAGACCTGGGTTTCAACCTGCTTCTCGGTCCTTCCCTGGATGTGCTTGAAGCGCCCGTCGCGTCAGGCGGCGACCTGGGCACACGTGTGTTCGGCGGCGATCCATTTTGGGTGGGTGAGATGGGGCAGGCGTACATTCGGGGATTGCACCTCGGTTCGCATGGAAACATGTTGGTGATCGCAAAACATTTCCCCGGCACTGGAGGCGCTGATCGCCTGACCCAGGACGAAGTCTCCACGGTCAGAAAATCGCTCGAGCAGTTGAAGCAGGTCGAGTTGGCGCCCTTCTTTGCCGTAACCGGGAAAACCACGGAACCGAACGAAACCACGGACGGTTTACTGGTCTCTCACATTCGATATCAGGGATTCCAGGGCAATATACGCGCTACAACCCGCCCGGTCAGTTTCGACCAACAAGCGCTAAGCCAGATTCTTGCCTTGCCTGAGTTCTCATCATGGTACGAAGAGGGCGGCCTGCTGGTGAGCGACAGTCTGGGGACCCCCGCTGTGCATGATTTTTACACCACCGGCGGCGGCAGTTTCCAGGCGCGGATCGCTGCGCGGGATGCATTTCTGGCGGGCAATGACTTGCTGTATTTGGGTAATATCAAATCGGATGATGCGCCCGATTCCTTTAACTCGGTTGTTCGCACCTTGCAATTCTTTGCCCAAAAATATCGCGAAGACCCCGCCTTTGCCCAACGGGTGGATGCCTCGGTGGCGCGCATCCTTGCCGCCAAGCTTCGCCTTTACGATGGTTTCTCGATCAACAATGTCATCATCGATGCTGAAGCCAACCCCTTCCTGCCAGAAACCGAAGCAGCTGTGGAGGAGCCGGGCGCGGATATCTCTTTTCAAATTGCGCGGAGCGCTGCAACCCTCGTCAGCCCGGGACAACAAGACCTTGCTTCTGTAATGCCCCTGCCGCCCCAACCGAACGACCGGATCGTGTTCATCACCGACACTGTCGGCGGGGCACAATGTACGGGTTGTACGGTCCAGCCTCAGTTTGCGGCTGATGCGTTGCAGAGGGCTGCGTTGCGGTTATACGGTCCGCAGGGCGGGAATCAGGTGGAGGAATTCCGACTCAAATCCTATTCCTTCGAAAATATCCTCGCGTTGTTGGATGCTCCTGACGACAATCAATTTGTGGAGGATGACCTCGATGCGGCGGACTGGGTTGTGGTTTCGGTGACGGGATTCTCGAGTGGGCAATCCAGTTCGATAAGCCGCCTTTTGCGTGAGCGCCCCGACCTGTTGTTGAATAAACAGTTGATCCTTTTTTCGTTCGGTGCGCCGTACTATTACGACACAACCACAATTTCGCGCTTTACAGCCTATTATGCGTTATACAGTAAACAGCCGGCGTTCGTCGATGTTGCCGTGCGGCTCCTCTTTCAGGAATTGACGCCTGATGGGGCTTCCCCGGTTTCGATCCCCGCCGTGGGATACGATTTGATCACTGTCATGTCGCCGAACCCGAACCAGATCATTCCGATCTTTCTCGACCTGCCATCCGGTACGAAGACACCCGAGCCGGGGAGTACGCCCGAACCCGCGGCGTCCCCGCTGTTCAAGATCGGCGATACGATCTCTTTGCGTACGGGTGTGATTATGGACCATAACGGCAACCCGGTCCCCGACGGGACGGTGGTGAAGTTCTCGATGCTGTTGACGGGCGAAGGCGGCGGCATTTTGCAGCAAGTCGAATCGGTGACGACCGATGGTGTGGCGCGCGCGGCGTTTGGGCTGGATAAACCCGGTTTGCTCGAGATCCGTCTGACCAGCGAACCGGCGAATATCTCCGAGGTGTTGCAGTTGGACGTATCGCAATCGGGGGAGGTGGCAGTGACGGTTGTCGTCCCGGAATTGACTCCGTCCACCCAGCCGACGCCGCTGCCCCCTGTGGTCCAGGAGCCGGATTCCTTCGTGACCCGCGAAGGCTATCCGCGCGTTTCTGCCTGGTCGCTTTCGATGCTGCTCGTCCTGTTGGGTTCCGGAGCGTTGTTGGTGATCGCCTCGCGTTTTTTTAACCGAACGGCGGCTCTTCGTCTGGCTCTTGGCATGTTATTGGGGGGCTTGCTGGCGTATAACCTTTTGGCGTTCGGTTTTTTTAGCCTGCCGGATTGGCTCGCAGGGCAGGGGATGCCCGGTGTATTCTCGGCGACGATTGCAGGGCAATTGCTCGGGCTGGCAGGCGGCTGGGTCTGGTGGCGGTCGGGAAAATAGTACCTTCCGCTCATTTCCATATCGCCATTTGGTGATACCATACAGCCATCATCAGGACAGGAGTATTTATAGATGGAATCCAACAACAAAACCGGAAAAACAAACAAGGCAAAACAACCGCCGATTCTGTTCGATAAGACCCAGGCGATTATTAAAGACCTTACGAAAAAACTCGGCGGGACGCTCGTCACATATTTCAACAACCCGCGCGGGGCGGTATGTCATGATGATGTGCTTGCCCTCTTCGAGCTGCTCGAAAAGATTGGGCGGCAGGATCGAATTTATCTCTTCATCAAATCCAGCGGCGGGAATGGGCAGGCTTCACTGCGAATTGTAAACTTGCTTCGCCAGTATTGTGACGAAATTGTCGCTGTCATCCCGTTGGAATGCGCTTCCGCCGCCACCATGATCACGCTTGGCGCGAATGAGATTCATATGGGTCCGATGGCATATTTGACTTCGGTGGACACATCTCTCACACATTCCCTTTCGCCCATCGACCGCGACAACGACCGGGTCAGCGTCAGTCTGGACGAATTGAACCGCGTCGTCAAATTATGGCAGGCGCAGAGGGCCGACTCGAACGAGAACCCCTATCAGCAGCTCTTCCAACATGTTCACCCCCTTGTCATTGGCGCAGTGGATCGGGCGGAGTCTCTTTCGATCATGCTGTGCAAGGAATTGCTTGCCTATCATATCAGGGATGATGCGGTCGCTGACCAGATCGCTTCGACGCTCAACTCAAAATATCCTTCCCACGGATACCCCATCCTTTACGAAGAAGCCCGGCGCATCGGCTTGAAAGTCAACCATCTTGCGCCTGAGATCAACTCGCAATTGCTCGAACTCAACGAGCTTTACAGCGAGATGGGACAGCGCGCCACCACCGATTTCGACGATACCCATGCGCATGGCAATGAGATCCTCAATATCTGGGAATCGACCGATGTGCTGGTTTACTACCAACAGGATAAGGATTGGTTCTATCGCACCGAGGAACGGCGCTGGATATCGCTCAATGATTACAGCAGCTGGCGCCGGATGCACAGGAAGGGCAGCAAGGTCGAAAAATCCATCCTCCACATATCATAAACAGGCAAGACACAGCTTTGGCTGTGTCTTTTTTTGACGAAAATCGAGTTTAACAAAACCTTTGCAAAACCTTTGCAGTATGGTAGAATATTCTTATGTCAACAGTTACACAACTCAAATTTAATGACTTGGCCCCCGACCTGACCTTGCTGGATGGGAATGGCAAACCCAGGAAACTTTCCACGCTTTGGAAGAAGAATGTCCTGGTCCTTGCCTTCACCCGCCACTTTGGATGCCCGCAATGCAAGGAGATGGTGGACCAATTGATCGATGCGCATCAGACGCTCGCCGAAAGTGGTTTGCAGCTCGCGATCGTTTCCCACGCCTCGCCCGAATCTGCCAAGGCTTTTTGCGATCAACGCGCTCCCGGCGCTCTCTGCCTTGCAGACCCGGACCGCACCGCTTATCGTGCCTATGGACTGTTTCGCGGCTCCTTCTGGCAGACGCTGCTCTCGCCACGCATCTGGAGTTCAAACCGCAGGCTTGCCCGTGACAAAGGCTTCAAGCCCGAACTTCCCCATCCCGGGCAGGATGCTTATCAAATGTCCGGCACTTTCGTCATTGGCACAGATGGGCGTATTCGTCTGCCGTATTACTACGAAGATATCGCCGACCATCCGCCCGTGGACCTGCTCCTGCATGGCATCATGGGCGTGGATTGGAACAAACCGTTCGATTCGAAACCGCTGGTGTAGAAAGTAAAAGAAATGAATAGTGTTTTCATAGCAACCTATCTCGCGATCAAGGAAGTCTTCCGGAATCGTGGACGCTTTTTCATGGTGGCGCTTGTTATTGCGCTTATCACCGTTCTCGTCCTGTTCATCGCCGCGTTGGGCGAAGGCTTGTCCGATGCGAACCGCCAATATGTGGCAAACCTGGACGCGCAGTTGATCGTCTTCCTCGAGAAATCCGATTACAGCATCACCGCCAGTCGCCTTGAGACGAACACTGTCAAGGCCGTCAGACGTGTGGAAGGGGTGGCGGATGCCGGACCCATATACACCTCGAATTCCGAGATCGTTTCCCTGCCTGAGCCGCTCAAAATTTCCATGCTCGGTGTGGAGGCGGGAAAGCCCGGAATGCCGACGTTGTTGGACGGACGTTACTTCCGCGGAGGGGAGGCGCGCGAAGCCGTCATGGATGTGGGTGTGGCGCAGCGCACGAATCTACAGATCGGCGACACCATTGAAATCCGTTCCACTCAAGGGACGGAGGATGAATTTTTCACATTGACCATCGTCGGACTTGTCGATAAACAGGCTTACTTTTTCCAGCCGACCATCTTCATCCCGCCATCTACGTGGGAGTTAATGCGCCCCCAGCCCGAAGCAGATTTGAGCAGCGACACACCCTACCCGAACATTGTCGCCGTTAAATTGCAGGACCCAACCCAGGTGGAAGAGATGAAATCCCGCCTGGTGGAGCGGGTTCCCAATATCGAAGTTGCCGATATCGAAACGACCATCAATAACATCCCCGGTTATACCGCCCAGCAGGGCACGGTTCAAACCCAAGGCGCTTTTACCCTGCTGATCGGGATCCTGGTGATCGGCGGCTTCTTCCAAATTCAGGTATTGCAGAAAGTACCGCAGATCGGTGTGCTCAAAGCCATCGGTTCTTCGAATTTCGTGGTTGGGCTTTCAGCCGTCATTCAGATCATCATAGTGACCGCCATCGGCGTGGGGATCGGGGCGACACTTAATTATCTCTTTTCGCTCGGTCTGCCGCCTACCATTCCGCTGGCATTCAACGGGACCCGTTCCATCCTTGCCATCTTTTTACTCTTATTCATCGGTCCATTGGGGGGGATGGTGTCCATCATTTACGCTGTTCGCATCGAGCCGCTCAAGGCTCTGAGGTTAGGTTAGAAAATGTCTGATATTGCATTGGAAGTGAAAGACCTGGTCAAGTCGTTCTCATTGGACGGCGGGACAATCAACGCAGTGGATCGGGTTTCGTTTCAGGTCAGGTTCGGCGAATTCGTCGCCCTGGTCGGACCCAGCGGCTCGGGCAAGACCACCATGCTGTCCATCCTGGCTGCCTTGCTTTCGCCCACCAGCGGACAAGTCCTGATTGACGGTCAGGACCTTGCCAAGATGCCTGAAAAGGATCGTGTTAAATTGCGCCGGGAGAAGATCGGTTTTACGTTTCAGGCAAATAACCTGATCCCGTATCTCTCCGCCCGTGAAAACGTGGAATTCATGCTGCGTTTGAACAACAGACTGGACCATGCCAGCCGCATCCGCTCGGATGAATTGCTGTCTCGCCTGGGTTTGGCAGATCGGCTTCACAACCTGCCCGCTCAAATGTCCGGCGGACAGCAGCAGCGGGTTGCCATCGCCAGGGCTTTGATCCACAACCCTGCGCTTGTATTGGCGGATGAGCCCACTGCCTCGCTCGATACCGAACGCGCCTTTCAAGTCGTGGAGACTTTTGCCAATCTGATCCACGAGAACGGACGCGCCGGGATCATCGTCACACACGACCTGCGCATGTGCCAGTACGTCGACCGTGTCCTGCAAATGCAAGACGGCAAACTGGTGCGCATTTACGAGACGAAGAAGGAAATCAAAGAATTGGCGACTGCCGCCGTTCACTAAACTGTAGGGCAGGCAGAAAGCCTGACCTACAAAATTGAATCAAAAAGGCGTCCAGAGATGTGAGTCTCTGGACGCCTTTTTGTTCTCTAATCTCTGCTCTTACGCAGTTTCAAGATAACGTTCGATCTCGTAATCCGTCACGCGCAGGCGGAACTCATCCCACTCCTCCCATTTCGCGCGCAGGTAGGCTTCGGTGAGGTAGCTGCCCATGGCGTTCTTCAACACTTCATCCTTCTCCAACTCTTTCAAGGATTCAGCCAGTGAGCCGGGCAATTCGGTCACGCCGAGCTTGGCACGCTCTTCCTTGTCGAGGTGGTAGAGGTTGATGTTGTTCAACGGCTTGGGCGCCTTCAGGTTCTTGTCGATGCCGTCGAGCGCGGCGGCGAGCATGGTCGTGAACGCCAGGTACGGGTTGGACGACGGATCGGGGAAGCGCAATTCGGCGCGGACAGCCTTGTCGCGCCCTTCGGTGTAGCGCGGAATGCGGATGAGCGCCGAGCGGTTCTGCTGAGCCCAGCCAATGTACACGGGTGCTTCATAGCCGGGGACCAGGCGCTTATAGGAGTTCACGGTCGGGGCAACCACACCGGCGAGGGCGCGGGCATGTTCCAACTGACCCGCAATAAAGGAGTATGCAAGCGGAGAAAGGTGGGCATCATCCTTCGCATCGAAGAACAGGTTCTTGCCGCTCTTGATATCGAAGAGACTCTGGTGACAGTGCATACCGGAGCCATTGATGCCGTACACCGGCTTGGGCATGAAAGAAGCGGTCAACCCGTGCTGGGCGGCGATAGCCTTCACAGTGTATTTCAGGGTCAGGACGTTGTCCGCCGCTTTGAGCGCATCCGCAAAACGGAAGTCGATCTCATGCTGGCCGAGCGCCACTTCGTGATGACCCACTTCCACATCGAGTCCCATCGCATCGAGGGCATCCATCAACGCCGTGCGGACGACGACTGCTTCGTCGAACGACGAGAAATCGAAGTAACCGCCCGTATCGTGGGGGACGGGATGAACGCCTTGTCCGTTCTCGCCTTTGAAGAGGAAGAACTCCGGCTCGGGGCCAATGTTCAACTTCCAGCCGCGTTCAGCGATCTTGGCGAGAATGCGCTTCAAAGCGCCGCGTGGGTCGCCTTCGAAGGGTTCACCGGCGGGAGTGAAAATGTCGCAGAACACGCGCGCGCGGCGGGATTCAGCCGAAGACCACGGCAGGACGACATAGGTGTCCGGGTCGATCTTCAAGCGCATATCGCTTTCCTGAATGCGCGCAAAACCTTCCACAGACGACCCGTCGAACCAGGCGCCGTCGGTCAGTACATCTTCGAGATGCCGGATGGGCATATCCACGCTCTTGACCGCGCCGAGCACGTCCGTGAATTGGAGTGATAGGAATTTGACATTATCATCCTTCACACGTTTAAGTAATTCTTTTCCGTCCATTTTATTTCTCCTTTTATGATTTTTTTAGAATGTTGACAACTACTC
>ERZ761602.4258-NODE-4258-length-18765-cov-48.715179_pt1 | contig 18765 bp, 15 predicted proteins | sample MGYA00512165_ERZ761602 | MGnify/ENA primary metagenome ERZ761602 (study PRJEB28899, sample SAMN02445085) | bioreactor sludge metagenome | biome: EBPR sludge; isolation source: Thorneside wastewater treatment plant | place: Australia: Brisbane, Thorneside... | reverse complement strand
CGCGGCGGCTGGTCAGGGACGAGATGAGTCCGGTCGCCCGCATGATGGCGATCGCTGACATCTTCGAGGCGTTGACCGCGGTTGACCGTCCCTACAAGAAGGGCAAGACGCTGTCCGAGGCGATCGGGATCATGTCCTTCATGAAGAAAAATCAGCACATCGATCCGGAACTGTTCGATCTCTTCCTGCGCTCCGGGGTCTACCGTGACTACGCGGAACGCTTCATGAAACCGGAGCAGATCGACGCGGTCGACATCTCGGCTTACCTCGGCGGGCAAGCGATCCCTGGCTGAAGATCCGCTCGGCAAGGCTTTTTTTCATGCCGCCACCCGATCGCCGGGCGGCGAGGACGCGCAGCATTGCCGCGCCGCCATCCGCAACATTGCAACAGCGGCAGCCAGCCACGTTTCGCCGGATTATCGGATGTCGAGCGTGAAATATTTCATATTGCGGTGCACCAGAACTTGGCTATACTGCGCGCGCAGGTGAAGTCAAACAAGGAAACAGCCATGAAACTCAAAATCTACTATCACATTACCCAGGATCGCGCGGGCATTCCGACGGATTATACCGGCGCCCGCCACTTCGTCGTTCCCGAGGGTCAGGCGGTCGAGGAACTGGCGAAAGCCCAACTCGCGGCCGATTATCAGGTCCCGTTGCGGGCTGTCGAGATCGTCCAGATCGCCGCCTGACCGGCTAGCCGCCAGCGCGCTGCATCGCCCGGTCGATCCGGGCGAGCAGTTCGCTTGCCGCCCCCTCGTCGCCCTGGCGAAGCGTGATTTCGACACGCAGGGCGCATAGCTGCAGGGCACCGACGCGCCGCGGCGTTTCGCTGGTCAGCGCAAAATGAAGACTTGCACCGCCGTCTCTTCCTCTTCAGCCAGCCACCGCGGCGGTGTTGGCATTTGCGGCCCAGGCGCGCATGCGTTCCAGACCGGTCCAGTCGGCATCGACATCGGCGATGGCAGCGGTCGGGCAGGCGCTGTCATTGCGCAGCGCCGCATATGGCCCGCAACATCCTGTTACACAAAGCCACGAAAGGACGACAGACACGATCGCCGCGATTGCCTAAAGTCCACCCGTGCATTGAACCCCTCCTCTCGAAACCCCCTTTCGAGAACTTCGACCCCGCCCCCCGGCGGGGTTTTTTTGTGGCGCCGGCCCATCCGGGCGCTGCATTCCGTGGAGTTGCCTTGCATCCTCCTTCCGGTTTTCCCGCAAGCCGCTATAATTATGCCTTCGAGTTCTCGCGGATCGAGGTAATCAACATGGCCGAGCAACACTCCTCCAAGGGCATCATGATCACGACCATCGTCGTGGCCATCATCCTGACTGCGATCGTGGTCCCCTTTTCGCTGAAGGGGGAGAGGTCCGCTGCCGACAGCGGCAGTGCGGATCAGGCCGATAGCCGCATCCAGCCGGTGGCGCGCTTCGAACTGGCCAAGGCGGCTCCGGCCGCCGCCGCCGGCCCCAAGGATGGCGCGACCATTGTCAACACGGTCTGCGGCGCCTGCCATGGTACCGGCGTCGCCGGCGCCCCGAAGACGGGTGACAAGGCTGCCTGGGCGCCGCGTATCGCCCAGGGCAACGACACCCTTTACAAGAACGCAATCTCCGGCAAGAACGCCATGCCACCGAAGGGTGGCGCCGCCGACCTGTCCGATGCCGAGATCAAGGGCGCGGTCGATCACCTGGTGGGCCTGTCCAAGTAGTCTGCGGGAAATGTGAAAAGGGAGGCGGCAGCCTCCCTTTTTCGTTGACCGAACAAGGGCGCCTCGTGGGCGCCCCGCTCAGGCCGGCTTCTGGCCGGCCGCTTCAGGTTGCTGCAGGCATCCTCACTTCTTCGCCGGATCGGCCGCCTTGGCCACCTCGGCCTTCGGCGCTTCGGCGGCCGGGGTTGCCGGAGCCTTTGCCACAGCGTTCGCGGCATTCTTCTGCTTCTCGCCGTTGGTCGTCGCCTTCACTTCGCTAGCAGCAACCGCCGGCTTGCCTTCCGGCGCCTTGGCCTCGGTAGCGGCGACGGCCGGCTTGACCTCCGGTGTCTTCGCCTCGGACTTGGGCGCTTCGCTTTTGACGACGGCAGCAGCGGGCTTGACTTCCGCGGCGGGCTTGACGTCAGCGGCGTGGGCGAACCCGAAAGCGGCGGCGAGGGCGAGGGCAACGAGTTGCTTGGTCATCTTGAATCTCCTTGGGTTGGTTTATTCGGAATTTCCTCCGGCTTTGCGAAATCGCGCCGCCTTGTGCCGAATAACGCGGGCGGCTGCGCCCCGGATGTCACGAGAAGGGTAACCCGCCGTAACGTACCGTTACCGAGCCGTTAGCGCTTGTTGCCGGCCAGCATGGCCTTCAGCGCGTCGAGCCTGGCGCTGCCCGTGGCCTTGTCGGATGCGACGGACTCCCTGCCGCCGGAGAACCGGATGTCGTCCCTGCCCATCTCGGCAATGAAGCGCGAGGGTTCGCCGGGAATGAGGTCGCGTGCCTGCTTGCGGCGCTCGCAGTAGGAGAGGTGCAGCGAACGCTGGGCGCGGGTGATCCCGACATACATCAGCCGGCGCTCCTCGGCGAGCTTCGCCGGGTCGAGGGACTCGCGGTGCGGCAGGATGCCCTCTTCGACGCCGACCAGGAAGACGTGCCGGTATTCCAGACCCTTGGCCGCATGCAGGGTCGACAACTGGACGGCGTCGATGTCTTCGGAACCCTGCTTGTCGAGCAGGTTGATCAGGGCGATGCTCTGGGTCAGGTCGATCAAGGTCTTGCCGTCTTCCTCGCCTTTCCGGTCGAGCCATTCGGTGAATTCGCAGACGTTGCCCCAGCGCGTACGTGCGGTGCGCTGATCTTCGTGATCGTGGAGGTGGGCTTCGTAGTCGATGGCTTTCAGCAGGTCGGGAAGGACCTGTTGCGCCGGCTCGCGCCCGGCCCGTTGCCGCAGGCGGCTGATGAACTGGCAGAACGCGAGCAGTGGCTCGAGCTGGCGCGGCGGCAGCCGATGCGCAAGGCTCTCCTCGAAGGCGGCGTGGAACAGCGAGAGATGGCGCTCGCCGGCGTACTGGCCGAGGACCTGCAGGGTCGCCGCGCCAATGCCGCGCCTGGGTGTCGTGGCGGCACGGATGAAGGCCGGGTCATCGTCGGCGTTGGCCAGCAGCCGAAGGTAGGCGACGATGTCCTTGATTTCGGCCTTGTCGAAAAACGACTGGCCGCCGGAAAGAAGATACGGAATCTTCTGGTTGCGCAACTGCGTCTCGAACAGTCGCGCCTGATGGTTCGAGCGGTAGAGGATGGCGTAATCCCCGAACTTGCCGCGCTGCTCGAAGCGGTGCGCCTGGAGCTTCATCACCACGCCCTCGGCCTCGGCCTCGTTGTCCTTGCAGGCGGTCACGGTGATCTGCTCGCCATGCCCGAGTTCGGACCACAGGTTCTTGTCGAACAGCTTCTCGTTGTGGGCGATGACGTTGTTGGCGGCCTTGAGGATTCTTGCAGTCGACCGGTAATTCTGCTCGAGTTTGATGACCTTGAGCCCCGGAAACTCGGCCGGCAGCCGCTTCAGGTTTTCGATGTCGGCGCCGCGCCAGCCGTAGATGGCCTGATCGTCATCGCCCACCGCGGTGAACCGGGCGCGGATGCCGCTCAGCAGCTTGAGCAGCCGGTACTGGCAGGCGTTGGTATCCTGGTACTCGTCGACCAGCAGATAACGCAGGCGGTTCTGCCATTTCCCGGCAATGTCCGGATACTCACCGAAGAGTCGGACCGGGAGACCGATCAGGTCGTCGAAGTCCATCGCCTGGTAGGCCTTCAGCGTGGCCTCGTAGGACAGGTAGGCGTGCGCGGCCCGCGCTTCGAGCTCGCTGGTCGCGAGCCTTCCGGCGGCCTCGGGCGTTACCAGCGCATTCTTCCAGTTCGAGATGATCGCCTGCAGGCGCCGCAGCGCCGCCTTGTCGACGTTCTTGGCGACGTCGCCGATGATGCCGGCGCAATCCGCCGCATCGAAAATCGAGAAGCGCGGCTTGAAGCCAAGCGCCTTCGCCTCCTCGCGCAGGATGCGCACGCCGAGCGAATGGAAGGTCGAAATCTGCACTTCCCCGGCCGTCGACCGCGACAGGAGCCTGGCGACCCGCTCCTGCATCTCTTTCGCCGCCTTGTTGGTGAAGGTGATCGCCGCCACGTTGCGCGGCTGGAAGCCGCAGTCCCGGATCAGGTAGGCGATCTTCTGCGTGATCACCCGGGTCTTGCCCGAGCCGGCGCCGGCCAGGACCAGCAGGGGGCCGTCCAGGTAATGGATCGCTTCATGTTGCTGGGGATTGAGGCCGGACATGGGTCGGAATCCGCAAGGGACGGCGCCGCCGGCAGGGCCGGTGAGCCAGAAGAAGAAGCGCCCCGGAGGTCCGGGGCGCCAGGATCGAGGGGAGGAATTCTACCCCGGGCGGTGCCGCATGCGGTCCGCCGCCGTCCGCTGCGGGTCAGACGATGTCGAGGTGACCAATGCCGCTGGTCAGATCGCGGTCCTTGGACTCCTTGCCGTACAACTTGATCTGCAGGCGCAGGTCGTTCAGCGAATCGGCGTTGCGCAAGGCATCCTCGTAGCTGATCCTGCCGGCTTCGTAGAGATCGAAAAGCGACTGGTCGAAGGTTTGCATCCCGAGTTCGCGCGACTTCTTCATGATCTCCTTGATCTCGCCCACCTCGCCCTTGAAGATGAGGTCCGAAATCAGCGGTGAATTGAGCATGACCTCGACGGCCGCGACGCGACCCTTGCCGTCCTTCTTGGCGATCAGGCGTTGCGAGACCATCGCCCGGAGGTTGAGCGACAGGTCCATCAGCAATTGGGAACGGCGGTCTTCGGGGAAGAAGTTGATGATGCGGTCGATCGCCGTGTTGGTGCTGTTGGCGTGCAGCGTCGCCAACGCCAGGTGGCCCGTCTCGGCGAAGGCGATGGCGTAGTCCATCGTGTCGCGGTCACGGATCTCGCCCATCAGGATGACATCCGGCGCCTGGCGCAGCGTGTTCTTCAGGGCCGGCTTCCAGTCGTCGGTATCGACGCCGATCTCGCGCTGCGTGATGATGCAGTTCTTGTGCTCGTGGACATATTCGATCGGATCCTCGACCGTGATGATGTGGCCGAAGCTGTTCTCGTTGCGGTAATCGACGAGGGCGGCCAGCGAAGTCGTCTTGCCGGTGCCGGTGCCGCCGACGAAGATGACGAGACCGAGCTTGGTCATCGCGACGTCCTTGAGGACGGGCGGTATTCCGAGTTCGTCGAGGGTCGGAATGGACTGGTTGATGGTCCGGCAGACGACGCCAACGCGCCCCTGCTGGATGAAGGTATTGACCCGGAAGCGGCCGATCCCGGCCGGTGAGATGGCGAAGTTGCATTCCTTGGTCGCCTCGAACTCGGCCGCCTGGCGATCGTTCATGATCGACCGCGCGAGTTCCTGGGTATGCGACGGCGTCAGGACCTGATTGGAAACCGGCATGATCTTGCCGTCGACCTTGATCGCCGGCGGAAAGCCTGCCGTGATGAACAGGTCCGACCCCTTCTTCTGCACCATCAGGCGCAGGAGGTCGTGCATGAATTTCATTGACTGGTCGCGTTCCATGGCTCTTCCTCTTTCCCTGATTTTCGCCGGCTCAGCCGGGGAAGTTGTCCTTGTTGGTCGCCCGTGCGCGGGCCTCGGCGCTGGAGACGACATTGCGCCGCACCAGTTCGAGCAGGTTCTGGTCGAGCGTCTGCATGCCGAAGTTCTGGCCGGTCTGGATCGCCGAGTACATCTGCGCCACCTTGTTCTCGCGGATCAGGTTGCGGATGGCCGGCGTGCCGATCATGATCTCGTGCGCCGCGACGCGGCCCATGCCGTCCTTGGTCTTGAGCAGCGTCTGCGAAATGACGGCGCGCAACGATTCGGAAAGCATCGAGCGGACCATTTCCTTTTCCGCCGCCGGGAAGACGTCGACGATGCGGTCGATGGTCTTGGCGGCCGACGAGGTGTGCAGCGTGGCGAACACCAGGTGGCCGGTTTCGGCCGCCGTCAGCGCCAGACGGATGGTTTCGAGGTCGCGCATTTCGCCGACCAGGATGACGTCCGGATCCTCGCGCAGGGCCGAGCGCAGGGCGTTGGCGAAGGACAGGGTGTGCGGCCCGACCTCGCGCTGGTTGATCAGGCACTTCTTGGCCTCATGGACGAATTCGATGGGGTCTTCGACGGTCAGGATATGCGCGTATTCGTGTTCGTTCACGTGATTGACCATCGCCGCCAGCGTCGTGGACTTGCCGGAACCGGTCGGTCCGGTCACCAGCACGATGCCGCGCGGGTATTCGGCGATGTCCTTGAAGACCTTGGGGCAATTCAGGTCTTCCAGCGACAGGATCTTCGAGGGAATGGTCCGGAAGACCGCGCCGGCGCCGCGCTGCTGATTGAACGCATTGACGCGGAAACGGGCCAGGTTGGGAATTTCGAAGGAGAAGTCGCACTCCAGCGTCTCTTCGTAGATCTTGCGCTGGGTGTCGGTCATGATGTCGTACACCATGCCGTGTACGTCCTTGTGCTCCATCGCCGGCAGGTTGATGCGGCGTACGTCGCCATGGACGCGAATCATCGGCGGCAGTCCCGAAGACAGGTGAAGGTCGGAAGCCTTGTTCTTGACTCCAAAGGCCAGGAGTTCTGTGATGTCCATGCGGATCGTCCTTAAGGCGCGTGTATACTGGAAACAGAGAGAATTCCAAAGGATTATGAGCGCAATCGCCTCCCGCCTGCAAGCAGTCAGAGATCGTATCGCCCGGGCGGCACGGGATTTTGGCCGCTCGCCACGGGAAATCGGCCTTCTCGCCGTCAGCAAGACCTGGCCGGTGGATTGCGTGATCGAGGCAAACGGGGCGGGGCAGCGCTCATTTGGCGAGAACTACGTCCAGGAAGGTGTCGCCAAGGTGCTCGCGACGGCCGGCCTGGGTCTGGAGTGGCATTTCATCGGCCCGCTGCAGAGCAACAAGACGCGTCTGGTCGCCGAACATTTCTCGTGGGTGCACTCCATCGAACGCATGAAAGTGGCCGAGCGGCTCTCCGCGCAACGTCCGGACGACCTGCCGCCGCTTTCCGTCTGCATCGAAGTCAATGTCTCGGGTGCTGCCACCAAAAGCGGTTGCGCACCGGACGAGGCGCTGGCGCTGTGTCAGGCGGTTTCCGCGCTGCCCCGCCTGAAGCTGCGCGGGTTGATGGCGATTCCCGCGGCGGCGGACGATTTCGCGGCCCAGCGGGCGCCCTTCCGCCAGCTGCGCGAACTTCGCGAACGGATTCGCGCTGCCGGACTGCCGCTCGATACCCTTTCGATGGGCATGTCCCACGATCTCGAAGCGGCCGTCGCCGAAGGCGCGACCATCGTCCGCATCGGCACGGCAATTTTTGGCGAGAGGCGTCACCCATGAAAATTTCCTTCCTCGGCGGCGGCAACATGGCGCATGCGCTGATTGGCGGCATGCTGAAACAGGGATTTGCCGCTTCCGGCATCCAGGTCATCGACCCCGGCGCCGACGCCCGCGCCCGGCTCGCCGCGGCTTACGCGGTCAACAGCGTCGAAGCGGCCGAAATGCTGGCGGAAGTCGGCGACCTGCTGGTGCTCGCGGTCAAGCCGCAGCAGATGAAGGATGCCGTCACCCCGCTGGCCGGCCGGCTGGGCGACGCCCTCGTCGTCAGCATCGCGGCCGGACTCGACATGGCGACTCTCTCGCGCTGGCTGGGCGGGCACCGCAGGATCGTTCGCTGCATGCCGAACACCCCGGCCCTGATCGGCGCCGGCATCACCGGCTTGTGCGCGCTGCCGGAAGTGAGCGATGGCGAACGTTTGGCCGCTGACCGCCTGCTGCGCTCGGTCGGAACGACCGTCTGGATTGCCGGCGAAGCCGGGATGGATGCCGTCACCGCCCTCTCCGGCAGCGGCCCGGCCTACGTCTTCCTGTTCATCGAGGCCCTCGAACAGGCCGCCGCCGAACTCGGGTTCACGCCGGAGCAGGGCCGCCAACTGGCGGTCGGGACGGTGCAGGGCGCCGCGGCTCTCGCCGCACAGTCCGCGGAACCTGCCTCGCTGCTGCGCGAGAGGGTCACCTCGAAGGGAGGGACCACCGAAGCCGCGCTGGGCGTCATGAACGAGAGAGGCGTCAGGGAAGGGATTGTCGCCGGGGTCAAGGCGGCTGAAGCGCGCGGCAGGGAGCTGGGCCGCTTGCTGGGAGCGAACTGATGCATGTGCTGATCTTTCTCGTCGATGCCGTTGTCGGCTTCTTCTGCGTACTGTTCCTGCTGCGTTTCCTGATGCAGGCGACGCGCGTTTCGTTTGCCGGACAATTCGGCGATTTCGTGGTGAGGCTGACGAACTGGGCAGTCAAGCCGCTGCGCCGCGTCATACCGGGCATCGGCGGCATGGACTGGGCCAGCCTGGTTGCGGCGCTTGGGCTGCAGCTTCTGCTGTCGGCGCTCGTGGCCGGTCTTGCCGGGCCATCCGTTGCCGCCGATGGCGGGACGATCGCGCTGACGGCGGTCTGGTTCGCCGTGCGCACTCTGCTGCGTCTGACAGTCTATATCGTGATCGGCGCGCTGATCCTGGAAGCCGTCCTGTCGTGGGTCAACCCCTACTCGCCGCTGTCGCAGCCGGTGCAGCAACTGACCCGGCCGATTCTCGAACCGATCCGGCGCATCGTGCCCACCATTTCGGGCATCGACCTGTCGCCACTGGTCGCCATTCTCCTGCTGCAAGCGCTTCTGATGCTTGTGTGAGCGAGTGGCTGCGCGTCGCGGACGATGGCCGCCTTGTGCTGACCCTTCATGTTCAGCCCGGCGCCAGGAAGACGGAGTTCGCCGGCCTGCATGGCGATGCGCTGAAGCTTCGTCTGGCCGCACCGCCCGTGGAAGGGAAGGCCAACCTGGCTCTCGTCAGGTTCATCGCGGATGCCCTCAAGCTGCCCGTCGCCGCGATCACCCTGAAAAGCGGCCACACCGCGCGGCGCAAGGTACTGGAAGTGCGCGGGGCGAGGCCCGAAGCCGCCGCCTGCCTCGCTCAGCCTTCGTAGACGACGCGGCCGGCAACCAGCGTCATCGTGACCTTGCCGTTCATCATGCAGCCTGTCCACGGCGAGTTCTTGCCCCGGCTCTTCAGCGCCTCCGGCGTCAGCTTCCAGGTCGCGTCCGGATCGAAGACGCAGACATCGGCCGTGCTGCCGACGCCGAGATGGCCGGTCGCCAGCCCGAGGATTTCGGCTGGCGCCGAGGTGATCCGGGCCAGCGCGGCGGGGAGGCTGACTCCCGCGGCGCCAGCCCATTTCAGAGTCAGCGGCAGCAGGAGTTCGAGCCCGGTCGCACCCGGCCTGGCTTCCCCGAAGGGAAGAAGCTTATCGTCGGCGCCGGCCGGGGTGTGGTCGGAGCAGATGGCGGCAAGGCCGCGGGCAGCCGCGCGCGACAACGCCTGACAGTCGCTCTGGGCGCGCAGCGGCGGGCAGAAGCGGGCGTGCGGGTCGAAGAAGCCGATGTCATCCTCGGTCAGCAACAGGTGGTGGATGCCGATGTCGCAGGTGACCGGCAGGCCTTCGTCGCGGGCCGCAGTGACCAGCGCCACGCCGGCCGCCGAGGAGAGGCGGGTCAGATGCACGCGGCAGCCGGTGTCGCGGACCAGTTGCAGGATGGTGGCGATGGCAATGGTTTCGGCGGCGACCGGAATGCCCGCCAGGCCCAGGCGGCTGGCGACTTCACCGTCGTGGGCTATGCCATTGCGCGACAGCCAGTAATCCTGCGGCTGAAGCCAGACCGGGAAGGCGAAGGTTGCCGCGTATTCCAGGGCCCGCAGCAGCGCCTCGGTATCGACGACCGGGACCATGGCCTGCGAGAAGGCCACGCACCCGGCCTTTCTCAAGCCGGCCAACTCGGCCAGCCGTTCCCCTTGCAGGCCCATGGTCAGCGCGCCCAGGGGCAGCACCCGGGCCTTGCCGATTTCCTTGGCGCGGTGGATCAGGCGATCCGCCAGTTCCGGCTCGTCGAGCGGCGGGACGGCGTCGGGAGGGACGACCACGGATGTCACGCCGCCGGCGACGGCCGCCGCCAATTCGGCCTCGATGCTGTTGAGACGGGCGCTGAGGTCGATCAGCCCTGGGGAAACGATGCTCCCGCCGGCGTCCACCGTGCGTGCGGCGACGAAGCCGGCCGGCGCTTCGCCGACGCCCGCAACCCGGCCTTCGGCGATGAACAACGACATGTTGCGGTCGACGCCGTTCCCGGGGTCAATTACACGGCCGCTGCGAATTTCGATATTCATGTCAATTCCCCGCGACGATGCTCATGACGGCCATGCGCACCGCGATGCCGAAGGTGACCTGGGGCAGGATGACCGCCTGCGGCCCGTCGGCCACCGCGGAATGGATCTCGACACCGCGGTTCATTGGCCCCGGGTGCATGACGATGGCGTCCGGCCTGGCCAGCGCCAGCTTCTCCGGGGTCAGACCGTAGTGACGGAAATATTCGCCGGCGGAAGGCAGCAGGGCTCCGGCCATGCGCTCGTTCTGCAGGCGAAGCATGATGATGACATCGCAATCGCGGATACCCTCGTTCATGTCGTGGAAGACCGCGACGCCGAACTTGTCGAGATGCTTGGGCAGCAGCGTTTCCGGTCCGATGGCGCGAACTTCCGGCACCCCCAGCGTGGTCAGAGCCTCGATGTCCGAGCGCGCGACCCGCGAATGCAGGATGTCGCCGACGATGGCCACGCGCAACCGGGTGAAGTCCTGCTTGTAGTGGCGGATGGTGTACATGTCGAGCAGGCCCTGCGTCGGGTGCGCATGGCGGCCGTCGCCGGCGTTGACGACGTGGACGTCGTCGCGGCCGATCCGTTGCAGATGCTCGGCGATCAGGTAGGGTGCGCCGCTCGACGCGTGACGGACGACAAAGAGGTTGGCGTGCATGGCGCACAGGTTGTCGATGGTATCGAGCAGCGTCTCGCCCTTGGCCGTCGACGAACGGTTGATGTCGAGATTGATGACATCGGCCGAGAGGCGCTTGGAGGCGATCTCGAAGGTCGTGCGCGTGCGCGTCGAGTTCTCGAAGAACAGGTTGAACACGCTCTTGCCGCGCAGCAGGGGCACTTTCTTGACATCGCGCGCCGAAACTTCCATGAAGGAGGCGGCGGTGTCGAGAATCTGCGTGATCACCAGCGGCGGCAGCCCGTCGATCGACAGGAGGTGGATCAGTTCGCCGTTCCGGTTCAGCTGCGGGTTATGCATTCTCCAGCCTCCAGGCAAGGCGGCCGTCGTCCAGCCTGCACAGTTCCAGACTCTCGCCGTCGCCGAGGGCCACATTCCAGACGCAGTAGGCGGCCCCGATCGGCAGCTGCCGTCCGCCACGGTCGGCCAGCACCGCCAGCGCCACCGACGCCGGGCGCCCGTAGTCGAACAGTTCGTTGAGGGCGGCGCGGGTGGTGCGCCCGGTGTAGACGACATCATCGACCAGGATCAGGTGGCGGCCTTCGACTTCGAACGGGATGACCGTCGGCTTGACCCGGGGATGCAGACCCTTCGCGGCGTAATCGTCGCGGTAGAAGGAGACATCGATCAGCCCGATGTCCTCGGGCAGGCCGAGGAGTTCCTTGAGGCGCCCGGCAATCCAGGCGCCGCCGCTGAAGATGCCGATCAGCGCAGGCTGGCGATCCAGGTGCGGACGGATCAGGTCGGCCAGTTGACGGCACTGGATCTCGACATCAGGCAGGGGGCTGGGCAGGGGCGGCATCGTGCGGACTTTCGAACCAGGTTTGAAGGATGAGCTGGGCTGCCACGGCATCGAGCAGCGGCCCGGCGGACTTGCCGTCGTGACCGGCTTCCCGCAGGCGTGCTGCGGCATCGAGCGAGGTCAGGCGTTCGTCGGCCAGGCCGACCGGCAGCGCGAAACGACGACGCAGACCCTCGGCGAACTTCTGCGCGAGTCGCGTCATGGCGTGCGGGGTTCCGTCGGCGTGCGTCGGCAGTCCGACCACCAGCTGGACCGGCCGCCATTCGCCAACCAGCTTGGCGATGGCGGCGAAGCGGTCCTCGTTCGATTCGGCACGAATCACCGTCAACGGATGAGCGCTGCCGAGCAGGGTCTCCCCGGTGGCTACCCCGATGCGCTTCTCGCCGAAATCGAACGCCAGCACCGTGCCTTCAGGCATGTCCGGCGACGTCGGAAAGCTGCGTGAAACTGACGCCGAGCTTCTGCATGGCCGCCGGCAGACGCTCTTCCGGCGGCAAATCGAACAGGATGCTGCTCTTCGCGGGTACGGTCAACCATGAATTCCGGGCCAGTTCGTCTTCAAGTTGCCCGGCATCCCAGCCCGAGTAGCCCAGCGTGACGATGATCTCCGAAGGCATGCCCAGGCTGCCCACCGCCGCCAGGACGTCGCGCGAACTGGTCAGGCCGACCTCGCCATTGACGGCCAGCGTCGATTGCCACTGTCCGACCGGGCGATGCAGCACGAATCCGCGGTCCAGTTGCACCGGACCACCGAAATACACCGGCAGATTGGTAAGACTCTCCGCAGCCAGCCTGATGTCGATCTTTTCCAGCAGCCCGGCCAGCGTCATGTCGATCGGCCGGTTGACGATGATCCCCAGCGCTCCGCCTTCATTGTGCTCGCAGACATAGACCAAGGCATGGGAGAAATAGAGATCCTCCAGGGTCGGCATGGCGATCAGGAAATTGTCGGTGAGGTTGACGCTCTTCATGCCGGGAATTCTAATCGTCGGCGACGCGCAAACCAACCATGAAGAAAGAAAAAGCTCGCGCCCGGTCTCGCCCCGATCTGCACGACCATGACCACACGGCCTCTGCCGCGGCCCTGGCGGAAGCGCGCGAGGTCGATTGCGCCTTCGTCCGCGGCCGTGAGATCGTTGGCCTGGCGCCGTCGAATTCCATTTCCAGATCAATCGCCACGCGAAGACCAGCCGCCGACCGCGCGGGTGGGACGCCCAGGCGAAGGCGACAACGTCGCGGTTGGCCTGGAGTTCGAATTACCCGGTGATCAGGATGCCTGCCTGGCCCTGACGTAGCCGGCAATCAGTGTCAGCAGTTCGTCCTCGTCGTACGGCTTGCCGAGGTAGTCGCTGGCGCCGATTTCGAGCGCGTGGCTGCGATGCTTCTCCGCGGTGCGCGACGTGATCATGATGATCGGCAGCTTGCTCAGCCGCTTGTCGGCGCGGATGTTGCGCACGAGGTCGAAACCGTCCATGCGCGGCATCTCGATGTCGGAAATGACGACATCCGGGACCAGTTCGAGCAGTTGTTCCAGGGCGTCGATGCCATCCTTGGCCAGCGCGACGTGGTAACCCTCGCGGACTAGAAGGCGGCCGGTGATCTTGCGCACGGTCAGCGAATCGTCGACCACCATCACGGTTGGCGCCGTGGTCGTGGTGGTCACGACCGGCGCCGCCGTCACCGGAATTGCGCTCTCGACGCTTGCCGCGGGCTTGCGGCTGGCCAGCGCGACCGGGTTGAGTATCAGGACGACCTGGCCATCGCCGAGGACCGTGGCGCCGGCGATGCCGACCACCCGGGAGAGCTGGGCGCCGATGTTCTTGACGACGACTTCCTGGTTGCCTCTCAGTTCGTCGACCTGCACCGCCACACGCTGCGAGCCGGAGCGCAGGAGAAGGATCCAGTACTGGCGCTGCGCCTCTGGCGCCGCCGAGGTGTCGCCGAGCAGGTGCGGCAGGTAATGGAAGGGGTAGCGATTCCCTTGCCATTCGACTTCGCCCCGCGCGCGAAGGACGGCCAGCGGTTCCTCCTTGAGATCGAGAACCTGCTCGATCATCGTCGATGGAACCGCGTACAGGATGGCGCCGGCCCGCGCCAGCAGTGTCTGGGTCACCGCCAGCGTCAGCGGCAGATAGATGCGGAAGGTGGTTCCCTGGCCGAGGCGGGAGACGGTTTCGATACGCCCGCCCAGTTCCGCGACTTCGGTCTTGACCACGTCCATTCCGACTCCGCGGCCGGCAAGCTGGCTGACCTCGCCGGCAGTCGAAAACCCGGGAAGGAAGATGAAGTCGTACAGGCGGGCGTCTTCGACGTCCTGTCCGGGTTCGAGCAGGCCCAGTCCTTCCGCCCGGGCGCGGATACGCTCGCGATCGAGTCCGCGGCCATCGTCCGCCATCGAGAGGATGATTTCGTTGCCTTCCTGCGCCAGTGAAACCGTGATGTCGCCCATTTCCGGCTTGCCCGCGGCGACGCGCTCGGCGCGTGCTTCAATGCCATGCGTCACGGCATTGCGCAGCATGTGCTCGAGCGGCGCCATCATCTTGTCGAGCACCGAGCGGTCGAGTTCCACCTGACCGCCGACGATGTCGAAGTTGGCGCGCTTGCCGAGTTCCTTGGAACTCTGGCGGACGATGCGGAACAACCTTTCGGCCTGGCTGGCGAAAGGCATCATGCGCACGCCCATCAGTTCCTGCTGCAGTCCGCGATTGAGTCGCGCCTGCGCGACGATGGCGGCATTCGCGTCGTCGAGGTTCTTGAGCAGGTTCTGCTGCACCGTGGCGACGTCGTTGACCGACTCGGCCATGAACCGGGTCAACTCCTGGAAGCGCGTGAACCGGTCCAGTTCGAGCGGGTCGAAGTCCGCCTGGCCGTCGTGCGCCTGGGCGACACGCGCCTGGATCTGGCCTTCGGCCTGGATCTCGATCTCGCGCAACTGGCGCCGCAGACGGATGACGTTTTCCGTCAGATCGAGCAGGGATCCCTTGAGGCTGCGCATTTCCCCCTCGATCCGCGCCCGCGCGATCGAAAGCTCGCCCGCCTCGTTGACCAGCCGGTCGATCAGGTCGGCCCGGACACGCAGGGTTGCGCGTTGCGCGCCCGTCTCGACCTCATGGTCGCGGTCGACATCCGGCGCCAGGGCAACCGCGGACGGGGCTTCGCCAATGGCTGCGCCCGGAAGCACGCTCGTCGCATCGAGTTCGGCGCTCTCGCCAGAGCGCAGGCGCTCGGTCGCCTGGGCCAGCATGTCACAGCCGCTCTCGATCTCGTCGATGAAGGCAGGAGTGGCCGCCTCGGCGCGGAGGACGTCCTCGACCCGCGCTTCAAGCAAGTGGGTGAACTCGCCGAGGTTCATCGCACCGGCCATCCGGGCATTGCCCTTGAAGGTATGCAACAGCCGGGCGATCGCGTGCGGCTGGGCGTCGCTGGCCGGATCGCCGCGCCACAGGCGGAGCTGCACGGTCAGCTCGCGCAGCTGGTCCTGGGCCTCTTCCAGAAAGACGGGCAGCAAATGCTCGTCGAGGTCATCCTTGAGTCTTGCGACGACCGGGGCGGGGGCGGCTGGCGTGACGGCCTCGCCGCCCGGCTGCATGGCCGGCTCCAACGCAACCGCAAGCTCTTCCTCGGCGGAAACGCCGGCCGGCTCGATGGCCGCAGGTTCGGGTTGCGCTTCGGCAAGGTAGATGTCCGCAAGCGCGCCAATCAGCTGGACCTGCTCTTCCGGCGCCTCCTGGCGCGCCAGAGCCGTGAACATGTTCTCGAGGGTGATGATCGCCTGGCGAACGGTTTCAAGTCCCTCGATGCTGTCCAGGCGGCCTGAACCGTCACGGCGCAACAATGCGTGCTCCAGCGCCAGCGCCAGGTGGTGCAGCGGCATCAGGCCAACGGTCGCCGCAATGCCGCCCAGGGTGTGGGCGGCGCGCGTCATGTCGAATGCGGTCAGGGCAGTCGGATCGGCATCCAGATCGGCATGGCAAGCGACCAGGGTGGCGAGGTGTCCACGCGCCTCTTCACAGAAGATGTCGTAGAGAGTCGGCGCCGCGGCGGGAATTTCCGCCGGCTGTGGAAGCTCGGCCACTTCCTCTTCCAGAAGATCGGCGAAGGCATCTGCCATGTCGCTGGACGGCTCTTCCGTCTCCGCGGTTTCGCTTGCGATGGCTTCAACGGGGTGTCCGAGCGCCTCCTCAGGGCTTGTTCCGGCTACCTCGATCTCCTCCATCTCCGTGGCCGCGAACCCTTCGAATTCGCCTGCCGACGGAGGGTTGACCGCAAGATCAAGGTCGAAGGACAAGGCTTCCTCGGTCTCGACCGGCGGGATATCCACCCGCTCGACGACGCTGACGGTGCTTTCTGCCGGTGGCGCCGGGGGAACCGGCTCTTCGCCGCGCAACCGCTCGGCTTCGGCGACCAGCGCCGAGGGATCGGGAATGGCCTCGCTGCCGTGCTCGAGCGCTGCGACCCAGCGCGAGAACAGTTGATGGGCGTCGCCGATCAGGTTCAACAGGCCGGAAGTGGCGGCCATGTCCTGGCGCAGCCACATGTTCAGCGTCTGCTCGAGCGCCCAGGCGGCCTCGCCCATGTCCGTCAGCCCGACCATGCGGCCGCTGCCCTTGAGCGTATGCGCCGAACGGCGAATCGTCGTCAGCGCCGCGCTGTCGTTCAGGTTGGCCGCCAGCACCCGTTCGTGCTCGCCAATGGTGGCGAGCACCTCATGCGCTTCCTCGAGGAAGATCGCCAGAAGCTCGGCATCGATCGCCTCGTGGCTCGATTGCGCAAGCTCCAGCGTCTCCGTCGAAGGCGCCGCCGCCTCGACCGGCGCCCCAACCAGGGACGACACGGCGGCATCGATGTCGGGCCGCAAGGCGTCCCCGCTCTCGAGCGCCTTGAGGACGGTCTTCGCGGTGTCCGCCAGTTCGGGATTCGCCAGCAGATCGGCGTCCTTCTGCAACGACTGCAGATTGAGTTTCAACTCCGTGCGAACGTGTTCGTCGCCGGGGGCATCCTTGAATGCCTCGAACAGGGACTGGGTCTCGTGCTTGTGCTGTTCGAGCTGCACCTCGACGCTCGGGACGGCAGCCAGATCCTCCGCGGCCTCTTCCCCTGGCTCGGGCACCGGCGCTCCATGCAGGCGCCGCAGGAAGGCATCGAAATCGCTTTCGCCATGCTGCAATGCATCGACGAAGAAACCGAGCGTCGACAGCTGTTGCGCCACGGCTTCGAAGTCACTGGCCAGCGGCGCATAGCCGGGACGGGCGAATTCCTGGATCCGCGTCCCGCAACCCTGCACCAGCGCAACGGCGGACATGTGCCCGAGCATGGCCAGCGCGCCCGCGGTCTGCCTGACGGGTGCATCGAGTCCCGCCAGATCCTGCTTCTTCTCGGGATTCCTGAAAAAGGCGTCGAGGGCCTGCTCGACCTGGGCCAGATTGGTCTGGATTTCGCGGGCGACCTGCCCGACCAGCAATTTTTCCTGGGCCCGGCGGGTCATCTCGTCGAGCAGCGGCAATTCCTGGTTGCCGCCCGGCGGACTGCCGGCGATGCAGGCGTACAGACGGGCGACCATGAGGTCGACCTGCTGCGCGAAGTCCATTCCCAGGCGACGGAAATTCTCCTGGGCATTCTGCAACAGCAGGATGGCTGTCGCCACCTCCATCGCCACCATGTCATTGTGGCGATCCGGTGACTCTGCGAGCCAGCTCGCCACAGCGCCAAACCCCTGCCCGAGGCGCTTGAGATCCGTGTGCCCGATTTCGTTGGCGAGGGCCGCGCAGCTCTGTGCATGCTGTTCGAATGCGGGAAGCGCCGATGCGCTGCCGGTGCAGAACTTGTTCCACAATTCCTCGGCAGTGGCGAGGTTATCGCGCAACCGGCGCAGCGCGGTCTCCTGCGGCTGTGTCGTTTCCCGCCCTGCCGCAGCAGCCGGTATCAAATCCCGCAACCCGAAAACCGCCTGTACCTCGGCGACTCCGGGGCTCGCTGCGGCCGGGGCCAGGGCTACCGCGTAGAGGACGTCACGCATCAGGCGGTCGGCAACGCTTCGCGATCCCTGCGACAGACGACGCATCTGCGTGTCGATGCGGGCCAGCAACTGCCGCGACTCGGCGTCGGCCTCCCCCCGATGATCGAACAGCGACTCGACGAATGCCAGCGCGACCCACCAGAAAGCGCGCGCCGCGGGTGACTCCTGGGTCGCCTCGATATTGTCCAGCGCCGTGTGCATGTGCTCGAGCGCAAGATGCGGATCCGTCGTGTGTTTCAGCCAGGCGAGCAGTCCCTTCTGAAAGCGTGCGCGTTCGGATTTCAGCAGCGTCAACATCTGTTCCGGCAAGAGCGGCGCAACCGGCGCCGCGTACCGGGGCGGCCGGCGGGTGATATCCGGATAGAACAGGTCAGCGGGGTTGCATGCCGGCAGCCCGCGCGCCTTCGCCAGCGCCGCATAGGTGGGCAACAGGCGCAACGGCTGATTCGGCTCGCCGGCGATCAGATCGTCCAGGTATCTGCGAATCGCCTCGATGGCGTCCCCCAGCGTGGCCGAAACCCCGGCTGTCGCCTGTACCCGGTTGTCTTCCACGGCGCCGCTCAAGGCTTCGAGCGACTCGATCACCTGTGTCACGCCGTCAAGGCCAACAATGGACAGGGCGCCCTGCACCTGGTGGATGTGGGTACGGCAGAACCGCATTTGTGTCGGATCGCCGGTCAACCCGTGCTGACCCAGTGCATCGGCGGCACGCTCGAGCGCCAGGTCGATCTCACCCTTGACCCAGGTCAGCGGACCCAGATCGAATTCGCTTGCCGCATTCATAAGCTCTCGCTCAATCGACCTTGAAGCCGGCAACCGAACCCTTCAGTTCGGAGGCCAGTGAACTCAGTTCCTCGACCGCCGCCGCAGTACGCTCCGTACCGGCGGTCGTCTGCTCGGTGACGCTCAGGATCCCCTGCATCAGCCTGGCGACATCGGTCGCCGACCTTGCCTGGTCCTGGGTCGAAGTCGAGATGTTTTCGATCAGGTCCGAGAGGTTGCGCG
>ERZ761602.4257-NODE-4257-length-18770-cov-10.096286_pt1 | contig 18770 bp, 19 predicted proteins | sample MGYA00512165_ERZ761602 | MGnify/ENA primary metagenome ERZ761602 (study PRJEB28899, sample SAMN02445085) | bioreactor sludge metagenome | biome: EBPR sludge; isolation source: Thorneside wastewater treatment plant | place: Australia: Brisbane, Thorneside... | reverse complement strand
GGAGGAGGAGGAGGAGGGAGAGGGAGAGGGAGAGGGAGAGGGAGAGGAGTAGCCCGGAGTGGGCCGGGCCCCCGCCGCGGACGGAGGAGTCCACGCTCCGTGGCGCGTCCGGTGAGGGGAGCGCCGCGACGGAGGCCCGACCCGGGAGATCAGGCGTCGATGTCGCCCATCACCGCCAGCGGCCCGGCGCTCTCGACCATCGCCCGAACCGAGTCGGCCAGGGCCGGCTGCTCCAGCAGGCGCGACTTGGCCGACTCGCGGCCCTGGCCCAGGTTCTCGCCGTTGAAGGCCAGCCAGCTCCCGTTGCGCTGGATCACGCCCCGCTCCAGGCCCAGGTCGATCAGGTCGCCGGCCGAACAGATCCCCGTCCCCCACATGATGTCGAACTCGACCTCGCGGAAGGGGGGCGCCAGCTTGTTCTTGACGGCGCGGACGCGGGTGCGGCTGCCCAGCTTCTCGTCGCCCTTCTTGACCTGCCCGATGCGCCGCACGTCCAGCCGCATGCTGGCGTAGAACTTCAGCGCGTTGCCGCCGGTCGTGACCTCGCCGTTGCCGAAGGTGATGCCGATCTTCTGGCGGAGCTGGTTGATGAAGATGACGCAGGTGCGGGCCTTGTGGGCCTGGCCGGTCAGCTTGCGCATCGCCTGGCTCATCATGCGGGCCTGCAGGCCGACGTGCTGGTCGCCCACATCGCCCTCCAGCTCGTTGCGCGGCACCAGGGCGGCCACGCTGTCGACCACGATCAGGTCGACCGCGCCGCTGGCCAGGAGCTGCTCGCAGATGTCCAGGGCCTGCTCGCCGTTGTCGGGCTGGGCGACCAGCAGGTCGTCGAGCCGCACGCCGACCTTGCCGGCGTACTTGGGGTCCAGGGCGTGCTCGGCGTCGATGAAGGCGGCGATGCCCCCCTGTGCTTGGCAGCTGGCGATCGCGTGCAGGGCCAGGGTGGTCTTGCCGCTGGACTCCGGCCCGAAGATCTCGACGATGCGGCCCCGGGGGTAGCCGCCGACGCCGGTGACGAGGTCGAGGCCCAGGCAGCCGCTGGGGATCGTCTCGATCACCTCGGCCGCGCGGTCTCCGAGGCGCCAGAGCGAGCTGCTGCCGTACTGCTTGTGGATCTGCGCGAGGGCCTTCTCGAGGTTGCCGCGCGTCAGGGAGGAGGGTGTCACGTTGGGGGTCATGGGTTCACCGTGGTGAGTGCCGCAGGGCGGCAGGGTTGTGGAAGTGCACCGGGCGGTGCGGGAGCCGGTGCAGGCGCATCGGCAAGGGGGATGGGAGAGGTCGGCGGCAGGAAGCGGTCGCCTTCGCCCAGGTCCGGCGGGAACCAGGCCAGGGGGAGGTCGAGCAGGGCGCCGTCGGGCGCCTCGACCACGGCGAAGTCGCCGTCGATGCGGTCGACGACCAGGGGGCCGCTGAGCAGCGAGAGCAGCCAGCTCAGCTCCAGGCTCACAGCCGCTCCCCTTCGGGGAGGCGAAAGCTGCAGGCCTCCAGCATGTGGGGGCCTTCGACCCGGGTGGCGCCTTCGAGATCGGCGATGGTGCGGGCCACCTTGAGCATTCGCGCCCAAGCGCGGGCGGAGAGGCCCAGCCGCTCCATGGTGCTCTCCAGGACCCGCAGCGCCTCGGGCGAGGGGTCCGCCGCTGTCCGGATCGCCGACCCGGCCAGCTCGGCGTTGTTCCTCGCCGCGATGCCCAGGACCTGGAGGCGCTGGCTCTGGTGGCTGCGGGCCCGCTCGACCCGGGCGCGCACGGCGGAGGAGGCCTCGCCGGGGGCCCCGCGCGAGAGGCTCTCGGCCTCGACCGGCTGCACCCAGACCTGCAGGTCGATCCGATCGAGCAGGGGACCCGACAGCCTCGCCCGGTAGCGCTCGATCGCTGCCGGCGCGCAGGCGCAGGGGCGGCTGGGGTGGCCGAGGTAGCCGCAGGGGCAGGGGTTGGCAGCGGCCACCAGGGCCGCGCCCGCCGGCAGACGAACCGTCCCCGCGGCTCGGGTCAGGGTGATCGCGCGGTCCTCGAGGGGCCCGCGCAGCAGCTCCAGCACATGGCGCGAGAATTCGGGCAGCTCGTCCAGGAAGAGCACGCCGTGGTGGGCGAGGCTGACCTCTCCCGGGCGCAACGAGGCCGAGCCCACCATGCCGGCCGCCGAGATCGTGTGGTGCGGCGCGCGGAAGGGGCGGCGGGTCATCAGCCCCTGGCCCTCGGGCAGCAGGCCGGCGACCGACCAGATGCGCGTGATGTCCAGGGCCTCGTCGAAGGCGAGGCTGGGGAGGATGCCCGGCATCCGGGCGGCCAGCATGGTCTTCCCGCAGCCCGGCGAGCCGACCATCAGCAGGTTGTGACCCCCCGCCGCGGCGATCTCCAGCGCGCGGCGGGCCCGCGCCTGCCCCCGCACCTCGGCCAGGTCCAGGCTCGATCCCGCCTCGGGGGGCGAGGGGGCCGCCTGGGTCGGCGCCAGCTCCCGGCGGCCCTCCATCCACTCGACGACCTCGTCGAGGGAGGAGGCGCCCATCACCTCGATCCCGTCGACCACGGCGGCCTCGGCCGCGTTCTCCAGCGGAAGGATGACCCGGGTCGCCCCCTGCTCCCGGGCCATCAGGGTCAGCGGCAGGGCCCCGCGGATGCGGCGGAGCAGGCCCTCGAGCGAGAGCTCCCCGAAGAACATGGTACCCTCGAGGCGCTGCCGGCTGACCTGCTCGCTGACGGCCAGGATGCCGGCGGCGATCGGCAGGTCGAAGGCGGTCCCGCACTTGCGCACATCGGCGGGGGCGAGGTTGACCACCACCCGCTTGCGAGGGAACTCGAAGCCCGCCTGCTGGATGGCCGACCGGACGCGCTCGGCGCTCTCCCGGACGGCGCCGTCGGGCAGGCCGACGATCACCACGCTGGGCAATCGCCGCAGCAGGTCGATCTCGACCTGGATGGGCACACCGTCGACCCCGACCAGGGTCCCTGACATCGCTACCAGCGCCACGAAGCACCTCGACCGTCGCCGCCCGGGATGGGCGACGCGATGGGGCAATGCAGGCCTCGTGCCGCCCGGCGAACGAGCGAAGTGCTTGAAATGTCTACATGGCTATCCGGCTCAGGCGCCGGTTCCGGTCAGCCCTTGACGGGCGTGGATCCGCCGCTCAGCCAGCGGTCAGGCGCATCATCGGCCTGACGGAGCCTGCCGGTTGGGCGACATCAGGGCCGGTTGACCCAGCGCGGCCGGTTGGGGAGCTCGATCGTCTTCATCGTCTCGATCAAGTCGCCGATCTCGGTGGCGTGGAGCAGCATGTTCCGGTGGTGGTCCTGGATGAAGCCGAGCTCCACCGCTTGATCGACGAACTGGAGGATGGGCTGGTAGAAGCCGTGCGCGTCGACCAGCCCGACCGGCTTGTCGTGGTAGCCGAGCTGGGTCCAGGTGATGGCCTCGAAGAGCTCCTCCAGGGTCCCGAAGCCGCCCGGGAGGGCGATGAAGGCGTCGGAGAGCTGGGCCATCATCATCTTGCGCGCGTGCATCGAGTCGACGATGAAGAGCTCGCTGAGGCCCTGGTGCTCCAACTCCAGCGCGCGGAGGCGGTCCGGGATCACCCCCAGCACCTGCCCCCCGGCTGCCAGGGCGGCGTCGGCCAGCTCGCCCATCAGGCCCACCCGCCCGCCGCCGTAGACGACCGCGATGCCCTGTCCGGCCAGGGCGCGGCCGGTCGCGCGCGCCACCTCGCGCCAGCGCTCGTGGACGTCGTTGGAGGCCGCGCAGTAGACGCATACCCGGCGAAATGTGCGCATGAAGACTCCGGGGTTGCCCCGAGGGAGGAGGGGGGTGGCGCTCAGCGCCGGGTCGGGACCTCGAGCCAGAAGGTCGCGCCCGGCCCCGGCTCGTTGTTGGCGACGCCGATCTTGCCGCCGTGTCGGAGGACGATCTCGTGCGCGATCGACAGCCCGAGGCCGGTGCTGTCCTCTCCGGCCGTCGGTCGGGCGCTCAGCCGAGCGTATCGCTCGAAGACGCGTCGCAGATCGTCCTCGCTCAGGCCGGGGCCCTGGTCGCTGACCTGGACCCGGGCCCAGCCGTCACCTCGGGCTCCACAGCGCACCGAGACCATCGAGCCCGCGGGGGAGAACTTGATCGCGTTTCCGACCAGGTTGTCGATCACCTGCTCCATGCGATTGGGGTCCGCCAGCATGGAGCCCGCGCAGCCGACCTCGACGTCGACCGCGATGCCCTTCTCGGTCGCCCGGGGCCGGTGTCGCTGCACGGCCTCGCGCAGCAGGGCGCCCATCTCGATCGGCAGGAGCTCCAGGGAGAGGCTGACGTCCTGCAGGACGTGCAGGTCGAGGAAGTCGTCGACGATGCGCCCCATCCGTCGGGCCGCGTCGGAGACCGCCTTGAGCAGCTGGAAGGCGTCCCGGGTCATCGGTGCGCCGACGGGAACCAGGGCGGTGACCACGTCCATGGTCGCCAGGATCTGCGTCAGCGGGTTGCGCAGATCGTGCCCGGCGATGCGCTGGAAGTGCTCGCGGGCGTCGCGGAGCTCCTTCATGCGCAGCCAGGTCTTCAGGCGCATGGTCAGCAGGGCGGGCTGGACCGGCTGGGCGATGCAGTCGTTGGCCCCGGCGCCGATCGCCTCGGACAGGGCCTGCTGCTCGCTGTGCTCCTGACCGGCCACCAGGATCACGGGGGCGCGGTCCAGCGAGTTGAGGATGCGGAGGCGCTGCAGGCACTCCAGCCCGGACATATCCGGCAGGTCCCAGCCCATCACGACCGCGTCGGCCCGCTCGATGCGCGCCAGGATCTCCTCGCCCGAGCCGACCCGAATCACCGCCAGCCCGGCCTCCTCCAAGGCCGCTACGACCCCGTCGGCGGCGGCACCCGGCTCGAGCCAGAGGAGGATCGTCGGGGTCTTCTGCTCAGTGGATTGCATCGGGCGGAGCTTAGCTCAGGAGGCGCGCTTCTTGCGGTGCATCCATCGTTCATTGAGGGCGGCGGCCAGGTAGACCAGGGCCAGGACCGCGATGTAGACGGCCTCCCCTGCCCACGGCACGGTCAGCGGCTTCGCCTTTCCGGTCGCCGCCACCAGCAGGCCCAGCAGGAGCAGGTGGAGCACATAGGAGGTCAGGCTGGCCCGTCCGGGGAGGAAGAGCAGCGCGGCGCCGCGTTGCCAGAGCGGGCGGCTCAGCCGCAACAGCAGGTACAGGAGGACCACCAGCCCGAGGACGAAGGGCTGCGCGACCAGCGAGGAGTTGAAGTACTCGACCGGCCGCTCCGCCAGCTCGGCGCCCTGCAGCATGTCCAGGGCGATGTCCAGGCCGTGGCTCTTTCCCCGGTAGCTCACCGTCGAGGTCACGCGGCCGACCTCGTAGCCAAGCAGCGCCGCGGGCCCGTGCTGCAGGGCGAGCCAGCCGCCCCAGACCAGCGCTGGCAGGGACATCGCCGCCAGGAGCCGGCGGTCCCCGCGCAGCAGCCCGACCCCCGCCGCCAGCCCGAGGCAAGCCAGCGGCACATTGGGCAGCAGCGCCGCGTTGCCGGCGGTGATCGGCGGGAGGGCGATGGGGGTCGGCCCGAGGGCGGCCATCGCGCCGTAGCCCAGCGCGGCCAGGCTCAAGGCGCCCGCCACCGGGTGCCGAGAGGAGGCGATCGGCGCCAGGACGACGATGGAGAGGGCGATCGCCGCCAGGATGCCCGGGGCCAGGAAGAGGTGAGGGAGCTGGGGCCCCTTGTCGAAGAAGAAGAGGACCACCCCGACGAGGTAGACCTCGCCGGCCCGGCGGGCGCGGGCCCGCAGCCAGGTCCCCCTGGCCTGACCTCTGCGCTGCGCACCCCGCCAGCTCCAGGCGAGGCTGGCGCCGGCCAGGCCCATGAAGAGGGCCTGGATCAGCGGATCGAGGAGCAGGGATGGCGCACACCAGGGCCCACGCACCGGACCGCTGATCAGGCGGGTGAGGTGGGTCGCGACCATCGCCAGGATGGCGAGGGTGCGCAGCCCGTCCAGCTCCTCGGCGCGATTGCCCGGCTCGATCATGGGTGGAACAAGCTCATCGGAGGAACAGCGCGCCGCCGCCCATCACCAGGATCAGCACCAGGGCGGGCGGCACCTTGGCGAAGAGGGCGAGGCAGGTCAGCGCCGCCAGCAGGGCACCCCGGACCGAGCTGACCCCGTCGGGGGTCAGCATCAGCGCGGTCCAGAAGAGCATGCCCACCACGGCGGGCTTGGCCGCCTCCATCGCCCCGGCCACGGCGGGCTGGTCTCGGAAGCGGTAGTAGACGCCCGCCAGCGCCAGCATCAGGGCCACCGAGGGCCCCATCACGGCGCTGAAGGCCACGATGGCGCCCAGCGCTCCGGCCACCCGCAGCCCGACGAAGACGCTCATCTTGGCGGCGATAGGACCGGGCAGGGCGTTGCCGAGGGCCAGCGCCTCGATGAACTGCTCGTTGTCCATCCAGGCCCGCTGATCGACACACTCGGCCTTCATGAAGGGGATCATCGACGAGCCCCCCCCGAAACCCAGCAGGCCCACCCGACCCCAGCTGATGGCGAGCTCGGTGAGGAGGCGGAGGTCGACCAGGGGCTCGGGGCTCACCGGTCGTTGTTAACCGCCTCGCGCCCTCAGCCGGGCAACCAGCCGACGCCGGCTTCGATGGTCAGGCTCCCGATCAGCATCTGCGCGCCGGTGTCCTGCTCCTCCAGCAGCACCTCGGTCAGGGTGACGGTGGCGTCGGCGGGCATGTTCCAGGGCTCGGCCTCCTCGGCCGTCAGGGTCGCCTCGAAGGCGACCGTCCCCTCGATCGCCACCCACCGCTCGTCGATGACGTACTCGGTCATGACGTCGTTGCAGGCCCGCTCGGCCACGTTGCTGCCGACGTCGATGCTGACCTCGATGTCGGGGTCCTCGCCCAGGACGAAGCTGCGAACGACGCTGTCGACGCCCTCGGCGTAGGCGTCCTCCAGCACCGAGCCGCTGAGCTGCACCCAGAGGATGGCAGAGCCCTCGGGGTTGGCGGCGTACATCGTGACGTCGGCGCAGCCTCCCGTCTCGGTCAGGGAGTCCAGGTCGACGGCGCCGACCTCGTCCTCCGCTGGGCTGCAGGCGGCCAGGGCGATCAGGGCCAGGGTGATGAGCATGGGGTCTCCTCCGCAGGAGGTTCAAGCAAGTCTCATGCCTCTGCGGGATAGAGCCTGACAGGCTGATCGGCCTCCGGCCCTGCGCGGCGATCGCGACAGCCCTGCCGCGGTCGGGCCGTCGATCGGGGCGTCGGCATGCTAGCCTGGGCCCGATGCTCGCCCTCCTGCTCCTCGCCTCAGCGACCCTCGCCGCCTCTCCCGACCTCGGCCAGCTCCGGCAGGGCTGGGAGGGCTGGCAGGGGCTGCTGGCCAGCCAGGGCCGCATGCCCGTCGCCCTGAGAGAGGTCGATCTCGCCCAGGTCGCGGCGGGAGAGGTCGCCCGACAGCGCGAGAAGCTGGGCGGGACCGACCGGGTCGTCGGTGCCGCCTGGAGCGCGCTGCCCCGGGACGCGCTCTGGGTCGCCATCCTCGACGACGCCTGCCACACCCTGGTGAAGGGCCTGACCGAGCGGCACCTGGCGCCCGAGCTGCCCGGCCAGAAGATCCTCTACCAGCACCTGCGGCTGCCCTGGCCGCTCAGCGCGCGGCAGTGGATCATCGACATCCGCAACAACGACAGCCTCTACCGCTCCAGCGCGGGCGGGCTCTGGGAGCGGACCTGGACGCTGGCCGAGCGGAGAGAGGAGCGCGCCGCGATGATCGGCGAGGCGGGCTTCCCCGAGCCGGGGGCCGTCTGGACGCCCCTCAACGAGGGGGGCTGGCTGCTGCTCGACGTCGGCGAGGGGACCCTGCTCGTCTACCACGGACGCGCAGACGTCGGAGGCGCCGTGCCGGCCGAGCTGAGCACACGATTCGCCCTCTCCACCCTGGAAGAGCTGCTCCGCGGCGTGATCGAGCGCGCGGAGCAGGTCTCGGGCCACTACCGGACCGGCCACACCCCGGTGGTCCGACCCGATGGCAGCGCCATCGCCCCCTGGTGATCTCTCCGCGCGCCTGATCCCTCAGAAGCTGGCGCGCAGGAAGGCGAGGATGTCGGCCGCCTCCTGGTTCTCGAGCGAGACCGGGGCCATGTTGCCGATGCCGTTGATCATCACGTCGACGATGTGGTCGTCGCTGGCGTCGGGGACCTTGGCGCTGAGCATCGGCGCGGTGCCGCTGTCGCCGTCGACGCCGTGGCAGCCGGAGCAGCTGCTGGCGAAGAGGGCCTCGCCGCCGGTTTCGTCGCCTTGCAGGGCCAGGATCTCGCTGACGACGTCGACGGTGGCGCCGTCGCCCGAGTCGTCGGTGTCCTTGTCGCCGCAGCCGACGGCGAGGAGGGTGAGGCTGAGTACGGCCAAGGGGAAGGTGCGGGCGATGGGTGCCTCCAGGATGGGCCTCCTGCCTATGTCCGCGGAGGAGGGGTGTCCAATGGGACGGATTGGTCGCTTCCGGCGGACAATTGATTGACATTCCAACTCGCCAGCCCCATCCGCCGGCGCTATCCTATGGGCGATTCGATCCCACTCCCATCTGGAGCTCACATGACCCTCACGGCAAGCCTCCTCCTCTCCGTCGCGCTCCTGGGCTGCGGCGAGTCCGACAAGGAAGGCGATGGCGGCGACGAAACCGGTGATCTCGACAACGACGGGGACGGCCTGACCAACGCCGAAGAGAGCGATCTGGGCCTCGACCCCGACAGCGTCGACAGCGATGGCGACACCTACTGGGACTCCTGGGAGCTCGACGAGGGCACCGACCCTGTCGATCCCGACAACCGCATCTACACCGGCTACTGGCCCTACCAGCCCGACAAGGACAGCTACCCGCAGTCCGACGGCTCGGACTTCACGGCCACCCAGTGGGACGCGATGCCCCGGGTGAGCCTGATCGACCAGTGGGGCGACGAGGTGGACATCCACGACTTCGCCGGCCAGGGCAAGTACGTCATGCTGGACGTCTCGGCGATCTGGTGCGGGCCCTGCAACGGGCTGGCCAGCTGGCTCTCCGGCGGCCGCGACGACTACGGCTTCGACAGCGCCTGGCCCGAGATCAAGGAGATGGTCGAGAACGGCGACATCTACTGGCTGACGGTGCTGGTCCAGGACAACCAGGGCAACACCCCCGAGCTGAACGACATCGAGGGCTGGTACGACGACTACCCGGATCCCCATGTCCCGGTCCTCGCGGACGACGGCACCTGGATCAACGTCGCCCCGGCCTACCCCTCGATGTACCTCTTCACCGAAGAGATGGAGCTCTACCAGGGCCCCGGTGGTGTCAACCACTACAAGCCCATGGATGTCCTGGTCGAGCTCTACGGCGAGATCACCGCGGGCTGAGCGCCCAGTCCTGAGTCCTGCCGCTCGGCGTCGCTGGCGGCCTTGACCTTCCCCCTGGAGTTGTCATGCGCAAGCTTCCCGCCTCTCTCGCCCTGATCGGCCTGTTCACCATGGGCTGCTTCCTCAAGAAGGACAAGGACGGCGACGACGGCGCTGACAGCGACGGCGACGGGCTCAGCGACACCGAGGAGCTCGCCGCCGGCTCGGACCCGAACGACGTCGACAGCGACGGCGACGGGCAGGACGACGGGGAAGAGGTGGCCAACGGGACCAGCCCGACCAACCCCTACTCCTTCACCTACGAGCACGGCGACTACAACGTCGGCGACTGCGCCGAGCCCCCGACCGCCACCTCGCCCAGCGGCCCCAACAATTCCTACGCCGACACCTGGGCCGTCGGAGACACCGTCTCCAACTTCACCATGCAGGACCAGTACGGCCAGCAGGTCCACCTCTACAGCTTCTGCGGGCAGCACATCATGATCGCCTTCGGCGCGATGTGGTGCGGGCCCTGCCAGTCGCTGGCGGCCGAGGTCCAGTACCTCCAGGACATCTACGGCCCCGAGGGCTTCCAGGCGATCGAGATCCTGATCGAAGACACCGGCGCCAACACGCCGGATCAGACCGATCTGCAGACCTGGGCCGCCGACTTCTCGCTGACCAGCGTGCCCGTGCTCTCCGACGCCGACCAGTCGGCCTGGCCCATCTACGAGCAGGACTGGGGCATCCCGACCGTCGTGCACATCGGACCGGACATGAAGGTGCTGGCCGTAGACACCGGGGACTACACCCCCGCGCCCTGGTTCTAGACCGGGCGCAGCAGGCGGGAATGGAGAGCAGGCAGGGCCAGGCGGGGGCTCCGGTTCCCGGCGAGCCCGGCAGGGTGTCGCTATTGCCCCTGGGCATCGGCCACCCCGAGGCGCCTTCGCCGGTGCGACGGGTCGCTGACACCCTCTGGCAAGGGCGTGGGGAGCTCGCGGCCAGCCTCGACCTGCTGGTCAACGGGGTCTGCGAGGGCTGCTGCCTGGGACCGCGGGGGCTGGCCGACGACGCCGCGCCCGGGATGCACATCTGCGAGCGGCGGCTGGAAGGGTTGGCCGCCCACACCGCCGAGCCGGTGGTGCCGGCCGATGTGATCGACGCGGCGCGGCTGCGGGGCCGCCCGACCGCCGAACGAGAGGCCCTGGGCCGCATCGTCCAGCCCTTCCGCTGGCGTCGGGCAGAGCGGGGCTACCAGGCGGTCTCCTGGGCGCAGGCCTTCGAGGAGCTGCGCCCCCGGCTGCGAGAGGCCGCGCCCGAAGCCTCGGCTGCGCTGCTGCGACCGGCGGGGGGTAGCCTGGAGACCTTCGCCGCCGCGTCAGCGCTCTGGATGGGCTCCGAGCGGGTCTTCCTTGCCCGGGAGGAGGGCGTCAGCGCCGCCCAGCGAGCCCTCGCGTCGCGGCTTGGGGACGAGGCGGCCTCCTGCTCGCTGGTCGACCTCGCCGAGGCCGACCTGATCCTCCTGGTCGGCATCGACCCCGGGCGCAGCCACCCCGATCTCCTGCGGCTGATCGAGCGGGCCCGCCGACGAGGGGCGCGGGTGCTGGCCCTGGCCCCGGACCGCCTGCCCGAGAGCGAGCAGGCCTGGACCCTGGGCAGCGTGAAGAGCGCGCTCTTCGGCTCCCGGCTGATCGACGACCTCGTCCTGCTGCGGCCACGCGCCGACGGCGAGCTGCTCCAGGCCGTGCTGCGGCGCCTGGACGAGCGCGGAGAGCTGCAGGGCAGGGGCTCCGAGCAGCGCGCCGACGGCCTCCCCCAGCTCCGCGAGGCCCTGGCCGCCCTGGATCCCGCCGCCCTCCGCGAGGCCTGCGCGGTCGACCCGGCCCGCGTCGACTGGATCGCCGAGCTGCTCTGTCGAGCCCGCACCGTGGTCAGCGTCGTCGGCGCCGGTCTCTGCCGGGAGCCCCTCTCCGCCGCCCGGGCCATGGCCGCCCTGGCCCACCTCCACCTCGGCCTGGGCCTGCTCGGTCGTCCGGGCTGCGGCATCCTCCCCCTCTTCGAGGACGAGGGCGAGCGCGGCGCCCGAGAGCTGGGCCTCGGCGGCGACGCCCAGCGCCTCGCCGACGCGCTGAGCGCCCGCCCGCACCGCCTGCTGCTGACCATCGGCGACGATCCGCTCGGCGCCCTCCGCCAGCCGGGGCCGCTGCTCTTGGCGATGGCCGGCCTGCCCCTGGCCGTCCACCTCACCGGCCGCGTGCAGGAGCTGCACCTCCAGCCCCTGGCCGAGGAGACCTGGCTGCTGCCCCTGCAATCCCGCTACACCCAGGAGGGCGGCGCCCTGGTGGCCACCGTCGAGCGCCGGCTGCGCTACTCGCCCGAGATCGGCGGCCTCCCGGTCGGCGAGGCGCTGCCCGGCTGGAGCGTCCTGGCCGAGCTCGACCGCCTCGCCCGCGGCGCCCCGCGCGGCAGCGGGGATCCTCCCTCGCTTCAGGACCTTCGCCGCAGGCTGCCGGAGCTCCAGCCCGCCTGGCGCGGGGTCGAGGGCCTCGACTCCGAGGGCGACCACCTCCAGCGCGACGGCCGCCTGCTCTTCACCGCCGGCTTCCCGGCCATGCCCGGGGGCCGCGCGCGCTTCCACGTGGAACCCTGATGCGCGAGCCCCGCTGGTCGGGCACGGAGCCGGGCGCGTCGGAGGCCGGCCAGGAGCCCGCCCTGGATGTGCAGGTCCAGGTCGGGCTGGTCCGACGCCTGCGCGGCGGCCGCTGGGGAGAGGCGCAGGAGGACCCCGTCGCCGTCGAGGAGCCCCTGGAGATCCGCCTGGAGGGCCTGCCGGCCGCCATCACCATGCGCACCCCCGGCCACGACCTGGACCTCGTCGCCGGCTTCCTGCTGGGCGAGGGGGTGATCGACGGCCCCGACGACATCCTGGCCATGGCCCACGTCGAGGAGCCCAGCCGCCCCGAGGGCAACACCGTCGATGTGCGCCTCTCGCCCGGCGTGCCCCAGGCGCGCCGCCAGCGGGCCCAGCGCGAGCGCTACGCCAGCAGCTCCTGCGGCGTCTGTGGCAAGGCCAGCATCGAGGCCCTCCGCCTCCAGGCGCCGCCCGTCTCCTCGCAGTTCGAGCTCGAGCCCGAGCGGCTGCTGGCCCTCCCCGCCCTCCTCCGGCAGGCCCAGGCCGCCTTCGCCCGGACCGGCGGCCTGCACGCGGCGGCCCTGGTGGACGGGCAAGGTCGGATCGAGGTCCTGCGCGAGGACATCGGCCGCCACAACGCCGTCGACAAGGTCCTCGGCTGGCGGCTGCGGGCCGAGCGCCTCCCCGTCGAGGACCGCCTGCTGCTGATCTCCGGGCGGGCCGGCTTCGAGATCGTCCAGAAGGCCTGGATGGCGGGCGTGCCGGCCATCGCCGCCGTCGGCGCCCCCAGCAGCCTGGCCGTCTCCCTCTGCCGGGAGGCGGGCATCAAGCTCTACGGCTTCCTGCGCGCCGACGGGGTCAACCGCTACCTCTGAGCCGGCTGGTGGAAGACCCGGAAGGCGGCGTTGCCGTAGCGCAGGTCCAGCACCGGCTCGAAGGCCCCCGCCAGGGGGATCAGCGCGTCGTGGCGGGCCTTGTTGAGGATGATCCAGGCCGGCCGGGGCGCCCGCCGCAGGGAGGCGCCGATGTTCTCCAGCACCGCCGCCAGCACCACCTCGTCGAAGGGGTTGAAGGCGTAGAAGACGTGCAGATCGTCGTCGATCTCCAGGCGGGCGGCGTCGACCTGCAGCAGCTCGACCCGCTCCAGGCCGCTCCGTCGCAGGTTCTGCCGCGCCACGGCGCAGAGCTCCGGCGAGTACTCCACCCCCACCACCCGCAAGAAGGGCATGGCCGCCGCCAGGATCAGGATCCGCCCCTTGCCCGAGCCCAGGTCCAGGAAGCCCAGCCCCTCGGGCAGGTCGAGGGCGCGCATCAGGGCCCGGAAGTGGCGGACCCGGGTGGGGTGGTAGTCGCGGCCATGGGGGGCGTTCTCGCCCAGCACCGGGCTGGCCCGGTCCAGCGCGACGAAGCGGCGGGTGTCCACCCCTCCGCGCAGCTCGAAGAGCAGGTCCTCGACGATGCTCAGCCCGGTCTGGGCGAGCTGGCGGGGGCCGGCCTTCCGTAAGCGCCCCAAGGCGGAGGCGGGCGCGCTTCTCATCGGCTCTCCTCGGCGGGCCAGGTCGGCTCGGGCTCGATTCGCTCGGGCAGGCGCAACCGCACCTTGCGCACGCGGCGGGGCGAGGCCTCCACGACCTCCAGGACCAGCCCCTCGTCCAGGTCGAAGCGCTCGCCGGCCGCGGGGATGCGACCGGCCAGGTAGTTGGCCAGGCCGGCCAGGGTCGCGTAGCTCTCGCCCTCGGGCAGGTCGAGGTCCAGCTCGCGGGCCAGCTCGTGCACCGGCATGGCCGCGTCCGCAAGCACGCTGCCATCGGCCTCGCGGGCGAAGAGGGGCGCGGGCCCGTCGGGCTGCTCGGCGATCTCCCCGACCAGCTCCTCGAAGATGTCCTCCACCGTCACCAGGCCCCGGGTGGTCCCGTGCTCGTCGACGACGATGGCCAGGTGGGAGCGGTCCCGCTGCATGGTGCGCAGCAGCTGGGTCCCGCTGGTCCACTCCGCCACGAAGGGCACCGGCCGGGCCAGGGCGGCCAGGTCGACCGGGTCCTGCTCCCGCGCGGCCAGCAGGGCGTCCCGCAGCAGCACCGCGCCGACCAGGTCGTCCAGATCCCCGCGGTGGACCGGCAGGCGCGAGAAGGCCACCCCCGCGGCAAGCTCGACCAGCTGCGCCGCGGGCATCGAGCTCGGCAGGGCCACGATGCGGTTGCGCGGCACCATGATGTCCTCGGCGTCGATCTCGTCCAGGTCCAGCGCCCGGCTGGCGATCTTGCCCGCCTCGGCGTCGACCGTGCCCGCCCCGGTGGCCTCGTCGACCAGCTGGACCAGCTCCTCCCGCGAGTGTCGGGTCTCGGTGAAGCTGGTGCTGTCGCCGAAGAACCGCAGCACCAGGTTCGACGCGCCCGTCAGGACCCAGACCGCCGGCCTCGCCAGCCAGGCCAGGCCCTCGAAGGGCAGGGCCACCGTCAGGGCGTAGCGCTCGGCGTGGCGCAGGGCGAGGGACTTCGGCACCAGCTCGCCCAGGACCAGGGAGAGGAAGGAGACCCCCACGACGACGATGCCCAGGGACAGCTCCTCGATGTACGGGACCAGCGGCGGCCAGCGGCCCAGCACCGGCGCGATCCGGGCGGCGATGCTGGCCCCGCCGAAGGCCGCCGCGGTCGCCCCGACCACCGTGATGCCGACCTGGACGGTGGCCAGGAAGCGCTCGGGGTTGGCGCGCAAGGCGGCGATGGCCCGGGCGGCGCTGCTGCCCTCGTCGGCCAGGGCCTCGACCCGGGTGCGCCGCAGGCTGATCACCGCGATCTCCGAGCCCGCGAAGAGCCCGTTGAGCAGGATCAGGAAGAGCAGGAACAGCAGCTCGAGGGCGATGAGGGGACCCGCCGTGGAAGGAGTCGAGGCTATCGTAACGGAGATCGGGCCGGCTCAGCCCATCGCGCTGATCACGATCGTGCCGCCCTGCTCGGCCAGCACCTCCACCCGCTTCAGCCGCTCCCGCATCCGGGCCAGGGCCCCCGTCGCCCGCCAGGTCACCAGCACCAGCCGGCCGCCGCTGACCAGCCGCATCGGGGCCTGGTCGATCAGCGAGTGCAGCACGCTCAGATCCTGGGCGTGGCCCTTGTGCAGGGGAGGGTTGCTCAGCACCAGGTCGAAGCGCGCCCCCAGCTCGACCGCCGCCCAGCCGTCGCCCGGCAGGAAGCTGGCCCCCGGCAGGTTCTCGGAGGCCGCCGCCAGGGCGAGGCTGTCGACGTCGGCGAGGTAGTGCTTCAGCCCCGGCTGCCGGCGGGAGAGGCCCAGAGAGAGGGCGCCGGCCCCGCAGCCCAGGTCCAGCACCCGCGCGCCGGGCGAGGGGAGCGGCAGCGCGTCGAGGAGCAAGGCGCTGGCGAGGTCGAGGCGGCCGTGGGCGAAGAGGCCGGGGTAGCTGACCAGCCGGGTCGGCCCCACATGGGGCAGGTCCAGGGTCAGCTCCTCGCGCCAGGAGGCCAGCTCGGCCCGCGGCGCGAAGCCCTCGGGGCGGAGGGCCTCCAGGATGCGCACCCGCTGCTTGATCCAGAGGGTCTCGGCCTTCCAGCCGGGGTCCACCTCGGACAGCCGCTTGGGGGCGCTCTTGATGCCCTCGTCGTTGCCGCCGTAGACCCAGAGCCGCCCGCCTGGACGCAGGCGGGAGGCGACCGCGTGGACCTGCATCGCGAAGGCCGGCCAGTCCCGCGGCAGCCGCAGGACCACCAGGTCGACCTCGCCGCTGACCGGCCAGGGGTTGGCCTTGCCGGCGTAGGCCCGCCTCCGCCAATAGGAGACCGTGGCCCCGGCCGCCTTGAAGGGCCGCCCCAGCATCCCCGTGTCGTCGTCCACGATCAGCACGCGGGCCGCGTCCGTGGGCGGGCCCTCCCGCTCCACCCAGTCGATCATCACCTGGGCGATGGCCGCCTCTCGCTCGTCGCTCATGTCTCGGTCCTCTCGTACAGTGAAGCAATGGTTCCGGCGTGGCGGCGGGCCACCACCTGGCGTCGGATCTTCAGCGTCGCCGTCAGCTCGCCCGTCTCGATGGACAGAGGCTCGGGCAGCAGCTCCCAGCGCTTGACCTGGGCAAACCGGGGCAGGCCGGCGTTGACCGCCTCCACCCGGGCGCCGATCGCCTCCCGCGCCTGCCGGGTCGACAGCCCGCGCGCGGCGACGTTCTCCTCGTCCATCCGCAGCAGGGCCACCAGGTAGGGCCGCTCGTCCCCCAGGACCACCGCCTGCTCGATCAGATCCCCCTCCAGGGCCTTCTCGATCGGCGCCGGGGCGATGTTCTTGCCCGAGGAGGTGACGATGATCGCCTTCTTGCGTCCGGTGATCCGCAGGTATCCGTCCGCGTCCAGGCTGCCCTGGTCGCCGGTCAGGAACCAGCGTCCGCGCTCGTCCTCGACGAAGGACTCGGCGTTGGCCTGGGGAGCGTCCAGGTACCCATCGAACACACCCGGCCCGCGCACCATCACCTCTCCGTCCTCGGCGATGCGCAGCTCCACCCCGGGCAGGGCGCGGCCGACCGTCCCCAGGCGGCGGTGCTCGGTCGTACAGAGGGTCGCCGGCGCGCAGGTCTCGGTCAGGCCCCAGCCCTCACAGACGACGATGCCCATCGCCTCGAACCACTCGCCGACCTCGACCGACAGCGCCGCGCCACCGCTGACCACCTTCTCCAGGCTGCCGCCCAGGCCCGCCTTCACCCGCCGGGCGACCAGCCGGTGGGCCAGCGCGCGTTGCAGCCGCAACCGGCGCGGCAGGTCCTGTCCGGCCTGCTCCAGCCGAAACGCCGCCGTCCCCACCGCCACCGCCCAGCGGAGCAGCGCCGCCGGCACCGTCCCCGCCGCCGCCGCCCGCGCCTCGGCCCGGGCCTTGATCTTCTCCAGCATCCGCGGCACCGTCACCAGCAGCTGCGGCCGGCTGGCGGCGAGCACCTGGGGCAGGGCCTCGATCGAGGGCGAGAACCAGCCGCTGGCCTCTTCCAGGAGCCCTCTGTACAGGGCGAAGCGCTGCAGGCTGTGGGCCAGGGGCAGGAAGACGATCGAGCGGGTGCCGGGGGCCACCGGCTCGGCCAGGGCCGTGGCGGCGATGTTGGCCAGGAAGTGCCCGTGGTCCAGCACCACCCCCTTGGACTCGCCGGTCGTGCCGCTGGTGTAGACGATGGCGGCGCGGTCCTGGGGGCCCAGCGCCTGGATCTGTTCACGCAGCATGGCCTCGTCGGGCATGGCGGGGGCCAGCACCGGGACCTCGGCCCCGGGCTTCATGCTCAGCACATGACGCAGCTCGTCCAAGCCTTCCAGGTGGGGGGCCATCCGTCGGTGCTGGGCCTCGTCTTCGACCACCAGCACCTGGGCCTTGCAGTGGCGGAGCTGCCAGGCCACCTCGGCCGCGGGCAGGGTCGGGTAGATGCCGACCACCACCCCGCCCAGCGAGAGGGTGGCCAGATCCAGGGCCGCCCAGGCGCTGCTGGTCTCGGCCAGGATCGCCACCGGTGTCCCCTTGCGCACGCCAAGCGTGCGGAGCCGCACCGCCAGCCCGGCGATGTTCTGCAGCGAGTCCACCAGCCGCAGATGCCGCCAGCCCTCCGGCGCGCCCGGCGCCCCCTCGGTCGGCAGCTCGGCGAAGCCCTGGTCGGCCGGGACCGTGAAGGCCACCCGCGAGGGTTCGCGGTCCACGCAGGACAGAAACAGCGCCGGGATCGAGCGGGCCCCGCCCAGCAGCTCGACGCCGAGCACCGTGGACAGGGGGTCGCTCATCGGTCCTCGCCGACCAGGAAGTCCAGCAGGATCGTGTTGAACTCTCCCGCCCGCTGGAAGTTCGGCCCGTGGGCCAGCCCCTCCATCACCGCCAGCTCCATCCCCATCACCTGGGCCAGCTCGCGGCCGGACTCGACCGGGAAGACCGGATCCTCCTCCCCCCAGATCACCAGTCCTCGCGCGGGCTTCTTCCAGGCTGAAGCCGGGAAGGCGCCGTGCAGGCCCGTCAGATCGGCCAGCAGGGCGCGGTGCTCGTCGTGGTTGCGCGAGAAGTGGCGCTCCTTGATGTCCACCAGGATCGGGCGAGGGATCGGCGGCCCCCCCGGCCGGACGATGGCGATCAGCCGGGCCACGTCCTCTGGCGTCTGGGGCACGAACATCTGCTCGGCCGAGTTGATGCCCAGCCGGTCCAGCATGGCCTGGACGTCCTGGGGCTCGAAGACCGGGCCCGGGCTGTCCACGATCACCAGGCTCTGCACCCGGGCGGGGTCGAGCTGGTGCATCAGCATCGCCACGAAGCCGCCGTAGGAGATGCCCGCCAGCTCGACCTGTTCGTAGCCGAGCTGGTCGATGGTCTCCCAGATCGTGCGCGCCTGGAGCTCGAGCGAGGGGGTCGGCCCCAGGGCGAAGCTGTCCCCAAACCAGAGCAGATCGGGGATGATCAGCGTGCGGTGCTGCCGCAGCTCCTCCACCTGCCGGTTCCAGGTCAGCAGCCCGTCCCCCCCGAAGCCGTGCAGCAGCACCAGCGGCGGCCCCTCGCCCCCCACCCAGACCCGCACCTGCCGCGAGCCCAGCACCACGCGGCGCTCCACCAGACCCTCGTTCCGCGCGGCGGCCTCGACGACCTGGGTGGCGAGGCGGACGGGGCTGCAGGAGAGCAGGAGGAGGAGGGGGAGGGGGAGGGGAAGCATCGGGCGAGGTTAACTGGAAACGGCCCCCGACGACCTTGGGGTCCTCGGCGCTGGTTTTTGGCGTCAGGAGAATGTCAAGACTACGCCTTTCGCCTCGCCTCGCCTCGCCTCTTAGGGGCCCGTCAACCCGTGTCCCCGGGCCTA
>ERZ761602.4256-NODE-4256-length-18773-cov-251.696709_pt1 | contig 18773 bp, 12 predicted proteins | sample MGYA00512165_ERZ761602 | MGnify/ENA primary metagenome ERZ761602 (study PRJEB28899, sample SAMN02445085) | bioreactor sludge metagenome | biome: EBPR sludge; isolation source: Thorneside wastewater treatment plant | place: Australia: Brisbane, Thorneside... | reverse complement strand
ACGGTCAGGCTGCAGACACTCGATGACCTTCTTGCTCTTCGGACCCGGGCACTGATCCGGCTTGGTGACCGGGTTCTTCTTGCCCTTGCCTTCGGTGTAGACGCGGTTGGCATCGATGCCCTTGCTCACCAGATAGGTCTTGACCGCCGCGGCACGCCGCTCGGACAGCTTCTGGTTGTAGGCGTCGGAGCCGAAGCGGTCGGTATGACCAACGGCGATGATCACCTCGAGCTTGATCGCCTTCGACTTGGCGACCACTTCATCAAGCTTCGCCTTGCCTTCCGGACGCAGCGTCGCCTTGTCGAAGTCGAACAGCGCATCGGCAGCAACCGTGATCTTGTCACCCGCCGGCTTCGCCGTCGCAACAGCAGCCTTCGGTGCCGGCGGCTCACAGACTTCCTTCGGCAGCAGGTCCTTGTCGCACTTGCAACCAGCGGGGTCATTGGCAGCCGCGGCCGGGGTCCAGAAACCGGTCCGCCAGCAGAGGCCGGCGCCGCTCATCACCACTTCACCGCGCTGGTCGATGACATAGACACGATTCAGGGGAATCGACGTCTGCGCCTGGGCGATCGATGCCCCCAGGCCAAGGCTTGCAGCGGCGAGCACGGCCAGCAGCGAATTTCTTGCGGTTCTGTTCATCTAGGTTTCCCTCATTGGTTGAAGCCTGCGGCAGAAACCCGCAAGGCCTGTTATGCCTCGTTTCTTGACCGAACTGATCACGGACGGATTTTATTCTGCCACAACAGCGCCAATCTGATCAATCCGCTTTCGTCGTTTTCGACCAGTCGTCCATCATCGACGCGTATCCTTCCCGCAACCCAGACGTCGGACACATGCTCGCGGCCAGCGGCGTAGGCCAGATGCGAGACCGGGTCGTAGCAGGGGACGAGGGCGACGTCGTCGAAGCTGACCGCGCACAGGTCGGCCCACTTGCCGACGGCGATCGAGCCGATGTCGGCATCCAGCCCGAGCGCGCAGGCACCGCCGAGGGTAGCCATGCGCAACACCTGATGCGCATCGATGGCGTCGGCGCGTCCGTCCCGTTGCTTGCCCAGCAACGCCGCCAGGCGCATTTCCTGGAACAGGTCGAGACGGTTGTTGCTCGCCGCGCCATCGGTGCCGAGACCGAGGTTGACCCCGCGTGCGGCGAGCTGCGCGATCGGCGCGATGCCGCTGGCAAGCTTCAGGTTGGAACTCGGGCAATGGGCCACCGAGCAGCCATGAGCGGCGAGCAGCTCGATCTCCTGCGCCTCGAGATGCACCGCGTGCACGGCGATCAGCCCCGGGCCGAGCAGTCCAAGCCGGCGCAGGCGCTCCAGCGGGCGCATGGCGAAACGCTGCCGGCTGTCCTCGATTTCCTGCACGGTCTCGTGCAGGTGCAGGTGCAGTGGCAGCTCGATCTGTTCGGCCAGCGTCAGCACCTGCACGAAGCTGCGGTCGGCAACCGTATACGGAGCATGCGGGGCGAGGCAGAACGACAGCAGTGTCTGGCCGAGGAAGCGGTCGCGCGCGGCGAGTCCCTTGGCCAGGTAGTCATCCGCGTCGGCCGCATAGTTGCTCGGGAAGTCGACGGTGATGAGACCGATGGCGGCGCGGATTCCCGATGCCAGCGCCGCCTCCGCCGCCGCCGCCGGGAAGAAGTACATGTCGTTGAAACAGGTGATGCCACCGCGCAACATCTCGGCGCACGCCAGCAGGGTGCCATCATGGACGAACTGCGCCGACGCATGCCGTGCCTCGGCCGGCCAGACATGATCCTGCAGCCACTGCATCAGCGGCAGATCGTCGGCGAGGCCGCGCAGCAGGGTCATCGCCGCGTGCGTGTGCAGATTCACCAGCCCCGGCAACAGCACGTGCTGCGGCAGGTGCTTGCGCTTGCGCGCCACGAAACGGCCGCCGACCTCGGTCTGCGGCACGACGGCAACGATGCGTCCAGCATCGACGACGACGGCATGCTGGTCGAGCACCGCTCCCGCTGGCTCGACGGGAACGACCCAGCGCGCCTCGATCACCAGATCGACTACCGGCAGGCCCGTGTTCATCGCCGCAGAACCGCAACAGAGCTAAAAAAAACCCCGCTTTCGCGGGGTTTTCTGCGCAGTGCGCCGGCCTTACTTGGTGCCGATGAGTTCGATATCGACACGACGGTCAGGCTGCAGGCACTCGATGACCTTCTTGCTCTTCGCACCCGGGCACTGATCCGGCTTGGTGACCGGGTTCTTCTTGCCCTTGCCTTCGGTGTAGACGCGGTTGGCATCGATGCCCTTGCTCACCAGATAGGTCTTGACCGCCGCGGCACGCCGCTCGGACAGCTTCTGGTTGTAGGCGTCGGAGCCGAAGCGGTCGGTATGACCAACGGCGATGATCACCTCGAGCTTGATCGCCTTCGACTTGGCGACCACTTCATCAAGCTTCGCCTTGCCTTCCGGACGCAGCGTTGCCTTGTCGAAGTCGAACAGCGCATCGGCAGCAACCGTGATCTTGTCACCTGCCGGCTTCGCCGTCGCAACAGCAGCCTTCGGTGCCGGCGGCTCGCAGACCTCCTTCGGCAGCAGATCCTTGTCGCACTTGCAGCCGGCCGGATCCTTGGCCGCAGCGGCCGGGGTCCAGAAGCCGGTCCGCCAGCACAGGCCGGTACCGCTGACAACGACTTCACCGCGTTGATCGATCACGTAAACGCGATCACCGGCGGTTTGCGCCTGCACAGCGCCAGCCGCCGCGAAGAGGCCGATTGAGGCCAGCATGCTAATGATGATTTTCGATTTCAAGATGTTCCTCCTCGATTAATCTCTGTTACGTCCGAATGCGTGAAACGCGATGCGATTTTTGCGCAGTCAGGAAATTTAAGCATACAAACTTGATTTTCTTCAAGCGTCGCCCCGGAATTGTGTAGTATTTATGCAACGAAACTGGGTGTCTGGAGGCAGTACGGGGCTGCCGGCCGGTCACCGGGAGTTCAGACACAGGAGGAGAACATGCAGGCAGCCAACCTCGATTCGCTCGTATCGATGATGCAGACGGCACGCCAGGTGGTCGTCTTTTCCGGTGCGGGCCTGTCCGCCGACAGCGGCATTCCGACCTTTCGCGACGGCGCCACCGGCCTCTGGAACAACGTCGACCCCGACGAGGTGGCGAGCATCGAGGGCTTCCTGCGCAATCCCCGGCGGGTCTGGAGCTGGCTGCTGCAACTGAAGGCGCTGGTCGATGACCGGCGCCCGAACCCGGGACATCTGGCGATCGCGCGCCTGGAGGAGATCTGCGCCGCGCAACGGTTCACGGTCATCACGCAGAACATCGACGGCTATCACGCACTCGCCGGCAACGCCGATGTGCTCGAGGTCCACGGCACCATCCACCGCGTGCGTTGCCATCGACATTGCGGCTACGTCGCCGGCTGGGACCAGACCGCCAGCGAGCCCTTTGCCTGCCCCGACTGCGGCGCACCGGTACGGCCCGACCTGGTGATGTTCGGCGAGACACTCGACGAGGAGGTCTTCGCAGCGGCCCAGGTGCGCAGCCTCAATGCCGACGTCTTCTTCTGTGTCGGCACCTCGTTCACCGTCCAGCCCGCGGCCCGTCTGCCGGTCTGGGCCAAGTATTCCGGCGCCACGGTGGTCGAAGTCAACCCGCATCCGACGCCGCTCAGCGAGGCCGCGGATTACTCGATCCGCAGCGGCGCCTCAGAGTTCTTCTCGGCACTCTGCAGCAGGCTCGCCGCTGAGTGACCGGCGCCGTCGGCCGGCAGCCATGCCGGCGACGGCGGGGCATCGTCTATAATGCCCGCCTTTCGCCGCCCCGACCCGGCACGCTTTGCCGGGTCGGCAAGCGCCCATCGCCACCCGAGTCCAGAGTCGCCTTCCTTGCCATCACCGCTTCCCCCACTGCCCTTGCCTGCCACGGGCGAGCGCCTGCAGTGGCCGTCGTTCGCCGGCTCGGCCGACGCGCTGTTCATTGCGCACGCCGCGCATGCCGTCCGCAGCAAGGCCGGGCGAGCCCTGCTGGCCGTCGTCAGCGGCAGCGCGAGCGACGCGCAGCGACTGCTGCAGGAGATTCCCTGGTTCGCCAGCGGGCTGCGGGTGCGCCTGCTGCCCGACTGGGAAACGCTGCCCTACGACGGCTTCTCGCCGCATCTCGACCTCGTTTCCGAGCGACTGGCGACGCTGCACGCCGTCACGCGAGGCGAATGCGACGTCCTGCTGCTGCCGGCGAGCACCGCCGTCTGCCGTCTGCCGCCGCCCGCCTACCTCGCGGCGTACACCTTCTTCCTGAAGCAGGGTGAGCGCTTCGACGGCGAACAGTTCCGCAGCCAGATGACCGTTGCCGGCTATGCCCACGTGACGCAGGTGGTGGCCCCCGGCGAGTACTCGATCCGCGGCGGCCTGGTCGATCTTTTCCCGATGGGTTCGCAGTTGCCATTCCGCCTCGATCTTTTCGACGACGAGATCGAGCACATCAAGACCTTCGACGTCGACAGCCAGCGCACGCTGTATCCCGTTGCCGAGGTCCGCCTGCTGCCGGCGCGCGAGTTTCCGCTCGACACCGCCGCACGCACCCGCTTCCGGCAGCGTTTTCGCGAAGTCTTCGAAGGCGATCCCGGTCGCTCGCCGATCTACCGCGACGTCTCGAACGGTGTCGCCAGCGCCGGCATCGAGTACTGGCTGCCGCTGTTCTTCGAGGAGACCGCCACCCTTTTCGACTATCTGCCGGCCAGTTCGCTGCTCTGCCTGCACAACAACGTTGCCGAGGCCGTGCGCGACTTCTGGCGCGAGGCGCAGTCGCGCTACACGATGCTCTCCGGCGAACGCAGCCGGCCGCTGCTGCCGCCGGCCGACCTGTTCCTTGCTGAAGAACCCTTCTTCGTCGCCGCCCGCGCCTACGCCCGCGTCAGCCTGACCGGCGGCAGCGACGGGCCGGCACGCAGCCTGCCCGCGCTGGCGATCGACCGCCGCGCCGATGATCCCCTGCGGCGCCTGAAGACCTTCCTCGACGGCTTCCCCGGCCGCTCGCTGCTGCTCGCCGAGACCGCCGGACGGCGCGAGACGCTCGCCACGCTGCTTGCCGACTACGGCCTGCAGCCACGCGCCTGTGGCGGTTTCGATGAGTTTCGCGCCGGCGAGGTGCCGCTCTCGCTGGGCGTCGGACCGCTGCACGACGGCTTCCTGCTCGACCGCCTGGCGATCATCACCGAGGCCGAACTCTACGCCGACAGCCCGTCACGCCGTGCCCGCCATGCCGCGCCGCGCCGGACCTCGATCGACAACTGGTTGCGCGACCTGACCGAACTGAAGGTCGGCTCGCCGGTGGTGCATGAACAGCACGGCATCGGCCGTTACCAGGGGCTCGTCCATCTCGATCTCGGTGAAGGCGACACCGAGTTCCTCGAACTGCATTACGCCAACGATGCCCGGCTCTATGTCCCGGTGTCGCAACTGCACGTCATTGCCCGCTATGCGGGAGCCGACCCCGACAGCGCGCCGCTGCATGCCCTCGGCTCACAGCAATGGGAGAAGGCGAAACGCCGCGCCGCATTGCAGGCGCGCGACACCGCGGCCGAGCTGCTTGCCCTCTACGCCCTGCGCGCCGCGCGGCAGGGACACGCCTGCGACTTCAAGGCACACGACTACGACGCCTTTGCCGACGGCTTCGGCTTCGAGGAAACGCCCGACCAGGCCGGCGCGATCGCCGCCGTGATCGCCGACATGCGATCCGGACGACCGATGGATCGCCTGGTCTGCGGCGACGTCGGCTTCGGCAAGACCGAGGTCGCGCTGCGCGCCGCCTTCTGCGCCGTCGCCGGTGGCCGGCAGGTGGCCGTGCTCTGCCCGACGACACTGCTCTGCGAACAGCACTTCCAGACCTTCTGCGACCGCTTTGCCGACTGGCCGGTGCGCATCGCCGAGCTGTCCCGCTTCCGGACGGCGCGTGAGGCCGCGCAGGCGCTGCAGGAACTGGCCGACGGCAGACTGGACATCGTCATCGGCACCCACCGTCTGCTGCAGAAGGACGTGCACTTCAAGCGCCTCGGACTGGTGGTGATCGACGAGGAGCACCGCTTCGGCGTCCGGCAGAAGGAAGCACTGAAGGCGCTGCGCGCCGAAGTCGATGTCCTGACGCTGACCGCGACACCGATCCCGCGCACGCTCGCCATGTCGCTCGAGGGACTGCGCGACTTCTCGGTCATCGCCACCGCACCGCAGAAGCGGCTGGCCATCCGGACTTTCGTCTGCCGTTTCTCCGACGGCATCATCCGCGAGGCGCTGCTGCGCGAGTTCAAGCGCGGCGGCCAGGTTTACTTCCTGCACAACGAAGTCGAGACGATCGAAAACATGCGCGACCGCCTCGGCAAACTGCTGCCCGAGGCACGCATCGTCGTCGGCCACGGGCAGATGAAGGAGCGCGATCTCGAGCGCGTGATGCGCGAGTTCACGCAGCAGAGGGCGAACCTGCTGCTGTGCACGACGATCATCGAGACCGGCATCGACAATCCGCACGCCAACACGATCCTCATCAACCGCGCCGAGAAGTTCGGCCTGGCGCAACTGCACCAGCTTCGCGGTCGCGTCGGGCGTTCGCACCACCAGGCGTATGCCTACCTGCTGACGCACGACGAGGCCACACTCAACAAGCAGGCCCGACAACGCCTCGAAGCGATCCAGATGATGGACGAACTCGGCGCCGGCTTCTACCTGGCGATGCACGACCTCGAGATCCGTGGTGCCGGCGAGGTACTCGGCGCCAGCCAGTCGGGCGAGATGCACGAAGTCGGCTTCCACATGTACAGCGAGATGCTCGGCCGCGCCGTCGCGGCGCTGCAGCAAGGCGACGATGCCGACCCGTCGCAGCCGCTGGCGGTCACCACCGAGATCAGGCTGCACGCGCCGGCCCTGCTCCCCGACGACTACGCGCCCGACGTGCACCAGCGCCTGACCCTCTACAAGCGGCTGGCCGACTGCACGCACGACGACGAACTGGGCCAACTGCACGAGGAACTGGTCGATCGCTTCGGCGAGCTGCCGCCGCAGGCGCGCGCACTGCTCGACAGTCACCGCCTGCGCCTGCTGTGCAGGCCGGTCGGAATCAGCAGGCTCGACGCGGGCAGCGAACAGATCGTCGTGCAGTTCGCAGCCAATCCGCCGATCGACCCGCAACGGGTCATCGAGCTGGTGCAGAAGGACCGCAACTATCGCCTGGCGGGACAGGACCGGCTGGTCGTCAGGCGCCCGTGCCTGACGCTTGCCGACCGCGTCGCCGCGGTCAGGGACATCATTCATCAACTCACTGCCGAGCGCCAACCATGACCACCCACGACATCGACAACATCAACGTCAGCGCCTTCGACCCGATGCCCTCGCCGGACGAAATCCTCGCCCTGCTGCCACTCTCGACGGGCGCCGCCGAACTCGTCAGGAACAGCCGCGACGTCCTGCGCCGGATACTCGACGGCAGCGATCGCCGGCTGTTCGTCGTCGTCGGCCCATGCTCGATCCACGACCCGGTGGCCGGCCTCGACTACGCCAGGCGCCTGCGAGCGCTCGCCGACGAAGTCGGCGACACCCTCTACCTGGTGATGCGCGTGTACTTCGAGAAGCCGCGGACGACGACCGGCTGGAAGGGTTACATCAACGATCCCGACATGGACGACTCGTTCCACGTCGACCAGGGAATGACCAAGGCACGCCGCTTCCTCCTCCAACTGGTCGAACTCGGTCTGCCCGCCGGCACCGAGGCCCTCGACCCGATCGCGCCGCAGTATCTTGGCGATCTCATCTCATGGACGGCAATCGGTGCCCGCACCACCGAGTCGCAGACGCACCGCGAGATATCCTCGGGCCTGTCGACCCCGGTCGGCTTCAAGAACGGCACCAGTGGCGACGTCGGCATTGCCGTCAACGCCATCGTCTCGGCGTCGCGACCGCACAGTTTCCTCGGCATCAACGGCCAGGGCCGCACGGCGATCGTGCGCACGCGCGGCAACCGTTATGGTCACCTGGTCCTGCGCGGCGGCGACGGGCGTCCGAACTACGACACGGTCAGCGTGCAGATCGCCGAGCAGGCCCTGCACAAGGCCGGCTTGCCGGCCAACATCGTCATCGACTGCTCGCACGCCAACAGTTACAAGAAGCACGAATGGCAGCCGTTGGTGATGGCCGACGTGGTCAACCAGGTGCGTCTCGGCAACCGCTCGCTGGTCGGGATGATGATCGAGTCGAACATCATCGCCGGCAATCAGCCGATTCCCGACGACCTTGCACAGCTCCGGTATGGCTGCTCGGTCACCGACGCCTGCGTCGACTGGCAAACCACCGAGCAGATGATCCGCAACGCCGCCGCCCTGCTGCGCGACGTGCTCCCGGGCCGCAATCGATAGGATTGCGCCACGCGGCAACCGGGCACGCTGCCGGCTGCAGCCAGCGGCATCGCGCTGCAGGTGGTGAAGCAATCGGCTGCGCGGCGTCCCCGGCGTTGCTGACTCGCTCCCAACCCATACTGCGGACCGCGCATCCGCGCGCTCGCAGCCGGCAATTCCGGTCTGCTCGCGAGGATCTCCTGACGAACGCTCAGCCCCGCCCTGCCGGCGCGGTTGCGCCCCCGTGCTGTTCCTCGAACGCCGCGACCGCTTTCTTGACCGAAACGAAGAAGTCCATCCTGCCGATTTCCTCCGACAGTCCGACCTTGGCCAGCTCCTCGAGGAAGGGGCGCGGCGCGTCGGCGATCTTGATGTCCACTCCCTCGTCGGCCAATTCGCGGTGCAGCTCGGCGAAGCGCTGGGCGGCGGTCACGTCCATGTCATGGATCGCCTGGGCGTCGATGACCAGCCAGCGCACCGGCGAATCGGCCGCGTCGACCAGCGTCCGGATGCGGTTCATGACGTGCCGCGCGTTGGCGAACATCAGCGGCGCGTAGAGCCGGTAGACCAGCAGGCCGGGTACGGTTTCGACGCCCTCCTCGTCGTCACGGCAATCATGGAACTTGCCGTCGATGCGCCGCCGGCGCAGCACCGCGTCATCCGGTCGCGAGATTTCGACAAGCACCGAGATCAGCGACAGCAGCAGGCCGAGAATGATTCCCGGCACGACGCCGGCGACCAGGATCGCCACCGTCACCCCCGTCGCAATGCCGAACTCGACCCGGTCGACCTTGTACAGGCCACGCAGCGAAGCCAGTTCGAGCATGCCGATCGCGGTGACGATCAGGATCGCCCCCAGCGCGACCTTCGGCAGCAGGGCGATCAGCCCGGTGAGGAAGAACAGGAAGAGCAGCAGACCGACCGCCAGGATCAGTTGCGCCACCTGCGTCCGGCCGCCGGCCGAATCGACGATCGAGGTGCGCGACTGGCTGGCGGACACCGGAAAGCCCTGCCAGAGGCCGGCGAGGATGTTGGCCGAACCGAGGGCGACGAGCTCGCGATTCGGCCGCACCTCGTAGCCGTTCTTCTCGGCAAAGGTCTGCGCCAGCAGGATTCCGTCGGAAAAAGCGAGGAAGGCAATCGCCACCGCCGCCGGCGCCAGCGCCGCGAGGTCGGCCCAGCGCACGCCGGGAATCGTCAGGCTCGGCACGCCCGAAGGCACGGCGCCGACCAGCGCAATGCCGTAGCTGCCGAGGTCGAAAAGGAAGGTCGCGACGATCGCCACCGCACACACCGCCAGCGCACCCGGGATGCGCGGTGCCCAGCGCGCCAGCGCGACGAGCAGGAGAACCAGCAGTACGCCGAGGATGAAGGTCGGGACCTGCGTCTGCGGCAACTTCTCGATGACCGTGAAGACGATCTCGAAGAACTCCTCGCCCTCGGTCTTGATGCCGAACATCTTGCCCAACTGCGTGGCGATGAGGACCAGCGACGCCCCGTTCAGGTAGCCGATCAGCACCGGTCTCGACAGCAGGTCGGCAATGACCCCGAGCTTCAGGCGCGCGGCGAGCAACAGGACGCAGCCGGACAGCAGGCTGAGGATCGCTGCCAGCACGGCGATGCGTGCCGGATCGCCACCAGAGAGCGGCAGGATCGCCGAACCGGCGAGCAGGCCGATCGCCGCATCCGGCCCGGCGATGACGTGCCGCGAACTGGAGAACAGCGCATAGCCGATGGCTGCTGCCAGCGCTGCGTAGAGGCCGGCGATCGGCGGCAGGTGCACCAGCTCGGCGTAGGCGATCACCGACGGAATCGAGACGATGCAGGCCGAAAGGCCTGCAATCGAATCCTTGCTCAGCCAGGCCAGCCGGTACTCGCGCAACGTGACGAGCAGTGGTAGACCGGCATTCAGGAATCTGGAGAAGATGGAAGCATCCATGTGCATGGCTCCGAAAGAGTGTGCTCCGACAATCGGCTCCGCTCTGTCATCCCGCCGACAGGGCACCGCACAGCTCCGGGATGCCTCCTGCGCCCCTTGGCGGCCAATGACGAAGTCTTCAAACCGGCCAAAGCATGCACCAAAACCCAGGACAAAGGCAAGGGACTCACAAAACCCATTGTCCGTGTTGCCCGCAGAGCGCTCGTCCACCACCGGCACGGCGAACGCGGGCGGGCCGTGCCGACATCGCCGCAGCCCCGGCACATGAGCGATGGACGGCTGTCTCCGTAGCGGGTAAACTGGCCCCCCGACGGCCCACCCCGCCAGCCACAAGGAGCTTTTTATCATGCAAATCAACGTTGAAACCAAGCCGGTCGGGTCCGCCGCCTACGACGTGCGCAAGAAGCGCCTGGTGGAAACCATCGACCGGCTGTACCTGCGTGATGCCAGGGCCCCCTTGCAGAAGATGATCTCGCGCATCCATCCGGCGGATATGGCGGCAATCCTCGACGACTTACCCCCTGCGCATGTAGTCGACGTTTTTCATGCCATTGCCGACACCCGGATGGCAGCCGACGTGTTCAACCAGTTGCCGGTCGACCGGCGCACCCAGTTGCTGACCGAGTCGTCGATCGAGAAACTCGCCGGCGTCCTCGAGCATCTGCCGCCGGACGACCTCGCCGACCTCATCGGCGACCTGCCGGAAGACCAGCGCGAGCAGCTGATGGCCCTGCTCGGCCGCGACAGCAAGGACGAGGTCGAAAGCCTCCTGCAGTACGACCCGAACAGTGCCGGCGGCATCATGACCACCGACTTCTTCTCGCTGCCGCACAGTCTCAGCGTCGAGGAGGCGATCGAGAACATCCGCAGCCGCGAGGACGTCGAGATGGTGTTCTATCTCTACCTCACCGACGAGATGGGCCGCCTGGTGGGTGTCGTCTCGCTGCGGCAGTTGCTGCTCACCCGCGCCGGCACGCCGCTGCACAAGGTGATGAACCGGCGGGTGATGAAGGTGACCACCGATACCGACCAGACGACGGTCGCGATGCTCGTCGACAAGTACCGGCTCCTCGCCATTCCGGTGGTGGACGAGGATAACGTCCTCGTCGGCATGATCACCGTCGACGACGTGATCGACGTCATCGAGGAAGAGACGACGCGCGACATGCTGAAGATGGCAGGTACCAGCGAGTCGGAGACCCTCACCCATTCCGCCCTGAAGATCGCCAGCATCCGCCTGCCGTGGTTGCTGGCCGCCTTCATCGGCGGCCTGGCGGCGACCGCGGTGATCGGGCGCTACGAAGAGATCCTCGGCCAGGTGCTGGTCCTCAGCGCCTTCCTGCCGGTGATCATGGGAATGGCCGGCAACGTCGGCGTGCAGTCCGCAACCGTCGCCGTGCGCGGCCTGGCAACTGGCGCCATCGACGTCAAGGACACGCTGCCGCTGGTCCTCAAGGAACTGCGCGTCGGCCTCGCTCTGGGAGGCTTCTACGGCGTCATCCTCGGCATCTATGGCTTTTTCGTCCACGACAGCCTGCAGCTCGGGCAGGTGGTCGGCCTCACCATCCTCGGCAACATGACCGGCGCCGCCCTGCTGGCGGTGCTGCTGCCGATGATGTTTCAGCGCCTGAAGGTCGATCCGGCGGTGGCAACCGGTCCGTTCGTCACCACCGCCATCGACATCCTCGGCGTCCTCAACTACTTCGTCATCGCGACCTGGATTTACAGGCTTTGAGCGAGTTCCCGCGCGCGCGTGCGCGCAGCGGCAGGCGGCGCCTGCCACGGCTGCGGTCGTTGCTGGAAATCGTCGAGGAGCTGTGCGAACTCGGGCAGCAAGGCTTCCGTCTGCACCGCCAACCATGCCCGTAGCTCGACGCGGTCGGCCACCGGCAACCGCAGAGCGTCCACCAGTTGTGTCGCCACCGCGAGATCGTTGAGGCGACCGAGCATCTCCTGCATCGCGGTGGCCGACTGATGGTAATCGACGACCAGCGGGCCGGCGAGCAACGGTGCAAAGAACTCGAGCCCGTAGCGCAGCTGCTTGAATGCGACGCGCAGGCGATGGCGGGCAGCGACATCGCCCTGCAGCGGCACGGCCGCCCGCTCACTGACGCGCCGCGCCCGCTTGCCGAGGCAGCGTGGAACGAAATCGGCGAGCCGCCCCGCCGGGGTATCCGGCAGATCCATCAGCGCGGCAGTGAACTCGAGCAGCAGGCGCGAGTAGTCCTCCGACTGCAGCGCTCTGCGGCTCGCGCGCCGGCTGCTGTTGCAGTGGGCGAGCGCGCGCAGCGCGAGGCGGTCGCCATCGAGACGCCCGGCGAACGCCTCGGCCAGCAGCGGCAGGGTTTCGGCGCGGAAGACATCCCAGTTGCGGTTGTCACCCAGGCGGGTCGCGAGCGCCTGCCACCACGGATCGAAGCGGACGACGAAGGGCTCGGGCAGCAGCGGCTCCCAGAGACGCATCGCCGATCGGAGGCGGCGCATGGCGACCCGTGCCTGGTGCACGAACTCCGCTTCATCACTGCAGCAAACGCCCTGCTCGTTGCTCTGCAGATGACTGATGCACGCCAGCGCGATCAGGCGAAAGGCGGCGATCGTCGGCATGTCGGGCGTCAGCGCCACCGGCTGTGCCTTCACCGCCAGCACGGGCTCGACATCGACCAGGCGGTAGGCACGGTCCGCCTTGCTGCTCGCCTCCGGGTGCATCGGCAGACTGGCCTGGAGATCCAGCGCGACGGCGAAGAGATCGCCGAGCGTGCCCTGCAACAGCTCCAGTTCGACCTCGCGGATGCGCTGCCGTGCCGCGCCAGCCTCGATCCAGCCGCGATCGAGGGCGACTTCGATGCGCACGCCGGGGCTTGGCGCGATGAGGTGGGCTTGACGCCGGAAGTGCGTGGCAAACACCGGCTGCAGCTCGCCACGCAGCGAGTCGAGAAGCTCGCGAACCGCGCTCGCGTCCACGTGCGCGAAGTCGAACTCTCCCGGCCGGCCGGGGGTCTCCCACTCGCCACGCTGCGCCAGTCCGGCGGCGATCAGCGGAGCCGTCTTGACCCCGAGCAGCCACTGGCGCCCCTGTTGCCGGTAGCGAACGACGATCCGTTCGCGCCGCAGGCGGCGGTCTGGCGTGTCGTAGTAGGTGCTGACGAGCAGCTTGCTGCTGCGCACACTGTCTGCCAACAGCGGCAACTGCGACAGTTGCTGAGCGGCAGTTGCCGACAGGGACAGCTTGATTTCCGTTTCCGTGGCCATCGACAACCTCGTGCTGACGAAGACCGGGCCCCCCCGGTGGTTCAGTCCTTCTCTCCTGGCACCATGCCACGCGACTCGAGATGCGAGCGTGGCATGACGTCACTACGGACTTTAGCACAACAATGGCAGCATCCTGGCGCGCGCGTCAACCGATATCGACCGGCACGAAGATGCGCGCGTTGTCGCGTTCGATCAGCAGCGCCACGCTCCTGCCCGACTTGTCGAGCAAGGCCCGCAGTTGCGCGACATCGCGGACGGCCTGGCCGTTGAGCGCGATGACGATGTCGCCGCGGCGGATACCGGCACGCGCCGCCGGGCCGCTGGCATTTTCGACCAGCAGACCAGCCGCATCGTCGGCCTGCCGGCGCTCTTCCGGTGTCAGCGGACGCAACGCGAGACCAAGCCGCGACTTGTCGGCCTCACCACCCTTCTGCGACGCCAGTTGCGGAGCCGGAATCTCGCCCACCTTGAGCGCAATCTCCCTGCTCGCGCCCTGGCGCCAGACCTGCAGCCGGATCTCGCTGCCCGGCCTGCTGGCGGCGACCAGCGGCGGCAGCTCCGACGAGCGTCCGATCTCCTTGTCATTGAGCCGCAGGATGACGTCACCGGGTTCGAGGCCGGCGGCAGCGGCCGGGCTGCCCTTTTCGACCGAGCTGACCAGCGCCCCGGCCGTGCTCTTGAGCGCGAAGGATTCGGCCAGCGATTGCGAGACCTCCTGGATCGTCACACCGATGCGCCCATGGCTCACCTTGCCGTGCTGCACGAGCTGTTGCTCGATGTTCATCGCGACATCGATCGGGATGGCGAAGGAAACGCCCTGATAGCCCCCACTGCGGCTGTAGATCTGCGAGTTGATGCCGATCACCTCGCCATCGAGGTTGAGCAGCGGGCCACCCGAGTTGCCAGGGTTGATCGCCACATCGGTCTGAATGAACGGCACGTAGCTGTCGCTCGGCAGCGAGCGGGACTTGGCCGAAACGATGCCGGCAGTGACGGTGTTCTCGAAGCCAAATGGCGAACCGATGGCCAGCACCCATTCGCCGACCCGCGCCTGGGTCGGGTCACCCAGGCGAACGACCGGCAGGTTGTTGGCGTCGATACGCAGCACGGCGATGTCGGTCAGCTTGTCGAGCCCGACGACCCTGGCCTTGAACTCACGCTTGTCGGTCAGCTTGACGGTCACCTCGTCGGCGCCGTCGACGACGTGTGCATTAGTCAGGATCAGCCCGTCCGGGCTGACGATGAAACCGGACCCCATGCCGCGTGCCGGACCCCGCTCCTGCGGCGACGGCACACCGAAGCGCCGGAAGAACTCGTGCATCGGATCGCTGCCATCGATGGCGGTCCGCTGCGGCCCGCTGACGCCGATATTGACGACCGCCGGCCCGATGCTGTCCACGATGCTGCTGAAGTCCGGCAGTGCGACCCCGGTACGCGCGATCGCGCTCACCGGAGCGGCCGGAACCGCTGCGACTGCGACCGGAGCGACGACCTCGCCGCCGAACCTGGCGTAACCGGCACCGAGAGCGGCCACCACGGCGATGGCGATCAGACTGCGCTTGAAAGTGCTTGCCTGCATGCTTGACTCCTCTTTCGTTCAATGACTGGAAGCGCGCGGCTTCCCACAGGCGAACGATAGAAGAGGTCGACTTAAATCTGACTTAAGCGGGCGCTGGCGGCGGGAACTCGACGCGCGCCTGCAGGCCGCCAAGCGCAGCCTGATCGAGCAGCACCTGCGCGCGGTGCCGCTCGGCGATGCTGCGGACGATCGCCAGCCCGAGCCCGCTGCCCGCCTCACCAGCCCGCGCCCGGCAGTAGAAGCGGTCGAAGACCCGCGCGCGCTCGGCGGGCGGGATTCCTTCTCCCGAATCGCAGACGGCGACGAAGGGCACCGCGTCGGCGCTGCCGGTGACCACATCCACCCGTCCGCCGCACGGCGTGTAGCGCAGCGCATTGCTGACCAGGTTGGCGAGCAGGATGCGCAGCGCATCGGCGTCGCCGCTGACCATGCACGGCTGCTGTTGCGGCGATGCGCCGAGATCGATCCGCCGCGCCTCCGCCAGCGGCAGATGGTCGGCAATGACCTGTGCCGCGAGCTGCCGCAGGTCCACCGGCTGCAGTGCCGGTTCGCTGGCGCCGGGCTCGAGCCGCGCCAGCGTCAGCAGTTGCTGCACCGAATGGGTGGCGCGCTGCAGGCCATCCTTGAGATCGGCGAAGGCGTCGGCACGAGCCGCGTCGTCGGCGGCCCGCTCGGCCAGTTGTACCTGCAGCGTCAGTGCCGCCAATGGCGTGCGCAACTCGTGCGCGGCGTCGGCAACGAACTCGCGCTGCTGCTCGAGGGCTCGCTGCAGCCGCAGCAGGAGGTCGTTCAGCGCCACGACGAGGGGCACGACCTCGGCCGGCACGTGCCGCTCGGGCAGCGGATCGAGCGCGACCGCGGTGCGCGTGCTCACCGCCCGCGCGACGTCCACCAGCGGCCGCAGACCGCGGCCAATGACCAGCCAGAGCAACACCCCGAGCACCGGCAGCAGGAGCAGGAACGGCGCGACGATGCGCAGCGCGGCGGCGAGCGCCAGCCGGTCGCGCAGATGCATCGGCTGCGCCACCTGGATCACCTGTCCTGCCTGCTGCAGAGCGAAGACCCGCCACTGGCCGCGGCCGCTGTCGACCGTCGCGTAGCCCAGCGGCAAGCGATGCGGCAACTCCGGCCGCGGCTGCGACAGGTAGATGCGGGTGCCGTCGGCGGCCCAGATCTGGACCGCGAACTCCTCCGCCTCGTCTTCGTTGCCGGACTCGCGCCGCAAGGTGCTGTGCCGCGCCTGATCGCGAAACGACAGTGCCAACTGCCGCAACTGGTAATCGAGCAACGCGCTGGCTTCGTCGCGTGCCGTGCGATAGGTCGCCAGCGCCCCCACCAGGGTGGCGAGGGTGATGACCGACAGCAGCGCCAGCAGCAGCTGGCGGCGGATCGACCTCATGCCGCCGCCGGCACCAGATAGCCGACGCCGCGGATGTTCCTGATCCGTTCGGCGCCCAGCTTGCGGCGCAGCGAGTGGATATGCACCTCGACGGCGTTGCTGCCGATCTCCTCGCCCCAGCCGTAGAGACGTTCCTCGAGGTCGGCGCGTGACAGCGGTGTTCCCGGCCGTTCCAGCAGCGCCTGCAGCAGCGCGAACTCGCGCGCCGAAAGCGCCACCGGCTGGCCGTTCTGCGTCAGTTCGTGGGTCGCCGGATTGAGCTGCAGGTCGCCGGCAACGAGCAATGGCGCGGCTCGCCCGGCATGCCGACGCAGCACGGCACGCATTCGGGCCGACAGTTCGTCGAGATCGAAAGGCTTGACCAGATAGTCGTCGGCGCCGGTGTCGAGCCCCTTGATGCGGTCGGCGACCGCGTCGCGGGCGGTGATGACGAGCACCGGGATCGGGTTGGCGGCCCGCCGCAGACTGGCCAGCAGGTCGAGACCGGAGGCCCCTGGCAGACCGAGGTCGAGCAGCAGCAGTTCGTACGGCGCCGTCGCCAGCGCCAGTTCGCCGGCGCGCGCATCGCGCACCCAGTCGACCGCACAGCCATCCTGCCGCAGCCCCTGCTGGACGCTCTTGCCGATCATCGGATCATCCTCAACCAGAAGCACGCGCATCGTCACCTGCCACCTGAAGGGTCATCGGGTTCGCCACCGCGTTGCCGGCGGCGAGCGCTGCGGGCGACCCGCCGCAGTCTACCGCCTTTCAACGGCGCCGTGGGCCGGGGGCCAGCCAGCCGTCGGCGCGATCGGCTGGCGCTGGCCCGCGGCGGCTGCCCACGGGCGTGGCAACATTGCCGCCCCCGCTGCGGCAGCAAGTCATGGGACAATGACCGCCTGGTGGCAACCCTGAGACTGCCGATGACTCCCGACGAATACTGCCAACAGAAGGCCGCCCGCAGCGGTTCGAGCTTCTATTACAGCTTCCTCTTCCTGCCAGCGGCGCAGCGGCGCGCGATCACCGCGCTGTACGCCTTCTGCCGCGAGGTCGATGACGTGGTCGATGAATGCCAGGACATGCAGCTCGCAGCGACCAAACTCGCCTGGTGGCGCCAGGAAGTGGCGCGGATGGCCGACGGCCAGCCACAGCACCCGGTGTCGCAGGCGCTGCAGGCGGTGAGCAGCGCGTACAGCCTGCCGCAGGAACAGTTGCAGGAAATCATCGACGGCATGGAGATGGACCTGCAGCAGTCGCGCTATCTCGACTTTCGCGCCCTGTCGCTCTACTGTCACCGCGTCGCCGGCGTCGTCGGGCTGCTCGCGGCGGAGATCTTCGGCTATCAGGACCGTCGGACGCGCAAGTACGCACACGATCTCGGGCTGGCATTCCAGCTCACCAACATCATCCGCGATGTCGGCGAGGATGCCCGGCGTGGCCGCATCTATCTGCCGATCGACGAACTGCAGCGTTTCGAGGTGACGGCGGCCGACATCCTCAACGCCCACCATTCGGAGAACTTCCGCCGCCTGATGGATTTCCAGATCGAGCGCGCCGAGAGCTATTACGAGCAGGCGATCGCGCAACTGCCAGCCGTGGACCGCAAGCAGCAACGTCCGGGGCTGGTGATGGCGGCGATCTATCGCACGCTGCTCGACGAGATCAGGCGCGACGGCTGCCAGGTGCTGCGCCAGCGGACTTCGCTGACGCCGCTGCGCAAGCTCTGGATCGCCTGGCGCACCTGGGTGCGGGGATGAAGGCCGCCGTCGTCGGCGGCGGCTGGGCAGGACTGACGGCAGCGGTCGAACTGGCGCAGGCGGGTTTCCGGGTCACCGTCTTCGAGGCCGCCAGGCAGCTCGGCGGCCGCGCGCGCAGCGTCGAGGTGCGGGGACATTGCCTCGACAACGGGCAGCACATACTGGTCGGCGCCTACCGCGAGACGCTGCGCCTGATGCGCCTGGTCGGTGCCGATCCCGACCGGCTACTGCGGCGACTGCCGCTCGAACTGCACTTTCCCGGCAGCCTGCCACGACCGTTCCGGCTGCGGCTGCCACGGCTGCCGCCACCGCTGCATCTCGCCGCCGGGCTGCTCGCCGCGGCCGGCCCGACAATCGCCGAAAAGCTCGCGGCGGCACGTTTTCTCCGCGCCCTGCAGCGCGACGGCTATCAGGTGGCGGCAAGCGACAGCGTCGCCGAACTCCTTGATCGCCACGGTCAGCGCGGAGCGCTGCGCAGCCATCTCTGGGAAGCACTCTGCCTCGCCGCGCTGAACACGCCGCCG
>ERZ761602.4254-NODE-4254-length-18787-cov-10.144886_pt1 | contig 18787 bp, 15 predicted proteins | sample MGYA00512165_ERZ761602 | MGnify/ENA primary metagenome ERZ761602 (study PRJEB28899, sample SAMN02445085) | bioreactor sludge metagenome | biome: EBPR sludge; isolation source: Thorneside wastewater treatment plant | place: Australia: Brisbane, Thorneside... | reverse complement strand
AGCCCAACCCGCCCCGCGACCGAGCAGCCAACCGCGCTCGCGCCCGTCGTCGCCCCGCGTGAACCCGGCTCCCCGCCCCCAGCCGTCGCCACGCTTCGATCCGCCGAGCCCCACCAGCCGTTCGACGCCGCGCTCGCAACCAGCACCGCGCCCGACGGCGCCGCCGTCACCACGACCGACGCCGGGCGCGAGCCCCGCGCCATCCCGTGGTTACCCGACGCCGCGCACGACGACGCGTGGCGACAGCCGGCCGCCGACGACCAGCCAACCGAGCACCAGCCGACCCAGCGGCGGCACGATCACCCGCCCGACCGTGCAGCCCAGCCCGACGCCCCGCCCCTCGGCCGCGAGTGACGACGTGGTGAGCCGCCCGCAGCCTGGCGCAGTCGACTCGCGCTACCGCCCCGGCCGCGAGCCGGTGCGCACGCCGGTCGCCGACCAACCGACGGTGCGCCCGGCGACGCCGAGTTCCGCGCGCCCGGCACCGTCCGCCTCGCCGGCGCCGCGCCGCCAGCCGCCCACGACGAACCGCTACGTCCCGCGCGACACCACGGCCCCCGCCGCGCACCGGCCCGACTCGACGGTCACGGCGCCGAACGCCCGGCCGCGTCCGACGACCCGCTCCACGGCGCCCGTCGCGACGCTCCGCCCCGTCACCCCGAGCTTGTCGACGCGCCGGCCGGTGACGCCAACACTCGCCGGCCCACGCAGCAGCGCCCGTTCGTTCAGCAGCAGCCTCGTCGCGCGCGCCGGGTCGCACTACCGCCCGCACTACTACCGCGGCGACCACTGGTACCACTGCAACACGTCGCTGTGGCACGGCTACTGGAACCCGTCGCACTGCCACTCGACGTGGAACCACTACGGCTGGTCGTTCGGCGTCGGCTGCTCGACGTTCTCGTGGAGCATCAGCCTCTGGCAGCCCTTCTGGTACTGCCGCCGCAGCTACTGGGACTGGTGCTACCAGGACGCGCTGTGGTCGTCGTGGTCGCAGCCGTACTACTCGACCTGGTGGTGGTACCCGACGACGACCTACTGCCCTACCTACCTGTCGGTGCCGAGCACGGTCGTCGTCTACGAGAGCGCGCCCGCCGCAGCCCCCGCCCCCGCACCCGAAGTGGTCGTCGCGCGCAGCAGCGTGGTCGAAGCCGCGCGCGGCGCGCCAGCAGCCGGCACCGAAGAACTGTCGGCCGGCCTCGCCAAGAAGTACGTCGAGCTCGGCGACTTCTACTTCCGCGCCGACCGCTTCCGTGACGCCGCCGAAGCGTACGGCAAGGCGCGCAGCTACGCGCCGGACGACGCCGGCGTGCACTTCGTCCTGGCCGACGCCGTGTTCGCCGACGGCGACTGGCACTACGCGGCGTTCCTGATCACCGAAGGCCTGCGGCTCGATCCGGCGCTGGCCTCGGCCGACACCGACAAGCGCACGTTCTACGGCGATGCCAAGGCCTTCGCCGCGCAGATGCAGGCGCTCGACGCCTACCTCGCGAAGGCGCCCTACGACGCCCAGGCGCACTTCGTGCGCGGCTACAACCTGGCGTTCAGCGGCGATCCGATGCAGGCCCTGGCGGCGTTCCGGCGCGTGCTCGAGATCGAACCCGGCCATCGCGGCGCGACGACGTTCGTGGACGCGCTGCAGGCCAAGGCCGCCGCACCCGCGGCGCGCTGAACGCACCTCGCGGTCGCCTGGCGCGGAACGGCTCGCTACGCTGTTCCGCCGAATGCCACGCCGTATCGACAGCTACCTGCGGGACCTCGTCGCCGAGGAGAAGTTCGCGTTCTACGAAGCAGTGCGCGACTTCGGCGACGCCGAGATCGCGCCGCACCTGCTGCACTGGGAACGTGAGCACCGCCTGGTGCCCGACGAGTGCATCCGCGCGATGGGCGACCTCGGACTGTTCGGCCTGCCGATCGCCGAGGAGTACGGCGGCCAGGGCGGGGACCACACCGACCTCGTGCTGATGGGCCTCGCGATCGGCTACCACAGCCAGGCGGTCGCCATCACGCCAGGCGCGGCGATCTCGCTCGGCGCGAAGCCCCTGCAGCTCTGCGGCACCGCCGCGCAGAAGCAGGCGCACCTGCCGGCGCTGGCGAAGGGCGAGCGCATGTTCGTGTTCGGCCTGTCCGAACCCGGCCGCGGCAGCGACGCGGCGAACCCCCAGGTCACCGCGACGAAGCGCGGCGATCGCTGGGTCATCAACGGCGAGAAGTGCTGGTCGACCAACGCGCGCTGGGCGAGCCACGTCGTCGTGCATGCCCTGACCAACCCGGACGCCCCCAACGGCAAGCGCTCGACGTGCTTCATCGTGCCGATGCAGCAGACCGGCGTCTTCTACCAGGAGATGCAGGGCAAGCGGGTCTGGGAGCAATCCTCGACCGGCTCGATCATGTTCGAGAACGTCGAGGTCGGCGACGACGCGATCCTCGGCGCCGCCAACGACGGCTTCAAAGTGATGGTCACGACGCTGAACGGCGGCCGGCTGTTCATCGCCTCACTGGCGCTCGCGTCGCTCGCGTTCGCGCTCGACAAGTGCCGGGTCTACGCCGAGGAACGCATCCAGTTCGACGACAAGCCGATCGGCCGTTTCCAGCGCGTGCAGGACGTGATCGTCGACATGGACATCGCGCTCGAACGCGGGCTGACCTGGCTGCTGCACTGCTGCCGCCTCTACGAGCAGAACCGCCTGTCGCGCGAACAGGCGGCGAAGGTCAAGGTCGACTGCAGCCGCACCGCGAGCGAACTGGTCGCGCTGGCGATGGAGGTCTGCGGCGGCGTGGCGTGCTTCGACGAGTTCGGCCTGATCCGCCACCACAACGACCTGTTCGTGACGCGCGTCGGCGAAGGCAGCAACTTCGCGCTCAAGGACCTGATCGTTCGGCCGCTGCGGCAGCCGTAGCGGCTCGGTCGGGGCGCTGGCTCACGACCAGAGCAAGCGCCGCCAGACCACCCGCTCGACCTCGGCGCCGGACACGCCGGGTCGCCGCGGGAACAACTCGCGCGTCATCTCGACGCGCAGTTGCTCCTCGCACTGCAGCGTGCCCGCTTCGCTGCACAGATCGGCCGACTCGAGCAGCTGCCGTGCGCGCTGCGACGCGGCCGGCCAGTGGTGCCGGACCTGCTCGTGCGCTGCCGCTGCCTCGCCGGCCGCAGCGCTCCACGACAGCCGCAGGACGACCTGCATCGTCCTGCCCGACGCCGTGCGCCAGGTGTGACGCAGCAACTCGGTCGACGCAAACGCACGTTCGGCGGTCGCCCCCGCCGACGGGCCGACCTCGACCATCGGCGCTGGCGTCATGGACGCCTCGTCCCGCGGCGACGGCGGCGAAGCGCACGCGACCAGCAGCATCGACAGGCAGGCAACGACCCGGGGCGAACGGCGCATCGCGCCCTCATCGGCCGCGCGCCGCCGCAGACTCGGCGCGTTCGTCTCGATTCGGGAACGTCGCCTACGCGCGCGCCGCCGCTTCGGCAGCGGCCTTCACCACTTCGTTGCGAGCGCGCAGCAGTCGTTCGAGATAACGACGCAGGACCAGGCGATCGACGAGCCAGCCGAGGCCACCCAGCGGCGAGCGGAACTCGAGCACGTCGCGCATCGCCGTGCCGTCGCCGGCCGGCGCGAAGAAGTGGTCGTGCTCGAACACGGCGAAGGCACCGCGCGTCATCGTGTCGCGGAAGTGCCGCGGGGGCTCGAAGGCGGTGATCTTCGCGGTGTGGCGCAACCACACGCCGAAGTGGCGCCCGCGCCACGTGACCTCTTCGCCGAGGCCGATCAGGCCGCTGGTGCGGCCGGCGATGGCGCGTTCGCCGGTGTGCGCGAGCGACTGCTGGTGCAGGTCGATCGAACGCGCGGCGTCGAAGCAGACCTGCGGCGGCGCGTGGATCGGCGTGTGCAGTTCGATGCGCATCGGCGCGGGCGGTGCTCGCCCAGGATCCTAGGACGCGCGCCCGGAAGATGCTGCGACCGCAGCGTCGCGGCCCTCAGCCCTTGGCCTTCGGCATCGCGCGCAGCAACGCGAGCAGCAGCACGGCACCGACCGTCGCGACGATCAGCTGCGCGAGCAGTCCGACGGCCTGGAAACCGACGATCCGGAACACGAAGCCGCCGAGCAGGGCGCCGAGGACCCCGACGACGAGATTCGCCGGCCAGCCGAAACCCGAGCCCTTGGTGAGCTGGCCGGCGAGCCAGCCGGCGGCCATTCCGATCAGGGCAAACCACACGAATTCCATGCGCGACCTCCGCAGTCTGGTGAGGAACGGAGCGCACCGTAGTCGCCAGGCCACGCAAGCGCCCGCGCAGGAACTGCCCTTCAGATCGGCGCCACGACCTGCCGAGATCCTTGACAGTCCGTTCTCCGCCCCTGACAAGGCGCCCCGTTCCCACCGCATGGCAGCGAGCAAGCAGAAGGGCACCCCCGTCGTGATCGTCGAGTCGCCGGCCAAGGCGCGCACGATCGGCAAGTTCCTCGGCGACGGCTACCGGATCGAGGCCAGCATCGGCCACATCCGCGATCTGCCGAGCGACGCGAGCGAGGTACCCGAGGATCTGAAGAAGGAGAAGTGGTCGAAACTCGGCATCGACGTCGAGAACGACTTCAAGGCGCTCTACGTGGTGCCCGCCGACAAGCGCGACCACCTGAAGAAGCTGCGCGCGATGGTCAAGGACGCCTCGGTCGTCTACCTCGCGACCGACGAAGACCGCGAGGGCGAGTCGATCTCCTGGCACCTGGTGCAGGAACTGCAGCCGAAGTGCGAGACCAGGCGCCTGGTGTTCCACGAGATCACCAAGTCGGCGATCCTCGAGGCTCTCGAGCATCCGCGGCAGATCGACATGGACCTGGTCGAGGCGCAGGAGACGCGGCGCCTCGTCGACCGCCTCTACGGCTACACGGTGTCGCCGCTGCTGTGGAAGAAGGTGCGGCCCAAGCTCTCGGCGGGTCGCGTGCAGAGCGTCGCCGTGCGGCTGATCGTCGAACGCGAACGCGAGCGCATGCGGTTCGTGCCGGCCGAGTACTGGAGCCTCGACGTGGTGCTCGCCGCCGCCGAAGGCGCGCCGTTCCCCGCGTCGCTGCAGGGACTGGGCAAGGACAAGGTCGCGACCGGCCGCGACTTCGACCAGGAGACCGGCAAGCTGAAGGCCGGCGCCAAGGACCTCGTCGTGCTCGGCGAGAAGCAGGCCACGGGCCTGGCCAACGAGCTCGCGGGCAAGCCAGCGACGGTGCTCGACGTCGAGCAGAAGCCGTACGTCGAGCGCCCGTACGCGCCGTTCACCACGTCGACGCTGCAGCAGGAAGCCGCGCGCAAGCTGCGCTTCGCCGCGCAGCGCACGATGCGCGCAGCCCAGCGGCTCTACGAGAACGGCTTCATCACCTACATGCGCACGGACTCGACGACGCTCAGCTCGCAGGCGATCGACGCCGCGCGTTCGCTGATCACGCGCGAGTTCGGACCGCAGTACCTGCCCGACGCACCGCGCCAGTACTCGACCAAGGTCAAGAACGCGCAGGAAGCGCACGAAGCGATCCGGCCGGCCGGCAACGAGTTCGTGCACCCGAATGCCCTGCCGGCCGACGTCGGCCAGGACGAACGGGTGGTCTACGACCTGATCTGGCGCCGCACCGTCGCCAGCCAGATGAAGGACGCCACCGGCCAGCGCACGACGATGTCGCTCGGCATGGACACGCAGTCGTTCGGCCAGGCGCGCTTCGTCGCCACTGGCAAGACGATCGCGTTCCCGGGCTATCGCCTCGCCTACGTCGAGGACCTCGACGACGCCGACAGCGAACTCGCCGAAGCCGAACGCGTGTTGCCGGACCTCAAGCGCGGTCAGCGCGCGACCGCGCGCGAACTGAAGCCCGCCGGCCACACCACGCAGCCGCCGCCGCGCATCACCGAGGCCGGGCTCATCAAGGAGCTCGAGGCGCGCGGCATCGGCCGCCCGTCGACCTACGCCGCGATCATCGAGACGATCGTGCGCCGCGAGTACGTGTTCAAACGCGCCACGGCGCTGGTGCCGACGTTCACCGCATTCGCCGTCGTCGACCTGCTCGCCGGCCACCTCGGCTGGCTCGTGGACTACCAGTTCACGGCCAAGATGGAGGACGACCTCGACGAGATCAGCAACGGCAAGGCGAAGCGACTCGACTACCTGAAGCACTTCTTCCTCGGCAACGGCCAGCCCGGGCTGCGCGAACGCGTGTCCGGCGTCGAGGGCGACATCGACCCGCGCAAGATCTGCTCGATCCCGCTCGGCGCCAACGAGCAGGGCGAACTGGTCGAGGTGCGCGTCGGCCGCTACGGCCCGTTCCTGTCGTGCGGCGACAAGCGCGCGCCCGTTCCCGACGAGATGCCGCCCGACGAGATGAGTCTCGCCAAGGCGATCGAGCTGCTCGTGAAGGGCGGCGAAGGCCCGAAGAAGCTCGGCGAGGATCCCGCGACCGGACTGCCGGTGTTCGTGAAGGTCGGACGCTTTGGCCCCTACTTCCAGCTCGGCGAGGCGATGGCCGGCGGCAAGAAGAAGACGGACAAGCCGAAGATGGCGTCGCTGCTCGCCGGCATGGAGGTCGAGACGGCCACGCTCGAGCAGGCGCTGGCGACGCTCGCCCTGCCGCGCACGGTCGGCATCGCCAAGACCAGCGACGGCAAGGACGAGCCGGTGCTCGCGGCGAACGGCCGCTACGGCCCCTACCTCAAGTGGGGCACCGACACGCGCAGCATCCCGGCGGGGCACACGCCGCTGACCGTCGATCTCGGCCTGGCGCTGCAGTTGTTCGCGCAGCCGAAGACCGGGCGCGGCGGCCGTGGCGCGCCGAGCCAGGCGAAGGCGCGGCGCGAACTCGGCGAGAGCCCGGTCACCAAGAAGGTCGTCAAGCTCCTCGACGGCCGCTACGGCACCTACGTGACCGACGGCACGACGAACGCCACGCTGCCGAAGGACGACAACCCGGACGAGTTGACGCTCGCCCGCGCACTCGACCTGCTGGCGGCGCGCGCCGCGAAGGGTCCGGCGAAGAAGAAGTCGTTCCGCCGCGCCCGCAAGGCGGCGACCTAACCGCCCGTCCGCCACGGCCGTTGGCACGGCCGCGCGACGCCGCTGCCCGTTGGAAGACAACGCGTTACGGCGCATCCGCCGACGGGGCTGCCGCCATCTCATCCGCTGCGTGTGTGGTTTCGGGCGGGCTGCCGCTAGGTCGGGCAACGGGTCCCTCGACCGACCCCGGAGTCCCTCATGTTCCCCCGTTCCACACTCGTCACCGCCGCCTTGTGCGGCGTCACGCTGGCCCAGGCGGATGCGCGCCTGGCACCGGCTCCCGCACCGGCCCCCGTCGTCAACACGACCGCGGACCCGATGCCAACCGAACCCACGCGGCATGCCTTCGCGCCCCAGTTGAAGCGGGTCGCCTTCGATCGCCCGCACGCGGACGGCCCGTTGTGGGCCTCGGGCAACGCCTGGAAGGCGAGCTTCGACGGCACGGGCATGACGATGATCCCGTTCTTCGGCTCCGAGGCGCCGCGCAACTTCCCGCTGCGCGTCGAACTCGCACGCGCCACGGTCGGTGGCGTCCCGCTCGCGCTCGAGCCGGGCACGCCGACGCAGCTGACAGGGAACGTGCACACGCCGCGCGGAGCCTTGGCCGAACTCATCACGACGGACCTCGACACGCTCGAGCAGTCGTGGATCTTCGAGCGGCTGCCGTCGCGCGACGCGATCGCGGTCGAAGTGCGCATGACCGGCGACTACTCGGTGTCGACCATCGATGGCGGTCTGCGCTTCACCGGTGAGTACGGAGGCTTCGACTACACCAAGGCCGTCGCGATCGACGGCAACGGCCGGCGCCAGGCGCTCGCGATCGAGTGGCTCGGCGAGGTCGCCCGCATCGAGATCCCGCAGGCGTTCGTCGAGAAGGCGACGCTGCCGATCGTGCTCGATCCCCTCTTCAACTACTGGTTCCTGCTCGGCTCGACCGCGCCGGCCGGCCAGATCCAGAGCCAGTCGGACGTCGCGTCGTTCCAGGCGCTCGGCGGCCGCACGCTGATGATCTGGCGCCGGCAGTGGAGCGTCACCGACCAGGACGCCTGGGGACTGATGTTCGACGGCAACCTCGGCCTCGTGCAGACGGACTTCACGCTCGACTTCACGGGTGACGACTGGCTCAAGATCGCCTGCGCCAGCAACAACTACGCGCAGACCTTCCTGGTCGTCAGCGAGGTGCGGATCGGCATCCAGCACAACATCTTCGGCCGCATCGTCAACGCGAGCGGCTCGGCCGGCAGCGTGATCACGATCGAACGCGACGGCGTCGTCGGCAGCCCGGGCAACAACTTCTGGCCGGACGTCGGCGGCGACCCCTACTTCGGCCCTGGCCGATACACGGTGGTGTGGCGGAAGGAGTACCTGTTCGCGGACTCGATCGTGATGAAGCAAGTCTCGCCGAGCGGCAGCCTCGCCACGACGAATCCCTTGACGGTCGATGCGAACTCGGAAGCGGAGGCGAAGCCGTCGATCAGCAAGTCCTGCGGCTCGGTCCAAGGGACGCAGAACTGGCTGATCGCCTGGCAGCGGCGGTGGCTAAATGCGCCGAACGACCAGGAGGTCTGGGGCCGCTACGTCAGCTGGAACGGCGCGCTGCAGGGCGCGGCTTCCTTCCCCATCGCCATCACGGTGGCCGAGGAAACGGCGCCGGCCCCGTGCTCCCCGATCGACATCAACGGTCAGCGCCTCTGGCCGGTCGTCTACGAGGTCGCCAGCACGGCCGGCGCACCCCGCGACCTGATCGTCAAGCTCTTCTCCGGCAGCAACTCGCTGGTCGCGCAAGGCACGATCGGCAGCGGCATCCCCGGCGCCGACGACTGGGATCCCGAGATCGACTCGGATGGCACGCGCTTCACGGTGACCTACTCGATCAACCAGGACATCGAGGTCGCGACCTACGCGATGCTCCCGAGCAACACGTTGCGCGAGGAGGCGCGCAGCGGCATCAACCAGGTCGGCCTGAACGACTGCGGCCAGACCAACATCGTCGCCGAGTACAGCGGCGGCGGGCTGATGACGCCGCGCTACTACGTTTCGTTCACGGACGTCACGACGAACTCGTTCCACCTCGCCTTGTGGGGCGGCTTCACCGGCGGCGCGACCATGTTCTCGATGCGCGACAGCTACTGCTTCAACGACCTGCCGATCACGGCCTCGGGGTCGTCGGCGATCGGGCAGACGGTCAACATCCAGGTGCTCGGCGGCAGCCCGCTCGCGGCGATGGCGTTTGGCCTACCCGTGTCGCTCTCGCTGTTCCCGGGCTGCAACTGCCTGCAAGGCACCGACATGACGGCAATCGTCGGCTCGACCCTGAACTGGACGGTGCCGAACAAGCCGATCTACGTCGGCATCGACCTCGCGGTGCAAGGCTTCGCGATCACCGGCACCGAGTGCTTCAACCAGTTCGACATCAGCGACATCGTCGACTTCCGCATCCGCTGAGGGTGCGCCACGGGTCGTGCTGCGGAACTACGGCTTCTGCAGCACGACCCACGCCTTGGTCGGATCGTCGTTGTCGGTGACCGAGCGCACGAGCCACGGATCGAGCGCGGCCCACCGATCGACGTCGGCGCGCGTGATGTCGACGCCGTTCCAGGTGTCGGCGCGCGCGCCCTGGCCGGTCCAGGGCTTCTGCTTGACCAGGAACTTGAACAGCCCGCGAGGCCGCAGCACGCGGAAGGTGTCGCGCACGTAGTCGGTGACGACCTTCAGGTCCGGGATGTGCTGGAAGACCTGGAAGCTCAGCACCAGGTCGAAGTGCGCCGACGGCAGGCCAGCGAGCGTGCGGCCATCGCCCTGGTGCACGGTGACGTTCGGGAAGCGGCGCAGGTACTCGCGCGCCTGCGCGACCATGCTCGGGGCGATGTCGATGCCGTGGACGTCGGCGAACATCACGCTGAAGAACTGCAGCATGCGGCCGATGCCGCAGCCGATCTCGAGGAAGCGCATGTCGTGGCGCAGTTCCTTGTGCAGAAGGCCGATCGTCTCGAACGCATCGCGGCAACCGGACAACGCGAAGTCGAAACCCTCGTACTCCCGGGTGTTGATGTAGAACTTCGAGTTCTCCCGCCCGCGGGCGTCCCAATCCGCGCGCATCCATGCGTCGACGTCGGCGGGCGGGGCCTGCTGGCGGCGTTGTTCCTCGGTCATTCCGCCAAGCGTGCGCGCCGACGGCGGTCGGCGCCAGCGTCACGGCGCGGGTTCGCGGCTACACTGGCCCCCTTCCGGAGGCCCCATGCGCATCCTCGTCCCCGCGCTGCTGTTCACGGGCCTCGCCGCCGCCCAGGCGCCGAGGCTCGACCTGAAGGTCCTCTACGCCGGCGTGAAGGACCACCCGCGCACCGCGCAGTGGCGCGAGTTCCTCGGCGGACACGGCGCCACCGTCACGTTCGCTGAAGTCGAGAAGCTCGCCGACGGCGACGGCAAGGACGCCGACGTGGTGATCCTCGACTGCCCCGACCCGATCGTGCGCAGCGCCACCGGCAACGTCGAACGCATCGCGGTGCCCGTGCCCAAGGGCGTGACCGTCGCCTTCGATCGCCCGGTCGTGGTCATCGCCGGCATGGCGATCCACACCGACCGCCTGCACCTGAAGTCGGACTGGCTTTGAATGTGCCTCTACGAAGAGGCCCACGGTGTGGATGCCTCGCACCCGATCTTCCAGGGACCGTTCCCGGTCTCGCCGACGTGGCACGACATGCCGACGCCGGAGCATTACCTGACCACCGACCCGACGCTCGCCACGTCGATGCGCGCGTGGCTCGTGCACCGCGACAAGCTGCCGAAGAACGCCTACATCGGCGTCGTCGCCGACGGCTTCGGCTTCCACGACAGCCCCGATGCCGAGTGGATCGCCAGCGGGCGGAACAGCAAGAACGCGCGCGCCGCAGCGCTCGCCCGGCAAGGCAACTTCTTCCACTGGGGCTTCGCCGCCGCGCCGCCCGAACTGACCGACGAGGCGCAGCGCGTGTTCCTCAACACGCTGGTCTACATGCGGAAGTTCGCGGGCCAGCGGCCGCTGGTGGTCGGCGAAGGCCCGTCGCGGGAGTGGCTGACCGCGTACCTCGCCGGCGACAAGCCGCTCGCGAAGTACGTGCGCAACAAGCTGCCGCCGACCTGGCTCGCAGCCGGCGACGACCTGCCGCGGCTGCGTGAGGCCCTGGCCGCCGAGGTCGGTTTCCTGCGGTACGAGGGCAAGCAGTGGCAGGTCGACGCCGACTGCCGACGGCTCGGCCTCGACAACCGGGTGCCCGCTTCGCTGCGAACCTGCGCCGACCTGCTGGCCGCTGGCGGCGACGACGCCGCGACCGCGCGCGCCGTGCTCGAGCGCTACACCGGCGAACGCTTCGCGACCGCCGCCGACTGGCGCCGCTGGCTCGACGACGCCGGCGACCGGCTGTTCCACAGCGATGTCGTCGGCCGCTTCCTGGTCGCGCCCAACGACCTCGTGCCGCCGCATCGACCGGCCGGGCGCTGACCCGGCCAGCACCGCGGCCTTGCGCGTCCGCGGGCGTGGTCGATGATCGCGGGATGCCGACCGGCGCCACGACCCTCGACCCACGGCTCGACCTGTTCGCCGAGATCGACCGGCTGAAGCGCGAGCGCCGCGCACTGATCCTGGCCCACTACTACCAGGACCCGGACATCCAGGACCTCGCCGACCATCTCGGCGACTCGCTCGAACTCGCCAAGCGCGCGCGCGACGCCAAGGACGCCGAGGTGATCCTGTTCTGCGGCGTCCACTTCATGGCCGAGACGGCCAAGATCGTGAACCCGTCGAAGGTCGTGGTCATCCCCGACCTCGAAGCCGGCTGCTCGCTCGCCGAACAGTGCCCCGCCGACCATCTGCGCGCGTGGAAGGCGCGCCATCCGGAGCACTACGTGGTGATGTACATCAACTGCTCGGCGGCGACGAAGGCCGAGAGCGACATCATCTGCACGTCGAGCAACGCCGAGAAGATCATCCGTTCAGTGCCGGCAGGCCGCCCGATCCTGTTCGGCCCCGACAAGAACCTCGGCGCGTTCCTGATCAAGAAGACCGGCCGCGCGATGGACCTGTGGCCGGGCGCGTGCATGGTGCACGAGACGTTCAGCTCGCAGAAGATCGCGGCGCTGAAGGCGAAGCACCCCGACGCGAAGTTCATCGCCCACCCCGAGTGCGAAGACCACGTGCTGCTGCTCGCGGACTTCGTCGGTTCGACCAGCAAGCTGCTCGAGTTCGTGCAGAAGGACGCCGGGACCAAGTACATCGTCGGCACCGAGACCGGCATCCTGCACACGATGAAGAAGGCGGCCCCGCACAAGGAACTGATCCCGGTGCCCTACGAGGACCGCACCGCCGCGTGCCAGGGCTGCAATGCCTGCCCGCACATGAAGAAGAACACGCTGGAGAAGATCTACCTGGCGCTGCGCGACCTGCGGCCCCGCATCGAGATGCCAGAGGATCTGCGGCGGCGCGCACTGATCCCGCTCGAACGCATGCTGGCGATCTCGTAGTGCTGCCTCGCTGGTGCAACCCGACCCGCGCGGTGGCAACATCCGGAGTCGAGGCACTGCATGGCGAACCCGACCGCGACCGTCCCCTCCACTAGCAACCCGTTCGGCGATGAACTGCGCGGCGCTCGCACCGCCAAGCCCTGTTCGTTGGTCATCTTCGGCGCGACCGGCGACCTGACGAAGCGCAAGCTGGTGCCGTCGCTGATGGGCCTCGCCAAGGACGGCCTGCTGCCGCCCGCGTTCGCGGTGGTCGGCTTCGCACGGCGGCCGTGGACCGACGACGGTTTCCGCACCGAGCTCGCCGACGGCGTCAAGTCGTTCGGGCGGCCCGACACCGGCACGCACTTCGACGCGCTGGCCGACGCGTTCTCGTTCCACCAGTCCGACTTCGGTGAGACCGCGGGCTACCAGGCGCTCGCGAAGAAGCTCGACCAGATCGATCGCACGCGCGGCACCGCCGGCAACCGCATCTTCTACCTGGCGACGCCGCCGAGCTCGTACTCGGCGATCCTGCAGAACCTCGCCGCCACCGGCCTGTCGACCGAGAAGGACGGGCGCTTCGCGCGCGTGATCGTCGAGAAGCCGTTCGGCCGCGACATCGTCACCGCGCGCGCCCTGAACGACCAGGTGCGCGCGGCCTTCCACGAGCGCCAGGTGTTCCGCATCGACCACTACCTCGGCAAGGAGACGGTCCAGAACATCCTCGCCCTGCGGTTCGCCAACGGCATCTTCGAGCCGCTGTGGAACGAGAAGTTCGTCGACCACGTGCAGATCACGGTCGCCGAGTCGATCGGCGTCGGCTCGCGCGGCGGCTACTTCGAGGAGAGCGGGATCATCCGCGACATGATCCAGAACCACCTGATGCAGGTGCTGACGCTGGTCGCGATGGAGCCGCCGGCAGCGCTCGCCGCCGAAGCGGTGCGCGACGAGAAGGTGAAGGTGCTGAAGGCGATCCGCAGCTTCCGGCCCGAGGAGGTCGACGAGGCGACGGTGCGCGCCCAGTACACGCGCGCCTCGTTCGCTGGCGAGGAGTGCAAGGGCTACCGCGACGAGGAAGGCGTCGCCAAGGACTCGGTGACCGAGACCTACGCCGCGGTCCGCCTGCAGGTCAACACGTGGCGCTGGGCGAACACGCCGTTCATCCTGCGGTCGGGCAAGCGCCTGCCGCGGCGCGTCACCGAGGTCGCGATCCACTTCAAGCAGCCGCCGCACCTGCTGTTCGAGGGCGGCAAGCCGCTGATGCCGAACGTGCTGCTGCTGCGCATCCAGCCCGACGAGGGCGTGGCGCTGCGCTTTGGCGCCAAGGTGCCCGGACCCGACGTGCGGATCCGCGACGTGCGCATGGACTTCCGCTACGGCACCGCGTTCGGCGGCGAGACCGCCGACGCCTACGAGCGCCTGCTGCTCGACGCGATGCTCGGCGACGGCACGCTGTTCGCGCGCGGCGACGAGGTCGAGGAAGCGTGGCGCATCGTCGATTCGATCGTCGCGGGCTGGAAGCAGAGCAACCGCCGGCCGGACGACTACGCCTGCGGCACCTGGGGCCCCGAACGCGCCGAACGCCTGCTCGGCGCGGGGCGCGCGTGGAGGAAGCCGTGAACGGCCCGACGTTGGTGCGCACGCCGCACCGGCAGGCGGAGTGGAAGAAGATCCCGGAAGCGATGCGGGCGTTGTGGCGCGCGTGCCTGCCCGAGCAGGATGGCGGCGACGTCGCGCGTTCGCTGACGATCAACTTCGTCGGCGTCGCCCCGGCGGCGGACCAGGAGACGCTGCAGTGGACCGTCGATCGCCTGCAGCGCCGCACGCCGTGCCGCGCCTTCCTGCTGCTGCTCGACGAGGAGGCGAAGGTCGGCACTGCCGAACTCGCCGCGACGACCCGGTGCCACGGCAGCGTGCGCGACATCGTGCTCGAGGAGATCGTGATCCGCCTGCCCGAGCAGGCCCTCGCGCAGATGCCCGGGCTCGTGCGGCCGCTGCTGATGAACGACCTTCCGAACCACCTGTACTGGGCGGCAGCGTGGCCGCAGAAGGCGGCGACGTTCGACGCGATCGCGGGCCTGTGCGACCACGCCGTCGTCGACTCGCGCCGCTTCGTGGCACCAGCACGCGACCTGCTGGCGTTGCGGGAACGACGCGCCGCCGGCCGGCGCATCACCGACCTGTCGTGGCTGCGGCTGCGGCCGTGGCGCCGGGCGCTGGCCGAGGCGTTCGAACGACTGGCCTGGGCCACGGGCACGCCGGCGTCGGCGCGGATCCGCCACGGCCGTCAGGGCCTGGCCGGCGCAATGTTGCTCGGCGAGTGGCTGCGCGAACGCATCGGCGCGCGCATCGACTTCGACACCGGCGGCGACGACGCCGTCGTCGGCCCGGACACCGTGGTCGTGCGCACGGCCGCGTTCGAGGTGGAGATCGTCGCCCGCGCGCCCCAACTGCGCGTGCACGTGACGACGCCCGAGCATTGCTTCCTGCCGTTCGCCGTGCCGTCGTCGCGCGGCACCGACGGCGACCTGCTCGGCGCCGCAATCGACCTCGGTGGAAGCGCCGCGTAGAGTCGCCGCATGGCGGCAACACGCTCCTACCGGTCTCCCGGCCTGCTCGCGGGCATCCTCCTCCTCGCCGCCTGCTCCGCCACGCCGACGTCGATCGACCGGCAGCTGCTGACGCCGCCGAAGGCCTGGCTCGCCGAGCCAGCCGACTTCGGACTGCGCGCCGAGCCGTTCGAGGTCGCCATCCACGGCAGCGCGTCGATGACCGGGTTCTGGATCCCGCACGAGAACGGCGAGAAGCGCACGGTCGTGCTGTTCCACGACGCCGACGGCAACGCCAGCGCGACCCACCCGTGGTACCGCATGCTGCATGCGGCGGGCTTCCAGGTGCTGGTGTTCGATCCGCGCGGCTACGGCAAGAGCAAGGGCGAGCCGACGCTGCAGGCGATGCTCTACGACGTGCCGATCCTGCTGCGCTGGCTGCGCGCGCGCCTCGACGTCGATCCCCAGCGCATCGCCTTCTACGGCACCGGCCTCGGCAGCCCGGTCGCGATGTGGGCCGCGCGCATGCAAGGCTGCCAGGCGCTCGTGCTCGAACACCTGCCGAGCGTGCGCGACCTGCTGCGCGAGGCCCAGGGCGACGATGGCTCGGCGTTCGCGGCCGTGCGCCTCGGCTTCGCCGAACTCGCCAACCTGCCCGAGGACTTCGAGCCCGACGACAACGCGCCGCACACCCGCGTGCCGGCCCTGTTCGTCGGCACCGATGGCGAGCCGCTGCGCGACCGCAAGGCGTTGGTGCGCACGTTCGGCACCTATGCGGGACCCAAGCAACTCTGGTTGCTCGCGAACACCGGCCGGGCCCCGCACGGCATGCTGACGCACGAAGGCGAGTACGAGACGCGGGTGACCGACTTCCTGGCGAGCTGCTTCGCCGGCACGCCCGAGATCGCGACGACGCGGGCGGAGAAGGTCGACGCTCGCGACGCGACCACCGTCTGGCAGATCACGGTCGAGCCGCCGCCGATGCACGCGAGCTGGGGCAACCTGCCGGCCGTCGAAATCACCGCCGTGCTCGCCGACGGCACCACCCAGGTCCTCCCCGCGGTGCTCACCGAACGCAGCATGCGCGTCCGCATGCGCCTCCCGAGCGCTCCCGTCTGCACGACTGCGGTGATGGTGCCGAACGCGATCGCCGAGGCCGACGGCTGGCGCCGCGACCGGTCGCCGCGCGCGCGCGCGGCGCTGGCGGTCGCACCGCTGTGGCCGCGCATCGTCGACCTGCGCAACGAACTGCTGCCGGCCGAGGGCCGCCGGCAGTTGCTGGCCGACCTCGATGCCGCCGAGCAGCAGGCCGCGTTCCCGCCCGATCTTGCGAGCGAACTCGCCGACGTGTGGGCGCGGCTCGGCAAGGATCTCGCGACCAGCACCGACGCCGCGGAACGGGCGCGCGGCACGGCCTTGCTGCAGCGCGCGGTCGCGGCCAAGCCGGCGAAGCCCGAGCAGCACGTCTGGCACGGGCCGCTGGCGACCTGGGGCTGGCCGCAGGAAGACGCCGTGGCGATGGCGGCGCGCATGCTGGCGGCGCCGCCCAAATAGCCGGCGTCGCAGGAGGCGGCGAGCCGCGGGGCAAGCGGCGAACGACATGGCGTTGCGAACGGCTCGCGCCTCAGCGCCTTGGGGTCAGCGACCCTGCTCGATCGTCGTCGGCGACAGAGCCTTCTTCGCCAGCGGGTGCGGGTTCCAGCCCATCACCAGCAGGATCGCGAAGAAGCCGAGCACGTAGCCGACCGCGACGTGCCAGCCGTTCTTCAGCCAGGCGAGCGCCGACTTCGCCTCGGGGAACAACCCGCTGATCGCGACGCCGGCCGAACTGCCGAACCACAGCATCGAGCCGCCGTAGCCGACCGCGTAGGCGAGGATGCCCCAGTCGTAGGCGTTCTGTTCGATCGCGAGCTTGGTCAGCGGGATGTTGTCGAAGAACGCCGACACGAAGCCGAGGCCGAGCGTCGTCATCGCCGTCGCTTCCGGCAGCGCCTCGACCGGCATCATCGAGGCCGTCATCACCAGGCTGCAGAGGAACAACATGCCCGTCGTCGCCGGCGGCATCACCTTCCAGTTCGGCTTGCGGATCAAGAACCCGAGCAGCAGCGCCGCCCAGACGCCGACCGCGGGGTTGTGGTCGAGCCCGACGTTGCCCGCGACGGCGCCGGCGATGATCAGCACGGCGATGCCGACCTTGACGTAGTCGACCGGCGGCGGCGCGTGCTCGCTGCGCGCCAGCGGCTGCAACGCGTTCTGTTGTGCGCTCGCGAAGACGCCGAAGAACGCCAGCGCCACGACCGCGCCGATCGCAGCTTCCATGACCCACAGCGGCGAGGCGCCCTCGATCCACAACATCGTGGTCGTCGTGTCCCCGATCACCGACCCGGCCCCACCGGCGTTGCTCGCGGCGACGATCGCCGCGAGGTAGCCGATGTGCACCTTGCGCCGGAACAACGTCATCGCCGCAGCACCCCCGATCAACGCGGCGGCGATGTTGTCGAGCACGGCCGACATGCAGGCGACGAGCACCAGCAGCGCGAAGGCTCCCTTCTTGCCCGCGGGCAAGATCTCGGTCAGCCGCTCGGCCAGGTGGCTGCGTTCGAAGTAGTCGGCGAGCAACGCGAAGCCGAGCAGCAGACCGCCGAGGTTGAGCAGGATCGGCGCTTCCTTGCCGAGGTGGTGCACGTACTCGAAACCCGTGACGAGGCGCACCAGCGACACCAGCGCGAGACCGCCGAGCGAGATGGCGAGCGCGTGCTTGTGGAAGCGAGCGATGCCGAGCAGGGTGAGTCCGAACAGGCTGAACAGCAGTACGTTCGTCACGGGCGGCGAAGCGAGAGGGAGAAGTGCCGCCCCACTGTGCCGCCCGCTCACGCAGCGGCCAATCCGAACCGCGTTCTTTCTTCGCGCCGCGTCAGCGGCCGGGCTGGCCATGCATCGGGGCCGGCTCGCCGGTCGCCGTCGACGGCCGTGGCGCGTGCGGATGCCAGCCGAGCAGGATCAGCATCGCGAGGAAACCCAGGAAGTAGCCGGCGGCGACGTGCCAACCGTTCTTCAGCCACGCGCCGGCCGACTTCGCCTCGGGGAACAACCCGCTGATCGCGACGCCCGCCGAGCTGCCGAACCACAGCATCGAACCGCCATAGCCGACGCAGTAGGCGAGATAACCCCAGTCGTAGCCGCCCTGGCGGATCGCCAGCGCCGTCAGCGGGATGTTGTCGAAGAACGCCGACACCACGCCGAGCCCGAGCGCCGACAATGGCGAAGCCGCTGGCAGTTCGTCGACCGGCATCATCGACGCCGACAGCACGAGGCTCAGCAGGAAGCAGGCCCCGGTCGCCGCCGCCGGCACGACCTTCCAGTCGGGGCGCCGAATCAGCGCCCCGAGCAGGATCGCGCCCCAGACGCCCGCGGCCGGGAAGCCGAACGCGATGTTGGTCCAGACTGCCGCGCCGATGATCAGCGCGACGACGCCCAGGCTGGCGTGATCCACCGGATGCGCGGCGCTGCCCTCGCGCACCAGCGGCTGCAGCGCGTGCTGTTGCCGCGCGGCGAACGTGCCGAAGAAAGCGAGCGCGACGATGGCGCCGAGCGCCGCCTCGGCGACGTCGAGCGGCGACACCCCGGCCAGCCAGATCATCGTCGTCGTCGTGTCTCCGATCACCGAGCCGGCACCGCCGGCGTTGCTCGCGGCGACGATCGCCGCGAGGTAGCCGATGTGCACCTTGCGCC
>ERZ761602.4253-NODE-4253-length-18789-cov-4.752055_pt1 | contig 18789 bp, 13 predicted proteins | sample MGYA00512165_ERZ761602 | MGnify/ENA primary metagenome ERZ761602 (study PRJEB28899, sample SAMN02445085) | bioreactor sludge metagenome | biome: EBPR sludge; isolation source: Thorneside wastewater treatment plant | place: Australia: Brisbane, Thorneside... | reverse complement strand
ACCGAGAAGATGCGCTGGGAGCTCTCGAAGGTGATGGAGCCCGAGGACGATCTCCTGATCGTCGAACTCTGCCCCTCCTGCGCCGGCCGGGTAGTATCGCGCAACGACGTGAAGGATTGGACGGTCGAACCGCCGCGGTTCCAGATCGTGGGCGATCAAGCACCGTCGTCGGGTTCGACGCGCGAACCTTCCGATCCGGAAGAAGGCGAAGGATCTCCATGATATACCCGCGCAGCCATCGTCGTTCGATGCGTGAAGCAGCGGATCTGCCGCCTCGGTCGGAGTATCGTTCGCCACTGCGTCGCGTCGGCCGAGCGACGTTCGGTCCCGGTAGATGGTCCTTGAAAACCGAATCAGATTCTGTCGTGATTCTGGTGCTCTACGAGAGGGGGACCGATCTCCGCTCCGATGCCCTCGGGCGTTGAGCACGGGCACTTCCACGTCCACGCGGACAAGTGGGACCCGCCGATCTCCGCTCCGATGCCCTCGGGCGTTGAGCACCGCATCTCCGCGCCCGCGAGCGGCGACATCGTGTTCGGCGCCGATCTCCGCTCCGATGCCCTCGGGCGTTGAGCACTACCGCCACGCGACGTAGCCCCAGTCGCCGCGGTTCGCCCGATCTCCGCTCCGATGCCCTCGGGCGTTGAGCACCCCAGTTGGACTACCTCGAGCGGATGGGCGTCAACCCGATCTCCGCTCCGATGCCCTCGGGCGTTGAGCACTCATCGTGACGTGCGAACCGTGACATCGTCCGGGGATGCCGATCTCCGCTCCGATGCCCTCGGGCGTTGAGCACCCCGTTCGAGTTCCGACGGACTCCGTCGCGGTGCGTGCCGCCGATCTCCGCTCCGATGCCCTCGGGCGTTGAGCACTCCAGCTCGAGCGGCGAGGCGCCCATCTGGATGTGGCCGATCTCCGCTCCGATGCCCTCGGGCGTTGAGCACATGTCCGGCACGTTCTTCTCCTTCTCACCCCATCGCCGATCTCCGCTCCGATGCCCTCGGGCGTTGAGCACAAGCACGCAACCCCGGCCGTTCGGCACTGATCGATCGTCCGATCTCCGCTCCGATGCCCTCGGGCGTTGAGCACCGGAACACGCGCTCGTGAAGCACACGGTGGTTGGGTCCCGATCTCCGCTCCGATGCCCTCGGGCGTTGAGCACCTGCGCGCCGATCGAGTGACTGGTCCCGATCACTCGCCGATCTCCGCTCCGATGCCCTCGGGCGTTGAGCACCCGATCGCGCCGCGGCAGGCCGCTCGCACCTGACCCGATCTCCGCTCCGATGCCCTCGGGCGTTGAGCACCGCACGTCCGCGCCTTCCGCGAGTCGCTTCGCGGCCGATCTCCGCTCCGATGCCCTCGGGCGTTGAGCACCGCGCGGGGTCGGTTTCGGTGTAGAGACCGGCGAGCCGATCTCCGGTGGCAGGAGCTGCAGCGCGTGGACGAGCTGCAGTCCGATCTCCGCTCCGATGCCCTCGGGCGTTGAGCACGACGACTACGCGCTCGACATGGACGCCGAGGGCCCCGATCTCCGCTCCGATGCCCTCGGGCGTTGAGCACTTCGGCGTACGCGCGCAGCCCAACAACAACCGGATCCCCGATCTCCGCTCCGATGCCCTCGGGCGTTGCGCACCCTGCCCAGTCGACCGGCTTGGCTGCCGGCTTCTCCCGATCTCCGCTCCGATGCCCTCGGGCGTTGAGCACCCGGCGAACGCGTGCCCGTCGAGGGCGACCGTCGCGCCCGATCTCCGCTCCGATGCCCTCGGGCGTTGAGCACTCGATCGACCAGTGCGCCAAGGAGATGCAGCTTGCTCCCGATCTCCGCTCCGATGCCCTCGGGCGTTGAGCACAAGGAAGCAACCCCCACCCTCCGCACGTTCCACTGCACCGACCGATCTCCGCTCCGATGCCCTCGGGCGTTGAGCACCGGAGAAGAGCGAGGCCTACGTGCGGATGTTGCGCGCCCGATCTCCGCTCCGATGCCCTCGGGCGTTGAGCACCATAATCGACGCTCCGGTAGGCACCGTGAGGCCGCACCCGATCTCCGCTCCGATGCCCTCGGGCGTTGAGCACCGGCACGGCAGGAGCCACCAGCCGCCCGGGAGCGCCACGGCCGATCTCCGCTCCGATGCCCTCGGGCGTTGAGCACCGGGAGCCCGGGGGCGGGATTTGGAGGTCGGCCGCGCCCGATCTCCGCTCCGATGCCCTCGGGCGTTGAGCACCCGGTCTCGCGAGGGATCTCGCCCGCGCCGACCTTCCGATCTCCGCTCCGATGCCCTCGGGCGTTGAGCACCCGCGTAGACCCGCGAAGCTGCCGCCCGGCATCCGCCCCGATCTCCGCTCCGATGCCCTCGGGCGTTGAGCACAAGTCGGGTCGCAGCGGGAACAGCACCGTGTCGGTGCCCCGATCTCCGCTCCGATGCCCTCGGGCGTTGAGCACCCGTTCGACGGCACGATCTACCACATGTACGAACCCGATCTCCGCTCCGATGCCCTCGGGCGTTGAGCACAGGACGACCATCGCGCGGAAGTCCACGTGGCGCGCCTCGAGGCCGATCCCGCTCCGATGCCCTCGGGCGTTGAGCACTGTGATCGAGGCGGCGACGGCGGGCGCGGTGCCCAAGCCCCGATCTCCGCTCCGATGCCCTCGGGCGTTGAGCACGGACTCTTCGGTTGGCAGCTCACGGGTACGCCGATCCCGATCTCCGCTCCGATGCCCTCGGGCGTTGAGCACCAAAATGACCCGCCATCCTCCTTGGCCGGCACCAACCGATCTCCGCTCCGATGCCCTCGGGCGTTGAGCACGGCTTCTTTCGGCACTACGGGGTGGAACGCTTCGTCCGATCTCCGCTCCGATGCCCTCGGGCGTTGAGCACATGCCGCCCGCCCCCGAAGGTCGCTTGTCGCTCGACCGATCTCCGCTCCGATGCCCTCGGGCGTTGAGCACCTCCTCGTCGCTGTGGAAGTGGCGCTCGACGCGTACCGATCTCCGCTCCGATGCCCTCGGGCGTTGAGCACCTCGTCGGCGGCATCGGCCAGACCGCGGCGACGTGCCGATCTGCCGACACCGACCGTCGAGCGCGCTCACACCACGAAGTCGAATCGCGCCCGACGCGGTCCGGGGTGACAGCCGAGTGGCTGAAGCTGGATCACGAGGCGCTCGCGAAACCACGGATCGCCCTCGTTCTCCGGGGTGTTCGGGAAGTAGAGCTGCGTCGTGAGCGGGGGGCGGCCGGTGGCGTGCACCTTCACGTGGAGGTGCGGCGGTCGGTAGGTCGCGCCGTTGCGGTAGCGGCCGGGACGAATCGTCGCGAGTCGGTACGCGCCGTGGGCGTCGGTGCGCAGCGTGCCGCGGAAGCGATCGCCGTGGAGGTCGTACTCGCCCTCCGCGTCCGCTTGCCAGACCTCGAGCACCGCGTCGCGGAACGGACGACAGCGGCTGTCCATGACCACCCCCGAGAGGACGAGCGGTGCGGGCTCGACGAGCGTCGAGCGCTCGGGCGCGTGGGGACGGTAGAAGGGGCCCTCGATGTTCGGCTCGGTGCGCGGAGGACAGCTCTGCGCGAGCACGAGGTGCGAGGGGCCGACGAGAGAAGCCGCGGCGAGGGAGGCGAGCGAGGTCTGGAGGAAACGACGGCGGTGCATGGGTTCCGATCCTTTCGAGGACGGAACGCGGCGCGATGCGAAGTGGCGCAGAGATTCGACTCACTCCCAGGGCTGGCCCGCGCCGTACGACCCCGAGCCCGTCGGGCGTCGTGGGCGAGGAGCGGGAGCGATCGGATCGGGCGGAGTCGATGGACGGGATGCCGAAGTGCTCGACGCCATGGTCGACGTGCTCGTCGGTGTGCTCGACGTCGGTGTGCTCGACGTCGGTGTGCTCGACGTCGGTGTGCTCGTCGTCGGTGTGCTCGACGTCGGTGTGCTCGACGACGTGCTCGTCGTCGGTGTGCTCACGTTCCGTCGCGCGGGTCGTGCGAGCGTCGGTGCGGGGGTCGGCGTCGCGAGCAGTCCGCGCGCGCGTTCTTCGAGCTCGGGGTCGCCGAGCTCGCGCGCGATGTCGAGCGCGACGCGCGCGGAGTCGTCGGCTTCGTCGCTGCGGCCGAGCTCACGAAGGACACGCGCGCGGAGGGCGTGCTGGCTGCCGACGCGTTTGCTGCGCGGGCCGATGCGTTCGGCGTCGATCGCGATCGCGCGATCCACGTGATCGATCGCGCTCGACCACCGCGCTTCGTCGGCGTCGAGGAGCGCGAGGTTGAAGGCGACGAGCGCCGCGTCGCCGTGCGCGTGCGTGGAGAAAATCGCCCATGCGCGCTCCCAGTGCTCGCGCGCGGCCACGCCCTCCCCTCGCTCGCGCGCCATCAGGCCGAGGCTGTTCAGGGTCAGCGCGACCTCCGGGTGATCGTCGCCGAGCGCATCGCGTTTGATCGCGAGCGCACGCTCGTAGTGGTCTTGGGCTTCGTCTGTTCGCGCGAGTCTGCGCAAGAGGCCCGCGACGTTGTGCAGATCGCGTCCCACACGTGGGTGCGCCTCGCCGAGCGCGGCCCGATCGAGCGCCAGCGCGCGCTCGTGCTCGGCGAGCGACTCGTCGTGGCGCCCGACCACACGAAGCAGGTTGCCGAGGCTGGTGTGGATCGACGCGAGCTTCGGGCTCTGCGCGCCTTCGCGTGCGCGCGTGGACTCGAGCGCGGCGCGGAGATCGGTCTCGGCCTCCTCCAGCTCGCCGAGGTTCGTGCGCAAGACGCCGCGCAACATGCGCAGCGCATCCCGCAGGTCCGCGGGAGAGCCCGCGCGCGCGATCGAGGCCTCCGCGTGTCGGGCGTGACGCGCGGCCTCCGTGAAACGCCCGCGCTCCCCCTCGACGCGGACACGCTCGAGCCAGCCTTCCACGGCGCCGCGATCGTCGCTCGCCGCCTCCGCCTCCAACAACGCGCGCTCCGCGTCCGCCTCTGCCTCGTCGAAACGCGCGAGGGCGCGTCGGGCTCCCGCGCGCGCGAGGTGCGCCTCTGCGGTCAGCGGCGCGTAGCCGAGCGCCGTCGCCTCCGACACGACGGCGTCCGCTTCGTCGATCGCGGCCGCGGCGTCGCTCGTCGCGACGCGGACGTTCACGGCGTCGAGGCGACGACGCAACGCGCGCACGGCCTCCGCTTGCGTCGCCGACGGAGGCGCGACGCGGGTGTCGATCGAGCAGATCGCAGGATCTGGGAGCGTCTCGAGGGCGTCGATCGCGAAGGGCGCCGAGCCCGCCTCGCGCACGCGCGCGAGGACCACGTCGAACGCGTCGCGTTGGCGATCGAGGCAGGCCATGCGGCGATCCATGCGCGCCTCGCTCTGCTCGCGCGCGACGTGGGTCGCCTCGCAGGCGGTGACGCGGGCCTGCGTCCATCGCTCCGCCCAGGCGTCGAGCGCATCGACGCTCGAAGAAGCGAGCCCCTGCGCGAGTTGCGTGCTCCACGAGCCAGCGATCGCCGACCGGCTCGCCGCGCACGGATCGACGGGCACCGAAGGCCACACCGCGAACGCGACCGCACCGCACACCAGCGTGGCCGCGAAGAGGCCGATCGCGACAGCACGCGGGCGACGGGAGGGACGAAGCGCCGCGAGGAGCGCGCGCATGTCCTCGAAACGACCCTCGCGCCTCGGGCAGAGCCCGCGCCGCAACGCCGCCGCGATCGACGTCGGCACGCGCCTCAGCGACGCGGGCTCGGGACCGGTCGCGATCGCATCACGCAGCTCGCGGAGCGAGTCGCCTCGAAACGGACGCGCGCCCGTGAGCGCCTCGAAGAGCGCGACGCAGAACGCGAACTGATCCGCGCGTGCGTCTGCGTCTTCTCCGTCGAGCTGCTCGGGCGCCATGTACGCGGGCGTCCCGAGCAGCGCGCCGGTGCGCGTGAGCCGCGAACGTGCGAGGTCGGACTCGCGCGTCGACCTCGGCGCGCGTCGCGTCTCCGATCGCGCGACGAGCGCGAGCGATCCGCGCCCCCGCTGGAACCGATCGCTCGGTTCGCTCGGTTCGCTCGGTTCGCTCGGTTCGCTCGGTTCGCTCGGTTCGCTCCGTTCGGTCCGTTCGATCGCCGGCTCGGCGTCGACGTCCTCTCCGGTTCGACCTGCGTCGCCCTCGTGATCGTCGAGCGCCGCGTCCGCCAGGCCCCCGAACGCCAGACCGAAGTCACCGACCTTCGGCACGTCGTCTGGGCCGACGATCACGTTCTCGGGCTTGAAGTCGCGGTGCACGAGCCCCGCGTCGTGCGCGGCCTGCAGCCCCGCGCCCGCCGCGGCGAAGAGCTCGAGGATCGCGCGCTGCGTTCGTGGTGTCTCGAGCCACGCGCGGAGGCTCGCGCCACGGACGAGCTCCATCGCGACGTAGACCGCATCCTCGTCGAGGCCGACGTCGTAGACCGTGACCACGTTCGGGTGCGAGAGCCTCGCCATCGCCTGCGCCTCGCGGACGAGCCGCGCGCGGGCCTTCGCGTCGCCACGTTCCGCGTGCAGGACCTTCAGCGCGACCTTTCGCTCGAGCTCCGGATCGAACGCCGCGTAGACCACGCCCATCGCACCTTCGCCGACCGGCTCGATCACGAGGAAGCGGCCGAGCGCCTCGCCGCGCGCGAGCGCGCGCTCCCGCGGGCGCGGTCCGGAGCCCAACATCGCGACCGCGGCGCGGCACGACGCGCACGCGTCGACGTGCGAGTCGAGCGCCGAGAGCGCTTCGCCGCGCACGCGACCTTCGATCATCGCCAGCAGCGTCTCGTCTTCGGGACACGCGCTCATCCGAGCTCTCCGGAGCGATCACTCTCGCACGCCTCGACGATCGATCGTCGCGCGGGTCCCACGAATCGACTCACGCGATTCGCGACGCGTGCTCTACCTTTCGTTCGATGCCGACCCTCGCGGAGGTCTACCTCGCGGAGCGACCGGACGCGCGTGACGTCCCGGATCTCGACGTGCCAGCTCTCGACGCGCGCCTCGCCGACGCGTGCGCGCAGGCGCGCGCGAGACTCCGCGACGTCGCGGTCGACGACGAGGCGCTGTGCCGCGCGCTCGCCGGGCTCGACGCGCACCTCGACGAGCTCGCGCCCGAGACCGTCGGCGAGGTCGCGCTCGCGCTCGCGTGTGCGCGCGGGGATCGCGTGGCGTTGCGGAGGTTGGAGGCGGAGTATTTCGACGGGGTTCACGCGGCCCTCGCGGCGATGAAGCTCCCCGCGGATCTGCGCGACGAAGCGCTGCAAGAGACGCGGCGGAAGCTGCTCGTGGGGGATCCCCCGAAGATCGCGGCCTACGCGGGGCGCGGCTCGCTGCGCGGGCTCTTGAAGGTCACCGCGACGCGCGCCGCGATCTCGCTCCTGCGTGCGCGCGGACGCGAGACCGACGACGACGCGCTGATCGACGAGGCCGGCGAGCGGGATCCCGAGCTCGCCTACTTGAAGGCGCGTTACCGCGCGGTCTTTCGAGAGGCTTTCGAGGACGCGATGGCGAGCCTCGAGCCGCGCGAGCGCAACCTGCTGCGACTTCACTTCCTGCAGAAGGTCACGCTCGACGCGCTGGCGACGATGTACGGGGTCCATCGCGCGACCGTCGTGCGACAGCTCGCGAAGATCCGCGACACGATCGAACGCGCGACGCATCGCGGGCTGGAGACGCGCCTCGGCGCGGATCGACGTGAGGTCGAAGGCGTGATGGACCTGATTCGGAGTCGCTTCGACGCGAGCGTCGAGCGACTCCTCCGCACGCGCGACGAGTGACGCTGCTCCGCTCGCGTGGCGCGTCGGGCTCACTCACGCGAGCGCGAAGGAGAGCACGCGCCACGCGCTCTGCCGCTGGCGCAGGGTCACGCGATACTCCGTGAACACTTCGTCGCGTCGAACGTGAACGGTCGCGTGCGCGGTGTCTCCGTCGATCGTGATCCCCCCGACCCCGAAGGCCGCTTGCGGGCCGAAACGTCGCGTCGCGACGGTGCTCACGGCGACGCGCACCGCTTCGAGGCGCGGGTCGACGACCTGGCCGTAGCCGCCACCGCAGGCGCGGGCGGACGAGGTCGCGAGCGTGACGGTGCCGAGGACGAGCGAGAGGGCGAGGACGAGATTTCGGGTCATGTCGGTTCGAGCTCCTTCGAGGGCTGAACGCGACGGCGTGTCGACCGGCGCACGCTTTCTTCTTCGGCCGCGCATTTTTCGTATCCCTCGCACGACGTACCCTCTGCGGCGATGGCCACGTCCAAGGGCAGCCCGCCAAAGTCGCCGAAGTCGCCGAAGTCGCCGAAGTCGCCGAAGCCGTCGAAGCCGTCGAAGCCGTCGAAGCCGTCGAAGCCGAGCGCAACCAGAGGAACGCCGCGCAGACCGTCATCGAAGCCTGCCGTGGCGCGCGCCGACGGCGCGGGTCCAACGCCGAGCCGCTGGTGTTCCACGCGCTACCGACGCCGCCACGAGACGCGATGTCGCCGCTCTTCGTCGCGCAGCTTGGACCGCTACTGGATCAGGCGCTCGACGACGGGGCGGACGGCCTCTCGCTGCTCACGCGCTTCGAGGTACGGCGCGACCGTGCCCACGTGTACGACCTCACCCTCTTCGCCGACGAAGACGGAACGGTGTATCGCGCTGGTACGCTCGAACCGGTCGCGAGCTTCTCGCAAGGCGGCGCGACGGCCAGCGATGACGCAGCGCTGCTGAACGCGTTGAACGCGGCGCTCGCGGTGTGGCGTTCGAGCAAGGTTCCCCGGCCCGCACCGCCGACCTCCGCGCCGTCTTCGTCCGCGCCGTCGTCATCGGCCGCACCGTCAGGTCCCTCCCTCCCGCGCTACGCGGCGTTTCAGCCGCGCGACCACTTCGTGCTCGGGAAGACCCTGAGCCCCACTGCGACGACGGGCCTGCTCCGCATCGAGAAGCCGCCGACGCCTGCTGAGCTCGACGTGCTGACGACGTACCTCGCGCCGCGCGCCGCAAACTTCGTCGTCGAGTTGGGGCCCACCGTGCCACTCTCGGTGCTCGCATCGCTGTCGGGTGTGCGCGTCGTCGCGCTCGCAGGCGGCCGCAAGCACTGGGACGGGCTCGAGAACCTGCCCACTTCGGTGCGGCGCCTCTCCATCCACCGTCCAAGCGCGCTCACGCTCGCAGCGCTGCCGCCAGACAACCAGATCGGCTCACTCGAGCTCGACGTGGCAAGCATGCCGACCGACGCGCCGGTGCTCTCGCACCTCGAGACGGTGGCGTGGACCGGCGCCGAGGACGTCTCCTGGCTGGAGAAGCAACCCGCGCTGAGGGAGCTCGCGCTCCGGAGCTCGAAGATCGTACGCCTCCCCGGCTCGCCGAGCCTCGAGCGGCTCCTCCTCTACAAGCCGAGCAAGCTCCGCTGGCTCGACGGCATCGCGGCGCTTCCGAACCTCCGGTACCTACGCATCGACCATCCGGCGAACATGCAGCGCCTCGGCAGCCTCGCGGCGTGCCGCGCGCTGACGACGATGCACATCACCGCCGCTCACCGGATCACCGACCTCTCGGACCTCGTGAGCGCCCCCGTGCTCGAGGTGCTCGGCGTCAGCCAGTCTCAGCTCGACGCCGAGCCCTTCCGCGTGCTCGAGGGCAAGCTGAAGGCCGGTAGCTTCCAACTGAAGAGCAACCGCCACACGAAGGCGCTCCAGGAGCACCTCGCGATACCGTTCGTGAAGACCTACGCGCTCGAGAGTCACTTCTTCGACGCACCCTGACGCCGAGTGCGCGTGCATCGCGAGCTCGCACGACGCGTCCGAAGTCTTCAGCTCACCACGAGATCGTCGCGGTGCACGATCACGCCCGAGCCCGGTCGCCCGAGCCGCGTCTCGATCTGATCGCTCTTGGCCCCCGCGAGGCGCGCGATGTCGAGGGTGCCGTAGCGCACGAGGCCCCGACCGAGCTCGCGTCCGTCCGCCGTCACGAGGCGCACCGCGTCGCCGGGCTCGAGCTCCCCGCGCACGCCAATGACGCCTGCGGGCAGGAGGCTCGCCTTGCCCGCCTGCAGCGCCTCCGCCGCGCCCGCGTCCACGATCACGTCGCCCTTCGGACGCAGCGTGTAGGCGATCCAATGTTTGCGGCTCGCGAGCTTCGCGCCCTTCGGCAGGAAGAGCGTGCCCACGTCGTCGCCCGCGACCAGCTTGCCGAGCAGCTCCGGATCACGCGCGTCCGCGATCGCGACCGGCACGCCGCGCAGCGTCGCGCGCCGCGCCGCGTCGACCTTCGAGGCCATGCCACCGAGCCCCACGTCATCCGTCGGCGCGCGGAGGAACGCGAGCACCTCGTCGACGTCGCGCACGAGCGGCAGCCGCGCGCCCGCGTGATCGAGCACACCCTCCACGTCCGTGAGCAACACGAGCAAGTCCGCGCCCACCAACGTCGCCACCATCGCCGCGAGCTGGTCGTTGTCGCCGAACTTGATCTCCTCGACCGCGACGGTGTCGTTCTCGTTGATGATGGGGATCGCGCCGAGCTCCACGAGCGCTTCGAGCGCGCGGCGCGCGTTGAGGTAGCGGTCGCGGTCGCCGAGGTCGGCGTGGGTGAGGAGCACCTGCGCCACGGGCACGCCGTGCGGCTCGAAGGCGTCCTCCCACGCCCGCACGAGGCGCGACTGTCCGGCCGCCGCTGCGGCCTGCAAGCGCGCCATGTCCTTCGGTCGACGATCGAGGCCGAGGCGCTCGCGGCCGAGCGCGATGGCGCCCGAGGAGACGACCACCACGCTGCGCCCCTCCGCCCGCAGCGCCGCCACCTGCGCGGCCATGCGCGCGAAGCGGTCCGGCGCGGCCAGCAAAGACCGCGAGCCGATCTTCACCACCACGCGCTTCGCGTCGCGGAGCGCGCGACGCACCTCGAGCACCGAACGTTCGTCGTCCGCGGTCATCGCGGCGCTTCGTAGCACCGCGGGCGAGCGCGAGCGACGCGCGGCGACCGTGGCCGCACGTGAGCAAAGCCGCGTACCAACACTGCGGATGCGCGACCGCGGACGAGCACGGCCGCGCGCACGCACCGCGCCGCGCCGAGCCCGGTCAGCCGACGATGAAGTTCAGGATCTTGCCCGGCACCCAGACCGTCTTGCGCAGGGTCCCGGTTGCGAGGGCCTCCGCGATGCGCTCGTCGGCCTTGGCCGCCGCCACCGCGGCGTCCTGATCGGCGTCCTTCGCGAGCACGAGCACGCCGCGCTTCTTGCCGTTCACCTGCACCGGGATCTCGACCTCGTCGTCGACGAGGAGCTTCGGATCCGGCACCGGCCACGCGGCCTTCTGCACCGACGGCGCGTTCCCGATCAGCGACCACATCTCTTCGCCGAGGTGCGGCGCGAAGGGATGCAGGAGCTGCGCGAGGATCGCGACGCCCGCCTTCGGCGCGCCGGCCTTCTGCAGATCGCTCGAGAGCACCATCATCGCGCTGATCGCGGTGTTGAAGCGCAGCCCGTCGATGTCCGCCGTGACCTTCGCGATCGTCTTGTGGATCGTGCGCAGCAGCGCGGTGTCGGGCGTCGCGTCGGAGGCGTCCTTCGCGAGGCGCCAGCAGCGATCGAGGAAACGTTTGATGCCGTGGATGGACTCGGTGCTCCAGGGCTTCGCCGCCTCGAGCGGGCCCATGAACATCTCGTAGCAGCGCAGCGCGTCCGCTCCGAACTCGCGCACCACGTCGTCGGGGTTGACGACGTTGCCGCGCGCCTTGCTCATCTTGTGAGCCTTTGCTTCGATGACGACCGACGGGTCTGACTCGAGGACGTACTTCCCGTCCTTGGTCTTGGTAACCACACTCGCCGGATAGCGCTTTCCTTCGGCGTCCGTGTACTCGACGTCACCGAGAATGATCCCCTGATGCACGAGCTTGGTGAACGGCTCAGGGGTGTCGATGTAGCCCTGATCGAAGAGCACCATGTGCCAGAAACGCGCATAGAGCAGGTGGAGCACCGCGTGCTCGGCACCGCCCACGTAGAGGTCGACGGGCAGCCACGCCTTCGCGGCCTCCGTAGACCAACCCGCCTCGTCGTTGTGCGGGTCGCAGAAGCGCAGGTAGTACCAGCACGAGCCGGCCCACTGCGGCATCGTGTTGGTCTCGCGCGCGAACCACTCGCCTTCCTTCTGGAAGAAGCGCCAGTCCGCGAGGCGCGCGAGCACGCCCGCCGGATCGTCGCCCGGCTGGAAGTCGTCCGTCTCCGGCAGCCGCACTGGCAGCTCGCTCTCCGCCACCGCGATCGGGCGATCGAAGCGGATCACGTGCGGATCCTTTCGCGGATCCCCTTCCGTCTCGACCGGGAAATAGATCGGGAACGGCTCGCCCCAATAACGCTGACGCGAGAAGACCCAGTCGCGGAGCTTGTACTCGACGCGCTTCTTTCCGCGGCCGTCCTTCTCCAGATCCGCGGTGATGGCGGCCTTCATCTCGGCCGTCTTCATTCCGTCGTACTTTCCGGAATTCACCGCGATGCCGTGCTCGGTCATCGCCTCGTCGAGCGCGCTCGGCTTCCCGTCCGCGCTGACGACCTGGACGATCGGAATGTCGAAGGCGCGCGCGAACTCGAAGTCGCGCGTGTCGTGCGCGGGCACGGCCATGATGGCGCCGGTGCCGTAGCCCATGAGCACGTAGTCCGCGATCCAGATCGGGATCTGCGCGCCGTTCACGGGGTTGATCGCGAAGCCACCGGTGAAGACACCCGTCTTCTCCTTGTTCGCTTGGCGATCGAGGTCGCTCTTGTTCTTCGCGGAGGCGACGTAGCTCTCGACCGCCGCGCGCTGGGCGTCGGTCGTGATCGCCGCCACCAGCGGGTGCTCGGGCGCGAGCACCATGAAGGTCGCGCCGAAGAGCGTGTCCGGGCGCGTGGTGAAGACCTCGATCGTCGCGTCGTGTCCCTTCACGCCGAAGACGACCTCCGCGCCTTCGCTGCGGCCGATCCACTCGCGCTGCATGGTGCGCGTCGAGGTGGGCCAGTCGACGTGATCGAGGCCCGCGAGCAGGCGATCGGCGTACTTGGTGATCGCGAGCACCCACTGACGCAGCGGCACGCGCACCACCGGGTGGTTGCCGCGCTCCGACTTGCCGTCGATGACCTCTTCGTTCGCGAGCACGGTGCCGAGGGCCGCGCACCAGTTCACCTTGATTTCGTCCTGGTATGCGAGGCCCTTCTCGAAGAGCTTCAGGAAGATCCACTGCGTCCAGCGCACGTACTTCGGATCGGTGGTGTCGACCTCGCGGCTCCAGTCGTAGCTGAAGCCGAGCATCTTCAGCTGACGGCGGAAGTTCTCGATGTTCTTCGCCGTGGTGTCGCGCGGGTGCGTGCCGGTCGCGATCGCGTGCTGCTCGGCCGGCAGACCGAACGCGTCCCAGCCCATCGGGTGCAGCACGTCGAAGCCCTGCGCGCGCTTCGCGCGGCAGAGGATGTCCGTCGCGGTGTAGCCCTCCGGATGCCCGACGTGCAGGCCCGACCCGGACGGGTACGGGAACATGTCGAGGACGTAGAGCTTCTTGCCGTCGCGCGGCTTCTCCGGGGTGCGGAAGGTGTCGTCCTTCTCCCAGAAGGCCTGCCAGCGCGGCTCGATCGTGGCGGGTTCGTAGCGCTCTTCGGTGCGGCTCTCGTCCATGGCGGCGGGAGTCGTAGCAGCGCGGGAGGAATTGGGTAAGTCGTTCGCTGCGCCCAGCCGCCGGAATCACGCGCGAGCCGAGTCGCTTGGTTCGTGACGCGAGAGTTGGTACCTCACGCCACGCGACGCACGGGCGCCGCGCGGGGAGGCGGGCATGACGGGGATGGGGCGTTGGGCGTGCGTGATCGGGATGTGGTTGTGCGCGAGCTGCGGGGCTGAGAGCGAGAGCTCCAGCACCTCATCGCGCGCGACGAGCAGCGCGACCACGACCGCCAGCGCCACGAGCACGCCACCGCCGATCCTCCCGCAGGTCTGCACGGGCGACGAGCACACGTGCGTGATGAAGGCGAGCGGCGAGGTCTTCTGCGCCGGCCGCAACCTCGACGGACAGCTCGGCGACGGCACGGCGCAGTCGCGCTCTGCGTGGACGCCCGTGGTCGGGCTCACCGACGCGCGCGCGCTCGCGTGCGGGCAAGCGCACACCTGCGCGGTGCGCCGGAGCGGCGAGGTGAGCTGCTGGGGCAAGAACGAGCACGGCGAGCTCGGTGCGGGCCACACCGACGTGACGCACGTGCCGGTCGCGGTGAGCGGGCTCGCGAACGTCGCGCAGCTCGACGCGGGCGCGGGCTTCACCTGCGCGCGGCAAGAGAGCGGCGCAGTCTGGTGTTGGGGTACGGGCGCGAACGGTCGGCTCGGCACCGGCAGCAACGACGACAAGACGTCGCCCACCGCGCTCACGGGGCTGACCGACGCGGCGGAGATCGCGCTCGGTCGCGCACACGCGTGCGCGCGCAAGCGCGACGGCAGCGTGCTCTGCTGGGGCGCGAGCTCCGCCTGGCAGACCGGCCTCGGCGAAGAGAATCGTCGCGACGTGATCACGCCCACCGACGTGCCGAACCTGAGCGCGACGGCGATCGCGGCGGGCGGCAACCACACCTGCGCGATCACGAACGGCGGCGCGACGTGTTGGGGTCAAAACGACGCGGGTCAGATCGGCAACGGCGAAGGCGGCAGCCAGGTCTACGCGAAGACGCCCGTGGTGGTGCCGGGCCTCACCGGCGTCACGCAGCTCGCGCTCGGCGCGCGGCGCACCTGCGCGATCGTCGGCGCGGGCGAGGTGAAGTGCTGGGGCTACAACAACTACACCGCGGAGCTGCTCGGGGTCGGCTCGCAGGAAGGCAACGTGCTGACGCCGTCGACCGTGCGCGGCGTGACCGGCGCGGCGCGCATGGACACCGGCGACGATCACGCGTGCGCGTTCGATGCGGCGGGCGCGCTGTACTGCTGGGGCTCGGCGGCGTCGGCGGTGGTTCCGAACGTGGCGGCGCTGACGGGTACGGCGAGCGTGATGCCGACCTTCGCGCCTTCCGAAGGGGCGAGCCTGCCGATTCAGCCCGGCCTCTCGATCGGCAGCAACGAGGTCTGCGGCGTGAAGCCCGACGGGCGCGTGCTCTGCTTCGGCGAGAACCTCGGCGGACGGCTCGGCATCGGCTCGACCCGCGCGAACGCGAGCGACTCCGAGACGCACGTGCTCGGCATCTCGGACGCGGTGCAGGTCGCGACCGGGCTCGGTCGGAGCTGCGCGCTTCGCCGCGATGGCAGCGTCGCGTGCTGGGGTCGCCTCGGTCCCGAGCTCGAGGTGAGCCACCCGATCCCGATGGGAGGCTTCGTCGGCGCGACGTCGATCGCGGTCGGCGGCAGCGCGAGCGCGATGGTGCTCTGCGCGCGCTTGCAAGACGCGACGTTGGTGTGCGCGGGGGAGAACTACGGCGGGCAGCTCGGACGTGGGCAACGCGGCGACTTCACGCTCGAGCCCGCGCCCGTCGCCGGGCTCACCGACGTCGCGCAGGTGCGCGTGGGCGTCGACGCGGCGTGCGCGCGGCTGACGAGCGGCAAGGTGACGTGTTGGGGCGCGGGCGCGCGTGGGCAGCTCGGCAACGGCGCCACGGACGCTTCGCCCAGCCCCGTCGAGGTCTCGGGCATCCGCGACGCGAGCGCGCTCGGCGGCGGCTCGTACACCTTCTGCGCGCTGCGACGCGGGGGCGCGCCGAGCTGCTGGGGCAGCAACGACGACGGCCAGCTCGCGAACGGCAAGAGCGGGCGCGAGCACGACTCCGCGACGCCGGTGAGCGTGCGGAACGTGCGCGGCGTCGCGCGCCTCGGCGACACGACGGACTCGATCTGCGTCGCGCTCGGCAACGGCGAAGGCCGCTGTTGGGGCGCGAACGACTTCGGACAGACCGGCTCGGGCGACACCGAGACCGACGACGTGCTGGCGCCCGTGAAGTACGAGCGCGCCGACGCGGCCGTGCAGGCACTCGGCGACGTCGTGCAGATGGGCTGCGGTTGGAACTTCTGCTGCGCGCTCCACGCGCAAGGTGGCGTGAGCTGCGCGGGGTCGACTCCCATCGGCGGCAGCGGCGGCATCTTCGGCATCTCGAACCGGAGGAGCGCGACGCCGATCGCCGCGCCGGGCGTGACGTACGCGGTCCCGGACTGAGCCGAGCGGATCAAGACTCACCGCGGCGCCGCAGCCTTTCGACCGCCCACGCTGCGGCCTCTCGCACCGTGTCGTCGTCGTGCGAGCGCGCAGCTTGCTGCAAGACCGGGAGGTGGCGACGCTCGCCGCGGTTGCCGAGCACGATCGCGGCGTTGCGCGCGATGCGGACGCGGCCGCTGCGCGAGAGCGGTGTGCTCGCGGTCCACGCCGTGAACGCCTCGTCGTCCATCGTCAGCGCCTCGGACACGTCACGCGCGTGCCGCGGGTCGGGCGCGAAGGGTTCGACGTCGTCCTCGTCGACGAGGCGCGGCATGCGCCCCGCCGCGAGCGCGCCGTTGAAGGGACAGACGTCTTGGCAGACGTCGCAGCCGAAGAGCCACTCGCCCATGCCGTCGCGGAGGTCGGTCGCGATCGGGCCGTCGTGCTCGATGGTCAGGTAGGAGATGCAGCGACGGGCGTCGAGCTCGTTCGGGCCGACGAAGGCGCGCGTGGGACAGGCTTCGAGACAGAGCGTGCAGCGCCCGCAGCGGGAGGGCATCGGCTCGTCGACCACGAGCTCGGCGGTGGTGATCACCGTGCCGAGAAAGACGTGACTCCCGATTCCCGGGACGATCAAACAACAATTCTTTCCCACGAACCCGATGCCCGCGCGCACCGCCCACGCACGTTCGAGCACGGGTCGCGCGTCGACGCTCCAACGCGAATCGTGGCCCAGACCACGCAGCCACTTCTCCAACTTTCGGAGGCGGCGCCGCACCACGTTGTGGTAGTCGCGTCCCTGCGCGTAGCGCGCGATGCGCGACGGGCTCGGTCCGCTCGGCGGCTCGGTGCGGGCGTAGGGCAGCGCGACGACGATCACGCTCCGCGCGCCTGGCACCATGCGCGCGTGCGTGGGGTCCGCGCGCACCTCGGCGGTGTCCGCGAGCCACTGCATGCTCGCGTGCCGACCCTCCTCCACGTAGGTGCGCAGCCAGTCGCCTTCAGGCGCGAGCGACTCCGCGCGGGCGATGCCGACCCTCGCGAAGCCCAGACCCAGGGCGCGCGCCTTCACCTGCGCGGTCAGCGCGGTGTCCGGCGTCGGCTCGGTCGGCTCGCGATCCATGTCTCCGCTTCAACACGTCGGCTCCGCGCTACGCGCGGCGCCTCAATTCTCGACGCTCTGTTGCCAGCCCCGCGTGCCCTGGGGCACCGCGACCTCGGTGCCCGGACCGGTGGTCGGTGGGCTGCGGCGGGTCGGGACCTCGGAGAGGATGAACGGCGCGGCGTTCGACGGATGGCAGTAGCGAACGTCGCGATAGAACGTGTAATGAACGTAGACGTTGCCGTCGACGCTTCGGATGTTCTCCGGCGCGGGCGGGTACGGCTTGGCGTCCATGACCGCCTTCCACGCGGAGAAGTCGAAGAGGGTCAGACCGCTCGTGCGCACGACGCCCACGTAGTCGACCTCGCCGTCCGGACGCAGCACGATCTCGAGCGTAGTCTCGAGCTGGCCCTGATTGAAGGGATGCCCCGGATCGGCGGGGATGTTGTCGACGAACGCGTGGTAGTGGACGTGAAGTCGGCGGTGGAGCTCGCCGATGTAGGCCGCGAAGGGGTGCGCGCGAGCGTTGAGCGCGGTCTGGTTGCCGGGGCGCACGTTGCTCACGAAGTTCTCGATCGCGGCGCGGAACTCGCGCCAACGACGCGTGCGCTCGGCGTGACGACCGCGTTGCCTCGACTGCCGCTCCGCGAGCGCGGCTTCTCGTTCCTCGCGGAGCTGCTCTTCGCCGATCACGGACTCGAAATCCGACCAGCTCAAACGCAGATTCGGACCGTCCGCCGTGCGCCCGCGGCCGAGCCCGAGGCGACGACGGTTGCGCGCACCCGAGCCCTCGCCCTGCGCGCCGCGCCCTTCGGCCACCCGCCCTGCCCGCTCGCTCGCGGCGTCTCCGCCCGTACCCGCGACCGGCCGACGCACCGTGAAGGTGCCGATGCCGTCGGAGATCACGACCGTCTCCATCTCTTGCCGTGCGCGCTGAGCTGCTTCAGCGGTGGCACCCGCGCGCTCGTCCCGGCGATCGGTGGTCGCCGACTCGTCGCGTTGGTTCCCGAACGCCGCCACGCGCCGGACCTCGCCCGCTTCGCCGTCGGTGCGCGCTTCGTCGCCCGCTTCCACGCCGCGGCCTTCGTCGGCCCCATCTTCCGCGCGGCGCTCCGCCATCACGTCGTCGGCGGAGTTCCCTTCGTTCACGACCTCTTCCGGAAGCTCGACCTCGGGTGCTTCGTTCGCGCTCTCGTCTTGGTTGCCCTGGACGGATCGTTCGGTGGCGATGGTCTCTTCTTCGACCTGGCGATTCTCTTGGGCGACGTACTGGGTGTCCGGCGGGGGCTCGACGCTCGGATCGTGACTCCGCTGATCGATCGCGTGCAGCGAAGGATCGGGTTGCGGCACGGTCGGTCGCGGGACCGGCGGCGGAGGAGGAGGCGGAGGCGGCGCGGCTTCTTCCTCGGGCTCGCGAAACCTGCGCGCGGGGGGACGCTCGGCGCGCTCTTCGCGCGGTCGCTCGGGGGTCGGCTCCGTCGTCGAGGTGGACGTGGACGGCGTCGTGGTCGTCGGCTCTTCGACCGTGGTCTCGTCCACGAGCTCCATCCACTCCGGCTCCGACGCCGTCGGCGGTGGAGGCTCGCGAGGCTCGCGCTCGCCCATCGCGAGCAGCGTGTCCGCGAAGACCCCGAGCAC
>ERZ761602.4250-NODE-4250-length-18802-cov-5.385928_pt1 | contig 18802 bp, 17 predicted proteins | sample MGYA00512165_ERZ761602 | MGnify/ENA primary metagenome ERZ761602 (study PRJEB28899, sample SAMN02445085) | bioreactor sludge metagenome | biome: EBPR sludge; isolation source: Thorneside wastewater treatment plant | place: Australia: Brisbane, Thorneside... | reverse complement strand
GTTCCATCAACCTGTTCAGATAGCAGGCCAGCTAACACGCGGTTGCAGGCGACCGGCCTTCGCGCTGCCCTACGCTTCGCTCCGGGCTAACGCGCTCGGCCGGCGCCTGAACCGCCACGTTGGGCGGCATGCGTAATGATGTGCAAGTTGATTTAATCAAATCATCAGTCCGTTTGGAGGACTCCAGTGCAGAATCAAGCCGCTTCATATCAGACAAACAGTATCACTCGGGAAACAGCGCGCCTGTACTATCTCGATTGGCTGCGTGTCATCGCGATCCTGGGAGTCTTTTTCTTTCACGTTACGTTCGTCTTTAGTGAGTTCAACTATCACATCAAGAATGCTGAACAAAGCCCGGCCATCACTGTTTTTCTTGGCTTCCTGTTTCCGTGGGGGATGCCTTTGTTCTTCTTGATCGCCGGCGCAGGCAGTTGGTTTGCCCTGCAACGCCGCACGCCCGGTCAATACGCTCGTGAAAGATGCACTCGACTGCTCATTCCCTTTGTTGTCGGCTCAGTCTTGCTTTCACCCATTCAGTTCTATTTTGAGTGGAGTCATAAAACCCACACGGGCATCTGGCATGGTTCTTTCGCAGACTTCATAGAAGCGCTCGCGTGGGTTCCGAACAATCCCAGGTTCTTTGGAGCGGTCGGGTATCACCTATGGTTTCTAGGCTTCTTATTCTGTTACGCGTTATTGACCTTGCCTCTCTTCCAGTGGTTGAAGTCAAAACCGGGGCAAGGGTTCGTCGCCCGATTGGCGCGTTTGTGTGATCACCGCGGTGGAACCCTGATCTTCATTCTCCCGCTCTTGCTGATCCGATTGAGTCTCCACCCTTTCTTTCCCTATGAGCACGATTGGGCAGATTTCGTTTTTCTGCTATCCTTCTTCATCTTGGGTTACCTGTTGTTCGCTAACCCGCGATTTACACAAGCTGTCCAACGCGACTGGCCGATCATGCTCGCGTTGGGGATTCCAGCCTTCCTGACGTTTATGGCTATCATCGCAGTGACTGGGGAAATCGACATACAGGCCCCACCCACTACACCACTGAGCTTTATCTGGTGGGGCCTCGTCACCATCTGTAGTTGGTGCTGGACCGCTTTCACGCTGTTCATCGGTATGCGTTTTCTAAACTGGAGCCACAAATTGTTGCGGTACGGCCAGGAAGCCATACTGCCTTTCTTTGTGGTGCATCACCCGGTCATCCTCGTCATCGCCTACTTCGTGGTGCAGTGGAACGCCGCCCTTCCAATCAAGTTGATGGTAGTTGCCCTCGGTGCCTTTGCCGCTTCCCTCGGACTCTACCAGTTTATTATCAGGCGTGTTGGCCCACTGAAGGTCATGTTCGGAATGAAGGCTTGAAACTCTGTATCTGAATGGCCGCCCAACACGCGGTTGCAGGCGACTTGGCCTTCGCGCTCCGCTTCGCTCCGCGCGCGGCCAAGCGCCTGAACCGCCACGTTGGGCCGCTCTTCTGGTACGATGTTACTCACACGTCTCTGGGTTGCCTGATCGACAGCGACTACGACATGACTGCCAGCATAATGGCCGAGCTTGCCAGCCGATATCGCCGAAACCAGGAGAATCTACTCAAACTGGTAAGTGATCTCACCGATAAACAGATTGCGTGGACTCCGAACAAAACAACGCCATCAGTGGGTTTTCATGTTTGGCACCTGGCACGCTGGGCCGATTACCTTCAAGAGCTAATCAATGGGCGCGGGAGCCAGCTCTGGGAAGCCGAAGGGCTAGCTACCCAATGGAATATGGAGACAAAGAGCTTGGGCTACGCCCAAACGGGCATGGAAATGGACGAGAAAAGCGCGCTGGCTCTTCGGATACCCGAAAAGGGCATTCTGCTTGATTATGCGCGGCGCTCGTTTGCGGCGGCACAGCACGCCGTGGAGAAAATCGAAGACGACCAGTTCTTTGCGGTTTACGAGTGTTTTCACGGCGAGAACTGGCACGACGGCCACATCGGGCCGATTGTGATGACCTGGATGACTCATGACAATCGGCACCTCGGGATGATTGAGTGCCTCATTGGGCTTCAGGGGCAAAGCGGCAGCGCCGACGCCTAGCGTGAGCCGCCCGCACTGGAACTCTCTCCTCTCAGATTCATCACTGACCCGGCCGTGTCGCTCCCAAGCGACGGCGTGCGTGGAGGCAGGCACGAGACCCTATCGAGGGTTGCCAGCCAGATGGCCAGGGCCGAGACGTTGCTGCTGATGATCTTGACGCTCACCCGACGATTTCCGCCAGGCAGTCGGCGGCCATCAGCCCGAATGGCACTTAAGTGTATTGCGGCGGCCGGCCTCCGCCCGTATGATCTCCCGCGTATGTCGTCCCGTGCTGACCGCGCCGCCCCACCCGTCCTGACGCCCCGCGAAGTGCAGACCGTGGCCAAGGCGCGCCGCATCCTGGAGCGCTGGAGCCTGACCGCCCAGCCGATCGACGAGGCTCTGGCCCACCTGCGCGCCATGTACGGCCTGCGGCGCCGCGGCCTGCGCGACTACGTGCTGGACACGATGGGGCCGCTGGCCACCCTGCCCGTGCAGCGCTTCCGCCTGTATGCGGACGCCGGCGGCCAGGAGCCAGTCCCGGTGCCGCTGGAGGCAACCCAGCCCCTGGCCGACTACCTGACCGAGACCTTTGACCAGCGCAGCCTGCCCGGCCTGATCCAGCTGCTCCAAGGTCGCGAGGGAGACGAACGCGAGTTTTACCTTTAGCCGGCCCGGGCCAGCGTCCCCCTGTCCCGCTGTGAGCGTGGACAGACCGGACGCAGCCTGACCGCCGGCGCCAACTGAAACCGCTGATGGATTGGCCCCCCTGTGGACCAGACGGCCCGCAGGAACGGCAATTACCCGCGGCTGACCCCGCCTCCTGGTTGGAAGACACCGGAGCCTGGTCAGCCGCTTTTTGTTTGGCGCGGACACGCCCGGGCGGCGGCGCGCCGAGGAGCAGACCCCATGCTGACCGAACTGCGCCTGTTGTGCACCCTCGCGCCCTGGCTGACCACGGCCGTCGCCCTCGGCTACGGCCTCGGGCTGCTCACCACCCTGCTCTTCAACAGCGGGCGCCAGGATCACTGAGCGGCCCGTTCGCCGTCGCGGACCACTCGCCATGCCCACACCCGCCCGTCTTCACCGGCTGGCCCTGTCATTCTTGTTCGGCCTGCTCCTGACCGCCGGCAGCCGCCCGGCTCAGGCCGATCCCGCCGGCCGGACTTATTGGGTGGACCCGCCGGACGGGTACGCCGACCGGCCCGGGACAGCCGAGTGGGGCTGGACGGCCTGCACCTGCAACCCCCAGGAGTACCGCGGCGACTTCTGCGCCACCGACCGCGATCCCGTCTGCGGCGGCAGTCCGGCCAACCAGGGCGGCATCTGGGAGTGGGAGACACGCCCCGGTTACTGGGAGAACCATCCACCGGCCACGGTCGCCGGCGGCCTGACCTGCACGCTGGGCCTGGGCGGCTGGTGTATCTCGGCCGCGACGGTCACGGTCTCTGGGAGTGAACCCGTCGCGGGATTCAGCATCACGTCCATCCAGGGCCTGGACAACGGCGCGGCCTACAGCCGGCCTGGCGCGCTGGCGGTCTTCAGCTTCGGGGACACGCCGGGGCGGACGCTGACCTACCAGGCCGTCTCGTCCTACGGCGACTCATCCTTCGCCGGCAGCCTGACCGCGCGGGTGGACACTATGGCCCCGACGGTGAACGCGTCCGTGAGCGGCCCAGTTGGCCTCGGCGGCTGGTATCGCGGGCCGGGGCAGGTGAGCGTGAGCGCGTCCGACGCCACGTCCGGCGTAAGCGCCATCACCCTGGACGGCGTGGCCTATGCCGGCCCGAAGTTGTACAGTGCGCAGGGGGCAACCCCCTACAGCTTCTTGGCCCGCGACCTGGCCGGCAACACGAGCCCGCTCCAGTTCGGCACCCTGCGCATCGACAGCGTCCCGCCGGCGGTCTCGCCGTCGCTCAGCGGGACGCCGGGCGAAAACGGCTGGTTCATCTCGCCCGTGCAGGTGACGCTCACGGGCTCGGACGCTGGCTCCGGGCTGGCCGGCCTGAGCCTCGACGGCGTGGCCTACGCCGGCCCGCGCATATACAGCGCCCAGGGGACGTGGACCTTCAGCTACGCCGCCAGTGATGCAGCCGGCAACGCCAGCGGGACGCAGACCGGCACGCTGCGCCTCGACACCGCCGCGCCGGCAGTGAGCGCGTCCGTGGCCGGCACACCCGGGGACAACGGCTGGTACACATCGGCGGTCGTCGTCAGTGTGAATGCCAGCGACACAGCCTCCGGCGTCGCGTCCGTGACCCTGGACGGCTCGGCCTACAGCGGCCCGCGGGCATACGCCGCTCAGGGCGCCACCACCGTCACCTGCTCCGCCCGCGACAGCGCCGGCCTGAGCAGCGCGGAGCAGGCGGCCTCGTTCCAGATCGACACCGTCCCGCCAACGGCCAGCCTGACTCTCACCGGTCCGGCCGGCGACGCTGGCTGGTACACCGGGCCGGTGACAGTCGAAGTCAATGGCGCCGATGCGACCTCCGGCCTGGCCGGCCTGACCCTGAACGGCGCGGCCTACTCCAGCCCGCAGGTCATCGGCACGCAAGGCCGGAGCGCCGTGACCTATGCGGCCAGGGACAACGCCGGCAACGCCAGCGCCGCGCAGGCGGCGGAACTGAAGATCGATTCGATCCCGCCTGAGGCGGTGCTCGCCCTGGCCGGCACACCCGGCGCCGACGGCTGGTTCGTGTCGCCGGTGCAGGTGATCGCCTCAGCGACCGATGCCGCCTCGGGCGTCGCGGCGCTGGTGCTGGACGGCGCGCCGTACGCCGGCCCGCGGATCTACGCCGTTGAAGGCGAGACCACGGTCACGTCTGCGGCGCGCGATGCGGCCGGCAACGCCGGCGCGGTGGAGGCGGCGGTGTTCCGCGTGGACCTGACCGCCCCGGTTGTCAGCGCCACCGTCTCCGGGCCGGCGGGCGAGGCCGGCTGGTACACCGGGCCGGTCACGGTGGAAGTGATTGGCGCTGATGCGACATCTGGCCTGGCGGCGCTGACCCTGGACGGGCAGCCGTATTCCGGGCCGCGCGAGTTCCAGGCCGAAGGCGAAACGACCGTCGCCTACGCCGGCCGGGATGCGGCCGGTAATGTCAGCGTCGAACGGACCGCCACGTTCCGCATCGACGCGACCGCGCCGGTGGTGGACCTGAACTGGGCCGGGACGCCCGGCCGCAACGGCTGGTACGTCTCGCCCGTCACCGTCACAGTGACCGCGGTCGACGCGGCCTCGGGCGTAGCCGGGGTCACGCTGGCTGGCTCGGTGTATACGGCCCCGCGCGTCCTCGCCGAGGACGGCGAGACGACACTCGTCTACACGGCCGTCGATGCGGCCGGCAATGATTCAGCCGAGCAGACCAGGGCCTTCCGCATCGACACCGAGCCGCCGGTCACCACGCCCACACTCGTCGGCCTGGCCGGCCGGGGCGGCTGGTATCTCGGCCCGGTGCTCGTGGTCTTGAGCGCGGAAGACGCCGTGTCCGGGGTGGATCACATTCTGTTGGACGGCCAGCTCTACACCAGCCCGCGGCTCTTTGCGGCCGGCACCGTCACCGCCACCTACCAGGCCGTGGACGAGGCCGGCAACGTCGAGCCGGCCCACACCCTGGTCTTCAATGCCGACGGCACGCCGCCGGCCACGACCGCGACTCTCGCTGGCACGCGCGGCGAGGCCGGCTGGTTCACCAGCGCCGTGACCGTGACCGTGGCGGCCACGGACGACCTCTCCGGCGTCGCGCAGGTGTGGCTCAACGGCCAGCCAGGGACGGCGCTGACGCTGGAGGCTGAGGGGCAACACCGCGTGGACTTCGCGGCCGAGGACCTGGCCGGCAACCGCGCGATCACCCAGACCCTGACGATCCAGATCGACCAGACGCCGCCCGACGTTACCGTGACCACGGCTTCACGATCGGGCGGCACCCTGAACCTGGATGTGCAAGCCCACGATGTCGGCAGCGGCGTTCAGGGCGGCGTGGTCGGCATTCTGGTCGACGGGCAGCTCGTCCAATGGTGGGACTTCGCCGGCGAGAGCGCCACCGTTGAATGGGACGGCGCCTTGCCCGATGGGCGCCGCCTGCCGCCCGGGGCCTGCACGGTCTGGGCCGCCGCGCGCGACGCCGCCGGCCTGGAGGCCACAGCCTCCGCCAGTGCCATGCTCGCGCCGGCCATGACATGGCCACCAACCCTGACGCCGCCCGCTCCCGCGTCGAGCCGGCCCACCACGCCGCCGGCACCCACCAGCACACCCGAACCGCCGGCCACGGAGACACCGTTCGTGCCATCGCTGACCCAGGCAATCCTGCCGGCGCAGCCGCTGGCGACCCAAACGCCCCGGCCAATCACACCACCGGCAGGCCGGCGGTCCCGGCCCCACAACACTCAGCGCGGCACATCCGGCCCGGCCTGGGCGCTCCTGACCATCTTGCCGGCGCTGGCCCTGGCCTTTGGCGCGGTCCACGTCGTCGATCCGCGGCCGCGCGCCCTGCGCCGGCTGGCCGATCTATTCAAGCCCGCTGACTCTCCCTTTCCTGGAGCCTTCGATGATTGACAGCCTGCTCTTCCTGAACCTTGCCGCCATCCTGCTGCTGGCCGCGCTCCTGTCCCTGTACAACCTGCGCCAGGCGCGGGCGCTCGAACAGGCCCGCGCCGCACTCGAAGACTGGGTCATGCTGCAGCTGCGCCGGCATCGCGAGGCCAAGGCCCGCGAGATCCTGGTGGCTGAGCCATTGGCCTGGGCGGCCGGCCAGCTGAAGCGCGAACTGGCCGGGCCGCTGGAGCTGATCGCCGTGCAGCGCGTGGACGCCGCCCTGCGGAGCGTGGAACTGCTGGCCCGCGACGGCCGGCGCGTCGTGATCGCGCCGCTCGATGCGGCCGCCCTGCGCCGCGCCCAGCAGCCGGGCCGGGGTCGCCTGGCCCAGGCCTTGAGCGCCCCCTGGCTCACCGCGCAGCGCCCGCTCGTGAGCGCGGAGCGCTCGCTGCTCAACGCCGGCGACACCTTTGACCTGGAAGCCGAGCAGGCCGGCCGGCACTTCAACGTCGATTGGTCTGAAGCGCGCCGGCTGTGGTTCCACGTGCTGACCAGGCAGGGAGAGCCTTCCAGTCCGCAAAACCCACCGAGGCCAATCGTCGCCAACCGGCAGCCGGCGGAGTTCACGCCGCATTCACGTTAGCGCCGCGGCTTGCGAATCGAAAAGACGAATCGCATCGGGAATGATGAGGCCTGTCACTAAAGCTGGCGCCGAAGCCGGGGTATAAATCCATGTCTGCAACTTCGATAGATGCCTCGAGCCTGACCACCTGGTTCTTGCGGGGGAACGGTGGTTGGGACACGCTGCTCACAGGCGCGGCCTTCATCTGGCTGACTGCACTGGCCCTCTACGATATGCGCCACCGCGCGGTGCCGCACCTCGCCTGGGTGGCCCTGCCCTGCGCCGCCGCCGGCCTGCTGTCGGTCTGGCGAGGAGACTGGCCTTTGACCCTGGCCGCGCTGATCGTCATCGCGCTCAGCGAACGCGGCCGCCTGCCGAGCAGCTGGCGCCAGCCGGCCCAGGCCGCCGGCGGCCTGGCTCTGGCCGGCTTGCTGCTGCTCATGCGGCCAGACACCGCGCCGGGCGGAATGGCGCTCGCCGGCTTCTGGCTCGGCTACGAGCTGGGCTGGTGGGCGGGCGCGGACGCCCTGGCGGCCATCACGCTCGCACTGTTCTGGCCGGAGCTGGGCCTGCTGCTGGCTATGGCCGTGGCTCATCTGTGCCTGGGCGTTTGGCAGCGCCGCAAGTTGCCGCGGCTGCGCGCCCTGCAGCCGCCCGAATTGGAGAGGTTCGGCCAGCCGGGGATGCCGGCGCTGGCCCTGACCGTGGTCATCCACGCCGCGCTGCGTGGGTTGGCCCGGGTGTGATCGCTCAAAACATGGAGGTAGAGATGTGCACTGAAACGACCCGGCCGGCCTGGAGGCCGGCCCTGGAAACCGCCGATGCCGACTGGCGCCTGCCGGCGTCCGGTGGCTGGCCCGCGTTCACGCTGACCGCGCGCGAGCGCCGGGACATCGCGCTGCGTCTGGCGCTCACCGCCACGGGCTGGATCATCGCCAACGCCTCGTTCACGGTGCCGCTGGACGACCAACTGGCGGAGTGGCAGGCCCTCAGCCTGGCCGAATGGTACGATCGGCACGCGCCCGAGAGCGACCTGTATGGCGTCCTGGCGGATGAACTCGCCGGACTTTGGATGATGCGGGCCGATGAAGCCTTCCCTCAGATGCGCGCGGCGGCAGTGATGGGCGCACTGAGTGATTGGGCGCTGCTGATGCGTGAGGTCTGGGACGATGACGCGGCTGCCGCCGCGCCTGAGCCGATCACCCAGTGCTACCTGGAGCTGATCCGCCGTCTGCTCGACGCGGTGACCGTCGGCGCGGCCTGGCACGCGGGCCGGCAGTGGTGGCAGGCCAACGTGAACGCCCCGCGCGTGCTGGCGCCGGCGGCGTCCAGCTTCAGCGCCAGCGATTGACAACCGCCATGCTCCCCCAATCGCCCCTGCTGGACCTTATCGGCGGCGCGGCTGCGGTCACACTGGACCGCGCCCAGCGCCAGGCCATCCTGGACGAGGTCGCCCGCGCCATCAGCGCCGAGTACCGCACCGAGACGCTGCGCACCCCCAGCGCGGCCGAGCGCGAGGCGGTCCGGGCGCGGATCGCGGCCCTGACCGGCGCCGCAGTGCGCCGGCGGGGGTTATCCGCCCTGCCCTACGTCGAGGAGCAGAAGCTGGCCGCCGAGGCCGCCCGGCGCCTGATCGGCCTGGGCTTCCTGGACCTGCTCCTGCCGCCGGCCCGCCGGGACATCGCCGAGATCGCGCTCGACCCCTTCGGCGTGCTCTGGCTCAAGCTCAAGGGCCGGCGCGAGTTCGAGCCGGCGTCCGACCTGGAGCTCGACCTGGTCGAGGTCGAGACCGTCTTCGCCAACCTGCTCGGCCAGCAGCTCAAGGCCTCCAGCGAGGCCAACCCGTCCGTCAACGCCAAGCTGCCGCGCACCGCCGGCAACCCCGGCGGCGGCCGGGTCAAGTACATCCACCCCATCATCGCCCCCGGCGCCGGTTTCCCGTCCGTCAACGTCCGGCTGTTCGAGCCCGAGCCCGTCCGGCCCGAGCAGCTCCTGGAGTGGGGGATGCTGGATGAGCCCACCCTCGACCTGCTGGCCGGCCTGGTGCGCGGCGGCCGGCGCGGCTTCATCTGCGGCGGGACGTCGTCCGGCAAGACGACCCTGCTCTCAATGCTGTGCAATTTCCTGCCCGTCGACTGGCGCGTGCTCACGATCGAGGACCCGCAGGAGATCTGGATCGACAACCCGCACGTCGTGACGCTGGAGGCCCGGCCGGCCAGCGCGGCCAGCGAGCTCCGGCCTTATCTGCTGCGTGACGGCGTGGACGATGCCATGCGCATGACCCCGGATTATCTGGTTGTCGGCGAGGTCCGCGACGGCCTGGCCGGCCAGGGCCTGTTCCGGGCCATGATGTCCGACCACGCCGGGATGTCCACGTTCCACGCCGAGAGCCCGGCCCTGGCCGTGGAGCGCATGGCCCTGCTGCTCGAAGCCGATACCCGCACCAGCGCCGAGGCTGCCCGCAAGCTGTTCGTCTCTGCCCTGGACTGGCTGGTGCAGATCGGCTTCGACGGCGACGGCCGGCGGCGCGTGTTCTCGGTCGTGGAGGTGTGCCCTGGGCTGGCGAATGGCGACGTGGCTTTCAACTCGCTGGCGGAGTACCGGGGCGCCGGGCGCTGGGAGCGTGTCGGGCAGCCGGCGCGCCGGCGCAGCCACGGGGCCAGCGCTCTGCCCGAGCATTGGCGCGTCATCCAGGCCCTGGATCAAACCCAACGCGAGCGCCTGCGGCCGGTGATCGAGCGGCGCCGGGCGGCGTTTAGGAGCGGGCAGTGAGCGACAAGCAGTGATCAGTTTGCAGTGATCAGCAGGCGATGAATGGCAACCGCACTGCTCACTGTCAACTGATCACTGCCTGCCGCCCGCTCCGCCAAGACCACCCATCAAACACTCCAATCACTCTGCCATCTCTTTCACTGAAAGGAACCCGACATGTTGACCCGTGACCGCAAAGCCCTGGAGACCATCGAATGGATCGGCATCGGCGTGGTGCTGATCATCGTCGCCGTGACCGCCTACAGCGTCCTGGGCGACCAGATCGTTGGTTGGATCCAGCGCGTCGCCGGCGCCATCGGCTGATCGATCTCACAGCGGGCCGGCCGCCGACAGGTACACATCCTGCCGGCGGCCGGCTTCAAGGAGCCAGAATGCTCTCGCGCAACAGACACGCGCTCGAAGTGCTCGAAGCCGCCGCCACCATCCCGATCATGCTCCTGATCCTGGTCGCGGTCGTGAACCTGGGCCTGGCCATCTACGCCCAGCAGGCCGTCCAGAACGCCGCCAACTACGGCGCCCGGATGGGCTCAACGGCCCAGGGCTGCCGGTCGTGCATCGCCGCCGGCGCGGCCCAATCGGCCATTGCCGACGCCGGCGTCCAGAACGCCAGCGTCGAAATCCTGGCGCCCGGCGGCGTGGTCGGCGGCACGCTCAAGATCCGGGTCACGGGCGAGATCCCCGACCTGGGCTTGGGCCGGCTGATGGCCTTCTTCGGCGGCGGACAGGAGGGGCCGTTCAAGGTGTCGGCTGAGGCGACGTTCCGGGCTGAAGGCTGGTGAGCCATGCTCAGGGACAGGCGCGGCTACTCCACCCTGCTCTGGGTGGGCTTCCTGACCTTCCTGTTGGTGCCGCTGACGGCGCTGACCGTGAACCTGGGGCGCTTCTACTACGCCCGGGCGGAGATGTACAAGGCCGCGGATGCGGCCGCGTTGGCCGCGGCCCAGGAGGTGGACGTGGAGCACTACCGGGCGACCGGCGAGATCGTGCTGCTGCCGTCCGCCTTCGGCGTCGCGGGCCAGTACGCGGCTCTGAACTCGGGCTACCTGGCCGGCCGGCGCATCTACCCCCAGGTGACGGGCATCACCGTGGACCAGGGCCGGCGGACGGTGTTCGTTCAGCTGGCGGCCAGCGCGGATGAACTTGTGCCGCTGCTAGGGTCACTCACCCTGCGCGGCCAGGGCGAGGCTCAGGTGCGCGGGGCGGTCGGAGGGCCGTAATTCTTCACATGACTGCTGACGAGCTCTATGCACTCGCGACCCAGGACCGCCGTATGAGGGCGGCCAACGGTGCCCGGATCCATACCAGTGGATCACCCCAGCGCGTCGGCCAATTAAGGTGCTGGGCGGGCTACCTGCTGGCCGACGGGGAGCCAGACGTGTCGCGTCTGCGGCAGGCTGTCTTGAGCAGTAAGCCGTTGCTCAGGCCATCTCGGCCGGCTGAGGAAGGCGGCAGCCCTCCGTCTCATTGCGCCCAGCGTTTCTATTGACCATCGCTCTGTTCGCGGCGATACTTGGCGGCAAACGCTCCGGGATTCAGCCTGGCGCAACCCACTCATCCTGGCGAGACGCCGCTGAGCGGCGGCGCAGCAATTCCGGCCGTACAGTTACCAGAGAGCGACCATCTCCGGCGCGGAGAGGGCCGTATCAGGCACCTGTCATGGATATTATCAGTCACGCCCTGATTGGCCGCGTCTTGGTCACACCGCGCTCGCCGCGGAAAGATGTCTTCTGGGTGATGGCCTTCGCGGCCCTGCCCGACCTCTTTCAGATCCCGCTCTATCTCTTCTTGGGGTATGTCAAGCAGCGGCCTTTCTGGATACCCTTAACCGCCGATTGGACCGGTTTCCGCGCCGCGTATCCAGAGTGGATACTGTGGTGGGATATTCCTCACAGCTTCCTGTTTCTTGGACTGGTCATCACACCCTGGGTGTTGTGGCGCCGGCTCAATCGCTGGCTGATAGCGGCCTACTTCTCGCACCTGTTTGTCGATCTTTTCACGCATACCGGCGAATGGGGCGTCAAGCCCTTCTTTCCGGTCAACTACATCGTCAGCGGATTCACGGATGCCTGGGCCTGGGACTATTGGCAGTTCCCCATCGCCTGGGCGGTCCTGGTGGTCATAATCTGGCTTTCAGATCGATGGCGCACGAGGCTGCGCGTAGAATGAACCCTTACATTGCGGGCCTGTTGCTCCTGGGTTTGGCGGGATTACTGATCGTTATCGCCATCTATCGGACGACTTATCGCCCGCTTGACGGTGATGTTTTGTCTGTCGTCTGCCGCTCGACGGCCCCGCAGTTGGCGCCCGGTCAGTTGGTCAAAGTCCTGACCTATAACGTGCAGTTCATGGCGGGCAAAGACTACGTCTTCTTCTTCGATGTGCCGGACTTCTCCAGAGGCGCCTCCCGCCCATCGCCGGCTGCCATCCAGCGAACACTTGCCGAGGTCGCCCGCGTCATTACTGCGGAGGATCCAGACGTCATCCTATTGCAGGAGGTTGACGAGGGGGCCCGGCGAACTGACTACGCCGATCAGTTGGCCCAACTCCTGGCGCTGCTGCCGGAGAGCTACGCCTGCCACACAGCGACCTTTTACTGGAAAGCGGCGTTCATCCCGCATCCTCGCATTCTGGGCTCGGTAGGCCTCAAGTTGGCCATCGTCTCCAAGTATCGGGTGAGCCAGGCCTGCCGGCGCAACCTAGCGCCGCTGCCGGTCCATCCCCTCATACAGGCCTTCGTCGCGCAGCGGGCCATTCTGGAGGCGTCCTTGCCGATCCGCGGCGGTGGTCAATTGCACGTGATGAACACTCATCTCGAGGCCTTTGCCGCCAACACCAATATCTGCGCGCGCCAGGTGGCTCAGGTGAAATCTCATCTGGACGCCCTCGATGAAGCCCAGGCGCACTGGGTGATTGGTGGCGATTTCAACTTGCTGCCCGATGGGCAATACGCCGGACTCCATCCCAGCCATCGCAGCTATTACAACCCACTCACGGAGATGAGCCCGTTGTACTCCCGCTTCAACACCGTGCCGAGCCAATCCCAAGCGGTTGGCCCAGACGCGTCACGCTGGTTCACCTATTTCGGCAACGATCCGGTGCTAAAAACACCTGACCGAACACTGGATTATCTCCTGTACTCCCGGACGCTGAGGCTGATCGAAAGCCATGTTCGGCAGGCTGATACCCGGCACGTTTCAGACCACTTTCCTGTCGTCGCGACCTTCCAGTTGCCGTAATCCATGGCGCCCTATCTCGAAATCCTACTTCTGGAAGCGGGTCTGTGCGGGCTGGCCGTTCTCAGTTCGTACTTGACCTGGGGGCCACTGACCAGCCTGGAGATGGTGGAGCTATTCGGACCCCGGGTCAGCGCATCGGCTACGCTGGCCGAGCGGCGGCGGACCGGCATGGTGTCGGAAATGATGCGGGTCGTGGTCATCGCCTTTTCCAGCAGCCTGGCGCTATTGTTCTACGTGGATCAGGTGCCGCTCATGACCGTTCTGACGAACCCCTGGTTCCGCTGGGCCGCGCTGGCCGGGACAGGGATTGCCGTGCTGTGGTGTGTCTATCTGGGGCCACGGGCGTTCGCACTCAACCATAGCGGCTCATACCATCCGCTGACCCGCCAACATTTCCGCACGTACTTGCGGCCTTACCTGGCCTGGGTGCTCCATCCCGTCGCGCTATGGGCTGGAATTGGTCTCATCACGCTGTTTATGATCGTGATGAACATCACGGTGGACCTTGACGGTCTGCAGCGCCTGCGGCTGATGTTTTCCAGCACCACGGTACAGACAGTGGCCGACCTGCAACTGGCCTCCTTGTATCTGGTAGAGTTTGGCGGGCGCATTGCGCTGGTGTCGCAGAAATATGTGGTCACAACCTTGATGGCTGCAGTCTACGTATTCCTCGAACAGCGCTCAACGATGCGCGAAACGATCTTTGAAAACAGCATCGAACGCTTGAAGACCGGCGTCTGGCTTGGGTTGATCTTCACCATCGGCTTTTCAGCCATCTGGCTGCCGGGACAGTATGAGGACATGTATGTCGGCCTGCGCCGCGCGTTGGAGGTGCTGACGCCAGCGACAACCCAGGCGGAGGAGATTGGATTGCTGATCACTGTCCAGGCCTATCTGGAGGCCCATGACATCCGCTGGCTCCTCCTGACCATCGCAACCGGCTATGGAAATCTGACCACCTTAGCGATTATCAGCGGCGTGGTGTTTGTCTGGAGAGTGTTCTTCAAGGATGTGCCAATCCGCGCCATCCTGCAGTTGTTCTTGCCTCGCTATCTGATCCAGGCGATTGCCAGCCTGGCCGGCAGCTTCCGAATTGACCTCGACGTCACCAAGGACAAACCGTTTCATTGAATCCCCTCACCGTGTTTGCCAACCGCCAACCGCGAGGGACCCTTCACGGTCTCGGCCGAGGCCACCTTCCGGGCCGAAGGGTGGTGAACTGTGCTTTCGGATAGGCGCGGCTACTCGACCCTGCTCTGGGTGGGCTGGTGCCGCTGACGGCGCTGGCGGCGGCCCAGGAGGCAGATGTGGAGCACTACCGGGCGACCGGTGAGATTGTGCTGCTGCCGTCCGCCTTCGGCGTCGCCGGCCAGTATGCGGCCATGAACTCTAGCTACCTGGCCGGCCGGCGCATCTACCCCCAGGTGACGGGCATCACCGTGGACCAGGGCCGGCGGACGGTGTTCGTTCAGCTGGCGGCCAGCGCGGATGAACTTGTGCCGTTGCTGGGGTCACTCACCCTGCGCGGCCAGGGCGAGGCGCAGGTGCGCGGCGTGGTCGGGGGGCCGTAGGCCCACTGTCTCGCAACACCTGGGGGCCGCAGAGGGCGGCCGCTGCACGGCCAGGCCAGGATAAGTCAAGAGACGGGTTGCCAAACAGCCTCAGGAAATCAGGCTTCGTCGGCCCCATCCGGCTATCACGTTTGCCGCCAGTCGTTCGTCACGCTGAACGGCTCGAAGTGCGCTCATTATCCCCAGCAACCGTTGGACAACTGCTCCGCGTTGTAATCGGGGCTGGGCGTTACTGCGAGACCCACAACCGGTCCGCGCCGATACCAGGGTAAGTTGGGCGGGCGCTCCCTCGGCCCCAGGGAACGCCCGCCGGCAACAGGCCCTTACGGACAGGCAGCGGCCGCGCAGGGCAGGCCGCTTTCGGCTCCCGGGATTTCCTGTAACAACTCGAAGTACTTCTGCTCCGGGTCGCTGGTGTTGGCGAGCCGGACGATGAACACGGGCGCCAGTCCCTGATGATCCTCCGCGCGGATCTGATAGGCCCCTCGCGGCCCATCGAAGGCCAGCCCTTCCAGAGCCGGGATCAACTGCGCCGCAGCCGACTCACCGCCGGTGGCGGTGGGTCCCGCGACGATCGCCTGGCCGGTGGCAAATCCACATTCGGTGTCCACATCCGGCGAGGTGCCGTACTCGGCACGATATTGCTCGACCAGCCATTCATTCGCCGCATTGTTCAGAAAGGCGTAGTGGTAGGGCAGGAGCCCCACCTGTCCGACGGAGTCAGGCGAAAGCGCGGGCACATCCCGGTTCCCAAAGAACTGTGTCGTTACCGCAGCCTGGGCTGTGGCGGGAATAATCGGGCCGTCGGCTGGATAGACGGCGCACAGACGGAAGAGATTGGGGGACCAGTTCTCGGCTGTCAGGCGGGGAGCGCCGCTGGTGGCAAAGTAGACCAAGCCGCCGCGGACGATCCCCTCAATCAGGCCGCTGACTGTGATAGCGCTATTGCTGCCCACCGGTCCAACCAGGAGCGCGGCTTGCTCGGAGGCCAGGCGATTGACAGCCGCGATGGCCGTGTCCGCAGCGGCCACCTCTTCCCGGAGCAGTTGGAGAGGCCGGCCGGCGACAGCCAGCCGGCCATCGGTGGCGTAACGCAACCCCAATTGCAGACCGCGCCACACTTCCTCGCCATACGGCGCCAGATTACCCGCATCCACCAGCACCCCAATCACAATGGGCTCGGTTGCCGGCGCGGTTGTCGGCGTTGGCGCCTGAGTGGGAGCCTCCGTCGGAGGCGCAATCGGTTCAGAAGTCGGGTCAGCGGGTGCCGTCGTCGGGGCCGGGCCTGGCTCAGGCGCTGGCGTGGAGGCGCCGCAGGCCGACAGGCTGATCAGGCCTGCAATCAATACCAAAGACAGCCACAGTTGATGCGGTTTCACTCGACAACTCCTTGGTTGACGTGACTGGTACTGAACCTTGAACGGGTAGGGTGCTTGGGCCAAAGCAGCGGCCGAAATTCTACCAATGCCGTCACCGCTCCGCAAGGTATCACGGTGAACAGTCTTGCTCCGTTGCCAGCCAGTCCCGCGCCGCCTGCAGCAAGGGGTCGGCGTCCGTGCCGTATGCGGTGTTGAAAGCGACGGGCATGGCCTCGTCCGGGATAATCCCGCGCGGATACATCCGCCCATTCAGGTCGACCCACACCGTCACCGGCATATACAGCTGACCGTAGTCGTATAGCTCGGAGATACCCACATCCGTGGTCAGCCCCTGAGTCGGCTCGCCGAAAATGCGCGCCGTGACCTCGGGCTGGGAGGCCAGGATCATGGCCGAGAGTTCGCCGCCGCTGGCCGTCTCGCGGCTGACCAGCAAAGCCAGGCGCACCTCAGGAGAAAGGCGCTGGTAGGGGTTCGCCGGACGCATGGCGAACCGCGGCAGCGTGTTGCCGGTCACCTGACCGTCCAGGTAACTATTGGCCTGGTCCAAGCCGGTCCGGTCCCGGCTGAAGAACAGGTTGCCATTGCCCGCCAGCGGTCCGATGCCGCCCAAGATGGCGTGTTTGGAGCCGCCCCGGTTACGGCGCAGATCCAGCACCCAGCAGGTGTCCGGCCCATCCAAGGCCGCCAGCGCGTCATGCACCGCCTGCGCGTAGCGCCGCATCGCATCGGCGTCGAACGTGTTGTAGCCGAACGTCTCCAGGTAAGCGATGCGGTCTGTCAGACGCCGACTTAGCGGCGGCAGATAAGGATCGAGTGGAACGGGCGCCACGGTCAGCACCAGGCGCTGGCCAGCCCGGTCCAGTTCAACCGTATACGGGGCCGCTGCAAAGGCCTGCGGGTCTGTCACCGGCAAACCATTCACGGTCAGGAGCTGATCACCAATCTGAAAGCCGGCCTGCGCGCCAGGTCCGGCCGGGTGGACGAGCATGACCACATAGTCGTCATCAAACGTCACGCCCACCGTCCGGGTCTGCCCGGTACTGGCCATGGCCCGCTCTGGTGTCACGATTGCCCCGTGCCGGTCGCCCACCTGCTCGGCAATCTCGGCAAATAGGCGCTGGACCTGGGCGTAAGCCGCCTCCACTCTCCCGGCCGGCCCAACGGCCGCCAGCGCCTCGGCCTCCCAGGCGGCCGTGTCGATCTGATCGATGAAGATATACGAAACGTCGAAGACATCACGGACGCCCCGGATGAAGGCCGCGGCGGAGGGTTCGGCCGGAAACTCAAGACCGGCGATGACCGCCTCAAAGAGTTCGGGCGGCTCGACCCAGACCCAGAGATAGGTGTAGGTGCCGCGGCCGATCAAGACGCCCGTCTGCAGATTGCGCGGCGCGGGGTAAGCCACCAACGCGCGGTTGGCCGGAGCAGCGGGGCCGGCGGACACCAGGCAGATCTGCCGGCCGCCGACCGTCGCCAACGCGAGTTTGTCGGCGCCGCCGGCCCACACGGCGGCCTCCGCGCTGGGCGTCGTACACAACGTGGCCAGATCCGGATCAGGGAATGGGTACGGCATCAAGGTCAGCCGGCCGCCAGGCCCGGCATATTCGGTGATCCGCCCATTCGGCCGCCAGTCGGCGGGCAACGACAATTGGACACCGGCCGGTTGATTGAGGCGCGGCACCCACTCGCCGGAGATGACTCCGGCCGTCGGGCTGGGGGCGGGCGTTGGCAGGCCCGGCAAGGTGGCTGTGGGCGCCGTCTCCGGCTCTGTGGCCGTTGGCATCCGCACCGGCGGTCGGGCAGTGGGTGAGGCAATTGACGTTGGCGGGGCCGCCACCTTGGCAGGAACGGTGGGCGAACCGCATGCCGAAAACAGCGCCGCTATCAATAGCAACAGATTCCAGCGTAGATAAGATTGTTTCATACAACCACCTCCAACCACTAGGCCTTCGTGAAGTCACCTCAGCGTAAGTGAGCGGCCGCATTCTACCAAAACGGACCCTAACACTGCCCCAGCGTCGGTCGTGGAAAGCCGGCGGAGTGTCTGCCTTCCCGCCCGACGCTTGTCGGCGGACATCCCGGTCCCGCCTGGACTGGGTTTACACCGGGCGTTTAGCGGCCAACTGGCAGCCCGATCTGGCGCAGGATGGTCGGGTCCGTGATCCGGTGGTCGTCGGCCAGCAGGCAGGCCTTGCTCAGGATCACGGCCAGGGTCTGGTCGCCCTCGAACGGCAGGTACACCGGCCCAGCTGCCGGCGCGGCCGCGCCCTGAGCCGGGACGATGCATAGATACTGGTCGTTCGGCTCCATGAGGATGTTGCCGCTGCCCAGGTGGATCTTGTACGTGCGCCGGTCGCCGCGCACCACCAGGAACCGGTCGGCCAGCCGGCAGCGCGGCGCGATCTTGAGGCGCGGCAGCACCTCCGCCAGGACCTGCCGCCGCGTCTCGGCCGTCTGAGACAGCGCCCCAAACGAGTAGCGCGTCCAGTAGTCCACGTGCCGGCCCTGCGGTCCGCCGTCGGACCAGGCCGGATCATTGCCGACACTGGCCACGCCCACGAACAGGTCCACATCGCGCAGGACCTCGGACAAGACCAGCGGCGGGATCTGCTCCAGCGGCAGCGGCTC
>ERZ761602.4249-NODE-4249-length-18803-cov-5.336623_pt1 | contig 18803 bp, 12 predicted proteins | sample MGYA00512165_ERZ761602 | MGnify/ENA primary metagenome ERZ761602 (study PRJEB28899, sample SAMN02445085) | bioreactor sludge metagenome | biome: EBPR sludge; isolation source: Thorneside wastewater treatment plant | place: Australia: Brisbane, Thorneside... | reverse complement strand
TCAAAGCCGAGTACGTGCTCGCGAACCCGCCCTTCAACATCAGCGACTGGGGCGGAGAGCATCTGCGCGACGACCCCCGCTGGAAGTACGGCGTGCCCCCCACTGGCAACGCGAACTTCGCCTGGCTCCAGCACATCGTCGGCAAGCTCTCCCCGCGCGGCGTGGCGGGCGTGGTGCTCGCGAACGGCTCGATGAGCTCGCAGCAGTCGGGCGAGGGGGAGATCCGGAAGGCGCTGGTCGAGGCGGACCTGGTGGACTGCATGGTCGCGCTGCCGGGGCAGTTGTTCTACTCGACGCAGATCCCCGTGTGCCTCTGGTTCCTCGCGCGGGACAAGCGGGGCGGAGTGGGCGTGGGAGGCAAGAAGCTCCGTGATCGGTCGGGAGAAACGCTCTTCATCGACGCCCGGAAGCTCGGCACGCTCGTGGACCGGACGCACCGCGAGCTCGGAGACGAAGAGATCGCGCGCATCGCCGAAACCTACCATCGCTGGCGCGGTGTGGGCGCGGGGCGGGAGTACAAGGACGTCCCAGGATTCAGCAAGAACGTAACCCTCGCTGAGATCGAAGCGCAGCACTTCGTGCTCACGCCGGGGCGCTACGTAGGCGCAGAAGAACTCGAGAACGATGATGAGCCTGTTCAAGCCAAGGTGAGCCGTTTGGTGGCGCGTCTCAATGCCCAAATAGACCAGAGTAGGGCGATAGAGCATCAGATTAAGCTGGTCATCCGAGGTCTCTGTGACGTCTGAGCGACGAGCGATCGCGCTGAACGCGGCATGCTCCAAGATCGGAAGTGGTGCAACGCCGAGAGGTGGCAAAGAGTCATACAAGGGTGGTCGCACGGCTCTGATTCGTAGTCAGAATGTCTACAACGAGGGGTTTGTTCGCGGCGGCCTCGTCTACATTTCGGACGAACAGGCTAGTGAGCTTAGGAATGTGATCGTCGAGCCGGGCGATGTGCTTTTGAATATCACTGGAGACTCTGTTGCGCGGTGTTGTATCGTAGATTCGTCTATTCTCCCCGCGAGAGTCAATCAGCATGTCGCGATAGTTCGCGCGGAGCGTGATGTGCTCGATGCCAGGTATCTTAGATACCTGCTCGTTCAGCCGTTGATGCAAGCCCACTTGTTGTCCCTTGCGTCGGCGGGCGCGACGAGAAACGCGTTGACAAAAGGGATGCTTGAATCCCTCGTCATCGAGGTTCCACCACTCCCCGAACAACGCGCCATCGCCCACGTCCTCGGCACGCTCGACGACAAGATCGAGCTCAACCGCAAGATGAGCGAGACGCTCGAGGAGCTCGCGCGGACGCTCTTCAAGAGCTGGTTCGTCGACTTCGACCCCGTGCACGCCAAGGCCGCGGGCAAGAAGCCCTTCGGCATGGACGACGCCACCGCGGCGCTCTTCCCCGACTCGTTCGAGGATTCCGAGCTCGGGCCGATCCCGCGTGGGTGGCGGGTGGCGGCGCTGGGGGAGCTGACTTCGATGCTGACGCGGGGACGTGCGCCGTCGTATTCGGACGAAGGGCTCTTGATTCTGAACCAGAAGTGCATTCGAAACGGACGAGTATCGTTCGACAAGGCACGCCGGACCGAAGCAGATTCGGGGCGATGGGATGATCGAGCTCTCGCAGTTGGAGATGTGCTCGTGAACTCGACGGGTGTCGGGACCCTGGGGCGCGTTGCGCAAGTCACGTGGCTTCCCGAGCCCGCTTCGTTCGATACCCATGTCACGGCGCTCCGGGCGGCAGACAACGTCGATCCCACGTTCTTCGGCGTGGGGCAGTTGATGAAGGAGCGGGTCTACGAGGCGCTCGGAGAAGGAAGTACCGGCCAAACCGAGCTCAGTCGCGGACGGATCGCCGCGGAGCTGGTCGTGGTGCCCCCCGAGATCGTTCAGCGACGATTCGGTGAGGTCGTCGGTCCGTTTCGAGAGCGTTCGTCGCAGACCGAGCGCGAGTCGCTCACCCTCGCCGAGCTTCGCGACACTCTCCTCCCGAAGCTCCTCTCCGGCGAGCTCCGCGTTCCGCTCGACGTCACCCACGCCCCGACCTCGAAGTCGGAACAGCTCGGGCTCTTTGGCGACCACTGACGCATGGGATCCATGAACTGGGATTGGATGCGGTCTCCACACGGTGTGAAGTTCGTGGCCTCCGAGAAGGCGGACCACGATGACGCTTCTTGGGCCGAGCTTCGCCAGCACGCTTGCGAGATGGTGCGGCGATGTGACCGTGTGCTTGGGGAGGCGGTGGACGACTCCACCTTGGCGGATGCCCGGCTCCGAGTCCGTCGGTGGCTGGAGCGAGAGGCGCGCGCCGCGTTCGCTCATCTCCATCACCTCCCCGCGGTTGCCGATGCCCACGGTGGCGTGCTTCACGATCTCGAGGCGCTCCGAGCACCCGACGTCGTCACGACGGACGCCTTGCAGGACTTCCTGAGGCTCGTCTTGGAGCGCCTCGACGGTTGGAAGCCGAAACCCGGAACGGACGACGATCCTTGGCGTGCGTTTCGCCCTGCGGAGATGGACGGCCTCACGGCGTTTCTCTCACTCCACCTGACCCAGGGGGCGCGCCCCGCGGAGTCGCTCTTCGTCGTCATCCCTGACCAGCCGGTCTCGAGCGGGAAGGTTCGCGAGATTCCGAATCCCGGTGAGTCTTGGTTCAACCAGTACGAGGTGCTGTTCTTGACGAAGGAGTCGCTTCGCTCCCGCCTCGTGCGTCACTCCGAGCTCGCACGCGAGCAGAGGGCGGAGCGCGACCCGGAGACGTTGGAAGCCCTTCGGAAGTTTCAGCCCGCGATCGTCGAGAGCCACCCGGGGAGAGCGGACGACCCCTTCCTCTGGTTCCTCCACCGTTGGGACGAGGACGCGATCGTCGAGGCAACCGTGCGTGCGATTCGCTCGAGCGCGATGTTCGCCCTCCTGTGGCACGCCGACGCGTCCCCGCTCTCGTGCGTTCAGCATGCCCAGCGTTCACTGGAGCTCCTCGCCGGACTGACGAGCCTCGCCGGCGCGCGGCCGAGTCGAACGTCGTGCCGTCTGGTGGTGGTGGGGGTCGAGGAATGGGCGGACCGCCCTCAGAAGGTCGACCCGCCGATTCATGCGGACACGACGTTCGAGTGTGTCTTTCCAGATGGCGTCATGCCGATGCTCTCCGATGGCTGGTGGTGGGCTCATGGCCATCGCTTCGCCTTCGGGCTGCACGAGTACGCGACGCAACCGAAGACCTGCGGCGGTCGCTTTCGGCGGGCGCTGCACTTCTGGTCGCGGGGAGAGGCGTTCCACCGAAGCTCTGGGGGTTCGGCGTTCGACGTCGCGGACCGGTACTTGGCGTACATGACCGCCATCGAGGTCGCCATCTCGAGTCGGTCTCGCGTGACCGCGTCGGTCAGCCAGCGCGTCGCGAACATCTGTCGGAACATGGACGTAAAACGTGAGATGAAGGACCTCTACGACGTTCGCTCTCGCTACGTCCACGACGGCCTCCCGCGCGTGAAGCGAGAAGAACTCGTGAGGCTTCGCGAGCTGGCGCGCCTGGTCTTGCGCGATCTCGCGCAGTGGAGCGTCGAGCACAGCCTCGACACCGACCACGTCAAGTACGTCGAGGACTGCGACCTCCGCGCCGTCGGTGTCTGATCGTTCGCGCGTGTTGCGGCCCGTCACGCACCAGGCACCCTGATGCCGATGTCGGTCAAGACGCTGAAGGTGAAGAAGCCCAAGCGGCTCCCTGTTGGGACCGAGCTGACGGTCGCGTTCGCGCCCGGTCAGGACACCGTCGTCTACGTGGTCGAGGACCTCGGCGACATCGGCGTGGGTGGTAAGCGACTGCTCCGCGTGAGCTCGACCAAGGATCCGTCGGCGGCGGATGCGGTGGTCTTCGATCTGCCGTCCGACCTCTCGCAGTTCGCGCTCTGAGCCGTCGACTGGGCAACGTGTAAGCCCCGCTCACACGTTCGCGATCGCGCCGCGCGGCCCGTCGAGGAGCGCCTCGATCGCGACCGCTCCGCGCATCCCGAGTAAGCTCGCGCGTTCTCCACGAGCGAGCACCCATGGCCCAGTCCAAGCGCAAGCCCTCCAAGCACGCCGCTCCCTCCGAGCCGATGCGGATCCTCTACCTGAAGGTGGAGAACTACCGCGCGCTGCGGCGCATCGAGCTCGACGAGCTGACGCCGATGACGGTGCTGCTCGGGCCGAACGGGAGCGGCAAGTCCACCGTGTTCGACGTGTTCAGCTTCCTCTCGGAGTGCTTCACGACCGGGCTCCGCAAGGCGTGGGAGCGGCGCGGGCGGTTCAAGGAGCTGCGGACGCGTGGCGGCGAGGGGCCGATCGTGTTCGAGCTGAAGTACCGCGAGCAGGAGGACATGCAGCCCGCGACCTACCACCTCGAGATCGACGAGGTGGAGGGCAGCCCGGTGGTGCGCGAGGAGTGGCTGAAGTGGCGGCGCGTCTCGAAGAACACCCAGGGCGCGCCCTACAAGATCCTCAGCTTCAAGAACGGCAGCGGCTACGTGATCTCGGGCGACAAGCCCGTCGCCACCGACAAGAAGGTGCGCGAGCAGCTCGACGAGCCCGACATGCTCGCGGTGAGCACGCTCGGGCGGCTCTCGAAGAACCCGCGCGTGGCCGCGCTGCGGCGCTTCATCTCCGATTGGTACGTCTCGTACCTCACGATCGACGACACGCGTGGGCAGCCGGAGGCGGGGGCGCAGGAGCACCTCAGCAAGACGGGCGACAACCTCGCGAACGTCGTGCAGTACCTGAAGGAGAAGCACCCGGAGACGCTGGAGCAGATCTTCGAGGTGCTGCGGCGTCGCGTGCCGCGCCTGCAGGACGTGAAGGCGGAGCCGATGGACGACGGACGCCTGCTCTTGCAGATCAAGGACGCGCCCTTCGACCGACCGATCCTCTCGCGCTTCGCCTCCGACGGCACGCTGAAGATGCTCGCGTACCTCACGGTGCTGCACGACCCCGCCCCGCCGCCCTTCGTCGGCATCGAAGAACCGGAGAACTTCCTCCACCCGCGGCTCTTGCCCGAGCTCGCGGAGGAGTGCCGCGAGGCGAGCGCGCGCTCGCAGCTGCTCGTGACCACGCACTCGCCCTTCTTCCTCAACGAGCTCCGCCCCGAGGAGGTCTTCGTGCTCTACCGCGACGAGCAGGGGTACACCCAGGCGCGCCGAGCGAGCGAGATGCAGGGCATCCCGGACTTCGTGCGCGAAGGCTCGAAGCTCGGTCACCTCTGGCTCGAAGGACACTTCGACGTCGGCGATCCGCTCCGCAACGCGGGCGCACCGCTGCCGCCGCGAGGGCGTCGATGAAGGTGGAGCACCTGGAGGTGCTCGTCGAAGAGCCCTCGATGGAGGCCGCGCTCGAGCGCCTCCTCCCGAGGATGACGAGCGCGACGTTCACGATCCACCCGCACCAAGGCAAGGCGGACTTGCTCGCCAAGCTGGAGGGGAAGCTGCGCGGCTACGCGAGCTGGCTCCCCGTGACGTACCGCGTGCTCGTGGTCGTCGACCGCGACGACCAAGCGTGCGTGGAGCTGAAGGCGGGCCTTCGGGCGTGCTTCGAGCGCGCGCAGGTCGTGGAGGGCGACGCGGCGCGGCGGGCCTCGGGCGATGCGTGGCACGTCGTCGGTCGCATCGCGATCGAGGAGCTCGAAGCCTGGTACTTCGGCGACTGGCAGGCGGTGCGCGCCGCGTACCCGAAGGTCCCCGCCGGCATCCCGCGCGAAGAGCGATACCGCGACCCGGACGCGATCCGCGGCGGCACCTGGGAAGCGCTCGAACGAATCCTCCAGGACGCGGGCTACTTCAAAGAGGGATTGCGGAAGATCGAAGCGGCTCGCGCGATCGCGGAGCACATGGAGCCGAAGCGCAACGCCTCGGGCAGCTTCGGCCAGCTCCGCTCGCTCCTCGGCGAGCTCGACCGCGCGAGCTGAGGTCGGGCAGAGACCAAGTCGCTCGGGAAGACGAGCATCCGCCCGCCACGAAAGAAGGATTGATGCGCCGCCTACTCCCGCTTGCCCTGGTCGCCCTCGCGTCGGTCGCCTCCGCCCAGACGCCGACTCTCGACGGGCTCCCGCTTTGGAACGGCGACGTGCGCCGCGCGCCGCAAGAGGTGCGCGACGCGATCGCGACGTGGCAGAGCGCGCATCGTCCGCTGCCGTCTCCCCGCGGACGCTCTTTGGAGGCGACGAACGCTTGGGCCACCGAGGTGTACCGACCGTGGATGGAACGGCAGAGCGCCGCGCTGGATGCCGCCGAAGCCGCGCTCACGCGTCCGGACGCCCCAGCGTCGTGGCGCCTGCTCGCCGCGGTCGTGGTCGGCGACGTCGTCGAGCACGTGGTGACGCGCATCACCGAGCTGCCGACGCCCGAGGAGATCGCCGGCGATCCCGCGCTCGTCGAGATGTACGCGACCTCCATGCGCGAAGGTGTGAGCACGGCGCTCCGTGAGCGAGCGCTTCCCGCCTTCGAGCGCTGCGTCGCGCTCGCGGGCTCGAGCCCGTGGGCCGCACGGTGCGCTGCCCGTGCGAACGTATTGCGTGCGCAGCTGGGACCCGGTGTGCCGCCGAGCTCTCCGCCTTCGCCGAACGCCGACGTTCGCGGAGCCACGTCGATGCCCCGCGCGTGCACGCCGGCGGCGTTTCCGTTCCCCGACGAAGCCTCGGCGTCGCCGAACATCAACGTCGAGAGCGTGGTGGCGCTCGACTACCACGGTTCGCTGCGCGGTCCGGACGCCGAGCGCCTGATCGCCGCGGTGGAGCGCACACTCACGCGACGTGGCCTTCGTCTCCTCCCGCGTCCCGAGGTTCGGGCCGCGCTCGAGCAGGTGCAGTCGCGTCGCACGCGGTCGGAAGGTCCCGTCTGTCAGGTCGGTCCTTCGCTCGCGTCGGTCCTCGCGCCGAGGCACCCGAACCTCCTCCTCGCGACCGCTTCCCACACGTGTCTTCGCGAGCGGTGCGAGCTCGCGGTCACCTTCCGCCGCCCCGCGCGGCAAGGCGATTCGACGGACGACGTCCCCGACCGCCTCTCGACCGAGGTTGCCGGTCGGACTCCGAACGCGCGCGATTGGATCGCCGCCGCGGCTCGGCTCGAGCCCGGACACGCGCCGCTCGTCGGAGTCCTGATCTCACGCGCCGCCGCCGAGAACCCCGACTTCCAGGTCGCCCACCCGAGCCCGAGCGACGCGGTGTTCTCGGTGGCGAGTCGCCTGCGCGCGCAGAGCCGCGATCTGCGCGCGTGCTTCGCCGGCCCCGGCGTCGTTGCGCTCCACGTCCGCGCGCAGCTCGACGCCAGCGGTCGCGTCACCAACAGCGAGGTTCAGACCCTCGAAGCGACCGGCCCGGAGCCCGCGCTCGCGGAGCTGCGCGCGTGTGTTCAGCGCGTGGTGGCCGCGACGCCGTTCCCGTGTCCGCCCGACGGCGTGAGCACGGTGGAGGCGAACGTGTGCTTCACCGCGCGACCGCGAGGGAACGGGCGCTGATCGCCTCGAGCCATGAGGCCCGCGACGAACCCTCCGGAGATTCCGGAGAGTTCGAACGCGCCGACGATCACCTCACGCCAAACGTGTAAACGCCGCTTACACGTTCCCGGTCGATTGGGGGTGAGCAAGCGCTGCAAGAGTGGGCTGTCGATGAGCACGTCCCACGCCTCCAACGGACCCAGACGCGTAGATGACCCTGCCCGAACGCCGGAGGCGGGCGAGGTACGGATCGAGGAGCCGCCCCTCGTCGATCTCCATCGACTCGACGAGCGCCACGTGCACTCGTCATCGACGGTCGTGCCGCTCACGCAGGAGCGGCGGTGCTGGTGGGGGCAGCACTGGCGCCCAACTTGAGAGCCTTCGCGAACTGACGCCCCGCATCGAGCAGCCACGCGCTGTGCTTGAACTCGCCGAGCTCTTCCTTGGCTTCCGCTGCAGCGATCTTGAACGTCGCCTTCCGACGCGTGGGGTTCACGAAGTCGAGGACCAGATCCTGCTCGGCCTGAAGGAGGAGCTCATCGGCCTCGTGAAAGACTCCGAACATCGGATCGCGGCGCGCCGTCGAGAGCCCAACGACCCTGACGTCGGGGGACTGCTGCAGGAACGCGACGACCGCGGCGAAGGCGTCATGGACGAGGCGGCCCTCCGCATCGAACTCGTCCGGCGCCCCCTCGGCGCGGGCAGCGAGGAGCAGCCCCTGGAAGAACGTGTGGCGCGAAATCTCGGTCGGGCCGGCCATGGCCTGCATGGTGATCCTCCGATCGATCGAGGGAAGCTGACTGCATCACCCCTCGCCGACGACGCTCGATCGACCCGAAATCGAACGACACTCCGTGGACGCGAGTCAACACACGCGGCGTCGTGTCAGCGAAGCGCGGCTCGATCCGTCTCGTGACGTGGGCATCTACCCCACTTGAGGTATGGAAGAATCCACCACTCTCACGGTACGGTCCGAGTCGATGCGCGCACACCCGCGAGCGAGTCGATCGGAGGTGCTGCGATGAGCGCGACGAAGGAGAACGAGCTCGAGGCGGTCGCGCTCTCGTGGTTCGCGGAGCTCGGGTACGAGGTCCACGACGAGGAGTACGCGCCGGGCGAGCTCGGGCAAGAGCGGCAGTCGTTCGAGGAGGTCGTGCTGCGCGGGCGGCTCGAGAGCGCGCTGCACGCGATCAACCGCGACGTGCCGCCGGCCGCGATCGACGAGGCGATCCGGCTCGTGCTCCGCCAGGATCATCCGACGCTGATCGGGAACAACCAGGCGTTTCATCGCCTCTTGGTCGACGGCGTGACGGTCGAAGGCCAGGTGGGCGGGAAGGCGCGTGGGTTTCAAGTTCGATTGATCGACTTCGAAGACGTGGAGGCGAACGACTTCTTGGTCGTGCGCCAGTTCACGGTGGTCGACGGCGCGCGTGGTACCGGGCAGGTGCGGCGGCTCGACCTGGTCGTCTTCGTCAACGGCCTCCCGCTCGGCGTGCTCGAGCTGAAGAATCCGTCCGATCCGGAAGCCGACGTCTGGAAGGCGTACGCGCAGATCCAGACGTACAAACAGGATCTCCCGACGCTCTTCGCCTACAACGCGGTGGTCGTCGGCTCCGACGACGTGGAGGCGCGCATCGGGAGCCTGACCGCGCCGCGCTCACGCTTCGCGTACTGGCGCACCGTCGACGGCGAGCGACTCGCGCCGGGCTCGTCGCAGCCGCTCGAGGTGTTGATCACGGGCGTCTTCCACAAAGAGCGCTTCACCGATCTGATCCGACACTTCGTCTTCTTCGAAGGCTCGGGCTCGAAGGTCAGCAAGATCCTCGGGGGCTATCACCAGTTCCACGCGGTCCGCGTCGCGGTGGAGAAGACCCGCACCGCGATCGGAGAGAAGGGCGACCGACGGGTCGGCGTGGTGTGGCACACGCAAGGCTCGGGGAAGAGCTATTCGATGCTCTTCTACGCCGGGAAGCTCGTGACCGACTCCGTGCTGAAGAACCCGACCCTGGTCGTGCTCACGGACCGGAACGACCTCGATCTGCAGCTCTTCCAGACCTTCTCGCACGGCGAGAAGCTCCTGCATCAGAGCCCGATCCAAGCGCGCGATCGCGAGCACCTCCGCGAGCTGCTCCGCACCACGTCGGGCGGCGTGTACTTCACGACCATCCAGAAGTTCGCGCCGGAGGGTGAGACCTTCGACGCGCTCTCCGACCGCCGGAACATCGTGGTCATCGCGGACGAGGCGCACCGCAGCCAGTACGGCTTTGGCGGGCGCGTCGATCGCAAGACCGGACAGAAGCGCTACGGCTTCGCGAAGCACCTGCGCGACGCGCTGCCGAACGCGTCGTTCATCGGCTTCACGGGCACGCCGGTCGAGCTGGAGGACAAGGACACCCGCAAGGTCTTCGGCGACGAGATCGACGTCTACGACATCCAACAAGCGGTGGCCGACGGCGCGACGGTGCCGATCTACTACGAGGCGCGGCTCGCGAAGCTCGACCTCGACGAGGCCTACAAGCCGAAGATCGATCCCGAGTTCGAAGAGATCACCGAGCAGCAGGAAGAAGGCGCGAAGGAGTCGCTCAAGACCGAGTGGACGGCGCTCGAGCGCATCGTCGGGCACCCGAAGCGACTCGAGATCGTCGCCAAGGATCTGGTCGAGCACTTCGAGAAGCGCCTGGACGCGCTCGACGGCAAGGCGATGGTGGTGTGCATGAGCCGCCGCATCTGCGCCGAGCTCTACGCCGAGATCCGCAAGCTGCGGCCGCATTGGCACGACGACGACGTCGAGCACGGCGTGATGAAGGTCGTGATGACCGGCTCCGCGAGCGACGCGGAGCTGCTGCAGCCGCACGTGCGGAGCAAGCGCGACCAGGAGCTCGTCGCGCGGCGGTTCAAGGACGAGAAGGATCCCCTCAAGCTCGTCTTCGTGCGCGACATGTGGCTGACCGGCTTCGACGCGCCGTGCATGCACACGCTTTACGTCGACAAGCCGATGCAGGGCCACAACCTCATGCAGGCGATCGCCCGCGTGAACCGGGTCTTCGGCGACAAGCCGGGCGGCCTCGTCGTCGACTACCTCGGCATCCTCGGGTTCCTGAAGTCGGCGATGGCCACGTACACCAAGAGCGGTGGTCGTGGCGATCCGACCTCGATGATGGAGAAGGCGGTCGAGGTCCTCGACGAGAAGCTCGACCTGCTCCGCGATCTCTTCCACGGCTTCGACTACGAGCGCTTCTTCACGGGCTCACCGAAGGAGCGTCTCGCGCTCCTGCCGGCCGCGCGCGAGCACGTACTCTCGCTGCGCGAAGCGCCGCCCGCGAAGGGGGCGCCCGCGCCGAACGACCGCGAGAAGGACGGCTACGACCGCTTCCTCTTGCTCGTGACGGAGGCGTCGAAGGCCTTCGCGCTCGCGGCGCCGCACGCGCGCACGGACGAGGTGCGCGACGAGCTCGCGTTCTTCCAGGCCGTGAAGGCGGGCCTCGTGAAGCTCGCCACGAGCGGCAAGAAGGCGTCCGCGGACGATCTCGACCACGCGCTCCGCCAGATCGTGTCGAACGCGGTGATCAGCGAAGGCGTGATCGACATCTTCGCGGCGGCGGGGATCGAGCGGCCGGACCTCAGCATCCTGAGCGACGAGTTCCTCGTCGAGGTGCAGGGGATGAAGAACAAGCGCCTCGCGGTGGAGCTGCTGCACCGGCTGCTCAACGGCGAGGTGAAGGAGCGCTTCGCGGGCAGCGTGGTGGGGCAGAAGAGCTTCGCGGACCTGCTCGAGAAGGCGATGGTCCGCTACCGCAACCGGAGCCTCGACAGCGCGGCGATGATCCAAGAGCTGATCGACCTCGCGAAGGCGATCCGCGAGGCGGCGGCGAAGGGCAAGGAGCTCGGCCTCTCGCGCGAGGAGTTCTTCTTCTACGAGGCGCTCGCGGAGAACGAGAGCGCGCGCGAGGTGATGGGCGACAAGATCCTGAGCTTCCTCGCCCACGAGCTGCTCGAGCTGGTTCGCAAGGAAGCGACCGTCGACTGGACGCTGCGCAAGAACGTGCAGGCGAACCTGCGCGCGCTCGTGAAGCGCCTCTTGCGAAAGCACGGCTATCCGCCCGATCTCGAGAAGGCCGCGGTCGAGACGGTGCTCGCGCAGGCCAAGCAGCTCGGCATCCGCCTCGTCGACGGCGCGCCCGAGGTGCAGGACGACGCGACGTGGACCGACGAGGTCGGCGTCGTCGAGGTCGAGGGCGAGCTCCCGTATCCGATCGCGGTCGCGGATGCGATCACGTCGAGCCAGGAGTCGCTCGCGCTCGTGGTGAAGTCGCGCTGGGAGGGCATCGAGCGCGCGATCGCGTTCTTGGTGCTCTGCGAGATCGCGCTCCTGCGTCGGCGCGGATCGAAGGCGCTCACCGAAGCTCTGGAAGGTGCGGGCAAGCCCCTCGCGCTCGGGAGCTGGCTCGAGCTCGCGTGGCGCCTGGCCGCGCTCTTCGATCGCGACGACGTACACCCGATCGCCCGCGCCGCGCGGGCTTTCGTGAACGAGAAGGGCAAGCCCTCCGAGCTCGCGTCGGAGGTCCAGTCGCGCGTCGTGCCGCTCCGCAACACCTTCGCCCACCACTCCGTGCCGGAGGCCGAGCTCGCGGAGCAGGAGCGCCCGGTGCGCGAGGCGTGGGAGAAGGTCCGCGCCGCGCTCGCGCCACTCGCCGAGCTCGAGCTGATCAGTCGTCAGTCGATCGAAGACCTCGAGAAGGGCGGCGCCTTCCGCGTCCGCGTGCGCCGGCATCAAGGCATCAAGACGCCGTTCGCGATCGTCGAGACCACCGCGAACGCCCACCTCCCCAAAGACTGGTGCGCGCTCCGCGACCGCGCCGGCCACGTCCTCCCGCTCGAAGGCCTCGTGGTCAGCCGCTACGCCAAGGGCCTCTCGCGCCACGAGGTGATGCTCGCGCGCGGCGTGTGGCCCGCGGGCGAGAAGGCGACCTTCGCGGCGATTCAGTCGACCGACACGGAGAAGCTGCTCGTGCCGTGACGTGCGGGAGAGCGAACCGGTCCCGCTCGGTCAGAGAACGGCGCGACGAAGCGTCGGTGTGAGCGTCGCCTCGGGCGAACGAACGGAGAGTGCATGTCATCGACGGTGTTCAAGGAAGTCGGCTACTCGGTGTCGAAGCTGGTCGGCGAGATCGAATCGGGAGAGATCGGCCTGCCCGAGATCCAGCGTCCTTTCGTCTGGGACAACACGAAGGTTCGCGACCTCTTTCGACTCGATGTATCGCGGTTTCCCCGTGGGCTATCTGCTGCTCTGGGCGACCGACGTTCCGCGCTCGAAGAGCATCGGTACGGATCGGAAGCAGCACGACAGTCCGCGGCTCTTGGTCGTCGACGGACAGCAGCGCCTCACCTCGCTCTACGCCGTCATGACGGGCACGCCGGTGATCGACGAGCAGTACCGCGAGCGGCGAATCCAGGTCGCGTTCCGCCCGCGCGACGAGAGCTTCGCGGTTCCGGACGCGACGACGCGGCGTGACCCCGAGTACATCGACGACATCACGCAGCTCTGGCGCGGTGAGCTCCCGCATCGTCGCTTCGTGAAGGCGTTCGTGGAGCGGCTGCAGGCGAGCCGCGAGCTGACGGACGAGGAGATCGACCACATCGAAGAGGCGATCGACCGTCTCCGCGACGTGCACTCGTACCCCTTCACCGCGATGGAGCTCGCCTCGGACGTCGAAGAAGAGCGCGTCGCGGAGATCTTCGTCCGCATCAACTCCAAGGGCGTCACCCTCAATCAGTCGGACTTCATCCTCACGCTGCTCTCCGTCTTCTGGGAGGACGGACGCAAGCAGCTCGAAGCCTTCAGCCGGCAGGGGAAGGAGCCCTCCGCGAAAGGCGCGTCGCCCTACAACCCGTTCATTCAACCATCGCCGGACCAGTTGCTCCGGGTTGCGGTCGGTCTCGCGTATCGGCGCGGCAAGTTGAAGTCGGTCTACACCTTGCTGCGCGGGCGCGACATCGAGACGGGGCAGTACTCGGCCGCGACGCGTGACGAACAGTTCGCGCGCTTGCAGGAGGCCCAAGCGGCGGCCCTCGACCTGACGAACTGGCACGAGTTCCTCAAGTGCCTGATGCGCGCCGGGTATCGCCGCTCGAACGAGATCACCTCGGAGAGCGCGATCCTCTACAGCTATGCGCTCTGGCTCATCGGACGCCGCGACTTCGGCGTGCGCCTGCGTGAGGCGATCGCCCGCTGGTTCTTCATGGCGTCCATCACCGCGCGCTACACCGGGTCGTTCGAGACGGTGTTCGAGTCCGACGTCGCGCGCTTCGCGAGCCTGAAGACCGCGGACGAGTTCGTGGCCGAGGTGGACCGCATCGTCACCACCACGCTCACCAACGACTTCTGGTCGATCCAGCTCCCCAACGCGCTCGGCACGTCGTCCGCCCGGAGCCCCGCGCTCTTCGGCTACTTCGCCGCGCTCAACCTCCTCGACGCCAAGGTCCTCTTCTCGAAGCTCCGGGTCGCCGAGCTCATGGACCCGCACGTCAAGACCAAGCGCGCGAGCCTCGAGCGTCACCACCTCTTCCCGAAGGCCTACCTCGCGACGCTCGGAATCGCGGACCGCAAGGACGTGAACCAGATCGCGAACTACGCGTTCGTCGAGTGGCCGGACAACCTCGCGATCAGCGGCACCGCTCCGAGCGAGTATTTCGCGGAGTACATGGCCCGCCTCACCAAGGCGGAGCAGCAGAACATGCGCTTCTGGCACGCGCTGCCGCCGGCTTGGGAGACGATGCCCTTCGCGCAGTTCCTCGAGGAGCGTCGCAAGCGGATGGCCGAGGTCGTGAGGGTGGGCTTCGACAAGCTCTGGTCGCACGCAGAGGCGGTCGAGCTCGACGCCGAGCACTCGACGGCGGAGCTCCTCGAGCTCGGCGAGGGTGCGCACCTCGAGCTCAAGTCGAGCGCTCGCTACAACCTCCACACCCAAGCGCGTGACGAGCGACTCGAGCAGGTGATCGTGAAGACCGTGGCCGGGTTCCTCAATGCGGACGGCGGCACGCTCCTCATCGGCGTGAACGACGACGGCGAACCGGTCGGCCTCGCGAACGACTACGCGCTCACGAAGAAGGGCAACCGCGACGGATTCGAGCTCTTCTTGTCGGACCTCTTCGAGACGCATCTCGGAAAGCCCGTGCTCGGACTGCTCGCCATCTTCTTCGACGTGGTCGAAGGCCACGACGTCTGCCGCGTCGACGTGCGTCCTTCGAGTCGCCCCATCTTCGTGAAGCCCCCGAAGGGCCCCAAGACGGCCGACTTCTACGTCCGCTTCGGCAACTCGACCCGGCAGCTCACGTCCGACGAGGTGCTGGAGTACGAGAAGGAACACTGGGGGGACGCGTGAAGCTCCAAGGCATGCAGGTGTGGCGCGGCAAGCTCTACGCGGTCGTGCTGGTTCCTGGCAACCCAGACGGATTTCGGGTCGAAGGCCCGAGCGCGCCAGCCACCGTCTTTCGTCGACGCGACAACGCGATCGCACGAGCGCAGGAGTTGGAGAGCCGACTGCCACAGGAAGACGAGCCGAAGAAGCGCCGCGCGCCGATCGGAGCAGCCAGCACGACGATGCGAGCGCGGGCCAAGGCGTCGACGAAGGCTCGGGCGGATGAGGCAACGGGACCAGTGCTTGCGATTCCGAGCAAGACAGGCCGCAGCACGCGAGCATCCGGGACCCGACCTCGTGACGAGCCTCGTCCATCACGAGCCGACCGCGCGGTGTGGAAGCCGACCGACGAACAGCGGCGGTTCGGTGCCGAGTACTGGAAAGCACTCCAAGCAAATCACGCGTTCGACCTGAGCACCGTCGTGTACTTGGACTTCGAAGGCGACGTGGCCGTGTCGGTCTTCATGCCTGGCTCGAAGTTGTCGAAGATCGAGAGTGTTCCACCCGCGCGCGACCCTCGCTTCACGTTGATCCAGCGACGTCCAGGCGAGAAGCGACTCACCGTCTCGGACCTCGCCCGACTGGAAGCCGCCATGGGCTCCCCTCACGGTCGCGTCTCCGAGATCGTGACATTCGCTCCGCCGGGCACCGACAAACTGCCGTCGAGTGAGCTGCATCGCGCACGCGCAGTGTTCGGGGCTCGGGTCTTCCCGAAGACCCACGAGATCGACCTTCATGCGCCTCTCACGAAGGCCCGTGGCGGCGCCGGACTCGGTCGCTCGTTCGCCGACCGACCCGAGTGCATCCTGCGTGACAAGAAGATGAAGTCGAAGCGCCCGTCGCTCTGTCTCGAAGCGCTTGAACGAGCGTTCGGGCTTCAGCGCCAACTTCCCGTGCGTGGCCACACCTACATCGACTCGGCCGGCGTCCAAGGCCAAATGGAGATCCTCACACGCGAGCGGCTGGTGTTCGCCGGTAAGGCGAATGCCGCTCAGGAGCGCGAGTTCCACGCCTACTGCCACTGGGATGTCTGGTCGATGCACCAGATCCTGCTTCGCGCCCGCGCGTGCGCGTGGGCTTCGTGAATCAGTCGAGGTCCATCTCGTAGTCCCACCCGTCGAGGTCGTCGGGGTGCTCCCTCGGGACGGGCCCGGAGGACGCGACGACCAGCGCCACGTTGGTGGGCGTGACGGCGCAGAGCGCGGAGAGCGGCGGACGTTGAAGGGCCTCGCCGAGAGCGAGCTCGAGCTCGTACCGCTGCGCCTCGGTGCGCGCGCACGACGTGCGGGCTTCCGCCTCCGCCAGCGCACGGCGCAGCAACACGACGAGCTCGTCCGGCACCTCGCGCATCGCTCGGACGCGCGCGAGCAGCGCGCCGGGGGACCATTCGGGCCGACGCGGGGCGGGAGCGTGGGTCGGTACGAGCCGTGGGACGAAGCGCGCGGGCGGCGGCGTGGGGGCTTCGAAGTCGAGCGCGGTCTGGCGGAGGGCGACGAGTGAGCGGTGCATGCGATCGGATAGAGCAGGGGAGGTGCCAACCGATCGGAGTCCGAGAACGAGCGGATTCATGCGTCCGAGAGGAAGCGATATAGCGATCGAGAGAGGTGTGATAGCGTTCGGGCGATGACGAGCTACGACCTCTTCGTCTTCGGAGGTGTGCGTCGGAACGCGCCCGGCAGGTCGATGCCCGCGGTGACGATGGCGACCACCAGCGCGAAGCCCCTCGGCAAGCCGCACCGCGTGTTCGTGCTCTACGACCCGCACGGCGAGGTGCGGAAAGGCGAGCTCGCGCCGGAGACCGTCGCGCGACAGGTGGTCGACGCGGCAAAGGCGGCGCGAGGCGACGAACGGGTGTCCAAAGTCGAGCTCGAGAAGGAGCGGTCCGATCCCTACGACGTCGACGCGGTGCTCTTGCAGCTCGGAGATCCGAGCGCGCCTGCGGAGAAGAGCGTCGCCGCACGCCTACGTAGGAGCACGGGTCCCGTCGCGGTGGGGTTCGAGTCGGGGACGCCGGCGCAGATCGCGGCGCTCGTCGAGCTCTGTGGGACCTTGGGCCTCGAGACGTGGGCGGTCTGGCTCGACGAACGCGAACGCCCGCGCGCGACGCGCGTGCTCGAGAAGCGAGAAGGCACGCGCAGCCTGCGCGAGGAGCTCGATCACTACGGCAAGCTGCCCAAGGGGCGCTCGCTGCTGTTGGTCGGCGAGAGCGGCACCGGCAAGTCGCGCCGCGCGCGAGCGCTGCACGAGCGATGGAATCCGCGGCATCGAGATCGCTTCGGCGAGGTGAACTGCGCCGCGTTCCCGGAGAACCTGCTCGAGAGCGAGCTCTTCGGCTACAAGCGCGGCGCGTTCTCCGGCGCGACGAACGACAAGCCCGGGCTCATCAAGGAGTGCGATGGAGGCACGCTCTTCCTCGACGAGATCGGCGAGATGCCGATGCCACTCCAGGGCAAGCTGCTCGACGTCCTCCAGCTCGACGACAAGTTCCGCTGCCACTTCCGACCGGTCGGCGCGAACAAGCGGGAGACCGCCGAGGTGCGCTTCGTCTTCGCGACGCATCGCGATCTGCACGCGCGGATGCGCGAGGGCGCCTTCCGCGAGGACTTGCTCGCGCGCATCTCGACCCACGTCGTGTCGCTGCCGCCGTTTCGGGGAGCCCGCCACCGCATCCTCGCGGCGTACCTGCGTTACCTCCACACGATCCGGAGCGCGTTCGGAAACGCGAGCTTCCACTTCGAGCGAAGCGCCTGGCTCGAGCTCGCCGAGCTCGCGTTCGCGCAAGACGCGCCGTGGTCCTGGAACCACCGCGACGCCCAACAGTCGGCGGAACGCCTCGCGTTCGACGCATGGGCAGCGCAGAAGTACGCCCCCGAAGCGAGCGGCCGCGTGATGCTCAAGCCGCGCGAGCTCGCGGCCGAACGAGATCGTCTTCGCAAGAGCTGGGACGAGCGCGGTTCGAGCGCCACGAACGACGACGAGTGGGCTCCCGTCCGAGACGCGCTCGTATCCGACGCCTGGTCCGAGCTCTCGCTCCTCCAACGTTGGGAGGCGCGCTACCTCTGGGAGGCGTTGCAGGCCGCAGCAGGAAATCGCGCCGAAGCCTGGCGCCGACTCGAAGAGCGCGGCGTCTTCCCGCGCGGACGAACCACGAACGCCTCGGACGCGTTCGCGAAGCGGTGGCGTGGTTTCGCGTGGCGGTGAGCGAGTACGGGGGGAGCTACTCGGTGCCGGACGGGCACGGCGCGGCGAGGACTCCCGATCACGCCCTCCCCATCACCCGCGCCACCAGCTCGCGCCCATCGCCCGAGCACCAGCGATCGTGCCGCAGCGGCCAATCCGACTTCTTTCCCTTCCCGCTCATCAGAATCCCCGGATGCGCGAGGTGTACGACCGAGAAGCGCGTGCCGAAGACGTCGAGCGCGACCGGCGCCGCGTAGAAGAGCGAGCGCGCTGCATCGTTCACCTTCTCGTAGGTCTCGTGGCGGACGAACGCGGCGGCTTCGCTGCCGAGGGTGAGCAGCAGCTTCGCCTTCGATCGCGAGAAGAAGTCCGTGAGACGCGCGACGTTCCCGGGCATCTGACGCGCGAGCTTCACGAGCGCCTCCGGCGCAGGGCGTGCCTCGATCCCGAACGAACGCCCGAACGCGGCCTCGGCCTCGCGGAGGTTGTCTGCCATCGAGCGTCCCTTCGACTTCCGTGTGTTCGCGAGGAAGTACGGCATCACGTCGAGCGTCAGCACCGACGCGCGATCGAGCCCGAGCGGCTCGAGAAAGCGTGCGTCGAGATCCTTCGCGGACGCGGACACCCCGAGCTCGAACGACGTGCGCTCGACGCGAACGGGCAGGTTCATCACGCGGTCGCCGACTGTCGTCCGAGCGACCGCCCCCGCGGGGTACACCCCGAGGATCGCGACGGGCGCGCCGAACG
>ERZ761602.4248-NODE-4248-length-18803-cov-107.450128_pt1 | contig 18803 bp, 19 predicted proteins | sample MGYA00512165_ERZ761602 | MGnify/ENA primary metagenome ERZ761602 (study PRJEB28899, sample SAMN02445085) | bioreactor sludge metagenome | biome: EBPR sludge; isolation source: Thorneside wastewater treatment plant | place: Australia: Brisbane, Thorneside... | reverse complement strand
GCTCACAGCTCACAGCTCACAGCTCACAGCTCACAGCTCACAGCTCACAGCTCACTATTATATATAAAAGGGGCAGTAAGCCCCACTTTTTATAATCTGTGAAGCGGTAACGCTGATAGCTGAGTGCCGTAAGCTGAGTGCTGTAAGCAGAATTGAAAAAACAATAGATATTTATATTGACGAAGATAAGAGATTAGGAAATTTTTTATAATTCTTCACGGCTTCACGGCTTCACGGCTTCACGGCTTCACGGCTTCACGGCTTCACGGCTTCACGGCTAAGTATTATAACCCCCTAATGCAATTCATCTCTCTTACTTGCATTAAGCTGTTCAACATGAAATTTTACATCTCTTGCCTGAGCGAAAACAGGTTCCCCTGTATCTTTCGCATCTTTTTCAACAGCTTCATGTAGTTTTTTTCTATTAACTACGCCCATTCTTTGTCTTTCTGGAACAAATACTTCAGTACAATTTCTGCATTTACAGACAACGACTATACCCTCAAAGGTGACTCGTGAGAGATCTGTTGTAACTGATTCGCCATCTGCGCTACTCACTCCACATCTTGGGCAGTGAACCTGTTCAATTAAGGTTTCACAAAGCCCGCGTAATCTAAATTTTAGCGCCATAACGTTTCGTTAACTCAACTTTTCTGCCGTGGTTATGGAAAATAACCTCGTCCATTACACATTGGAGTAGCTCTAAGCCTCTTCCGTAAACTCTATCCGGTTCAAGCTTTAAATATATGTTTGGCAAAAATCCCCGACCTTCATCTTCTACTACCAAAGAGAAGGTTCCTTCTGAAAAGGATGCTTCCACAAACACTCGTCTGTCTCCAAAGTAAGGGTCGGCAAGTCTTCGTTTTTTTTCAACTGAAAAAGCATCTACACCTTCGAAATTAAGAAATTCTTTTAGTCTAGAATCTAACTCAAGGCACCCATGATCAATTGCATTGGTAATCACCTCTTGATAGGCAAGAAGTAGCTTCATCTTCTCTTCTCTTGTGATCTGTTTAATCCCCTCAAGTGAATCTAAGAGAGCTAAATGATAAGGACCTGTTGGTTGAGCTGATGCGTTAAAATCAAATCTACTTTTAAGTGTTCCTGGCTGAGGAAATTGTTTTTTACGCTTGATTCTTAGAGCGGATTCTAAAACCCATTTTGCGTCCTGTGGTTCAATATTTCCGGAGAGAACATAGTGAGCACCACCTTTTACAAGCTCAACTATGTTAAGATGTTTCTCTGCTACTACAAGTACGGAATCTCTTTTAGAAAGCTCTCCTAAAGAACTAAGTGGCTCAGTCGGAAGGCTTAGATTTGTGAAGATAATATCAAATGTATCTGATCTTGTTTGATCGAGAGAAGATGCAAGCGTTACTCGACCTTCCCCCGCACTTATTTCATCGACCCAATCACTCTCTAAGAACTGCTGGTCTCCAAGAATTAAGATCGAACCCACATCTTTCCCCTCCTTACTCGTCAGTAGGGAGTAGCTTATCAAGCATAAGAAGCTCAAAGGTTTCTTTCACAAAACCTTGAAGGGGTTTAACCATAAGTACCCCATTCTCTGATTTAAGCCTCTTATAGCAGGTAAGAACCTTCCCAATGCCGTAAGAATTAATTATTTGAACACCTGAAAGATCTAGTACTATGGTGCGCTGTCCTTTATCAAAAAGAACATTAAACGCCTGTCTTAGGGCTTCACCGGATGGCTCAGAATCTAGGTCACCATTAACCTTGATATATCCCTTATCTCCTAGAATCTCCGTATCAAATTCGTTGCTCATAAAATCTCCCGTAATGTGTCCAAGAGGAATAGTCGGCAGAGAGTTTAATCTCCTAAATACTTTGATGATAATTTTTCGCAGAAGAATCAGATTTTAAAGATATAATAAAACATAGTTATTGATAAGCAGTTGAAATTATTGGCTTTTAAGATTCCTTAATGTTTTGTAGTCTTAAGGTCGATAAGAAAACAGAGTATGACGCAGCCTCCAGAAGAATTTAGTGGCAGATTAGCAGAAGGTAAAGATTGGCGAGAGATTGTGGCTTGGGTGAGTGATCTACCACCGATGTCCCACGTTGCTCAAAAGGCACTAAGACTCGTTGAAGATCCCTCTTGCTCAGCCCCAGAGCTGGCTAAAGTATTGACTACAGATGCTGCTTTGGCCGCAAGAGTTTTGAAGATCGCAAACTCTGCAATGTTTGCCAGGCAGAGAGAAATTACAACTCTAAATCAAGCTATAATGTTAATAGGACTTAAAGCACTTAAAGGTGTAGTGGTTGCTGCCACACTAAGGCAGATGACAAGCGGACAGAGTAAGTTAGAGCAGCTTATCTGGGAGAATTCTATGTTCTCTGCAATGGTAGCTTCAAAAGTGGCAAACCTGATTAAAGTGAGATGGCATGAAGAGGTTTTTCTACTTTCATTACTCCACACTCTTGGTCAGATAGTTTTAATTTCACAGAAAACTACTAGTGAACTTTACTCTAAGGTGATTAAGCAGATTGAGGCAACAAAGGTAGATTACGTATCAGCTGAGCAACAGATCTTAGGATTTGCCCATCCGTTAATTGGAGCTCTGGTAGCAAAGAAATGGAACTTTCCTGGTGAAACCTGTCAGGTAATTCTACATTATAGAGATCCCGTTGAGACAGTTGATTCAGATGTCGAAAAACAGATTGCTGTAGTTCAACTTGCTGATGCGCTTGCACACACCTCTAAGATTGGGTCACCAGATGGATATCCAGATCAAAACCCGCTTGTAAAAAGAATTTCTACCTTACTAAAGATCGAAGAGGCTCAACTAAATAAATTAATAGATGATGCAAAGGTTCAGTTTGAAAATGAACGAGCACTATATTCTAGTTAAGTATAGGTATTAGTTTCCCTCGTCTTGCTGTTTTTGGCCTAGAGCCACCAGGTATTACGCTAAGTTCAGGCTTTCTAATCTCTTCTAAGATCTCATTACACAGAGTTTCTATTAACTTTTCTTCACTATCCTCGAAGGGGGATTTCTCTTTTGATTCCTTTAGAGCCACTAAAACTTTTGTGCAAGCAGTTAGAAAGGCCCTTCTTTTTTCTGGACTTACTCCCTCTAAGGAGTCTAGAAACTTTAGGCATGCTTCTCCTCCAGTCTCGTCGAAGAGAGTTTGAAGATGCAGCAAAAGACCCTTAAAGGAAAGGGAAAATGAACCCATATAAGTATTAATCTGATTAAGAGAGTGCTTTGCTTCAGAGAAAGGAGAGTAGGAAAAATTGTTAGAAGGGTAGGAATAGATGGATGGAGATGATTTTACTTGGGGGTCAGGCCTTCCGGCCTGACCCCCAAGTTGCCTGACCACCAAAGTACCCTAATCTTTTAACTTACTCGTAAACACCACGTCTTGAGAAGATAGCGAGGCTTTTATGGATATGTATCGAGTCAATAAATTTCTCGTAGAAACTTAATGTTCCAGAGCCTATTTCTTCAATGGATTTAATCGGATCTCCAATGAAGGATCTACCATTTAGCTGTACTTCATCTATTAAATTCTTAGTTAGATCAACTGCAGTAAGTTTACCTGGGATTGCTCCATAGGCTGTACTGTAGGACGTATGAAGGTCTTCAATAACAAAATACCCACCCGGTGAGACTGTAGGGAAAAGCTCATGAAAAGTCAGGATCTGTTGATGCATATGATGACCGCCATCGTCGATTATAATATCCAATGGTTCTTTAATTTCGGCTTTTAATCTCTCTAGATCCTCTTTTTTCCCCTGATCCCCGTGTATTATCGAAATTCGCGAATTTGGATCTGGGACAAACGTTGTGTTCCAGTCAAATCCCCAAATCCTTGCATTTGGAAAATACTCCTCCCACATCTGAAGAGATGCTCCATTTAGTACGCCAATCTCAAGAAAATTTCTTACCTCATTTCGTATTGGGTAAAAGTACTGATGATATACAGGGGTGTAATTATGACAATTCGGTCCTTTGTCGGTGTCATACTTTAAGGCAATTTCTGAAAGTCTATTCATCGTCGTCGATAATACCTGAATCGATCGCCATCTTAACAGCTTTAGATACTACATTTTTTTCTTTCTTTGGTATTAAACCTTCATCTGCAAGCTTGTCAGCCTCTTCTTCTATCATCTTAAAAAACTTCTCTCGTTCTGCTGATGTCATAATTGTAGTTGCTCGCCTAAGGGCGATTTTGTCTGCGCCTTTTATTCCCGCAACTTTACTGACTTCATCAACTTTAGTGATTTGATCAACTGCTTTTGTTTTAGAGATACCTTTTATTTTATCATCTTTTGTCATCTGTGCTCCCTCCCTAACAATAGCTCAGTAAATGGCCCAGTTCGAATCTCTTTTGCTTTTGCTCTAAGTCCAGGCCTTACCTTTGGTTTGTTAAGAAAATCTTTTTTAAGTGACATATCTTTATGGAGGTATTCGATCACTGTTTTATGTTCTCTAATTACATTTAGTCCGTCTGTGTGCCATTCTTCGGCTAGTGATCTTAAAGATACACCTTCCCAGTATACTTTCCAGATTATTAATTGATGGATTGGTTCAAGAGACGCCACGTTTTCAATCATTCTCTTATAGTCGAGAAATTCGTCAGGCTGTGCTGCTTCCATTCCCTGCTTAACAGCTAGTAAGCTTGCTCCAACTAACATCTGTCGTATTGCTGATCTAGCATTTGAATCATCCAATTCTCCGACCCGAACTTCCGGGAAGATCTCAAGCAAGTCAGCCGAAATCTCTCTTGAACGCTGCTCATCAGGAGAGGAAACACCAAGACCTCGGTGCCAGCTTTTACACTTGCGTGCAACCTCAGTAGAGGCCTCGTGTATGCGTTTTCTGGCGTAGCCTTTGAATGGAACCCCTCTTTTGGGTTGAAACCTTCTGGCGCAAAATATTAGAGCCTCCATTGCAGCTCCATCTAGCCCATCAAGCTCCCAGTCTAGGTTCCATGCTCTTGCAACTGATCTGGCTATGCTTTCAGCCCAACCTCTATGCTCTAGTACTAAAGCATCGGCTTCTTCTCTAGGTAAACACTCGAAATCATTAGAATCTTCCATGGTCTCTACGAATTATCGGCAAAGTTTCTCATTCAGGATAGCAAAAAATCTGAAACAGAACCTATTTTAGACACGATATGCGGGTACGGAATGTGATTCTTCTAGGATAACTAGCTGAAATTACGACATAAAAGGAAAAATATGGGAGCCGCAAAAAAGAAAGAAATCATCACAGACTCACTACGTGAGGAGTATGTAATACGCTACCGAGGCAAGGCTAGAAAACTTGCAAGATCAATTCTTCGTAAGTGGCGCTCACGTCTCGACATTCAAGAGGTTGATAGCCTAGTTGATCTATCTCTTTGTGAGGCAGCAAGTAGATTTAATCCGGAACGTGGTGCAAGTTTTATGACCTTCCTCTTTTATCATCTTAGAGGAAATCTTATTAGAGCTATAACTTATGCTGTTCAATCCTCTAATCTGCCACTAGTTGAACTTGATGCAATTAGTGCTTTAGAAGATGAGAAGGCAAATGCAATGGATATTGCTGATGCCCTTACAAGTGAAGAAACTCCTTCCCCAGAAGAAGCTCTCTATAAACAGGAGATGATAGCGCTTAGTCAGAAGTCATTTGAAAAGCTGGATGAATTAGAGAAATCGGTTCTATCACAGTTATTTGCTGAAGAGGTTCAGATGATAGATATCGCTAGGAACCTTGGCTATAGCCGATGTCATATTTCAAGAGTGAAAAGACGAGCCCTTGAAGCGCTACACTCTGAGATTTCAGGTCAGATGAAAGCAGATGATATAATTCTTGCAAGACCAGATTTTGAAAATGAAGAAGCTCCTCGAGTTGTTAGAAGAACGATGGATAGGAGAAAAATTGTTCGAAGACGTCCACGTTCTGTAGAGAGCGAAGTCAGAGTCGCTAAGTAGAGAACTTTCAGAAGAAGGGCTCACGTGGTAATGTACCACGTGCTTTTGGTTCTATTCTTAGTGAGTTTAGTGCAGGCAGAATTAAATCTAACTTTTTTTGATGTGGGAGAAGGTGCAGCAACCTTAATCTCCCAAGGTTCAAGCCATATTCTGGTAGACACTGGCAATCCTGCAACTGCCCCTGTTTTGGTAAGAAAAGTTAAAAAGCTAACAGGTGGCAAACTTCAAGCGCTTATAATTACCCACCCTCATCAAGATCATATTGGTGGAGTGTTTCAGATCTTAGATGAACTTAATCCAAAATTCAGGTTTGATAACGGAGAAAAAATAACAAAAATTGATGAGCCTTATAGATGGTTCAAAGAAGAGTTTCGAAGAGAAAAATATAAAAAACTAAAAAAAGGTGATTTTTTGAAGGTCGGGAAGGGCCTAATTGAAGTTCTTTCTCCAGGTAGTCTCGCAGTGGACTGGAATGAAAATTCACTGGTATTAAAGATCAGCTACAATAATAAATGCGCAGTTTTAATGTCTGATGCCCTTAAAAAAGCAGAAAATAAGATTGGTGGCTTCGAGTGTGAAGTGATTCAGATTGGCCATCATGGCTCTACATATGCCTCAAGTGTTAGTTTCGTAAAATCAGTACGCGCAAGACTCGGCATTGTTTCTGTTAACAAAAATAACCTAAGGGGATACCCGGACGACCTTGTTCTTAAGAGATGGGAAAAAAACGGGACAAAAATTTTTAAAACATTCGAAAGTGGAGATATTAAAATATCTTTATGAGCAAGATCTACACAATCATTTCAGTGATCTTCTTGTTTTCTCTACTTGGTAGACAGGCATGGGATCTTGGAAGAGGAGTTCTTGGAAGAGAGCTATTTTTATTATTTGTATTGTTTGGAGGGTTATTTTTTAGTTATCGACTGCTCGGACTAAGTGCAAGTATAGCTTTTGGTGGTCTATTGGCTCTACTTTATCCATTTTTAGTTCCTGAAGAGCTAATACATATATTTTTATTTGGGTCTTTCGGATATTTCGTTTTTTTAAATAGAGTTAATTACAAATTCCTTTGGATCTCAGGTATAAGCGTTGGAGATGAGCTGTTTCAGTGGATCTTGCCATGGAGGGTGTGCGATCCAAGGGATATGGTATTAAATCTGGTTTCATGTCTTGTTGGGGGTTTGGTTTGTGTGTTGCAGAGCAGAAATGCTAGTTTTTTTGGCACTTGGGGGTCAGGCCGGAAGGCCTGACCAATGTCACTTACCTTCATGGCGTAAGTGGATAATTTAATTTGGTAAAACTTAAGGACGCAGAGGTCTCAGAGTTACGCAGAGTAGTTTGTTTTGGATAACTCTGTGAAACTCTGAGCACTCTGTGTTCAAAAATCAGTTATCAAGCACTGATAATTTAGAATTGAATGTAAGTGGCATTGCCCGGCCTGACCCCCTATTATAATATTTTTATTAATAAAAAACTCTTTCAGCCTTAAACTTTGGTTTAAACCTGGCACCATATTTTTTTTCAAGCTCTAACGCTTTTTCTAGTAACTTTCCAATCCCAGTTTTTTGAGCCCAGTAAAGAATGCCACCTCTAAAAGGAGGAAAACCAAACCCCATAACTGATCCAAGATCTATCTGTTTTGCTGCTTCTGGCCCTGGGGCACCAGCAACACCTTCATCAAGACAAAGTATAGCTTCATTTAAAAGAGATAAAATTAATCTATCCTGAATATCACTTGAGCCTTGCTTTTCCTTAGGAAGTGCTAAAACAGAATACAGATCGCGTCTTGGTTTTTTAGTCGAGAAATCGTAGAAACCGACACCGCTTTTTTTACCCAAAGCACCAGTTGCTGCAAGTTTTGCTGCTAGAGCTGGAGCCTCCATTCTAGAGCCATAACCTTTAACCATAATTTCAGATACATGTGAGGCAACATCAAGACCTACTTCATCTAGTAATCTGACTGGCCCCATCGGGAGTCCAAAATCAGTTGCAGCCTTATCTATGTCTTCAATCTTATATCCTTCTTGAATTAGGAATGCTGCTTCGTTCAAATAAGGCGTTAAGATTCTATTTACTAAAAATCCAGGAACATCCTTCACTACGATTGGGAACTTCCCAAGTTTAACTGATAGACCAGCAACAAGTGCTATGGTTTTATCAGAAGTTTTTTCTCCCATTACTATTTCAACAAGAGGCATTTTTGGAACTGGATTAAAGAAATGCATTCCAATTACTCTTGCAGGATTAGGGATCTCTTTAGCCATTTCAGAAATTGATAGTGAAGATGTGTTGGAAGCAATTATGGCTTCATCTCCAAGTTTGGAGGCAAGTTCAGATAAAACTTTCTTTTTTACTGCCATGTTTTCAACAATAGCTTCTATTACAATTCCAACCCCAATTGGAGGATCTTGAGTTGTGCAGTTAACCCTCGAAACAAGAACATTCCTTTCAGATGGAGAAAGATAAGTGAGTGAATCGGCAAAACCTCTAACTTGGGCTCTTGCTTTTGTTAAAGCAGCCTCAGCTGTATCTTTTAAGGTTACTGGTATCTCTGAGGCAGCAAGGATACTTGCAATCCCAGCGCCCATAACTCCGGCACCGATGACGGAGGCTGACATGTTGTCTAAATGTTTTTTTGCACCTTTTCCTAGGCTTTTAGAAAGTTCAGTAAGAAAAAAAACATGAGTTAAAGCTTTACTTTCAGGGGTTACTATCGCTTCTCCTAGGAGCTTTGCTTCAGTCTCATAGTTTGCAGCAAAAACACTTTCAAGAGCTTTTAATGGTGCAGGATAAAAGCCTTTAGTTTGTTTTAAAACAGAAGCTTTAGCAGAACTTCTAACGACACCCTTTAGCATTCCAGAAAGAATGGAATCTTTAATTCCGATCGATTTTCTTCTAAGTCTCAAGCTTCCGGCTGCTACACTTCTTGCTCTTTCAATAAGAGCATGACTTGGGATTACCTCATCAACTAATCCAAGTGCCAGAGCTTTTTTTGGTCTTACTGTTTTACCAGCAAGAATTAGATCTAAAGCTTTTGGAATTCCAATTAATTTAGGGAGTCTCACTGTTCCTCCGAATCCTGGAATAATTCCAAGTTTTACTTCTGGAAGACCAACAGTGCTGGAAGGTGAGTCACTAAGTAGCCTGAAATCGCAAGCAAGAGCGAGCTCAAAGCCTCCTCCGACGCATGGGCCACTAATGGCAGCTACAGTTTTAAATGGAAGCCTTTCAATTTCAGCAAAAACTGCCTGTCCTTCTTTTGCCAAAGATTCACCAATTTTAGGATCAGTTACCTCTTGAATTAGAGATATATCTGCACCAACAGTGAACATCTCCAAAGATGGCCCAGTTATTACAACTCCTGCCGGAGGTTTAGATTTTAATTTCTCTATGATCTCTCTTAGTGATTGAAGTCTTTCAGGGGTAAAAGTGACAACTTTTTCACTGGGGTCTCCAAGCCTTATAAGCATTACCCCGCCGTCTAAGCTTTCAAGAACAGCTCGCATAAGGAAAGTTGTACTAAAGAATATGGATTATGTCACTTTAGATAAAGAGAAAAGAACTTTTGACTCTCCAATCTGAACCTCACGGCTATATCCAAGCTCATTATTGCTGCCAAATCTTAATTCTCGAGCTAAAACCTGCTCCTTAATGTAGTCCCTAAAAGGGCTAAACTGCTCGCTTGAAACGGCAAGATCGATGTAATCTGAGACATGGAGCCCAGCATCTTTTCTTGCTTGCTGAATGAATCGAACCAAGTCTCTTGTATATCCTTCGGCTTCAAGCTCTGGAGTAATCTTTGTATCTAAATATACAACTGCATCTTGTAGTGCGCAGGCACCTTCAATTTTAGGGGTAAGTGCAAGTGAGAAATCGTCAGCCTCGATTATTTTTCCAAGAACAGTAACTGTTCCATCTTGGTTTTTGGTCCATGAGCCTGTCTTCGCAGCAGCAAGTACATTTTTGAACTCGGCACCTAATTTTGGTCCAAGCTGCCTCGATTTTAGCTCAAGCTTGTAGTCAGCCACCGCCTCAACAGAATCAAGAAGTATTATCTCCTTAACATTTAGCTCCTCCTTGATCAGATTCAGATAGGGTTTGATTGAAACTGATTTTTTTGATGCAAAGGTAAGAGAATTGAGTGGTAATCTTGTTCTTAGGTCAAATTTTTCTCTAAGTGATAATCCAGCAGAGCAGATCTCTCGTATCTGATCCATCGCATCGATCAGATCTTGGTCGATAGTGGAGGGGGTTGGAAATTCTTCAAGGTGAACAGACTCTAAACCGGTTAATTCTTTAAAGATCTCCTCAGATAAAAAAGGCAGAAGTGGTGCAGTTACCTTGGTTAAATTTACAAGTACTGTATAGAGAGTGTTGTAGGCTGCTTGTTTATCTTCGTCCTTTTCAGTCTTCCAAAATCTCTCTCTTGATCGTCTAATGTACCAGTTATTTAAAGCATCGATAAACTTTAGTACTCCATCTGTTGCCTCAGTAAGCTCGTAGCTACTTAGTGCTTTATCTGTGGATTTAATCAGCTCTGAAAGTTTTGAAAGGATATATTTGTCAATTACATAAGGACTATCCTTTATAATTTCACCTCTTATTCCATCAGTATTGGCGTATAGAGTGAAAAAGTAATAGCTATTCCATATAGGATTAAGAATAGTTCTAACGATCTCAGAGATGCCTTTTCCTTTTTTATCGATTAAAAGATCTCCACCACGAAGAACAGGACTAGAGATCAGAAACCATCTTAGAGCATCACTTCCTATGGTTTCAAAAACTTCTTCAGGGTCAGGATAGTTTCTAAGTCTCTTTGAAAGCTTCTGACCATTTTCGTCAAGCACTACTCCATGGCACATGCAATTCTTGAATGGAGGGCAATCAAAAAGCGCTGTTGATAGAACCATTAAGGTATAAAACCACCCTCTTGTTTGGGCTACATATTCAACGATGTAGTCAGCAGGGAAATGTTTTTCGAACCATTCTTTGTTTTCAAAAGGGTAATGAACCTGAGCGAAAGGCATCGAGCCTGATTCGAACCAGCAATCAAAAACTTCTGGAACTCGCCTCATTAAAGATTTTCCAGTTGGATCATCAGGATTTGGTCTTGTCAGTGTGTCGATAAAAGGTTTGTGAAGATCAGCGATCTTAACATTAAAATCCTTTTCAATATCAGAGATAGATCCATAAACATCAATACGTGGATATTTTGGATCATCACTTCTCCAGATAGGGATCGGAGTCCCCCAGAATCTATTCCTACTTATTGACCAGTCGCGGGCATTTTGAAGCCATTTTCCGAAACTTCCATCTTTAACATGTTGAGGGATCCAGTTAATTTTTTGATTTAACTCGACCATTCTGTCTTTAAACTCAGTAACTTTCACGTACCAGGAGTTCAGAGCCATATAAATTATGGGTGTGTCGGTTCTCCAGCAGTGAGGGTAATTGTGAAGATAGGTTTCATGGCGCAAGACAACACCTTTTGCTTTGAGATCTTTGATTATGTTTTTATTAGCATCAAAGACAAGTTGGCCTTCGTAATCTGGGACTAAAGCTGTAAATTTTCCGCTTTGATCAACTGGAACAACTATGCCAATACCATTTGCTTCGCAGACTTTCTGATCTTCCTCCCCGAATCCTGGAGCACAATGAACGATTCCTGTTCCATCTTCTGTTCCAACAAAATCGCCAGCAAGAACCTTGAAGGAATTTTTTGCGTCTTGAAAATATGGAAAAAGTGGCTCGTAGGATCTTCCAATAAGTTCTTCCCCTTTAATTGTTTTTAAAGGTACTGCCCCTTTTAGTTCAGCCTCATATCTGGCTAAAGCAGCCTCAGCTAATAGATATTTCTTTGAATTTAGCTCTACAACTGCGTAGTCGATCTCCCGTCCGACAGCCAGTGCTAAGTTAGAGGGTAATGTCCATGGTGTTGTTGTCCAGGCTAGTATATTGAGATCGTCAGATTTAAAAGCAACTGTTATTGCAGGGTCTTGCCTCTCTCTTGTTGCATTGTCGAGCCTTATTTCAAAGTTTGATAGTGGTGTTTCGCAGGCCCAAGAGTAGGGGAGAACTTTATACCCTTCATATACTAGCCCCTTTTTATATAATTCGGAGAATGCCCACAAAACACTCTCCATGTATGGGAGATCCATCGTTTTATAGTCATTTTCAAATGAAACCCAGCGACCTTGGCGAGTAACATATCGTTCCCACTCTTTCGTGTACCTCAGTACCGAAGTTCGACAGTAGTCGTTAAACTTTTCAATTCCGTATTCCTCAATCGCTTTGTGGCCAGAAACTTTAAGCTCCTTTTCGGCCTCCATCTCTGCTGGTAATCCATGGCAATCCCAGCCAAAACGTCTTTCGACCTTTTTCCCCTTCATAGTCTGAAACCTTGGGATCAGATCTTTTGCATACCCAGTTAAAAGGTGACCATAGTGAGGAAGGCCGTTGGCAAATGGGGGACCATCATAAAATACAAATTCAGCCTTTCCAGGCTTTGATAGAGTTTTTTCAAAGATCTTGTTTTCCCGCCAAAAGGCTAAGATTTTGTTTTCAATCTCAGGAAATTTGGGGCTTTGAGGAACATCTTTATACACCTAGAGGAGTTTATCAGGAAAAAAACTTCCCGTCATTTCCTCTAGTTTCTCGTATTTTGACTCATCAATGTTGCCACCAGTAAGAAGAGCTAAAACTCTTCCATGAGGGGCAAATTTTGAAAATAAACATGCTGCAAGGGAAACAGCGCCAGAGGTTTCGGTTTTAAAGCCAAGCCTTTTTAGTCTTATAGTAGTCCAGGCTATTTCTTGTTCAGATACTGTTACAAACTCATCTACAAATTGTTTTATTAATTCAAAGTTAATTTCGCCTACTGTAGTTAATAATCCCTCAGCGATACTTTTATTTGGTATGACTGGAGTAATTTCACCAGATTGTAAGGAGAGGTAAGTATCGTTCGATGTCTCTGGCTCAACCCCTACAATTTTAACCTGTGGGTTAAGCTGTTTTACAGCAAAAGCAACTCCTGCAAGTAGGCCTCCTCCACTTGTTGGTAACACTATAGTTCCAACATCTCTTAACTGCTCTAGAATTTCTATCCCTAAGGTAGCCTGCCCTTCTATTACAGGAACCTGGTGACTTGAGTGAATCGGAACTCTTCCAAGTCCATTTTGAATCTCTAAGACTTTTGCCTTTCTTCCAGCTTCGCTTGGCTCAGAGTAGTGAACCGTTGCGCCATAATTTTCAATTTTAGCGACTTTTACCTCTGGAGTACCTTCTGGGACTACTATATCAACTGGTACTCCTAAAAGTGAGCATGCCCTTGAAAGTGCTGTAGCGAAGTTTCCTGAGGATGAGGCAACAACACCTTTGCGTCGGCCAAGCTCAGTGAGATCTAATATAGCATTGTCTGCCCCGTGCTCCTTGAATGAGCCTGTTTTATTTTCGCCCTCATCTTTAATAAGAACTCCCCCTGGTAGTTGGTATACAGGTGTAATCGTATGATTTACTAAGTTCGCAGCATGATTTACCCGATCGAGGGTTAAGATCTCCAGAATAATCTCCTAAAAGCCTGATTATAATAAAAAATCAGAAGCTAACCAAACCCCTTCCTGTTTAGCTACTCATGACTGATACTGAATACAGTTATGAAGTCCTATCTTTATATAAACTCAGCTTTATATCTTATCTTTGGTATCTGGTGCGCTATAGCACCATTTTGGACTGCTGAGGCAGTAGGGTTTAGTTTGCCAGGGAATCAGGGTTTTGCAGAGTATGTTGCAGTCTATGGCGGTTTAGAGTTTGGAGTAGGGGTGTTTTTTCTTCTATCTGCTCTTCATCCAACTTTAAGTAGGGCAGGAGTGATTTTTGGTGCCTGTTTTTACTTAGGGATATTTGTTTTTAGAACGATAGCTATTGCTCAGGTAGGTACTGATATCGGCTCAGGGTTAAATTTTTATATTGCAGAAGGAATACTTGCAGCGTGGTCAGTAGTGCTTCTAAGGCGATAGCTCAAGCGATATTATTTTATATAGTATGGTTTTTGGTTGTCTATTGGATGAGAGATGGTCAGCTAGAGATTTATGCTATAGGGCTTCAGATTTTTTTCATCTTAATTTTTTTAAAGAAGTTTGAGATCCGATTTTTATTTTTTTCGATCATACTTGGTAGTATTATCGATTCAATGCCTGTAGCTCTTGGACTAATCAGTTTTCCTTCTACGAAGTTCTATTTAGGTGTTTATCCATCTTGGATGGCATTAATGTGGGGTGTTTTTGCTACAACATTCTCATTAAGTTTAGCCTGGCTTCATAATAAAAAAGTTTTGCAAGTCTTGTTTGGGTCAATTGGTGGCTCTTTAAGTCTTTACGCTGCGTACGGAATAGGTGCATTAGATTTTCCAAGTGGAATTACAGCAGCGATTCTATTTTGTTCAATAGAGTGGGGAATCTTAGTGCCTATACTTTTCTCTATGCACCGTCGTCTTCAATGAGGAATCTTTCGTTTTCATTTCGCTGATGTAGACTAACTATTCTTGATAAGCGGTTAGTAATAGGATCGATCAGTTCTGAAGCCCCTTCAAGTTGCGCTATAGCCAATGAGCTCTCAAGGAGATCTAATAAATTGGTATATCTAAGAATTAGAGATGCTTCGTCGTAGTTTAAGGCTTCTAACAGCGTTAGTACCCCGTTAAGACAACGAGAATCTTGCTCTGGGTTTCTACGTAAGCCTGCACTCAAGTAGCTGACACAGATATGACCAATAGCAAGTAATGATTGAGTGGAGTAATCATCGCTCTTTCTTACAATTTCTAAAAGTTTTTCTGGATTGAACTCTATAGGATCCTCTAGGCACCGATATGTGAGTGAGCGATATATTATCTGAAAGTAAGAGACAGGTTCGTTTGGGGGAACCCTTGAGGCACTATTCATTGTGGATAATAGAAAGGTTCTATGTCTGAAAGTTTCTTCAGGACTCTCACCAATTAGCCCCTGTATATTTGCTTGCCCAAATGAGATCCCTGATAAAGAATTTATGCAGGATCTAAACAATAACATCGAAATGTCTTTCTTTATAAAATCTGCAACAGCCTCATTAGATCTGCTTTCTAAAAGATCTTTAAGAGCCATCTTCAAGCCCTCTGAGGAGTGTGAATCCCATTCTGCATGTTTCCAAACTTCTAAGATAACTCTTCTTTCATATGTAAAATCTTCTCCAGACCGAGCCTTTATTCCAATTATTGAAAGAAGGCTTTCACAAGTTGAAGCAGCGACCTCTCGACTTGAACAAAATAGTCTTATTACAGGTGATTCCACATTTCTCATTACTGGAAGTAGCAGTCCTACTAATCCACGTGACATCAAAACTCTTGTTATTTCTGGTTGATCTATAAGTAGCTCTAATTCTTGGCATAACCTTTTTGGATCCGACTGAAGTTCTCTTAGAAAGGAAAGACATTCTTCGGCCGGGATCTCTCTCGCCTGGTCGATGTACCATAATCCTTCCACTAAGTTCACAAAGCTAGAATTGCCCATAATGAAGACTTCTTTTGCTCTCTCAAGCTCCTTTATTCCGTTAGCCTGATCCTCAAGTAGAAGTACCCCAAGATACTTCTGAGTGGCTCTTGTAAATCGGTTCGCATCTAGCCACGGAACGAAATTGTAAACTTCAACGCCTGAACTGATTAAGGATTCAATCGCATCTTCAAAATTACTAAGACGTTTGTTAGAGGTATAATCGTCAGTTTCCTGTAAAAAAAGCTGTCTTACAAATGCCTTTTGTTCCTCGAGGCTTAATAGTGGGATAGTTTGTAAGATTTCAGGATTTAATTTTTCATCACCCTCGAATTTATTCATATAGTAGAGCTCTGCTAGTGCTGCTCCGGGACTCTTTGTTGATTCGCAAGTGCAAAGTAGTTCAAGAGCTTTTAGTCTCTCTAGAACATCAATTTCGGAGGAGAAGTTTTCATTTAGTTCTAGCTCTCTTCTAAAAAAATCCTTCTTATTCCTGCTTCCAAGACATGCTTTTAGCTTAGCAGCAGTTTCTGAGAAGATCGGATCACCGATAGGAACCTTTAGAGCTTCGTCAATATAGGTGTCCGCTAAGGAAGGATCGTCCAGGATTAGAAGCTCATGATTCGGAGTTCGTTGAATTAGTTCTATGGTCGAAAGCTTCGCAAGCCCATTGAGACTTCTGTTAGGTGTTTCCAGAAATTCAGGTTTTGAAAGTTTTATTGCAAGAACCACCCCTGGTTTTGATGCAGAATCCAGTTTTAACCTGTGACCTATGGAGTCTTCAGGAATAGAACTTAGTAATGCTTCCAGCTCAGATGCCCTAAATTGTGGAGCTCTCCATTCGACCTGCATTCCGCTCAAGATAACTAAAAATAGAACGCTAATCTACTTTAGTCTAGAGGCTAAAAGGCTCATAGAAAGCCTAAATACTCCCCTTGAGTCCAAAGTCATTCCGTTCTTCTTATCTGCATAAAGAACTAGCTTTTCACCCCCTGGAAGAAGAGCTACTGGGCCTACAGCGAAGGAAGAAACTCCGAAAGGAGCAGCTGGCTTGGCTGATTTTGAGTCGAATGACTTAATTTTAAGTCTAAATAACTTAAATGGAGACAGAGGATCTTTAATTATCAGCTTTTTAGGAGTGTCTTCACTAAAGCCCGAGGTGAACTCTACCTCTGCTTCATCCCCTTCGGCAGGGACTTTTACAAAGGCTACCCTATCAAAAAATGAATTTAGCAGCTTGGCAGATTTTGATTTTAAAGCCTGATTGTCTTTCTCTTCTTCGCAAAGATCGCAAAGTGGTTGAAGTTTAGCCTGACTCTTTGGTTTTACAATTACAGTTGGATAGGTTGGAACTTTCATCTCATTCTTTCCACCCTCATCGAGACTTACGGTGCTATCTTCTTCAACTGTTTGGAGGAACACACTTGCACCTTCCGGTTCTTCCTCAACAGTAATTTTCTTAAGATACTCACCGACAGTTTTATAGATTCTCTCCATATGAAAAGGAGTGACTCCTAAAAGTCTTAAATTGCTCTTTGCTGGTAGGGGTTTATCTGGATTGTAGTTGTGTAATTTCTCGTTTGAATAGGCATCAACCAGCTCTATACTAGAGTTTACTAGTGCGCGCAGATCAACTTCAGAAGAGCCTTTTAGATCCATATCAAGGTCATAAGGAATTATAAGCCTTTCAGGAACACCTCTAGCTCGTAGATATTTAACCCTTAGATCGTCCAGTTTAACTTTATGATCTTTCTCTAATCGAAAAGGCAGCTTGGCACGCCCATGCTCCTTAAGCACTGAGGTGTATGTTTTTCCAAGGTAAAGTAGGGCAGCCATGTGACCTGTTTCAGATAGCAGTGCTGAAATCCTCACCTGGTTTGCCATTGGTGGTCTTAAGGCTGAGGCTAAGATTAGAGCAATAATAGATGTCCTTCTTGCGTTATATCTTAGAAACTCAAAAGCTTCGGCTACATCATCGTCAATTTCAGTTTCTGCTAATCCTAAATCGCGAAGCTCCCTTACTAACTTTTCACTTCCTATCCTGCCTAGAGCACCTTCGAGGTCTAAAACTGGAGCACCTCCATAAACAGCAGAATTAGCACTTTGGATGAATTCCATCGTCAAAACTGGGTCATGAAGGAGTAAGTTTGCAAGATCTCTTATTTTAAGAGTTCTGTGATCGCCAGCCGAGAGCCTTGCCTGCATAAGGATTGTTGAATCTGGGAGGAGATTAACCGTAGTGGGGGTCTTCTTTTCGCTCATTAGTCCTTGAGATATATCGCAAAAGTAGACTAAATTGACAGATCTTAAGTGCACTATTTTTTAGGAATTTTATTCATTTCAATAACAGTTCTTGCTGATTTTCCACTAGTTTCAGAAAGGCTTAGCTTTAAAGACCAGGAGCTTTCTGTTGCTGGAACCAGTACTTATCTTGAAAAAGAATTGTACGTAATTGATGAAGAGAGATGGAGGGTGGCAGAGACGTTTAAATTTTTTGAAATTGATGATTGGGCGATTAAGGCAAGATTCTCTGCTGGATACACGGGTTCTGGCTTTATGGATGGAGCAATCCACGGATGGCACGATTTTTTCAATCTACCTGAGAGCGGAAGAGAGGGAGAGAGAAAAGGTAGGTATCAAATACGCGGGTTTAGAACTGATGGTGTCCCGTTTGAACTCAAGAATAGCGGAGGTTTTTTTGAAGCTCCAAGAGTTTTTATAGAGAAAGAAAATTTAGTATTTGGCGTAAGTATTCCTCTCTCAACAAATAATGATAGCCCTAGCTCGCCTGATATCGGGATCAGATATCAGAGAGACTGGGAGCAATTTTCAGGTGGAGTTGGTGTCATATATTACTCTGATGCGAATGTTGGTGAAGTTTTGTTTAAGGATTTTCACTTTGAAAGTGATCTAAAGTGGAATTTCGAGATCTATGAAAATCTTGGTGGAGCTTTTGGGGGGACCATTTCAACTCCCCCATATAGAAAAATGGGGTATGTTCCAACTGTAATTTCATATTTAGATTTTGAACTTAATTATAAGCTTCATTCTGGCAAAGTGTTTTTTACTGTAAAAGAAAATCCTGGCTCAGGCGAGATGACTTCAGATGTTAGTTTTTTGGTTGGGTATAGGCGAAGTAGTTAATTTTGAACTATAGAGAACACAAAGAATGAACCTTTCCCCTTTGTATTCTTAGTGGTCTTTGTGGTTAATTTGAAAAAGCTGGAAGCTAAGGAAGCACATATTAATAACCTTGAAATGAGTTATTCAGATCCTAAGCATATAATGGTACTACGTCAAAACATCGCTTACAGGACAATGACAGAACATCGCTTACAGTC